>Ga0210064_1000935_pt1 | contig 13192 bp, 11 predicted proteins | sample Muzzi_CordC_D2_FD_185531 | JGI IMG/M metagenome (GOLD analysis project Ga0210064, IMG submission 185531) | Wetland microbial communities from San Francisco Bay, California, USA, that impact long-term carbon sequestration - Muzzi_CordC_D2 (SPAdes) | ecosystem: Environmental > Aquatic > Marine >...
GTGCTGGCACTCGCGACCGCGGAAGGGGGCGGCGGAGCGCTGGAGGCGGTGGCGGCCTGCGAGGCGCTCGGTCGTTCGGTATTTCCGGGGCCGCTCGCGGCCAGCTTCCTCGCGACCCAGCTGCTGCCGGCGGCGGATCGCGCGGCGGTTGCGGAGGGGCGGACCGTCGTCGCCGTCGGCTCGCCCCCGCTCTGGCCGTGGGCGCCGGTGGCGGGGATCTTCATCGAAGTCGCGGACGGACACGCCTGGCGCTGCACTCCGCGCGACGAGATCGTGGCGCTCGAAACGCTCGGAGGCGAACCCTGGGGGCGCGTCGCGGTCGAGCGCGAGGCCGACCTCGGCCCGACCGATCGAGCGCTCGCGCTCTACGAACTCACGCTGGCCGCCTATCTCGCCGCGGCGGGCACGCAGCTCGTCGAGGTCACCGCGGAGCATGTCCGGACCCGCAAGCAGTTCGGCAAGGCGCTCGGCGAATTCCAGGCCGTCGCGCACCCGCTCGCCGACTGCTCGATGGCCCTCGGCGCCTCGGCCGGGCTCGCGCGGGCCGCGGGCTTTCGCTTCGACACCCGGGCCGCGCGCGCGCGCGCGTCTGCTGCGGCTGCGCGCCTGTCCGCATGCCGCGCCGCGGTCGAAGCCGCGCAGGTCTGCCACCAGCTCTTCGGGGCATTGGGGATCACCCTCGAGGGCCCGGTATTCCATATTTCGCGGCGCATTCGCCAGCTCGCGTCGCAGCCGCCGGACGACACCTCGGCGCGGGCCGAAGTGATGGGCGGGTTCGGATTGTGAAGGAGGCGAGTGTGGGCGAACGGGACGCGGTCGACCTGACGGGGACACTCAACGGCGTCGTGTACGAGAAGGGCGACGGGATCGCAGTGATCACGTTGAATCGGCCCGAGCGCGGCAACTCGCTCGCACCGTCGATGATGGCGGTGGTGAAGGCGATCTGGGAGGACGTGCGCGACGATCCCGACGTCCGGGTGGCGATCGTGACGGCCGCGGGCGAGAAACACTTCTGCACCGGCATGGATGTCGCCGAAGCCGAGGCGGACGACGCCGATGCCGTATTCGTCGACCGGCCGCTCGCCGAGTCCGTTCACTGGTCGCCGCACCAGAACCGGGTCTGGAAGCCCGTGATCTGCGCGGTCAACGGCCTGTGCGTCGGCGGTGGACTGCACTTCGTCGTCGATTCCGACATCGTGATCGCGTCCGAGAACGCCAAGTTCATGGACACCCATGTGAATGTCGGCATGGTGGGGGCGATCGAGAACATCGGCCTCGCGAAGCGCCTTCCGCTCGGCGCCGCGCTGCGAATGACCTTGATGGGCCGCCATTACCGCATGCCCGCGCAGCGCGCCTACGCGCTCGGACTCGTGGACGAGCTCGTGCCGACCGCCGCGGATGTGCTGCCGGCCGCAGTCGAGATGGCTCGGTCGATCGCGCAGAATTCACCGCGGGCGGTGTCGCTCTCGAAGCAGGCCGTCTGGTCGTCGCTCGAGAGCGGTTACCGCGACTCGCTCGAATACGGCTGGGCGCTGCTCAGAAGTCATTGGAATCATCCCGACTTCCTCGAGGGACCGCGCGCGTTCGGCGAGAAGCGCGAGCCCGAATGGAACCCGGATCCGGCTGCTCGCGTGAAGGGCGGGTCGTGAACGTCGGCTTCTCGCACGAGGAGGAGGCCTTTCGTGCCGAGGTCGTCGAGTTCCTGTCGGACTACCGCGATCTCGACGCGTTCTTCCTCCAGGGACATAAATGGCAGCGCGTGAAGGCCCTGTTTGCGGCGATGGGCGAGCGCGGTTGGCTTTCGCTGGGCTGGCCGAAAGCGGCGGGTGGCTCCGGTCTGCCGATCACCTACGAGTACATCCTCTGGGACGAGGTCGCCTATGCGCGGGCGGCGCGCAATCCGCTCGCGTCCGGAATCGTCGCGAAGACCATCGCGCGCTACGGATCCAGCCAGCAGATCGAGCGCTGGCTGCCGCCGATCCGAGCGGGCGCGTTGCACTTTTCGCTGGGTTACTCCGAGCCGGAAGCGGGCTCGGACCTCGCCAGCGTGCGCTGTCGCGCCGCACGCGACGGTGACCGCTACATCGTCACCGGCCAGAAGTGCTGGCAGTCGTACGCTCAGGACGCGGACCAGCTGTGGCTCTTGTGTCGAACCGGAACGCAGGAGAGCCGCGGCCGCGGACTGACGCTGTTGATCGTCGATCTCGCGGCCGAGGGGGTTCGCGTCAACCCGCTCCCGACTCTCGATGGGGACCAGCTGAACGAGGTGTTTCTCGACGCCGTCGAGGTGCCGATCGACAACCGCATCGGAGCCGAGAACGGTGCCTGGACGATCATGGGCGAGGCTCTCGCAGACGAGCGGCACATCCAGTTTCCACCGAAGCGGGTTCGGCGCGATCTCGAGGAGGTGATCGAATGGGTGCGATCGCGCGGTCTCGAAGGCGACGCGCGGGTTCGCCGCATGCTGTCCGACCTCGCGGTCCAGGTGCTCGAGGTCGAGATGCACGGCCTGCGCGTTCTCGACGCGATGCAGCGCGGGCGGCCCGGCGTCGTCGAGGCCGCGGCGAACAAGGTCGTGCACACGGTCGTCTGCCAGAACATCGCCCGCGCGGCGGTCGAGTTCGGCGGCCCCGAGGCGCTCGTCACCGGCGAGAGAATCGAGCTGTTGTGGCGCCAGAGCATCTGGGAAACCATTGGCGGTGGTACCTCGGAGGTCATGCGCGGGGTCGTCGCCAAGCAGGGCCTGGGCTTGACCGGGCGGACCTGAGTGGGTGGCTGCGAGCCGATCTCGTTCGATCGTTCGTCGGAAACCCATTGCAGACCTGCGGTGTCGCATTCGCAGCGATTTCCACATCGGTAACGGGAGAACCATGAAGGCGTGCAGCTTCACGATCGTCGGTTTGTTGGGCCTCGCGCTGTTGGTGCAGACGGCGGCGGCACGGGACCCCTGGGAGGGGCAACCGGTATACGGGAATGAGTTGATGACCCGGGCCGAGATCGACCAGTACCGGGCCACGATGCGCGCGTTGGAGACGCGCGAAGAGAAGATCGCCTTCTGGTCCAGCGAAATCGAGCGCATGCAACAACGCGCGCTCGAATGGGGTGTGCAGCTCTACGACCCGCCGAAGCTGCGCGAGCCCGGCCAGAAGAAGTCCGAGCCGAAGGATCGGGAGCCCTACTTCATCGAGGTCATGACCGATGAGGAGATCGCGGATTACTACTCCCGGCTGAAGGAAATGGAGGATCCCGCGGAGCGGCGCGCCTTCAAGGCGGACCACATCGTGCGCATGCGCGCCCGCGGTTTCGCGCGCGGCATCAGTGTTCCCGGTACCGCCGACTGGAATTACGTGTTCGACAGCGGGCACCCGCCGCCGGACGTGATCCCCTAGCGGGCAGCCTTCATCCCCCGACGACTCTCGGCCTCTCTCGCGTCCGGGCGGGTTGCAAGGCTCGTTCGCCCGCCCCCGGGTCCATTTTGCTGGACTTTCCACATACCAGGGAGTATTTGAGTGGAATGGCGAATGGGCGCGGGGCGGCACGCACGGCGGTTCCGACGTCGCGCAAGTACGCGATGGAGCAGACGCGCGAGGCGCTGATCCTCGCCGGCCTCGCGGAGTTCGTCGAGCACGGCTTCGATTCTCCGAGCCTCGACCGCATCTGCTCGCGTGCGGGCTTCACCCGCGGTGCGTTCTACGTACACTTCGAGAATCGCGAGGATTTCATCGTTGCGGTGATGGAGGCGCGACTGAGCGCATTCTTCGACAGCGTCATGGACGGCGCCGCGGAGGCAGGAGGATTCGCGGTCGCGGTGCAGCGATTCACGAGCGCCGTCGTCGAAATTCTGAACAGCAACGGACGGCCGGGTGCTCGCGTCCCGACGACGATCGGGGGAGTCACGATCCAGCTGCATCGGATGGTCGAGGCGGCGGAGCGTTCGCCGCGAATTCGGAGTCGCCTGGTGAGCCTGCTCGGGAACGCGATCGAACGGATCACCGAAATCGCCGAGGTCGAGCAGGCTTCGGGCGAGATCCGCACGGACGTCGATCCGGCGCTGCTCGGCGAACTGTTGTTCGCGCTGTCGATCGGTTCGGTCACCGCGGCCGAGGCGGGGGTTTCGCTTCGTTCGCAGCGCGCCGGCGAGGCGGTGGTTGCGCTCTTGAAGCCGCGCTAAGCCGACCGCGCCCTTCGGATCACTTCTTCTTCCAGCCCTCGCCCGCACGCTTGACGTAGTGGCCGGCCTCGGTCTTTTCGATGTTTCGTTCGCCCGCGAGGACTGCGACGGCGGCCAGTGTGGTCCCGTTCTTCTTCGCGATCGCGGCGTAGCCGTCTCGGCGCTTCGCATTGACGCTCTGCACCAGGGCCTTGGCGGATTCGGGTGCGCTGTTGTCGACGATTCCGAGGAAACCATCGGCCTGCTCGCCGATCCAGCCGGCCGCCTTGGCCTCGCCGAGGCTGTCCGCCGAGGCCGTCATCGGTGCGACGAAGAGCAGGACGGCGACCACCGCCAGCGACAGCCGGCGAAGTCGACGATTTCCGTGGGAAGAATTCTTCATGACTTGCTTTCTCCTGGATCCTCGATCTCGGATCATCGCTGCGACGCGTTCAGAAGAGCTTCTCGTTCTCGAACATCGCGTCGAGGTCCTTGTCGACTCGGATGCGAATCTCGTGCTCGATCTTCACGTTCATGTTGATGACGATGGGCTCCTTGGGGGCTTCGACTGCCACTCTCGGAGAGCAGCCCGGCGAGACCAGCAATGCGGCAACCAGTGCCGATAGACCCGCGCATTTCCGATCGTCCATGGGATTTCCTTCCGCCTCGACTCGCGAAGACCAGAGCGTACCGACATATCGGACGCAGGTCTACGGAAGCCCTCCGGACAGCGCTTCGATTCGCTTCTGGACCTCGCCCGGGATCCGGTAGGCTGCGGTGGCCTTGCGGAGAAGATCCACGAGGTGGGAGTCGACCGTCAGCGTGAAGTCGATCGGATGACCGTCGCGATAGTCGGGGTTGGCTCCCACCAGTCGGATCGAAAGGACGACGGATTCGTCCGTGTCGCCGTCGAGCCGGGCCTCGATGGTCTCGTAGTGGAAGTTCTCGAGCGCCTTGAATACGACGTTCATGTCGTTTCCGGATTGGGCGGACGCTGCGCCGATGGAGCTCGAAAGGTATTGGACCAGGCCGCCTCCTTCGGCTCCCTCGAGTCTGCCGCCCCGGATCTCGAGCGTCGATCCACGGCGCACGATCGGAATCCTGCCCGAGAGGAGGCCGGTCCCCGACAAGCCGTCGAGGTCCGCGAGCTCGAGCAGCCGCGAGAGTGCGAGCTCTTCGAGATCGAGCACGAGTTCCTGGGTCGGAGCGCCGGGGTCGACCACGCCACGAGTGCGGACCTTGCCACCCGCGAGCGACCACTCCGCGGATTCGATGTCGATGCGCCCGTCGGGAAGCAGCCGCAGTGCGACCAGTCCGTTCGTGAGCCCGAGACCGAAATCGACGCGCGCCATCGAGAGCAGCTGGTGCGGCGGGCTGGAGTAGGGCGACGGCCCGTCGATGTGGATCGCGGCATTCAACCGCTCGAAGCTCCCGAACTCCGTCGTCACACTGAGATCGCGCGCGACGAAGTCGACGCTCGCACGGAGCGGCGCGTCGGGCGACCAGTCGACCGTGCCCAGCGCCTCGACGGAGCCGCTCGCCGATTCGACCGCTCGGCCGAATCGCGGCGAGATCCGGGCCGGCTGCAGGCCGCCCTCGGCGAATTCCATCGGCTCGAGCTGCAGCCGGGCCGTGCCCGCCGAAGATCCGCGGTCGTAGCTCCCGCGAATGCGGATCTCGGGCCCCGCGGCGGCGGTGTTCTTCGCCCGCAGGTCGAAGTCGAGACCCGCCGGAGTGGTTGCGATCGTTCCCTCGAGCGATCCCGGCGTGAAACGGGCCGGAGTTCGGGTATCGCGGATCTCGGCGATCGCGAGTTCGCCGGTCGGGAGCCATGACCCGGGGTCGAGCGTGATTTCGACGGAGATGCCGGCGATCGCGAGTTCCAGCCCGGGCAGATCCACGTGGCCGCCCGCCTCCGGCATCCGCACCGCGACCGGTGCGCCGGCGACGGGCCGCGGGATCGAGATCGCGATGGCGGGGATCTCTCCTCCGACGCGCAGCGCGGCGTCTGCGTCGTCCATCGCATAGCCGAACGGCAGCGGGTCGATCGCGAGGTCGATGCGATCTTCGGATCCGTCGATCGCGCCGGCGAGCGAGATCCCGACGGTCTCGTGCTTCGCCTCGGCCTCGTCTCCCGCTGCGGACGCACCGCCGACAGCCGCGGGCGCGATGGATCGGATCTCGAGCGACAGGCCGCCGCCGAAGCTTTCCGATGTTCCCGCGAGCTCGAACGTCGCGGCGGCCTGGAAGCGCGCGTGACGCGCTCGTGCCGTCGCCTCGGCCGCGAGCCGATCGTCGTCCAGCTCGTGAAGCTTCGCGGCGAAGTCGCAGACGAGCGGGCCCTCGGGTGTCTCGACGCTGATTTCGACGTCGTCGATGGTGACGTTCCGGGCGGGCAGCGCGATCGGGACGCCTCCGCCGGTCGCGTCGTCGCCCGCCGTGGCGTCTCGTTCCAGGGCCGAGTCGAGCGCCCCGAATGTCATGCGGCCGCCTTCGAACGCACCCCGCAAGCGAACTCCGCTCACGTTCAAGCTCTCGAGTCGTCCCGCGAGCAGGCTGGCCGGCGAATAGTGCGCGTCGATCCGATCCACACGGAGTCCGCGTTCGTTGCCGATACGGAGGTTTCGAACTCCGAATTCCCTGAGCCCGAATCGCTCGACCTCGTGACCGGTTTCCTCGAGGCCCAGGCTCCGGAGCTGCGAATCGATCAGGATTCGCGCCAGCGATCGCCGTTGCGCGACGAGCGCGACGATGGCCGTCAGCAACACCAGGGCGAGCGCGACCGCGATTCGGAGGCGCTGCGTGCGGCGGGAGCGACGCATCAATCGAAGCTCCCTCGCGGTGCGGGGTGTCGCGCCGAATGTGCGGCGCCCCGCCCGGCGAATGCCCGCACCCGAACGACCCGACCGCGCATGGTTTCCCGCATCGCACCGATGCTAGCCCGTGTCGCTCGCCGACGGGCTCGAGCCGCCGGATTCCGGCGTCGCGTGCCACGCTGTCAGTCGTCGGGTCCGCCGGAAGCGAAGAAGACGAGCAGGGTCATGTCCTCTTCGATCTCGAAGAAGGAATGATCCGACGTCGCCTGGACGTAGAGGATCGAGCCCGCGCGGACGGTCTGCTCGTCTCCGTCGATTCGCAGCCGTCCCTTTCCGCTGACGACGTAATAGACCTCGTCCTCGTCGTGCGGTCCCTGCAGGTCCTTGGCGCCCGCTTCGAGCGTGTAGATTCCGCAACTGAGTGACGGTCGGCGCAGGAACTCGTGGTACGGAGCGGACGCTTCGGCGTGCTTCGCCAGCTCTTCGCTCAGCTCGAATATCTTCCAGGTCGCTCGTGTCATCGATTCTCCTCGCTCGCGGTGGTCGCTCGTGTCGCCGCACCGATCGGTGCGGCCGAAAGAAGTGCCCTTCCGAACGCATCGGCCGGCCAGCGCTTGCCGCGCGATGTCATTCGACGTCCTCGCCGGCGAGGTGTCGGTACAGCTCCCACGGAGGATTCGAGTAGATGCGTTCGTAGGGAAACTTCGCCAACGACTCGACCCCGCGCTGTCTTGCGCGCTTGCGAACCAGCACGTAATCGTAGAAGTCGCCGATCTCGTCGTAGTCGAACAATCGGTTGATCCATTCGGATTCCTCGGCGGGCGACGGAACTCCGGCCGCCTCCCGCAGGCGCACCGGTATGTTCCAGAACATCTCCGGAAAACTGAACGAGATCACGCCGCCGCGCCGAGCCTGAATGTAGGCGTGGAAGTGGTGGTACGCATACGTCTCGGTGACGCGCCCCGATCGGTCCCAGTCGAGGTAGTAGACCTTCGGGGCATCGGGCAGCCGAGCGATCACGTCGTCGAAGCTGCGCGCCTCGCGGTCGAAACGGAACAGGTGCGACCAGTGGATCGCGAAGGTCAACGCCGTGAGGCCCGCGAGGACCGCCGGCGCGATCCTGCGCGCGCCCGGGCCGACGGGAGCCTGGGCGAGCAACGGCATGAATGCGACCGCCAGCAGCGCGTGGCGAAAGTGGATGTGTTGCCCGGACGCCAGATGCATCGGGAGCGCCAAGTAGAGCGCGAGGTTGAGGACGCTGTAGAGTGCGAAGGTTCGTTCGCAGCGCCCGAGCGCGTGCCAGCGTGCTCGACTCCACGGCAGGGCCCCGGCTGCGAAGAACGCGATCGCGGCGAGCATTGCGGCGAGCAGGATCTCGTCGCTCGAGTCCGGGTAGCCGCCGATGACGGAATCTTCGAAGCCCAGCAGGCGCTCGGCGAGAGACGGAAAGTAGCTGCCGCCGCGGCCCTCGACGTCGCGACCGACGTAGATCCACCCGAGCGCGCCGACCGCGAGCGGTGAGAGCGCCGGCAGGCGCTTCAACAGCGCCCGGCGGTCGCCGACCAGGAGCCGCAAGCAGACGTAGCCGAGCACGATCGCGACCCCGTAGACGTGGGTCAGGACGATCGCGACGCAGAGGGCGGCGAGCGCGACTTCGCCGCGCGCGTTGCGCGCACCCCGCTCCAGCAGCGCCACCGCGAACAGCGCCATCCCGAGCGCGAGGTCGAAGTTCGCAAAACCCCAGAAGTAGCTTCGGCTGTACATCAGCGGCAGGGCGAGCAACGCGAGTGCGCCCGGTCGGCCCGTCGCGCGCAAGACCGCGAGTACGCCGAGCGGATAGGCGATTGCGGAGAGGAAGACGATGATTCGCATCACGAATTCGAGCGGAAGGATCTTCGCGAGCGCGAGCGCAATGCCGTAGGTGAAGTAGTAGAGCGTGCGCTCCGGCGCGGCTTCGTAGTAGGCGTCGAAACCGAAGGCCGGATCGCCCAGGTTCTTCAGGATCGAAATCACCGCCGTGTGCTGCGGCAGATCGGTCATCGGCAGATACGCCAGGAACAGGCAGGGTAGGGCCAGTACCACGACGATCGCGGGCGGGAGTCGGCTGGCGGCGGTCGATTCGGGCTCGAGGAGCCGGCTTCTGGTCATGCGCGGGCATGGGTAGCCCAGTCGCATGCGACTGGACAAACTCCATTCGCCACGGGCATACTGTTCTGACACATCGTCAGATCTCGCGGACCCCGATTCCGGCTCGCGGGCTCCGCACTTCCAGCGAGAGGAAACGGCCGTGAGCGAAGCGAAGAAGCGTGAAGATGGATTGATCGATCTCGACACTACGGACGTCGACCGCTGGGTGGGCAAGCCGCTCGGCGGTGCGCAAATCAAGGATTCCGTGCACGTCAACGACATTCGTCGCTGGGCACAGGGCATGCAGAACCCGAACCCGCTGTACTACGACGACGATTACGCGGCCGAGAGCGTCTTCGAGCGGATCGTCGCACCGCAATCGTTCGCCGTCTGCACCGACACCAGTCATGGTGCCGGGCCCGCGATCCAGGGAGTGATCCCCGGCCAGCACATGATCTTCGGCGGCGACGAGTGGTGGTTCTTCGGGCCGCGAATTCTTCCCGGCGACGTGATCTCATTCGATCGCATGCTCTACGACTACAAGATCTCCGAGACCAAGTTCTCGGGGCCGACGATGTTCTCGCGCGGCGACACCAGTTACATCAACCAGCGCGGCCAGGTAGTGTGCAAGCAGCGCTCGACATCGGTGCGTTATCTGGCAGAGAACGCTCGCAAGCTCGGGCTGTTCGCCGACAACGTCGAACGCAGCTGGACCGATCAGGAGCTCGAAGATCTCGAGAAGCAGAAGTTGGAGTACTACCAGAGCTTCCGGGATCTCGGACACGAGAAGCGCCTGTTCGTGAAGGAGGGCGACGTGCTGCCGACCCGACCGATCGGTCCCCACAGCATTGCGACCTTCACGACCGAATGGCGCTCCTACCTGATGACGGTCTGGGGAGCGGCGATCGAGTACGGCGAGACGTCGACGATGGCGGCGGGCTGGTTGCCGGAGATGTCGCGAGACGAAGAGGGTGCGAAGATCGATCCTTCGAACGCGGACGGACTCTACAAGGGGCCGTCGCGCGGGCACGTGCAGCCCCGCTATGCCCAGCTGATCGGGATGCCGCGCGGCTACGGCTACGGGGCGTCGATGGGCGCCTGGATCATCGACTACCTCGCCAATTGGGGCGGCGAGTGGAGCTTCATCACCCATAGCGACATGCAGTACCGCGCGCCCGCGTTCACGGGCGACGCAACGTTCCTGAACGGTGAGGTGATCGGCGTGAACCACGACGATCCGTCGGGTCAGCCGATCGCGTCCGTGAAGGTGGTGATGACCAACCAGGACGGCGTCGTGATGGCTCAAGGCGAAGCCGAGGTGATGCTGCCGAGCCCGTAGCGGCCGGGGTCGCGACAGGACACAGGAGCGGGATGGAGATCAACGACCCGTCGCTCACCAGTGGTCGCTTCCTCGTCGAAGTCGCCCGCCGCTACGGCGACCGCTGCGCGATCCGCTTCGAGGATCGCGCGATCAGCTATCGCGAGCTCGAGCGCGATGCGCGGCAGCTCGCGCGCGCGCTCATCGGAGCCGGTGTCGTCAAGGGAACTCGCGTCGCGGTCCTGATGGCGAACCGACCCGAGTGGATCGTGTCGGCATTCGCGGTCGGCATGGCGGGCGGTGTGCTGGTGCCGGTGAATACCTTCGCCACGCGACTCGAGTTCGACTACATCCTTCGGCACAGCGATTCGGCGCTGTTGCTGATGCAGCCGGAGTTGTTGAAGCATCGCTACCTCGACGATCTGATCGCCGCGCATCCCGAAGTCGGGAGCTGTGAGCCCGGTCGGTTGCGCGTGCCCGCAATTCCGCAGCTGCGCCGCGTCGCCAGTCTCGCGATCGACGCCCCGCGCGGCGGCGTCGAGGACTGGGAATCGTTGCTCGCATCGGGCCGCGACGTCTCGAACGAACTCCTCGACGAGATTCTCGACGAGGTCGAGCCTTCCGACGACGGATCGATCATCTACACGTCGGGCACCACCGCGAACCCGAAGGGCGTGCTCCACACGCACCGCGCGGCCGTGCTGCAGGGCTGGCGCTTCGTCGATTTCCTGCGTCTCGAAGAAGACGATCGCATCTACACCACCTATCCGTTCTTCTGGACGGCGGGCATCGCGATGTCGTTGCTGCCGTGCATGGCGGCGGGTGCGTGCCTGTTGCTCGACGAGACCTTCGATCCAGGCGCGGCTCTCGAACGAGTCGAGTCGGAGCGCGCCACCGCGGTCCACGCCTGGCCCCACCAGCAGAAGGCGATGGCGGAGCATCCCGATGCCGCGAGTCGCGATCTCGGCAGCGTGCGAAAGGTCGACTATTCGTCGCCGATCGCGAAGCTCGCCGGAATCGACGAGGATGTGTACGGCACGGGCGCGTCGTACGGCATGACCGAGACCTTCACGATCGCCAGCAGTCTGCCCGCCGATGCTCCCGCCGAGCTGCGGCGCGAAAGCAGCGGCCGGCCGAACCCGGGCATGGACTTTCGAATCCTCGATCCCGAGACCGGCGCCGTGGTTCCGGAAGGCGGCAGCGGCGAAATCGCGGTGAAGGGTGTGACCTTCATGCGCGGCTACTACAAGGTGCTGCCCGAGAACTACCTCGACGCCGACGGCTTCTTCCGCACCCAGGACGGCGGTCGACTCGACGCCGACGGCGTGCTCCACTGGTCCGGGCGTCTCGATCACCTGATCAAGACGGGAGGGGCGAACGTGTCCCCCGTCGAGATCGAGGCGGCCCTCGCGGACCACCCCGAGGTGAGGGTCGGAATCCCGGTGGGCATCGGGCACCCGACGCTCGGCGAAGTCGTCGTGCTCTGCGTCGTGCCGACCGCGGGCGCGACGCCCCACCCGGACGAGATCCACGCCTACCTGAAGTCCCGGCTCGCTGCGTACAAGCTGCCGCGTCGGGTGCTGTTCTTCCGCGCGGACGAGCTCTCGTATACGGGGAACCGGAAGGTCCAGCTGCAACCGCTCGTCGAGGCGGCGCAGCGGCGACTCGAATCCGAGCAGGCCGAGATCGAGGGCCATCGCTACGGCGTCTGAGGCGGCGGGCGGAATTTCGGGCTTTGCAGCCGCGGGATTCGGAGGTAGAATCTGACGGGTCGTCAGATTCGCGATATCCCCGCGATCGGAGGAGTACGGCATGGAATACAGGATCATCGATGCGGACCAGCACGTCATCGAGACTCCCGATCTGTGGGAACGATGGCTCCCCAAGAAGTTTCAATCGCAGGCGCCGAAGCTCGTGAAGGACGAAGACGGGGGCGACGCCTGGCTGCTCGGCGAGGCCGTCGAATCGTTGGGCCTGGTGTCGTCGATGAACCGGACGCCGAAGACGTTGAAGTGGACCGGTGCCCGCTACGAGGACATGCATCCGGGCATCTTCGAGCCCAAGGGACGACTCGAGCTGATGGACGAAGACGGCGTCGACGCGGCGGTCTTCTTCCCGCCCCAGCGGACGATGATCTACTTCATGACCTGCGATGACGACGACTTTCATCTCGCGGGCATGCGCGCGTACAACGACTTCATCACCGACTGGGTGTCGCACTGCCCCGAGCGCCTCGGCGCGATCTGGCAGATGCCCGGTTCGGGAATCGAATCGGCGGTCGAGGAGCTGAAGCGCGCGAAGTCGGCGGGCGCGCGCGGCGTGGGCCTCGCGACCTGGCCTTCCGGCGAGTTCCTGCTGTCGCGTGCCGACGACCCGTTCTTCGCGGTCGCGGAAGAGCTCCGGATGCCGATCCACATTCACGTCGGGTTGACGCCGCCGCAGTACAAGACGCAGCGGGTCGCGGCGAAGAAGGGCGGTGCGCCGCAGCTGGTCGCGTTTGCGACGACGATGAGCCGGATGCCGACGCTGTTCGCGGAGCTGATCTTCAACGAGGTCTTCGAGCGCTTCCCGGACCTGACGATCGTCGGCGGCGAGGTCGGCGCCGGCTGGGTGCCGTTTCTCAAACAGGAACTCGACGACCGCTATCGCCGCAACCGCTACTGGTGCGAAGTGAACCTGAGCCGGCTCCCGAGCGAATACATCGGCCGGAACTGCCTGGTGGGCTTCGTCCAGGACCAGTTCGGCGTGCAGAACTGCGACGCGGTCGGAGTCGATGCAATG
>Ga0210064_1000936_pt1 | contig 13183 bp, 11 predicted proteins | sample Muzzi_CordC_D2_FD_185531 | JGI IMG/M metagenome (GOLD analysis project Ga0210064, IMG submission 185531) | Wetland microbial communities from San Francisco Bay, California, USA, that impact long-term carbon sequestration - Muzzi_CordC_D2 (SPAdes) | ecosystem: Environmental > Aquatic > Marine >...
TCCGCCTCCGGCGGAAAACCTAAATTAACACATTCTATTTTTCTTTATTAACCGCTTCAACAATTTTCTCTGCGATTTGAGCCGGTACCTCATCATAATGGGAAAACTCCATGGAATAGATGCCGCGGCCACCGGTCATTGATCTGAGATCCGGGGCATAGGTTAAAAATTCCGCCATCGGCACATTGGCTTTAATTATCTGATTTCTCCCGGCACTGTCCATTCCCAGGACTTTTCCCCGTCGACCGTTGAGATCCCCCATGATATCACCCATAAAATCTTCCGGTGTGGTAATGGTAACATTCATTATTGGCTCCAGCAAGACAGGCTGGGCCTGTTCGGCCGCCTTTTTAAACGCCAGGGAGCCTGCAATTTTAAAGGCCATTTCAGATGAATCCACCTGGTGAAAAGATCCGTCGTCAAGGGTAACCTTAAAATCGACACATAGAACGCCTGCCAATACGCCTTTTTGGGATGCTTCAATGACCCCTTTTTCGACCGCGGGAATGTAGGTCTTGGGGATCACACCGCCGACAATGGCGTCGACGAACTCAAAACCTTTTCCTCTGGGAAGCGGTTCCAACTGAATCCAGCAGTCGCCAAACTGACCGTGGCCACCGGTTTGTTTTTTATGTTTACCCTGAACCCGGACTTTCTTTTTTATGGTCTCCCGGTAAGGCACTTTGGGCGTATTCAATACGACTTCGACATTGAATTTTCTTTTGAGTTTTTCAACGGTGGTTTCAATATGGATTTGCCCGAGACCGGATAATATAATCTCTTTGGTTTCAGAGATCCGATCAAGCTTCAAAGACGGATCTTCCTCCAGAAGCCGGACCATCGAACTGAAAATTTTGTCTTCGTCGCCCTTGGATTTGGCGCTAATGGCAAAAGAAATCAAAGCAGGCAGGGGCTCGATACACTGGTAAGCAATCTTCGCACCATCATCACATAGGGTATCCCCGGTCAGGGTTTCTTTGAGTTTGGCCACGGCAACAATTGAACCCGGTCCAGCACCTGTTGCCGGTTTTTGTTCTTTGCCGGTGATGGTCAACAGCTGATTGAAGCGTTCCTTGGTTTCCTTTTTGGAATTATAAAACGTACCGTCGGATCCGAGGGACCCGGAAACCACCCTGAAAATCGTCAGCCGTCCGGCATAAGGATCGGCCAGGGTTTTCACGACAAAAGCGGAAAAGGCCGCACCCGGATCAGGTTCGCGCTCGATTTGCTCTTCGGTGGACGGATCAATACCGACTTTTGAACCGCGATCTTTCGGTGAAGGCATTGAATCCACAATCAGATTCAGTAAAAGATCAATACCGATATTTTTGGTGGCCGAGCCGCAAACCACCGGAGTGAATGTGCGCGTCAGGGTTCCTTTTCGCAAGGCGACTCTTAATTCTTCTTCGGTGAGTTCTTCACCTTCCAGATAGCGCTCGACGAGATCATCATCGGCTTCGGCAATATTTTCAATCAGATTTTCTTTTTCACTTTCTACGGTATCCTGCATATCAGCGGGAACTTCACTTTTTCGCGCTTTGCCGTCTTCGCCGTAAACGTAGGCCTGTCCACTGATTAAATCGACAATGCCTTTAAAATCGTCTTCGGTGCCGATGGGAAGCTGCAATATGATCGGTTTGGGATCAAATATATCGGCGGCTTCCTGAAATGCACGGGAAAAGTCGGCCCGTTCGCGATCGAGTTTATTGATTAAAATCATGCACGGTTGTTTGAAATTCCTGGCAAATTCCCAGGCCTGCTCGGTTTGAACCTTTATGCCATCCACGGCATCAATGACGACTAGCGCGCCATCGGCCGCCTGTTGACAGCTTAAGGTGTCTGAAAAAAAGTTCTGGTCACCGGGAGTGTCAATTATATTTATGATGTGCTTTTTCCATTCGAATTGATGGAACCCGGAGCTGATGCTTGAGGTTCGTTTGAGCTCTTCCGGTTCAAAATCCATTGCAGTGTTGCCATCTTCCACCCGGCCCAAACGTTTGATGGTTCCGCTGTCGTATAACATGGCTTCTGCAAGCGAAGTTTTCCCGGCTCCGGAATGCGCAACCAGGGCGATGTTTCTTAAACTCTCGACTTTTTCACTCATGTAAGCTCCTCTCTTCCTTAATTTAAGCAGTCGCTTGTTTTTTTTTGAAAGGACATCTCTAACTGCTAAACCGAAAAAAAGCAAGTCCAAAATCAGGTCAAAACGACCGGTTGGTGGCGCAGCAGGATAAAGAATTCACGGTTTCCCTTCGGTCCGAGGATCGGTGAAGGGATGACCGTTTCGCATGCAAAATCCGATTCAACAAAAAAATCTGACAGGCTTTGGATTACGCGGGTGTGGAGGGTCGGATCCCTGACCACACCACCTTTTCCGACCTGGGTCTTTCCGACTTCAAATTGGGGTTTTATCAACGCCAGGACACGGGCACCATCTTTCAGAAACTTCCTAACAGCTGGAACCACAATTTTCAAAGATATGAAAGAAACATCAATGGTCGAAAGGTCTATGGGGTCGGCAACGGCATCGGTCGGCATGTGCCGAATGTTGGTGCGCTCGATAACCACTACGCGTGGATCCTGTCTGAGTTTCCAGGCCAGTTGGCCGTAACCGACATCAACTGCGAACACACGGGCAGCACCATTTTGCAAGAGGCAGTCGGTGAACCCTCCGGTGGACGCACCAACATCAAGGCAAACCAAGCCATCCAGATTTACTTCGAGTGCTTGCAGTGCGCCTTCAAGTTTTAAGCCGCCCCGGCTGACATAGGGTATATCCTGTCCCATTAACTCAATGGCGTCATCCTGGCCGACCAAAAACCCCGCCTTGTCCACGCGCTGGCTATTTACCAGTATCTTACCGGCCATTATCATGGCCTGTGCTCGCTGGCGACTCGGAGCAACACCTCTTTCTACCAGCAGCCGATCAAGTCTTTGTTTGTTCAGATTCAATTCTGGATCTTCCGGGCTTAAGTATCATCCCAGCTGTTGAGTGCTGAAGCGCCTATCGGCGGTGCCGCAATCGAACATCCGAAACATTGGCTCATTTGCCAGAAACCAGTATCAAGTCGCACGCATCAAGCGACCGGCAGCCTTTACAATGGCGGGTGCGTCAATGCCGTACAGTGATCGCAGCAGTTGTTGCGGCCCGTGTTCGACAAAGGTATCCGCAATACCGATACGTTCAACCCGAATACCGTTGAGTCCCGCATCACTGAAGGCCTCCAGCACGGCACTGCCGAAACCACCACTGCGCACATTTTCTTCAACGGTGATGACCCGTGGAATCTTTTTTGCCAGAGTGCATATCAGGTCTAGGTCCAACGGCTTGACAAACCGACAGTTTACCACCGTAGCTGATATCCCTTTATTTTTTAGAGTGTTACGGGCTTCAAGGGCATCGCCAACCGACCTGCCGATGGCCAGAATTAGAATATCGTCGCCCTCTTTCAAAACTTTTCCTTGCCCCAGCGGCAGTGGTTCGACAGGTTCGTGCAGCGGGACACCCGTCGCCGAACCCCGAGGATATCGAAAGGCAATCGGCCCATCATGGAGCAGGGCTGTGGCAAGCATGGATCGCAAGTCATTCTCGTCGGCCGGTGCCATGATGACCATGTTGGGCAGGCTTCTGAGATAGGAGAGATCGAATAGTCCGTGATGAGTGGAGCCATCCTCACCGACAATGCCGCCCCGGTCAATGGCAAAAATTACCGGCAGTCGATCGATACACACATCATGCAATACCTGATCATATGCCCTTTGCAGAAAGGTGGAATAGATAGCCACCACCGGCTTCAGGCCTTCTGTGGCCATGCCCGCCGCAAAAGTAACACCATGCTGCTCGGCGATTCCGACATCAAAAAACCGATCCGGAAAGATCTCGGCAAATTTAGCCAGGCCAGTCCCTTCAGGCATGGCCGCCGTCACGGCCACAATGCGTTCGTCTTTTTCAGCCATTTCGATCAATGTCCGGCCGAAAACATCGGTGTATGTCGGGACTGGATTTTTGGGGTCCAGGCATTTGCCGGTCTCAACGTCGAAGCAGCCGCACCCATGGAAATAGACCGGGTTTTCTTCCGCCGGGGCATAACCCTTGCCCTTTTGCGTGGTCACATGCAGTAGGACTGGCTCTTTTAAATGTTTTATATTATTTAGAATATCAATAAGGTGATTTAGCTTGTGACCGTTAATGGGGCCAAAATATTCGAAATTAAACGCTTCAAACAGCATCCCCGGCGTGGTGAACGCTTTGAAGGATTCCTCTGTTCGTTTGGCCAACTGGTACATATCATCACCGATTTTCGGCAACGATTTGAGAAAATCACCCAGGTCTTTTCTTGCTTCCTGGATCCTTTTGCCGGAAAATGTGCGGCTTAAAAAAGAGGATAGGGCCCCCACGTTACGCGAAATCGACATGTCATTGTCATTTAAGATTACAATCAATTCACGATCTTTAAATTTATCCCCGGCCTGGTTCAGCCCTTCATAAGCGATGCCGGCGGTCATCGACCCATCCCCGATAACGGCGATTACTTTTGAATTTTCTTTTTTGAGAAATTTAGCATGAGCCACCCCTAAACTGGCCGATATAGAGGTACTGCTGTGTCCGGTGGAAAGTGTATCATAAGGGCTTTCACCAATGCGGGTAAAGCCGGCGATACCCTGGTGCTGACGCAGGGAATGAAATTGATCGCGACGTCCCGTCAGTATTTTATGGGCATAGGCCTGATGCCCGACATCCCAAATCAATTTGTCATGCGGCGTGTCAAACACATAATGGATGGCGATCGCCAGTTCAACTGCGCCGAGACTGGAGGCCAGGTGGCCACCGGTTCGGGACACAACTTCAACGATGGTATGACGAATTTCTTCAGCTAAAGCCGGAAGTTCTTTCCGTGAAAGTTTTTTTAGGTCGGCGGGTGAGTTGATATTTTCTAGCAAGCTCAAGATTAGAATAACTCCTTATCGCTTTCTTTCGATGATATAAGTTGCCATAGCACGCAACGGTTCCGCTTTATTATCAAAAGGTTCCAATGCTTGCAATGCCTGTCGCACGAGTTTTTGGGCAAATAGCCTGGACGCTTCCAGGCCTAAAATAGAAGGGTAGGTGCATTTTTCGTGCAGTCGGTCGGTTCCGACTGCCTTGCCCATCACCTCCGGATTCCCCTCGACATTTAAGATGTCGTCAGCCACTTGAAACGCAAGACCAATGTTGCCGGCATAGGATTTAAGATACCCCATTTGAACCCTATCGGCGCCTGCGAGCAATGCACCGCATTGCAATGAAGCTTCGATCAGGGCCCCTGTTTTTAAAGCATGCATGGATTCGAGTTCGTTAACGTCTAAATTGCGGCCCTCGGCTGCCAAATCCAGCATTTGACCCTGAATCATGCCTTGCGTACCGGCGGCAATGGCAATTATTCGAATAACATGCAGCCATTGGGCGGCCTGATCGCCATTTTCCAACGGAACCGATGCGAGAATCTCAAAAGCCAGAGTCAGCAGGGCATCACCGGTCAGGATGGCGGTAGCTTCATCAAAGGCCATATGGCAGGTGGGTTTCCCCCGGCGAAATTTATCATCATCCATGGCGGGAAGATCATCGTGAATGAGGGAATAGGTATGGATCATCTCCATCGCACAGGCCGCCATCAACGCATCCTCCGGCCGCCCGTCAACGGCTTCAGCTGCGGCAAGACATAGAACCGGTCGAATTCTTTTACCACCAGCCATTAAGGAATATCGCATCGCTTCATAAATCGTTTCGCCCGGTTGGGTACGCCGCAGTATTTTTTCCAAGGCGTCGTTAACTACCCGATTTTTAATTTTAATATAATTTTTAAGGTCAAACATTATCTACTTGGGATAAAGGTTTCAGATGTCAAACTGATTAATCCGCCTCAAATTCACCGTGATCTGGGTTGGGTGCCGTAAAAGGTACATCGGATACCTTGCCCGCCGCATCCTTCATCAAAATAGTAATTCTCTTTTCAGATTCGTCCAATTTTTCAGTACAATATTTTGAGAGTTGAATTCCTTCTTCAAATTTTTTGATCGCCTTTTCCAGCGGCATATCACCGGCTTCCAGCTCCTGAACAATTTGCTCAAGTTGTTTCATGGCCAGTTCAAATGATTTTTTTGCCATCATTTACCTTTCCTTTTACACGACATATCAGAGAACCTTTGGCAAGCAATACCTCCAATTCCTGATTGAGCGCAACTTTCTGTGAGTCTTTTATCACGGTTGCCTGGGGAATGGTTCGGGTGACACTATAGCCTCGGGCAAGTATTGCCAGGGGATTCAGTGCCTCCAATTTGGCCCTTAATTCGCGGCCTTTTATTTTTCTTGAATGATTATATATTATTAATGATTTTATTAAGTTTCCATTAATTTGTTCAAGTTGTTTTTTAGCTTTAAGGATGATCAATCCGGGGGTGTTGGCGCCGAGTCGATCCTGCCAAAAATCAAGGTACTCCCGTTCACGGCGGACCCTGAGGCTCAGGATTCTGCCAAACCGCGCGCAAAGATCATCCAGTCGAAGCCGGTGGTCTGCTAATTTGCGTCGGGGATCGACTAAACGTTTGGAAATTTCATTTAATTTTAAATTTAACTCTTTAAAATAATATAATATCCTTGTTTTAAAGTGCATGCTGACATCGTTACAGTGGCGTTGCAGTTCCAATTTTTCAGGAACGACCATCTCGGCAGCAGCTGTCGGAGTCGGTGCGCGGAGGTCAGCCACAAAATCGGAAATCGTATAATCGGTCTCATGGCCGACTGCTGAAATGATCGGTATTTTTGATGCGAAAATGGCTTTTGCTACCGACTCGGAGTTAAACGCCTGCAAGTCCTCCAGCGAACCGCCGCCGCGAGCCAGGATGGCCACTTCGGTTTCATTTCTGGCATTAAGCAGATCCAGTGCGCTCGCAATCTCTTCGGTAGCCCCGTGACCCTGAACCTTAACCGGAACGATCTGAATATGAAGGTTTCCAAAGCGGCGATTGATTGTTTTTAGGATATCGTGGACAACTGCACCGGTGGGTGAGGTTATGATACTGATACGTTTCGGCAAAAAAGGCAGTGGTTTTTTAAATTCAATATCAAAGCAACCTTGTTCAGCCAGGCGTTTTTTTAGCTTCTCAAATGCGATCTGTAATGCGCCGATGCCCGATGGCTCTAAGTATTCCAGGATGATTTGATAGGTTCCGCGTGGCTCATAGACACCCAGTCGTCCCATTCCCGTGACGCTCATTCCGTCTTCAGGCTCAAATTTCAGGTGTCGCTGCTGTCCGCGAAACATCACCGCGCTGATCTGGGACGAGCCATCTTTTAACGTAAAGTAAAAATGACCGGAAGCCGGAATGCGGAGATTTGAAATCTCGCCGAATATCCAGACAAAAGGAAAACTTTCTTCAATTAGGGCTTTGATTTCAGCATTCAGCTCTGAAACGGAATAAATTTTGCGCTCTTGGCGGCCGGCTTCATAGTGGTCGGTAAAGTTATCTTCGAACATTTCAGATTCAAATTGGATGATTTTAAAATTTTATTAACGTCTGATAAGATATATTATGTAAACTTTTTAATAGAGGCTCACAAATCGGGCTTTTAACCGACTAAATTCAGGACTTGGACCCCTATCCGGTGCATGTTGAATTTTAATTTCAGTATTAGCCATTTTCCTGATGGATAGCGCGCTAAGTTCCAGAGTCATCACGGTACTTGTCCAGCAATTCTCTTACGGCCGGCACGATGAAAACATTTTCGTTCGGTATGTCTGCCAGATGCTTTGCCAGGATTTTTGTTTTTTTATGGATGTTCTTGTGCTTATCCATGATAAACATATTTTTGCCCTTAACTTTGCACAAACCGCTTTTTACTTTGATACCGTCGTTACGAAAATTCTGTTCGGAAACGGATATTTCCAATTTTTCAGCCAGATCTTTTAGTTCCTGGTAAATTTGTTCTGGTTTCATTTTAGGCTATCTTGCAAAATACGTCGTTTGTGTTATATTTACGTCATAAAAATAATTTGGTTCATAATTAATTAACACTTACCTAAGGAGGACATAATGGAATCAGCACCCTTTAATCAGACCCAGACTCAGGTTCAGGTTCGGGTCAATTCATTTATTCGCAGTGTTTACAACTGGATGGCCATTGGTCTGGGCATCACCGGCTTTGTAGCCTACTACATTGCCAACACTGAATCACTGCGGCAGTTGATCTTTACCAATCAAATTTTGTTTTTCGGGCTGATTATTGCAGAATTTGCACTGGTGATTGCGATCAGCGCCAGAATCCAAAAAATGCAAGCGTCCACGGCAACGGCCCTTTTTGTGCTTTATTCAGCCCTAAACGGTGCAACCTTATCCCTGATATTCCTGATTTATACTGCTTCGTCCATTACTTCAACATTTTTTATCTGTGCGGGAACCTTTGTTGCCTGCAGCGTCTACGGCTGGACCACAAAACGGGATTTAACGTCCGTTGGCGGATTTATGACGATGGGACTTATCGGCATTATCATTGCGTCGGTGGTTAATATATTTCTGCGCAGTTCCGCCATGTATATGATTATCAGCTATATCGGAGTGATCGTCTTTGTTGGCCTTACGGCCTACGACACCCAGCATCTAAAAAACATGGCCATGACCCAGCCCGATGGGGTTGAAGCCGCTGTGGTCAGAAAAGGAGCGATTTTAGGTGCTCTGAAGCTATACCTAGATTTCATCAATCTTTTTCTGATGCTGCTCAGAATTTTTGGCAACCGTAATTAGCCGTTGGATCAGACCCAACACACAATCCGGTTTCGTCTCGAAGAACAAATTGGCATAAAGGCACCAGGACACCTCATGCTATCTTTGCTTATGACACGTCTTGGTGCCTTTTTGTCTCGGTGGCCAATGGCTCGTTTAGAATCAAGTCCCAATTATATCCTTTATAATATCAGATAGTTGCTGACAATAATGCCGCGTTTCAGTTTCATCGGACCCTTCCACCATGACCCGACAAATCGGTTGGGTACCCGAGTAGCGCACCAGCACCCTGCCCCTTTCCCCCAACTCAGCTTCAGCAGCTCGAATTGCCTCAATAATTTGTGGAACGGTTTCGATAGCCGGCTTGCTGTTAACTTCGACATTAATCAAAATCTGGGGGTACACCGTCATGAGGTTGCTGATCTCTGAAAGGGGCTTGTTATCAGATTGCATGGCTTCGACCAGCTTCAGGGCCGTCAAGATGCCGTCCCCGGTGGAGTGGTGATCGGCAAATATCACATGGCCGGAATCTTCTCCACCGAGCACCGCCCTCGAGGCGATCATTTTTTCCATGACATAACGGTCGCCGACCTGGGCAACTTCGTGCTTAATCTGCATTTTTTTTAGCGCGGCCCTAAATCCCAGATTGCTCATCACGGTGCTGACGACAAGATTGTTTTTCAGGGTGCCTTTTTGTTTCATATGCCGGGCGCAAATTGCCAGAATATGGTCCCCGGATAAAATCTGGCCGGCTTCATCCACTGCGATCAAACGATCACCATCCCCATCAAAGGCAAGACCAAGCGCCGCATTTGAATCAACAACTGCCTGAATCAGCGCTTCAGGATGTTCTGAGCCGCAGTGATCATTGATATTAATGCCGTCGGGCTGAACTGCTAAAGGTTTAACCTCAGCGCCGAGCGCTGCGAACAGCTCCGGAGCAACCTGGTAGGTGGCACCGTTGGCGCAATCCAGAACGATTTTAAGTCCTGTAAAGGGCTTTTCGGCCGGCAATGTGTTTTTTAAGAAATTAATGTAATCTGCTTTGGCGCGGTGGTAGTGGTGTACGGTTCCCATTTTACGTGAATCGGGTTGCTGAACGAAAGGGATCTCATCCAGGATCATTTTTTCAATTTCAATTTCTGTTTCATCGGAGAGCTTGTAGCCGTCACCTTTGAAGATCTTAATGCCGTTGTCATAATACGGGTTGTGTGAAGCTGAGATGACTATTCCGGCTGCAGCCTTTAGTGAGGCGGTCACATAAGCAATCCCGGGGGTTGGCAGCGCACCGGTCAGGTGCGCATTGCCGCCGGCAGCGCATATGCCGGCCACAACCCCTGATTCCAGCATGTCACCCGACAATCGGGTATCCTTACCGATGACAAACTTTGAGTCATTGCCGGCATCAGCGAAATGGGTACCAATCACTCTGCCGATGCGCAAGGCCATTTCCGCCGTCATGGGATACTCGTTTGCCACGCCGCGAATACCGTCTGTTCCGAAAAGTTTTTTCATTTTTTATTCATTTGTTAAGGTTATGCTGTTCGAACTATATAATATCTATCTGATATTATAATTTATATTGATATTTGAATTGAATGTTTAATTAAAAGACGGCAGTATTTTTTTTGATTTAGCAATAATTTCATCAATTATTCTCTGCAGCCAGAGAGTCCCTATTCTGGAATCGGCCGGGTCAAGCCCCTGGATGACGCGGATGTAATCCCGGCCGCAGGTTGAGATCCCCTGACCGACGCTTGACAGAAATTGATCTCTGAGATCCGCGGCAGCGGCCTCGCCAGGCAGCGCACTAAAAGACTCTTTTAATTCAGGCCAGTGCTCATAAAGCTCCAGACGCTGTTTCAATGATTTGGACGCTTGATCTTGCCGATCATCGATCGGCTTTTTCCGGCAAACCGCTTCCAGCCGATTGATTCTTTCCTCGATGGCCAGATTGACTTTTTCCTGCAGCGCCTCCAGCAAAACACGCGGGAAATGGCTTGATATGAATAACGACCGCACCTGATCATACCACTGTCTTAAAGCAATCAGGTTGGCGATATAGACAACATTGTTTATGACAATCCTTTTTTCACTAGGATATTTACCCGGTGAAAAGGCAACATTGCCCTCCTTCCCTGCCCCGCCCATTATAAGTCGATCCGATCTGGTTTCATCTTTGCGGACAATGGTGCCGGCCGCCGCGGTGATGCCAAATCCAAGGCGGCAAGGTCCCACAATTCCGCCCTGACCGCCGAGAAATATCGGATTCTGATTCAGCATGACGCCTCTGGGAACGTCGCCTATTAAAGAGGGCGTTGCCTTATCCTGGCTGGGGGTAAAGTTGAAATGAATATAAGAACTGCCGACTTCACTATGGTTTTTACGACTGGTGCCGCCGGCCATCAGGCAATCGCAAAAATTGATCAGACTGCCCAGAGTTACAAAAGGAAATAGTATCGTTTGCTTGAGGGCAACCGTATGGGCAATACCGGCTTGTTCCTCGAGGATGGTCCCTTCCCTGACATGGGCTCCAAGGCCGCACTGCACCTTGTCCAGAAAGACTGCACCGCTAAAAAAACCTCCCTTTAATTCAACATTCGAGCCAATCTGGCAGTTTTCAATCGTGACCGGCCCCTCGTATCCCAGTCTCGTATTTTCTAAAATCAGAGTTTTGCTTCCGAAAATTTTGCAGCCGGAATGGATAACAACATTATCAGCGGAGATCCGGTCGGAATCAATATCATTGCTGATTTCAACACTCTGCGGGTTGGGGATTTGGACGCCTTTGTTTAATAGTTCGATAATTTTTGATTCACGAGCGTTGGTTAACGGTTTTTCGAATTTCACGGCTGAATCCCCTCTGGTTTCTGCTGGCATAATATCTCCCAAATTGATCGATACAAATTGCAAGAGAGATATTTACTCTTATTTTCAATGAATTCTATATAAAATATAGCTCAATTCGGCAATAAAAACTTCTGGCAGTTGCTAAATCAAAGGAGCCTGAAAATTTTTGAAGATTGAAGATTTCTATGATATATTTTTTCGATGCGGTCGAAAAAATTTATTTCCTTGCTCCCGATTGCACTGATAGTGATGACGGGATGGATTATGGCGTCCTTCCTCCCACTTCACATTGCTTCAAAGTTTAGCTCAAACCATGAAGAATAAGAAAATTCTATTTTATTTCTGTGCATGCGTGTTAATTCCAGTAATATTTTTCGGCGTAATCGAATTGGCAACCAGAATCATGTCCTGGATGGGTGGGCAAAGGTTTACTATCGCCCTACATGAATACCAGGCAACTGATCGGGTAATTACGAAAATATATCAGTGGCACCCATTTACCGGGTTTATTTTTACCCCCAACTATAAATTCCGGGCAAGCCACCCGAACCAGAGAGCGAAGCCCATTATTTCGATCGATCAGCACGGCTTTCTATCCAATACCCGTAACTATGATTTCAAAAAATCTGCCGATGAAATCAGAATTGCGACTATCGGTGCTTCCACGACAGCCAATATTAATCTACCTTTTGAGGAAAACTGGCCGGGCCGGCTCGGCTTCCTTCTTCAGGAGGCTTTTCCGCAAAAAAAAATCACCATACTCAACGCCGGCGTGCCCGGTTTCGATACCGCCCAGAGCATAGGTAACCTCGCATTGCGTGTCATGCCCTTTAAGCCGGATATTGTCATAATTTATCATGCCTACAATGATTTGAAGGCTATCCGGACAGACACAAAATTTAGCCCGGACTATTCGCACATTCACCAAACGCCTTATGGTTACCATAAAAAACCCGGAATTTTTAAAAGTTTTTTAAACCACAGCATGTTTTATGTGCGGGTTCGCAATAAATACCACGATTATGTCAGTATTCGTAATAAATATAATGAGATAATGAGCAAAAAAGAAAGTTTCAAACAAAATAATTCAGCTGCTGCCGAAAATCAGCGGCAGATGAATATCCCACCTGAGGCTATCCGGACCTTCGCACAGCACGTACGAAGCATGGTAGGTATAGCTAAAGCCGGCGGTGCAAAAGTGATTCTGTCTTCATTTGCCACACTGCACGATCCAAATATGGATTACAGTGACGATAAAATAATTTACGGTTTGAGCAATTACCAGAAAGCGGAATTGAGTTTACTCCTATATTTTACACCCGGTCTGGAATTGACGGCCATATTTAAAGGTATTGTTCAATATAACGAAACCTTAAAAATCATCGCTCAGCAAGAATTAACCGGATGGGTTGATAATGCCGCTCGCATTCCCCACGATGGTAAATATTTTGTAGACCGTGTCCATTTTTCCCAAAGTGGCGCTAAACTCATGGCCGAAAATTTTTTTCCGGTTGTGCGAGAACTGCTGAATTAAATCCAGTACGTCCCCATTAAAACACATTACATCCTTCACCCC
>Ga0210064_1000937_pt1 | contig 13183 bp, 8 predicted proteins | sample Muzzi_CordC_D2_FD_185531 | JGI IMG/M metagenome (GOLD analysis project Ga0210064, IMG submission 185531) | Wetland microbial communities from San Francisco Bay, California, USA, that impact long-term carbon sequestration - Muzzi_CordC_D2 (SPAdes) | ecosystem: Environmental > Aquatic > Marine >...
TTTTTCCGCTTGCGCCCCGGCCGCCGGAGTTGGATCCGGGCTGTTGTGGTGCAGCGCGGTATAAATATAACACTCATCGAATTTCCATTTTTCCAGCAATTTGGCTCCCAGCTGGCAGTGGTAATCCTCGAGGATGTTGACCAGCATAATAGGATGAAGGCCGTCGTTGAATTTTCCCTTGCGCTCCATATCCCCAATGATCTGCAAAAGCGCAAGTTTGCCTATGTCATGCAGCAATCCCATTAAAAACGGGTCGCCCTTCACGTCGAGTTTGAGCAGTTTGGACATAAATTCGGCGGCATAGGCGCAGGAAATTGAGTGTTTCCAGAGATTCTCGATCAGAGAACGGAATTTTTCCGTCTTCATGGTAAAAAATTCGCGGATGGACAGTTCCGTCACCACCTGTACGATCGCGTTATAACCCAGGCGGGAGACGGCCTGCTCCAGTGATTTGTTGGCCACAAACCCTTTGTAATAGGCCGAGTTGGACCGGCGGATGATTTCAGCTGCAATCGCCATATCTTTTTTAAGCAGGCCGACAATTTCATTGAAACTCGCCTTGCAGGCGATCAGCTCGCGAAACTTTATATAGATCTTGGGAAGTGACGGCAGTTCCGGCTGGCTGCGGCTGATCAGGGATACGATCTCGCCGTAAATCTGATCCGTCGTCATCGGGGTCGGCGGGCGGGTTTTTTTTGGTTGGCCCGGAAGGCTCCTTTCTTTGACGCCCAGCTTCCCGAGCTTATTGCGGATCAGGTTCAGATCGAATGGTTTGCCGATATAGTCGTCACAGCCGGACTGGACGCTGGCCACAATCCGGTCCTTGTCCCGGTAAGAGGTGGTCATCAGGATTTTGGCCTTGCGTGGCTGATCAATGTCAAGTTCCTGTTCAGCATTCCTGATGGCGGCTAGAAGCTGGATGCCGTCCATGCCCGGCAGATTGATATCGAGCATGATCAGATCGAACGGATCATCAGCCCGATGGGCATTGAGAAACGCAGCCATTGCATCGTCGCCGTGATCTGCCGTTTTGCAGTCGCCAAAGTATTCCATGATCAGCTCCAGCTTGGTTCGGCTGACCATTTCGTCGTCAACGATTAAAATCCTCATTTTTCCCCTTTAGAAGTCGATGAACCCATTTCAGGATTAAATGAAAGGTCGTATGTTATATCGGCATTGCCGGAGAAAAAGTTGAGAACGTGATGGGATTTTTTATTGCGAATCAAATTGGTACTTAAGCCCGCATAGTTTCTCACTTAAATTCCACAGTTTTTTTCGGGTTTCAGAATCGTATGCTATTTCGGCGGGACGTGTTTGCCGGTTGTCGTTGAAATATTTTCCGGTCATCGTTGCAAGCTCCGGTGCAGTGGCCAAAAAAACCAACTTCCGTGAACCTTCGGTCACCGGGCTGCCGCCGCTAAAATTGGCCCTGAGCAGCTTGGTGTCGATCACGCCGGGGTGTAAGCAGTTTGCGGTCACGCCCTGGTTTTGGAGTTTTTCAGCCAACTCGTATGTAAACAGTAGGTTGCAAAGCTTGGACTGGCAGTAGGCATCCCAACCGTCAAAATGCCGGGGTTGGGCGAGGTTTTCGAAATCCAGGGATGCGCTGTGGACCATGGAACTGACATTGATGATACGGCTGGATTCGCTTTGTACTAGCGAATCCAGTAAATGTAGGGTGAGGGCGAATGCGGCCAGGTAATTGACGGCAAAAGTCATCTCATAACCGTCCTCGGAAAGTTCAAGCCTATTCATGGCGACACCGGCATTGTTAATCAGCACGTCCAGCCGGTTATATTTTCGCCGGATTTCTGCGCCCATGGTGCGGATCTGACTCAACGACGATAGATCCGCAAGGAAAAAATCCAATTGGTCGTTTCCGGTACTCTGCTTTATCTCCTTTAAAACCTGCTCAGCCTTTGACTTGTTCCGGCCGTGCAGGATGACGCTGGCTCCCATTTCGGCAAGCTCAAGCGCTGTTTGTTTTCCAATTCCGTCCGTCGATCCGGTTACGAGTATGGTTTTATCGTCCATTTTCGCCTCGTTTGAGTGCAGTCTTTCCAATTCGGGACGTGATGAATAATGCCGAAATCGATTATGGCATCGAAGGTACGATCGGCAAAACCGAGTGCGGATGCATCCATTACATGATATTGGATTGACGGATCTCTGTTTTTTCTGCACGCGATTCGGATCATTTTTTCATCAAGGTTGATCGCTTTTTCTATTTTTTCATAGCTGTAGGAAGAAGTCTCACCAACCACGACATAATCCGGGTTGACGTTGTTCATTGTATAGCCTGCTTCATACATCGCATTGATCAATCCGGGTTCGCCAATGATATAAGCACTGCCGTTTGGTTTTTGGGAGGACAGAAAACTTGCCGTTGCCAATGCGCTTGTGAAAAAGTGGTTTTCTCCAACTTCAATCCCCAGCCGTTGCAATTTTTCCTGCAATTCTTTCGGGGATCGTTCGCTTGAATTGGTAAGGAACAAAAATTTCTTGTTTTCCGTCTGCAGCCATTTTACGAATTCTTTCACGCCGGGCAGCAGTCTGTTGCCATGATAGATCACTCCGTCCATATCACAGATGAACGCTTCCTTGGCTTTTATTTTTTCAATGGTTTGGTTATCCAATATGGCCCCCAAATGTCCTCCAATGAGCGGTTGTCATGATTTTTTTCAACTCTTCGATGGTCTCCTGCGGATCGGGACGGACTCGGATTTCTTTTTCGGCGCTTGATAAACTCATCGCGATCAAAATAATGTGCATCATTGTTAATTATTCAAGCTTTGAACCTCGATTTCCTTGCATTAGAAATTTTCGTACATTTGAGTCTGGGAACGTTCCAGTTAATTGAGAAACATTTCAAGCTTGAACGCTTGCCCGCTTTTGACTTTTGGCCCGATCTTTGCTTTAAAAAAATCTCAAACGCTCACGCGACGGTTCCGGGCTCCCTATCCTGGTCTCCATCGCGGTCAAAATGACAACGGAGGTTTGCAATCATGACTGCCGGGCAATTTAGACGCCTGACCCATCGCTTCGTGCTCACAACGGGCTTGATGCTGGTGCTCAATATTTTGGCGCCGCTGTCAAGCCTTCGAGCATCACCGTCTTTGGCGGGATGCCCCATCTTCCCGGCGGACAACCTGTGGAACACGTCTGTTGAAGATCTGCCCGTTGACCCCAATTCAAATGCGTATATCGAAACCATCGGCGCCGATCTCGGAATGCACCCGGATTTCGGTTCCGGCACCTGGGCCGGCGGTCCTATTGGGATCCCCTATACCATCGTTGATGGCAGCCAGCTGGAGGTGGATGTGGTTTTCGACTATGCTGATGAAAGCGACCCGGGCCCATATCCTATTCCGGTCGATGCGCCCATCGAAGGCGGTAGTCTGTCGAGCGGTGACCGTCATGTTCTGGTGCTCGATCGGGATTACTGCATGCTCTATGAGCTTTATGACGCCTATCCGCAGCCCGATGGAAGCTGGGAGGCCGGATCCGGAGCAGTGTTTGATCTTAGATTAAATAACTTGCGTCCGGAAGGCTGGACCTCGGCGGATGCCGCCGGACTGCCCATCTTTCCCGGTTTGGTGCGCTATGATGAAGTGGCTTCCGGGGAAATTCAGCATGCCATGCGCTTCACAGCGCCACAAACCCGACGGGCATATGTCTGGCCGGCGCGCCACTATGCATCAAGTCATACGGCCGCAAACTATCCTCCGATGGGAAAACGCTTTCGGTTGAAGTCCGATTTCGATATTTCCGGCTTTTCGGAAGCGGTGCAGGTCATTTTGCGCGCGCTGAAGAAATACGGCATGATCCTGGCCGATAACGGGTCGGCCTGGTATCTCTCGGGTGCGCCGGACCCCCTGTGGGACAACGACGTCCTGGTCGGAGAGCTGAGCCGGGTCACCGGTTCAGATTTCGAAGCCGTGGATGAAACCGCCCTGATGGTAAATCCCGATTCCGGCCAGGCGCTTCAAGTTGCGGATCCCGGAGGCACGCCGCAGCCAAGCTCAGATGATCCCGCAGGCTCCGGGGGCAGCAACGGTTGTTTCATTTCCGCCAGCCGGAACCACTGGGCAACCTGGAAACGGCCTTTTAAATGAACGGTGCCGATTTTTATACCTGAAAATTTTAGGCCATTTCGGAAGGCAGCCATTAAAAAAGTTAATACTTTTTAAACAATTTTATAGCTCGGGGCGATACGGGTTCTTGAGGACCTAGTTGACGACTCAGCGGCAGATATGGATGGTTTTAGGTGATACTTTTTAAGAGATTGAAATAGTTATAAATATTATCAAGTGAGACCCGGGGCGTCTGCCATGGTCCTGGCGCCCCTTTTCTAAAGTAAAATGGTACAGTAATTGCGTTGGTATTGCAATGGATTAGATGGAGGAGATACGCGCATGCAAAAAATAAATTCTATCAGACCTAATGAGAATGGTTCCATCGTTTTTGTTGCCCTGGCAATGCTGGCCATCCTGACCATCGTCGGTTTTTCCGCTTCCAACACGGCGACCACCGAAATGCAATTGTCGACCAATACGCTGCTCTACGAAAGGACATTTTATGCCGCCGAATCAGGGCTGCAGCATGCCGTCGGGCTTCTCAGAATTCCGTTTGTTCAGCAAAATACCGCCAGTTTGGCCTCCGGTGGCAGCGCGGACTGGGATTTTGCACTTGTCGGTGCCACCGACAGTTTTCCGACGGATGCCGGCGGCAATCCCGTGCCGGACGGCGTCGGTGACTTTCAAGGCGGGGTGACCTGGCTGGCTTCGCAAATCGACGGCATTTCCTACAGCGTTACTCTGTGGAACAACAACGACGGCGGAAGTCCGACGGACGATGCCGATGGTTTCATATTTGCCAGGTCTGTCGCTGTGGGGGTACGCGGTGCCGTCTGCCGGATAGAAACGCTGCTCAACGGCAATGCGACCGTCGAGGCGATTACCGGTTATACGGCCCAGGAAGGGGCCGGCTCGGGCAAGAGCTATTCGTCTAATGACAGGAAGGCCATGAGCGACTTCTCGGATCAGCTGGGCAGCCCCTGATCGCAAAGACCCTAACCATTGAAGGTCGGCGACCCGCTGCATGATTGGAACCGATCATTGGAAAACGTTCAAAAACGAACTAGGGAGACACCGTCACGAACCGGAGGCGGTACTCAGAAGCCGGTGCAGTCAATACCGGCCCAGTAAAGGAAAAATCAAGTGATACATATAGCGCGAAGGAAATTACCTATCGGCAGTTTGATTGCCGGTTTGATTATAGGTTTGGCGACCTGGTTCATGGCCGTTTCGGCCGCTGCGGATTCGGACCAGGTCTTTTGCCCGGCCACCGGGAACTACTACCAGAGAATCGACACGGCCAGGGCCTGGGTTGCCGCCAAGGCTTATTGCGAAACCCTCGTAAGCCCCGACGGTAAAAGCTTTGGATATCTGGCCACCATTACTTCCGATGAGGAGGACCAATTCGTTCGTCATTTAACCAGCCGCGGCTCGAGTGCGTGGCTCGGCGGCAGTGACGATTATGACGAAGGCACCTGGCAATGGGAAACCGGGCCCGAGGCCGGTCAGCAATTCTGGCAAGGTCGCGGCAGTAATAACGGTGGTTATCCGGTTAACGGGATGTATACGGGCTGGATGGACAGCACAGAACCCAATGACTATAACGGCAACGAAGATCATCTTCAGATGGTGCGCAGTGGGCGGTACGGTGACGACGGGTGGAACGATATGGTGGGAGCCAACGTACTTGCGTTTATTTGTGAATTTGACAGCAGCATTTATTACACCATCACGGTCACGGCCGTTGCCAACGGCAGCATCGATCCGGCCGGTGATGCCCTGGGAAAGGTCAACCTGGAGGCCGGCATTGACCAGACCTTTACGCTCACGCCGGATGCCGGTTACAAAGTGGAAACAGTGCTGGTGGACGGCGGATTGGTGCTTCCGGTCAACAACCAGTATACGCTTGAAGACGTCTCCGCCGACCACACCATCGAGGCCACCTTTGTTCTCAACACCCACACCCTGGCCGCATCCGCCGGCGCCAACGGCAGCATCTCGCCCGCAGGGGATGTAACCGTGCAGGACGGCGCCGACAAGACGTTTACCGTCTCGGCCGACAGCGGATACCAGGTCAAGGAATTGCTGGTGGACGGCGCAGCGGCGGAGCTGCTTGCCGGGCAATATACCTTTGCCAACGTTAAAGCGGACCATACCATCGCGGTCTCTTTTGAGGCGGTCGGGCCGGACGAGGACCTGATTTTCGATGGGCTCATTCCCGGCTGTACGGCCAATACCACCATCGATTATAACGGCACCTTTGATGCCGCTGATTTAAACCTTCTCAACACGCAGGTCGAAGACGGCCAGCTCGTCTTGAAAACAGGCATTCAGGCCATCGATCCGGAAAACATCGTCATTCCGTTTGCCCAGGAAGTCGCTGTCACATTTCTATATGAAGGGGCGGGATTTGACCTGACCAATTTCGGCTGGATGCTGGCCGCAGATGGAGTTAGCGCCACCAAACACGAAATTTATCATGAAGTCAACGACGACAACAACAACGGTGTGTTGGATGTTTCCAAAACTGACGAGAGCGACCGATTCGGCGACACCAACGGGGACGGTGTCGTCAATGCATTCGACAACCGGGTAGTACTGGGAACCTTCGACGCCGGCACCGAACTGGTGTTTTACATCCAGTGCCCGAATCAAAACAAAACCTATTATACCAAGACCGCCTGGAACGAGGATGTTTATGATTCTAAAAGCGGCGAATGCGACGCGGACGATTTCAGCAAAACCTATTACCTCGGGCGGCCCCTGGATACGGAAGGCGGCTGCACCTATACAAGCAACTGGATGGATGCTCCGGCCTTAGAGCGCGTTGAAAGCCTGCTGGGATTGAATTTTGCCACGGATGACACCGCCACCCTGGATATCAAGCGGAATGAGAAATTTGCCCACGTGATCGTCGGCGCCCCGACCCAAAAGCCCAATGAATGGATCCTGGGCTGGGAGGATTTAAAAGGCGGGGGCGATATGGACCACAACGATCTGGTGTTTAAAATCGAGCGTCAAACCGGCGGCACAGCCCAGTTGACGGCGGATAAGGCCATTACGCCCGCCATCGAAGAAGCTTACTTCACCGGCGTGACCCTGCAGGTGTATGACAGCATGCCCTGCCCGGGCAAGACCGACATCACCTACTTTCTGTCGATTGATTACGGCCTCAACTGGACTGAGATCACGGCCTGGGATGAAATCTATGCCTTTTCAGTCAATGCCGAAGGGGGCCGGGACCTGGGCGCTAAAGTGAATAACTGGTCTCCGGGCAATCCGGTCGACACCTATCGGACCATCCGGGTTGATTTTGCCAGCATGGGCATTGCCGGCAGGGGGCTGGTCTGGAAGGCCGAGCTGAAGAGTCAGGACGAGAGTTGCCAGCCCAAAATCGTTGATCTGGGGCTGGACACCAGTGTTGCCTCCCACGGCTCTTTCTCGCGCAGTTCACCGGTGGTCAAGGGCAACGTGATTTTCTCGGGTAGTTATGAGACCCCGGCCTTGAGCTGGACGGACAAGGTCATGCGGGGGCATCTGACGGCCACCCGGTTATACGATCCCAACGACCCCGGGGCAACAGACGAGCTGGAACTCTGGGATGCCGGCGAGGTTTTAAGCGCCCGCCCGCCCGGCTCCCGGTTCATTTATTTTCCGGAGATTGCAACCGGTGCAGTAGCCGCTGAAACCATCGGCACCGGTGACGGCACCACCCGAACCTTCAGCGGAACCCTGGTCCATCATCCGATTTCGGCCACCACCCTGACCATCACCGACCAGCGCGAATCATTTCAGGACAAGCATACGGATGTTCTGGTTGGTGGCCTGGGCGGCAGCGGCACCATCAACCGCTTCACCGGCGAATTTCAAATTACCTTTAACACGGCGCCCGGCAACAATGTCGTGATCAAGGCCGCTTACGAATATTATGCCGCGTCGAGCACCTTGAAGCTGTTTACAAGCGTCAATGTCACGAATTCGATGCTGGGTATCGATGCCAGCGAGCTGGTACCGGCCGGCTACGTGTATGATTTCAATGAAGACAACCAGATCGACGAGGACGACGGTGACTGGCTGGTGAATTGGGTCCGGGGCTACAAGGACGGAGCGGGGATACCCAAGGAATGGCTGCTGGGGCCCGTTGACCACTCGGTTCCGGCCGTGGCGTCGCCCCCCGGGCTGCCGGCCTGGTACTTCGGGTCGGCCACTGCCGGGGAAGAGCGTGAAAGTTACATGGCCTTCAAGGGCCAGAATGCCGATCGGCCGGCAGCAATCTACGTGGGATCCCGCGACGGCATGCTGCACGCCTTTGATGCCGGAAAATTCAGCCACGGTGACAACCCGGAGACCACCACGGTGAAAGAAGAAAGGGGCTATTTCGAATGGGAAGACAGCTCGGGGGACTGTCCGGATTATTGCAGCGATGATTGTTCGAACTGCCCCGACTACGGGACCGGTTCAGAACTGTGGGCCGTTATCCCGGCCAATCTCATGTCCCGGTTAAAAAACAACCGCCTGGAACTCGACGATCAGTCTTACGTCGATGCCTCCCCGGCGCTGGCCGACGTTAGAATCAACGGTACCTGGAAAACCGTGCTGCTTTCAGCGGAAGGCAACGGGGGAGACACCATTTTCTGCCTGGATGTCACCGATCCGGCCGCTCCGTCATTTATGTGGGAATTTGCCGACCCGGATCTGTTCCGCAGCCGGTCGTCCCCGTCGGTGGCTAAAATAGGCCGCATTCTGGTGAACGGTTCCGCCCAGTGGGTCGCCTTCTTTGTTTCGGGCAAGACTTACGACGCGAGCCTTTATCCATCCATTTACATCATTGCGATCGCCGACGGCAGTGTGGTGCAGCGCGTCTTTTTGGATGCCGAGGCCAACGGCGTGGGCGGCGTGCCCAGCGGGCAGCCTACGGTGATCGATTCGGACGGCAACGGGTATATCGACCGGTTGTACATCGGCACGGATAAGGGATACCTTTACAAAATCAATATTCCCGATGATCCCGAGACGGTCAAATACTCCATCAGTCACTGTGTCATCAACCGGGATTATATCGACGACGGCGACAATGTTCTGGCGGCGGATCGTCGAACCCAACCGATATACGGGTCGCCCGTGGCCGTGGTCGACAACGGCGTTACCACATCCGGTGAGCTGAAATACAACATCATGATTTTTTACGGCACCGGAGACAGCCCGTATTTCGATGAGGACATCAACACGGCTTCGACCCGCTATAACTTTTTCGCCTATCGCGACGAGACGCCCAAAGGGCAGTGCGATGACAGTTCCGTGGTTCTCGATTGGTTTTTCGAGCTTCCCGAGGGGCACCGGGTCTTTGCATCCGCCTTTGCCGCAGCCGGCAATATCTATTTCGGCACCTCGACCTCGGAAACCGAAGACCCGTGCGAAGGGGGCGGCAGCGTGGACGGCAACCAGGGAAAAATCTATGCTTTTACGCTCAAAGGCGCGCCGGTTGTTGAAAAAACCGTCGGCAACATCGTGGTCTCGCCCCTGGTCGAAGATGAGCACCTTTACGTCAAAACCCAGAAATCCGGTCTGCGATCCTTTGGTAATGGCCAATACAACAACGAGAGCCTGATTGGGGGCCTGCCCGAAATTCAGCGAGAGTGGTGGCGGGAATTGAATTAATACGCTAGTTTCGATTTCAACAATTTGAGCTTTTTGTTTTTGCTGCCGGTCCGGCCCTGCGCTACGATGTCACCGGTTTAGGATGCGCACGGGCCGGGCAGACGTGACAGGCAGGCCGCAGCGGCGTGAAACTTACTCCCGGAAACCTCCGGGCAAAAGCTGATACCCAAATTGCGAAAGTCGGGGTCGCAGATCAGCCTCGGGAGGAGTGCCCCAGCTTCAAGGCGTCCAATACCTGCTAATTGGACCTTGCTCAATTAGGGTCTTAATTGTGCAATCTTTGCATTTAATGCAAAAACTTTTTATTCAATAGACGGAACACCTTAATTTTAGGCATTTTAGGCATTTGTTGGAAATCCCAAGCAGCTAATTCGATGCAAAATGGTTATTTCAACCTGTTTGGTTCCGGCTTGTCCGGGTTAGGGTTTAACTATCTATTCAATCTTTGACCCTCTACCGCTTTAAATACTGTCAGACTTGTAACGGTATTTCAATACGGCCATTGGGGATAATTATGAAACTAAGCTGCTCATCGATGCTCTTGACATCAAAGCGTCTAATATTATTTTATTTCATATAGCTCTTAATTTGATAGAATGTTTCTTTTTATCGACATTTCGAATCTCTCCGGACATTGATAATCGGGTATGCTTTATTGAGCGCACTTACACGGGTTTTGTAACGATGATTATCGATCTGGACGCCTCCTTTTCCTTCACCAGCTAGCTCTCGACTCGCGCAGCAGAATTGACACTGTTAAATCGCCATGAATTCTATTTAGTCCCTGTCCTGCTCCGTCAGGTTGGCTTTATACCGTACCCTGATGGCTCCGAATGCAGAAAGCAGATTCGAAATGTTTAAATCGTACCTTTTTTATGATGAACAAAAAACGATACGTATCAGCCCAAGAGCTTTTGAACGACTCCTTTGAACTGGGCATACGCATTTTCAAAAGTGGCTTCAAACCTAGTTTTATCATCGGGGTGTGGCGAGGCGGCACGCCCGTGGCGATAGCGGTTCAGGAAATATTGGACCATTTTGGTCTTAAAACCGATCATATCGCCATTCGGACTTCATTATATTGCAATATCAATAAAAAAAATAAACGCGTCCGGGTCCATGGCTTGGAGTATGTCCTGCGGCATGCAAATTGGAAAGACGGGCTGCTTATTGTGGACGATGTCTGGGACAGCGGCAAGAGCATTAAAACGATCATCAAGACCCTTCGAGCAAAGATGCGCCGCAATTTGCCCGAAAATATCCGGATTGCAACACCATGGTATAAGCCGAATCATAATGCAACGGACATTATGCCGGACTACTATATCCATGAGACTGACCGGTGGCTGGTTTTTCCCCATGAACTGGAAGGCCTCACGCTGAATGAAATGTTCACCCATAAACCGGGGATGAAAAAGATGTTCGAGGAAGCCGGATTAGCCTGACATGGATAGATTATTCAACGCAAACCGAAAGCCAAAGGAGGTGTGCGATGACCGCAACGAATCGGCGCGGTTTTCCTCGGCAGGATGTGGAAGCCACCATTCAGGTTTTAATTACCCTGCAATATTCCAAAGGCCGGAAAGAGGGTTGCGATTTAATTCCAGTTAAAATGTGCAATCAAAGCACGGAAGGTCTCTGTATTGAAATAGATCGTGCCCTTCACCCCGGATCAAATGTCAGCCTTAAGATGGTCTCACCGGGAGGAGACCATCCTGAAGACGCGCATTACATCTGTGATGGACGGGTTATATGGTGTAAAAAAGTCAATGGGGAAACTTCACGTTTCGGGGTAGGCATCAAAGTACTCCGACGGGTCGTCCGGGCTGATGTTCTGACTTCGCGTTTTAAATAAACACGAATATGTTCAATGAGTTATAACCATTTCTGCTGGTTTTTGAAAACATGAAAGCATTTATTCACGGCATTCCTAAAGCGGAATTGCATATTCACATCGAAGGTGCCCTCGAACCGGAGCTGATGTTTCAAATTGCGGAGAAAAACGGTATTAGTCTGCCCTTTAAAACGGTTGCCGATATCCGCCGGGCCTATGATTTTAAGGATCTGCAGTCCTTTCTGGATATCTACTATCAAGGTGCGCAGGTACTGTTGCATGAAGATGATTTTTATCAGTTAACCTGGAGCTACCTGCAAAAAGCCGCTGAACAGAATGTTCGCCATACTGAAATTTTTTTTGACCCCCAGGTCCACACGGCACGAGGAATCGAATTTGAAACGGTCCTGCAGGGGATTCATCGGGCCTTGGTGGATGCCCGGCTGCATCTGGACGTATCATCAAAATTGATCATGTGTTTTTTAAGGCATTTGAGTGTCTCAGACGCAATGGCGACCCTAAAAAAGGCGCTGCCGTTTAAAGAATGGATTACTGCCGTGGGGCTGGATTCTTCCGAATGGGGTTTTCCGCCTGAAAAGTTTAAACCGGTATTCGATCAGGCACGCCGAAGGGGGTTTAAGGCTGTGGCCCATGCCGGTGAAGAAGGCCCTGCGGAATATATCTGGCAAGCTTTGAAGCTTCTAAAAGTTGAACGCATAGATCACGGGGTTCGGTGTGTCGAAGATGCCGGCCTGGTTGATTTTCTGGTAAAGCATCAAGTACCTTTAACCGTTTGCCCGTTGTCAAACGTCAAACTCGGTGTTTTTGCCGACATGCATCAGCATAATCTCAAGCAAATGCTGAGTTCAGGTCTCTTCGTAACGGTAAATTCTGACGACCCGGCTTATTTTGGAGGCTATATCGAGGAGAATTTTCGAGCGCTGCACGAAGCGTCCGGTTTAGATTATCAAGATATCTATAAGCTTGCCCGTAACAGCTTCCAGGCTTCATTTCTTAACCCGCCGGAGAAAAAAAAATACGTGGACGAGCTGAATGAATTTTTGAGTTCTTTTAGCGACAAATGAAATAATCAAACGTGATGAACGTTACGTATCAGCGGGCCGGCGGTGATGACTTTCCATCTGAAACCGATCCGGCAGCCGGCTTCGTTGCATGCGATTTTTCGCTATTCGGTTGTCTTCGTGACAGACGATCCACTGCCTTGAGCAGTGTGGGAATGCGAAACTCACCGGCCATCGAGGCGACATGTTCCGCCGCCGACTCATAGTCGGCACCGATTGCGGTGACAAAAAGTGGACGTGCACTTTGCGCACGCAGCAATTCAATTGCATGGTTCGTGTTCCCATAACGGTTTTTGGCAACGCCGACAATCAAGGCATCATGATCAAGCGATTCTTTGAAGTAGGCACCCAGACCGGGCGCCTGATCGGGTGACAAATGGCAGTATCCGTCGATTATGCAGACATCGACTGGCTGGACAATCCTCTGGATAGAAATACAGCGGATTCAATGCCTGGCCGCCCCGGGAGAATATTCGACCGCGAAGCGGCCTCACCGACAGTCTCGCTGCCCAGAATATAGGGCGATATGATTT
>Ga0210064_1000941_pt1 | contig 13139 bp, 11 predicted proteins | sample Muzzi_CordC_D2_FD_185531 | JGI IMG/M metagenome (GOLD analysis project Ga0210064, IMG submission 185531) | Wetland microbial communities from San Francisco Bay, California, USA, that impact long-term carbon sequestration - Muzzi_CordC_D2 (SPAdes) | ecosystem: Environmental > Aquatic > Marine >...
GCCGCGCCATAGTCACGCTGCTAGCGTGACGACGGCGGGTCATCTGTCCTCTGAAATTGCCGTCGTCGGCCATAAATAATAGAAGCCGGTGCGAAATTGGTTGAGGGCATCGGGAAGCAGATCGACGGATATGAGAGGTAAATCACCGCCGCCATAGCGCGTGGATGTATTGTAAATATTATCGTCCGGGTATTCGGTACGGCGGTATACGATAACCCTGGCATTATCCGGGAGTCCGGCCAGCTTTTTGGCCTTGGCAACGGCCTGGCTCAGGTAACCGATCTCATCCACCATCCCCAGCTCAAGTGCCTCCTGGGCCAGATACACCCGGGCCGATCCAATTTCAGCCTTAACCGTCGGGCTGAAATTGCGATATTTAGCCGCTAAATCGACAAATCGTACCCCCAACTGGTCGGTCATGGCCTGCAATATTTTTTCCTCTTCCGCAGTTGCCGGCCGGTACGGCATCCCCATGTCTTTGTTGAGCCCGGACTTATTTACTTCTACCCCCACGCCGATTTTGTCCATCAGGCCGATCACTTTCGGCCGCAGAAAAATAACTCCGACGGAGCCGGTTAATGTTGTGGGATGAGCAAAAATGTAGTCGGCAGGCAGGGAAATGTAATAGCCACCGGAGGCTGCGATCCCCATCATGGCGACTACCACCTTGGCTCCGGTTTGCTGTTTAAAGGTTAAGATTTCGTTAAAGAGAATATCGCTGGCCGTCACGGACCCGCCGGGTGAATCGATTTTTAATACGACCGCTTTAACCCTTTCATCGTCTTGGGCGAGTCTAAGCTGAGAAACAACTTCTTGCACCAGACTCGGCCGCGTGCTGACAAAACCCTCGTGGGGAGCATCTGATATAATACCGCGGACCGGAATAACCAGGATCTTTTGATCAGCCTCGCCCTCTAATGTGAACTCTTTGAGAGGGTCGGCCTGGCTTGGAAAAAGTCGGATCTTGGGAGCTGTGCAACCGACGAAGATAAGGGAAATTACGACAACGGCCAATAGCACTGTTTTTTGCATGTCCATCCACCCCGGCTTAATAAGTTGATTGGTTGATTGGGTTAATTGATTTGGTTGAGCTGCGCAAATAGTTCAACGCGCAATATAAGGGAGGCCGTAGGACGTGTCAAGAAACGACATGACCTATTTCGGAGCTCTGTTATACAAAAAGAAGAAATTGACTGATGTTAAATTATTTGGTGCTTGAAATTTGGGATTTTTTATTGCCCTGGAAAACGACAGAGGTCTTAAAAATATCGCAGGTAGTCACGAATCCAAAAATTATGGTGAACCCACCACTGATCTGAGGATGTCGGGGCGATTGGTGATAATTCCATCCACCCCCATCTCAATCAGGCGAACCATTTCATTGCGTGAATCAACGGTCCACACATAAACCTTAATCCCTAGCTGATGGGTTTCTTCCAGCAGCGCATCGGTGATGTATTGATAATGCGGCGCCCAGTACTTTCCACCGGCCGCTTTGACAGCGCGGGGAATCGACCCCCTAAAATCATCAATGTCGAGCCCGGCCATCCATGGCGAAGCCCCGGGTTGACCGGGTTTGATCGTATTAAATCGCCCGCCGACATGGGATAAATAGACCGCCGGAATCCCGGAATCAATTTTCTGCACATGGGCCAAGGCTCGCCAGTCAAAGGAGAGAATACGGGCCCGTCCGGCAAAATTTTGCTTTCGCAAAAGCTGCACCACGGCATCGGCGACCAACTCCGGTGCCGGAGTGAGTTGCGGTTTTTCCGGATCGGTCTTGATTTCAATCCAGAGCTGGCTTTCAGCACCACACGTTGCTTCAAGCAGGGATATGACTTCACCAAGACTTGGAATTCGTTCCCCGTCTGCAGGCTGCTGCTCGGGATAACGCCGCGAATACCGGGTGTTGGGTTTCAGCCGACCGACGTCGAATTTTTTCAGTCGCCCGAGGCTTAAATCTTTGATCGCCGGGCCGGACCGGCTCAGCCAATCACCATTCGCCTTGCGGGTCGTATCCGGATTCAAGGAGTAATCATGATGCACCACGATAGTGCCGTCTGCAGTTAATAAAACATCCAGCTCAACGGCATCCACGCCCAATTCGCAGGCCTTTTTAAAAGCCGCTAACGTGTTTTCAGGGGCCAGCCCGGCCGCACCGCGGTGACCGATGGTTAAAGGCTTTTTAGCCGGCTGTGCGTTGCCCAGCGGCCGGCTGCTTTGATCAATGGCCGCCGCTGAGAATGCCGCCAGAATTATTGACAAGGCTAATATCGCTTTAACCATGGAACAACCGATCATCTTTTTTGGGGGCGCCATCAATAGTTTCCTGAATATGAGGTTTTATTCTTTGCCGCAGTAATTTTTATTACTCATTTTCGTATCATAAAAATAAAATTTTTTGAGGATTTTCTTGACTATTCGGCATATATTCTGTTTATTGTTTTCTGCCGTCGCCATCTGTCAGCTGTGCAAAAGAAGATGTTACCGTCCCCCGTTGGTTTATTTCGACCAGGCGTTTGGTTATACTTCGCAACCCGATAAATTTACTCTTGATAACGGGTTAACTGGATGAGTTGGCAACCTTTAACAAAATTCTTATCAAAACCTAATTCACCGTCCACCTCTTTTCGAAACATAAAGCCTGTCTGGGTATTGATATTAACAGGTTCAGGTCGTAGTTTTAGGCCTGGATCGAAACACCAATCTTAATTGCAGAAAGGAGGATCCAATCATGAAACTTCCTAAATGGTTATTGATCGCTGCACTATCCCTGCTGGTAATTTTCCCCGCCAGTGTCCTGGCCGAACAGATTACCATCAACTGGTGGCATGCCCACGGCGGCCGGCTGGGTGAATTAGTCGTCGGTATCGCGGAAGGCTTCAACAAGTCCCAAAATATGTATAAGCTGGTGCCAACCTATAAGGGAAATTATGCGGACACCATGACCGCCGGTATCGCAGCTTTCCGCGCAAAAAACCCGCCGCATATTCTGCAGGTTTTTGACGTAGGAACCGCCACCATGATGGCAGCCAAAGGCGCCATTAAGCCGGTTTACGAAGTGATGGCGGAATCGGGCCTTCCATTTGACCAGGATGCCTACCTGCCGACCGTAACCAGCTATTACACCACTACCGACGGCAAAATGTTGTCCATGCCTTTCAACAGCTCCACGCCGATTCTGTGGTACAATGTAGAGGCTTTTAATAAGGCCGGCCTGGATCCGGACAAGCCGCCCACAACCTGGCCCGAAGTCGGTGAATACTCCAAGAAATTGGTCGCAGCCGGCTACGGGGGGGGCTTTACAACCGCCTGGATTTCCTGGATCCAGTTCGAGAATTTCAGCGCCTGGCACAATGTCCCCATGGGGACCGAAGAAAACGGTTTTGGCGGCCTGGGTACCAAGTTCGTTTACAACAGCCCGCTGCACGTCAAGCACATCCAACAGCTGGCGGACTGGCAAAAAGACAAGATTTTCGTTTATGGCGGACGCCGCAACCTGGGGGATCCCAAATTTGAAACCGGCGAAGTCGCGATGATCACTGAATCTTCCGCCGGCTATGCGCGGTTTAAGGCAAACTGCAAATTTGAATTTCGCTCCAGCATGCTGCCTTACTGGCCGGGTGTACCGGGAGCGCCTCAAAATACGATTATCGGCGGTGCCAGTCTGTGGGTATTACAGGGTCATCCGGCCGATGAGTACAAAGGGGTTGCCACATTTTTCACCTACCTCTCGTCGCCTTCGGTTCAGTCTCAATGGCATCAGGATACCGGGTACTTACCGATCACCACGGACGCCTATTACCTGACAAAGGGGCTGGGTTTTTACCAGGAAAATCCGGGGATGGAAACCGCGCTGAAGCAAATGACCCTGCACAAACCGACCGCCAACTCGAAAGGAATACGATTCGGCAACTTTCCGCAGGTGCGAGACATCAATTACAACGAACTCGAAGCGATCTTCGCCGGCAAGAAAACCGCGCAGGAAGGGCTGAACGAAGCGGTTGCAGACGGCAACAAACTGCTGCGCAAGTTCGAAGCTGCTCACAAGTAGATTCGATTCCTGGAACCGGGTTCTGGAAAAAGCTCGGCCGACACTGTTTCCAGGCGTAGATAAACAGGCTTTCTATATTAAAAAAAGTGCCGGACTCATTCAATAATTGAATGAGTCCGGCTTGAGTGACTTTTTCATATCTTTATTTTAAATATAAACTAATGGGAAGAAATTGCCCTATTCAACAGATCAACCAATCAACCAATCAACTTTAAAGTCGATCCAATGGATAAGCGCGTCGTCTTCAAACATAAATTTTTGCCCTACCTTCTGGTGGCGCCCCAAATCATTATCACCATCGTCTTTTTTATCTGGCCGGCTTCCCAGGCGCTCTATCAGTCTTTCATGCAGGAAGATCCATTCGGCCTCTCATCGGAATTTGTGGGTCTGGCAAACTTTGTCTACATCTTTACCGATGACATTTATCTCAATTCCATTTATGTGACTGCTATTTTCAGCTTCTCGGTGGCAGCCATTGCCATGTCGACGGCATTACTGCTGGCTGTCATGGCCGACCGGGCCGTTCGCGCGGCCACCACCTACAAAACCTTTCTTATCTGGCCCTATGCGGTCGCGCCGGTATTGGCCGCGGTTTTGTGGTATTTTCTCTTCAATCCGACGGTGGGCATGATCGCCTTTTTCCTTAAAGCCATGGGAATTGATTGGAATTATACGCTGAACGGCGGCCAGGCAATGCTGCTGGTGATCATGGCAGCCGCCTGGCGGGAAATCTCCTATAATTTTTTATTTTTTCTGGCGGGACTTCAGGCCATACCCAAATCTTTCATCGAGGCCGCCGCTATTGACGGTGCCTCCCCGGCCAGGCGCTTCTGGACCATCGCCTTTCCGTTGCTGTCACCCACAACCTTTTTTTTAGTCGTCATGAATATTGTTTACGCCTTTTTCGACACCTTTGGAGTCATTCATGCCATCACTGAAGGCGGGCCGAACGGGGCCACGAACATCATGGTATATAAGGTCTATAGCGACGGCTTTCTGAGTCTGGACCAGGGAGGATCCGCCGCCCAGTCGGTCATTTTGATGATTGTGGTTATTTCCCTGACCGTGATTCAGTTTCGCTACATCGAAAGAAAAGTGCACTATTAATCTATCCGCCCTGAAAAATGATGTAATTAAGGCTATAGATGGTCCTTGAAAAACCGAAGAAAAAAGTTAATTCAATGCTAAGACGGCGAAGGAGTCACCGATGGTAGAACATCGCCCATGGCTAACCTTTCTTACCCATACTGTCTTGATCGGCGGGTGCCTGATTATCGCATTTCCCATTTACATTACCTTTGTCGCCTCTACCCATAGCCTGGATGACATCACATCCTCGTTACCGCTGCTGCCGGGTGGCCGCCTGATCGAAAATTATACCCGGGCGCTTTCGGTGGGTCCGCGGGATGTGGGGGCCACCGTCGGCACCATGATGCTCAACAGCCTGATCATGGCGCTGGGAATTACTTTCGGCAAGATTTTTATTTCACTGCTGGCCGCCTTCGCTATTGTCTATTTTAAGTTTCGTTTCCGAATGTTCTTTTTCTGGATGATTTTTATCACCCTGATGCTGCCGATCGAGGTGCGAATTTTACCCACCTATAAGGTCGCAGCCGATTTAAAAATGCTTGATTCATACTCAGGACTGATCTTTCCTTTGATCGCCTCGGCGACGGCCACTTTCTTGTTTCGCCAGTTTTTTATGACCATTCCCGATGAGCTTTGTGAGGCCCATCGCATCGACGGCGGCGGACCGCTGCGATTTTTCTTCGATATTCTGCTGCCCATGTCGCGCACCTCGATTGCCGCCCTTTTTGTAATTCTGTTCATTTATGGGTGGAATCAATATCTCTGGCCGCTGCTGATTACAAATGACGAAAGCTACTATACGCTGCTGATCGGCATCAAACGCATGCTGGATGCCGGAGATACACAGGCTGAATGGAATATTATCATGGCATCGGCCATGCTGGCCATGATCCCGCCGGTGCTGGTGGTAATCTTTATGCAGAAGCAGTTTGTGAAAGGTATGACGGAAACAGAAAAATGATCGTTATTTGTTATACGTTATTAGTTAATGGAGGTTGATTATAACTCGATATAACAGATCCAGAATAGATCAATATTAAAATTTGACAGTATTCCTTTAGATCTAATCACCGATAACGTATAATCAATAACTTTAAGAAACTTAACGAAAGACTTAGATTTGAAACTGATATGATGTATTAAATACTTCAAACTCGTTGAAAGATATACTCATGGCCGATGTTAATTTAAAAGATGTCTACAAATCGTTCGGCAAAACAGAAGTTATTCACGGCATCAGCTGTAAAATTAAAGACGGTGAATTTATCGTTATTTTGGGGCCGTCCGGTTGCGGCAAATCCACGGTGCTGCGCATGATCGCCGGTCTTGAAGTTATAACGGCAGGTGAAATTGCAATCAATGGTGAGATCGTCAACCAGCTGGAACCGGCTGACCGCGACATAGCTATGGTATTTCAAAATTACGCCCTCTACCCCCACATGACGGTTTATAAAAACATGGCTTACGGACTAAGAATCCGCCGCATGCCCAAGGCCGACATCGACCTGAGGGTCCGCAATGCCGCAAAGATACTGGAGTTGACCGAATTTCTGAATCGTAAACCCCGTCAGCTTTCCGGCGGACAGCGGCAGCGGGTCGCAATGGGTAGGTGTATCGTGCGCGAACCAAAGGTGTTTCTATTTGACGAACCCCTCAGCAACCTGGACGCCAAACTGCGGGTACAGATGCGCCTTGAAATCAGAAAACTGCACGAAGACCTTAAAATTACCAGCGTCTACGTAACCCATGATCAGGTCGAAGCCATGACCCTTGGTGACCGACTAGTCGTCATGGACAACGGTTATGCCGCCCAGATAGGATCCCCGCTGGACGTTTATGAGCGCCCGGCGACTAAATTTGTCGCCGGATTTATCGGTTCTCCGGCCATGAATTTTATCGACGTGCGACTCAGCGCTGACGGCAAATCGGCTCAATTGCCGGGCGGTGTCAATCTGCCGCTTGCCAATGGCGGTGTTGCTGCTCATGGCGGAAAAGACGTTATTTTAGGAATTCGGCCCGAACATTTTGAACTGGCCGAAGAAAAACAGGGCGTCATGCAGCTTCGGGTGGATCATGTAGAGCTTCTGGGGGCCGACACGCTGGTCCATGGTCACTTCGGAGATGATAAAAAATCTTTAACACTACGTCTGCCTGATGTGCAGCAGATCGAAAAGCATACCATCTTACCTCTCGTTATTCCTGCCCCAAAACTGCATTTGTTTGAAAGAGAAAGTGGCCAACGCATCGGGAAATAGTTATAAATAATGAAACAAAATCAGACCGTTTCGGATACAATTTACTCCCGAATCAAAAGAATGATGACACCGCCGGTTTTTGAAGACGAAGAAAAAACCCGGGTTGCGATGATTCTCAGTATTATCCTGTGGTCGGTGGTTACGGTGGTGAGTGTTCTGATCATTACCTGGCTGATAACCGGAAAATCCCATGACTTAGGTCCCTATGCCTTTGCGGCCAACACGTTTATCATCGCAGTTGCGATGGGCCTGCTCTTGTTGATCCGCAACGGTTATGTAAAATCAGCCGGATTTGCATTTGTCGCATTCATCTGGTGCAATATAACGTTTCAGGCCTTTACTTCAGACGGGGTGCATGGATCAGCCGCCATTATTTATATAACGATTATGGTACTTGTCAGCTTGTTGCTTGGCTGGCGGGTGAGTATCGGAATTGCTGCCTTGAGCACGCTGTCTATCTGGATACTCGCCCATGCTGAGCAGATCGGCCTGATGAGTTTTCAGCTGGACGGGCCCTATGAGGTGGCACTGGAGTCAACCGGTATGTTTATCCTGACAGCCGTGTTTCTGACATTAACCACCACCGGGCTCAACAAGGCGCTGAAACGGGCCCGCAAAAGCGAGCGTTCCTTAATGGAAAGCAATCGCGCGTTGCAACACAACCTGGAACAACTGGCGCAGCGCGAAAACGCGTTGCGTGACAGCGAAGAAAGGTTTCGGCTGTTAGCCGAAAATGTCGTCGACATGATCTGGATCCTGGACCCAAACGACTTGCGATTTGTCTATGTCAGCCCTTCCGTGGAAAGAATCATGGGCTATACGCCTGAAGAAATGACGGAGCTGGAACTCGATCAATTGTTGACGGCAGAGTCTCTGGAGCTCGCCCAAAAAACCCTCAACACAAGATTGGAAAAAAGCCAAATCGATTCATCTCAAATTACACGGGGCGAGTTAGAGTTACTCCATCAGAACGGGTCCACGGTTTGGGTTGAGACCACCGCGAGGGTTTTGTACATCAATTGGCTATCCTCCTTTGGCATTATTGGGATTACGAGGGATATAACCAATCGCAAGGCATCGGATGAAGAAAGAAAGAAACTTCAAGATCAACTCCTGCAGGCCCAAAAAATGGAGGCCATCGGTACATTGGCCGGCGGTATCGCGCATGATTTCAATAATTCACTGCAGGGTATTCTGGGTTACACCCAAATTTTAATTTATGAAAAAGAAAAGGGGCACCCTGATTTAAAACTACTGAAACAGATCGAATCCGCCACACAAAGATCCAGTGAACTCACCAAGCAGCTTTTGACCTTCAGCCGTAAGGTAGAAAGCAGGCTTCGTCCGCTCAATCTTAATCAGGAAGTCAGGCAGTTGGAACAATTGCTGGAAAGAACCATACCCAAAATGATCGCCATTGAAACATATCTGGCAGACGATCTCAAAATCATCAATGCCGATTCGGTCCAGATTGAGCAGATGATGATGAATTTATGCATCAATGCTAGGGATGCCATGCCTGATGGCGGCAAACTGGTTATTGACTGCCGGAACACCATTCTGGACGAAAACTACTGTAAAATGCATGTTGACGCTGTCCCGGGAGAATATGTCATGTTGAGCATCGCCGATAACGGCAAGGGGATGGATAAGCAAACCCTGGAACACATTTTTGAACCCTTTTTTACCACTAAAAAAAAGGGGGGCGGAACGGGGCTGGGATTGGCGATGGTCTATGGGATTGTAAAAAATCATGGCGGGCACATCACCTGTAACAGTGCGCCCGGCCAGGGAACAACATTCAGAGTTTATTTTCCGGCAATTGAAGAGCCAAGCCTCGATCAGCCGCAACGACACACCGAGTCGGAGCAATTTCCTCAAGGAAATGAGACCATCCTGCTGGTCGATGATGAAGATTATTTGCGTGATCTCGGCCGGCGTCTGCTGACCAGATTCGGTTACACTGTGTTGACGGCCCCGGACGGAGAGACAGCCGTGCAAATTTACGGGGAGCACGCAGCGCAAATCGCCCTGGTTATTCTGGACCTGATCATGCCGGGAATCGGCGGCAAAAACTGTCTTGACCAGATACTTGAAAAGGATCCGTCGGCCAGGGTAATTATTGCCAGTGGCTATTCCGTTGACGGGTCCACCCAAAAAGAACTTGAGGCAAAGGCCAGGGGATTCATCGGCAAGCCTTTCGAACTGCAGCAGATGCTGAATATAGTTCGCAATACACTGGATAAAAAATAAAATCAAAGGAGCCCTGATGCGCATGATCAATATTAAATTAAACAAAAAATTCAACCCGGCCTGGATTATCGGTCACAGGGGGTATCCCGCCAAATATCCCGAGAACACCCTCGCGGCGTTTCAAGCTGCAATAGACGCCGGGGCTGTCATGATCGAACTGGATGTTATGCTCAGCCGCGACCGCAAAGTGGTGGTCATTCACGATGCGACCCTTGAACGCACGACGAACGGAAAGGGGTCTGTGGCCGATTTTACGCTGGCAGAGCTGCAGCAGCTGGATGCCGGCAGCTGGTTTGATGCGCAATTTGCCGATCAGCAATTGCCGGCATTGAGCGAAGTGCTGGATCAGGTTAACGGCCGGGCCTACGTAAATATTGAAATAAAATCAGACGCCTATGAATCCCATCATCCGCCGGATGCCATCGAAAAGCAGGTCGTCGAACTGTTGCGGCAAAAACAGCTGGTCGACAGCGTCATCATCTCCAGCTTTAACGTCAAGTTTCTGGAGCAGATCGCTTCCATGAAGCAAGCTCCGGCCATCGCGTTTATCTCAGAGAATCCCGCCGATGAAAAAACGGTTCAAATGTGCACCCGCTTAAAGGTTTTTTCCTGGCATCCGGATCAGCGGGTGGTGACTGGCAACCAGGTCAAACAGATGCATGCCGCTGCCATAAAAGTGTTCCCCTATAATGTCGACACGTTCGAGGACTATACCAGGATGATAGAAATGCGGGTTGATGGTGTGATCACCAATGATCCCGATTTGGCCGGCTACTGGACAGGGGTTAAAAAAGCGACATAAAAATCAGGGGGATGCGTATTGTCTACGAACCGCCTGTGTTCAGGCCTTTTATGGCAATGTTTGAACCCCTGGAATAATGATTTAATAAAGATTTCCCAAAAGGTATGTTTTCAGCTTTAATCTTTGAGCGTTGAGCCTTCAACCTTGAACCGCTGAACCCGGAACCTCGAACCTCATTCACATATGTTTGAACAGCTGCGCATAGGATCGGCTCACCGTCAGGGTCTCCGGCAGATCTTTAAGCGAAATGATCAGCCGACCGGCAAACGACCGGCTGACCCTGGCAATCCGGTCAACGCTGATGATCGTCCCCCGGTGGATGCGCCAGAATTGATCCGGATCCAGTTCCTCGGATAATTGCCGAATGCTCTTTTTGATCAGCGATTCACCTGCGCGTGTCCTGACCACCGTATATTTGTCTTCAGCCTTGAAATAGTAAACATCATCGCTGGCAATCAGCCTCACCTCTTCGCCATGCCGGACCCTGATCCATTTTAAATATCCGGGGGATTGCTTATCATTCAGGGCAGCCATTAAGCGATCCATGGTTTGGGAAAAATCGGCGGGTGGATCGAGAATACCGGATATTTGCTTTTTTAATCTATTGATTGTTTTTTTGAGTCTTTTATCGGTAACCGGCTTCAAGATATAGTCGACGGCTTCGTTTTCAAAGGCTTCAATCGCATACTGATCGAAGGCCGTAATAAAAACCACCCGGCAATCCGTATTGATTTGTTGGGCGACTTCAATCCCGGTTAATCCGGGCATCTTGATATCCAGAAAGGCAATCGCCGGTCGACACGATTCAATCAATTTCAAGGCCGCGAGCCCGTTTTGCGCCTCACCGCATATGATGAGCTCCGGCCAGATGTCAGCCAACTTGGATTTCAAGTAGATTCTCAGCTGCTCTTCATCATCGGCGATAATGGCTTTAGGGTTTGCCATACGGCACCTCGATTGTGGCTTTTAAGCCGTGGGGCTGATTTTCCTCTAGAATTAAACGGCCGCTTTCACCATACAAAGATTGCAACCGCTCCCGGATGTTGGACAGTCCCATGCCGGATTCTCGTCCTTCTATGAAACCACCGCCGCTATCGACGACCGCCAATCGAAGCAGGCCGTCTTTTTCTATGCCGCTGATCAGGATTTCACCGCCGTCAACTTTGGGTTCCAGACCGTGTTTGATGGCGTTTTCCACCAGAGGCTGGATCAACATGGGCGGAAAGGAAACCGCTGAGAGATGTTTGGGCAGGTCGATTTTATATTTCAATCTGTCGCCCATCCGAACTTTAAAGATGCCAAGATAGGCCCGGATCATATCCATTTCCTGTCCCAGGTTTGCCTGCTCCTCCCTGATTTTTGAAAGGGAGGCCCGTAGATATTGAATGAAATCAACCAGCATGGATTTACCCTTTTGGGGGTTGGTATCCAGCAGGCTCAAAACGTTGGAAAGGGTATTGAATAGAAAATGCGGCTCGATCTGGGCCTGAAGCATTTTGAGATTTGCCTCCGCCGCTTTTTTCTCACTGGTGAGCCTTTTTATTTTCTCTTCCTGGATCCGGGCCTGTGACTCCGCAATCTGCTCCCGGGAACTGAAGAAATAGGTAATGATAGACCCAAACATCACGCCGAGAAACAGCAGTTGAAGAAGACCGTGTTTTTCAAAAAGAATATCAGGGCTCATACCCGATACGACCGATCCCAGATATGATCCGCCGAGGCTGCCGATAATCAGGGCCGCCGCCATCAGAATGGCTTTAAAAAGCGGACCGGCCTTTTCAAAAAAAAGATGGGCAATTAAAACACAGGTGCAAATGGACAAACCGATACACTGCGAAATGATAAAGTTGATTAAAAATCCGCCGCCAAATTTTATGCCCGTTAAAAAAATTGCAATCAGGGTATCAAAGCCGACGGTATATAACAAAAATTTGATGGCCGCTTTCATGGTGAGCTGTTCTTTGGCGGATTTCATAACCATACCGAGGATAACCAATTAGATGCGTTCTTCAACGGGTCTTGCTTTTGATCTGCGTTCAAAGTTTGAACATTTAGGGTTTCTTTCATTCGTCGGCCGTGCTCATCATGGATGGGTTCGTGCTTGATGAAACCGCCGGTGGCGGCATGTCATAAAACCGGCCCGATGATGCTCAGATCTTATTCCCTTTTCAAATCTTTTTCCATGGGGAAAAAATAAGGCCTTAAAATGAAATGCCAACCCGATTCCCCAGCCGAGAACCGACCATTGAAACCACCAGAGCCCGGGAGTAAAATTATTAATCAGCAGCAAAGCGGCATTGACAATTAAATAGCTGCTCAGATGCGAGTAAAACCCCACCTTGCGTCGTTTCAACCGGGCTCGGCGGATTTTCTCCTTTTTAAATTCCAGCTGCTCCTGTTCAATTGCAGTCTCAAGGATTTTGGCATCTATTCCGATTTCAAGTGCGGTTTCGATCAGGTCTTGATGGCTGATCGTATCCGCCTGCTTGAGTTTCAGCGCCCGCCGAATGATTCGGCTAACTTCTTCGTTATTATACTGTCGCGATGTGTATTCGTCCATAATGAAAAGCCTTTCCCTTAATCACTAGATTAGAATCTTTTAAACTTTAAACCATTGAACTTTGAACCTCTGAACCCTGAACCCTTGAACCCTGAACCTTAACTTCCCCAATCCTCCATAAATGCC
>Ga0210064_1000943_pt1 | contig 13132 bp, 9 predicted proteins | sample Muzzi_CordC_D2_FD_185531 | JGI IMG/M metagenome (GOLD analysis project Ga0210064, IMG submission 185531) | Wetland microbial communities from San Francisco Bay, California, USA, that impact long-term carbon sequestration - Muzzi_CordC_D2 (SPAdes) | ecosystem: Environmental > Aquatic > Marine >...
CTGATACAGGCGTTGCTTGAATCGCTCATTCAATTACGACTGTATGTCGAAGCCGCCATCGATTTTCCGGAAGAAGAAATAGATTTCCTGAGCGACGGGCAAGTACAGCAACGATTGACTGCTGTGATCGATGATCTTCACACCGTGCAGGCGCAAGCCCGGCAGGGGTGTTTGTTGAGGGAAGGTATGACCCTGGTGTTGGCCGGGCAGCCCAATGCCGGCAAGTCCAGCCTGCTCAATGCCCTGGCGGGCAGGGAAACCGCTATCGTAACTTCCATAGCCGGTACCACCCGTGACCTGTTGAGGGAATATGTCCAGATCGACGGTATGCCCTTGCATCTCATAGATACGGCAGGCCTGCGCGATAGCAGCGACCTGATAGAAAAAGAAGGCGTGCGCCGAGCCTGGACGCAAATCGAACAGGCCGACCGGGTTCTGCTGATCATTGATGATCAAGCCGGATTCAGCTATCAGGACAAATCGGTTCTCGATCGCCTGCCGCGCGATCTTCCCCATACATTGGTGTACAACAAAATTGATCTGAGCGGGCGCCCAGCCGGGGTTCGTAGCCGGGGGGCGGATTCGGAAATTTCAGTAAGTGCCCTGTCGGGTGACGGCATGGAGGATCTTCGTTCCCACCTGAAAGATGTCATGGGATACAGCGAATCTGCTGCCGGCGGTTTCAGTGTCAGGCGACGCCATATGCATGCACTGCAGCTGGCGGCGTTGAATCTGACTAACGCGCAAAGCTGCCTGAAAAATGGTGCCGGCGAATTGCTGGCCGAAGAATTGCGTCTAACCCAGCAGCACCTGTCGGAAATCACGGGTGAATTTTCGAGCGACGATTTGCTGGGAGAAATTTTCTCGGGTTTCTGCATTGGGAAATAGCTTCCCTTCCAATAGCGTCCAAAGCCTTCCGAAACATGTTGTAACATCGATAACTAACAATAAATCTGATCCTCGAACTTGTGCTCGACCTCGACACCCTCGACCTGACCGTGACCCCGGCACGAACGCCAGCGAGATTGTACACAGCTCAACACCACGCACCTTGGAACGAAAGCGGGCGCTTGAGGCGCCCCACAAAAAGATCACTCGCACTTACACATTGCTGACTGCTCACAGGGCGGTGCAGCCGCCACAACGCAGGCACCCTTTGCAGAGCCCTTGCCGACACACCACGCGTTGCAGTCGAACTTATCGGGATGGCCGACATCGTTCTTGTGGCTGTGCAGTTCGTCGAAACTCGGGTTGGATTCCACCAGCATCCCGTCCGGCAGGCAGGCTTCGCCAAACATGCGGCCATTGGGCTCGCCCTTCTCGTCGGTGCCGATATGGCAACCTGGTGTGCCAGGATCAACCCCGTCACTGTCTTTCCACCAGGAGGTGGTACCCTCCATCCAGTCGGCTGGTTTGAACTCGAAGGTGCCAGCGGCACCAGGCATTCCTCGGGCACCGGACGAAGGCTCGCCGGATGCGCTGACCAAAGTGGTCGACATCATAAAAGGTATGCCGAGAGCAAGTGCGAGCATGAAAATACGGGGCATAAATGACTCCTTCAACCGATCAGTTTCATATAGGCAGGCAAACGCCAGCCTTATCCTGTGTTTCTAGCAATACCGCTTAGACTTGGGTTGCCACAATTTGAATTATCACATAAAAGAGAAGAAGACACATTGATAAGGATCAAAAATATTACCGAAAAAAAGTGCGATATAATGTCGCGCAGCCAGAAAATGCTGCAGCCAGGATAGCAACCGTGAAGGCCGACCTCGGGCCGACTTTTGCCGTCCAGGCGAATTCAAAGGCTATACCTTGAATTTTATGGGCTGCATCTGTGCCAAACGCGTACTTCGGCCAAAACCGGTCCTTTAAAAACAAGGAGAAGATTAATAAGCGGATATTGGAACGATTGCGCCAGGCGTCATTTTCAGCGGACTCCCTATACAACATTCGCCGCGCCATATGCCTGACAATCTCAATGAGGACCAGCGCCGGGGCTGACGGCACGAGCCGTGTTGGAGAAGTTCGCCGCACTGCACATGTTAGGCGTGCACCTACCGACCACCGACGGGCGTTATCTGATTCTGTCCCGCTACACGCAAGCGAAAAAAAGATCTGCGGCTGTTGCTCACACAACTCAAGCTGGAACTGCCGCCACAACCGCCATCGAGGATTCAGTCAAGCACAGCCCAGAGGGTATGGCAGGCGGCTTGTAGTGAAGACCTTGGCAAGTCGAGGTTGATGAAATCAGTGAGTTAAGCTTTTCGCGGTTGCCGAGTTGTGAAAGTCGGGCTAACCCTATGGCATCTGTAGCTGACCTTGCTGGCCGGCACTGCGCTAGCTGTGGCCTATATTTTTTTTTGCCGGAATAATCGTTGGACTGATATGAAGAGTAGATATCGTTATTCGCTGTTACATGATTTTCTGATGCGCCAGGCTGTTCGTGATCGCCAGTCCAGGTGAGTGCAGTGTCTCCTGGCGCAGAGTCGTCATGTAGCGCCGGATTGCCTGATCGCTTCTTTGATAGTCGGTATCGCCGGTGGAGCCACACTGAAAGAATTGATACCGCACGCCAGGATCTTTGACGTGCACCCAGGACGAGCAGCCAATTCTCCGCAGATCGAAAGCGGAACCTGCGGTACATCGTCATGAACGGTCTTCAGCAACCTGAATATGACATCTTGAGTATCGTCGAAATAGGTATCAACGGCCGCGTTCTCCCGGTCAGCCGCAAAGGTGTACTGGGTGAGATCGTTTGTGCCAAAACTCAGGAATTCCGCATATTGAGCAATATCAGGCGCAGCGAGGGCGGCTGCCGGCGTCTCAATCATGGCCCCCAGCTTTGGCGCACGAGATATTTTGGCCCGAGCCATGGACTCTGCGAGCAGTCCCTTTACTCTTTGCATGTCGCTTGGCAGCGTAACCATCGGCACAACGATATGCAGATCGAAATCTGCGGACAACCGCAGCAACGCGTCAAACTGTGTTTGCAGCAGGTCCGGATAATCAAGAAGAAAGCGGATACCTCGGCGGCCCAAAGATGGATTTGCTTCCCTGGATGATTCCATGAAGGGAAGTGGTTTGTCTGCGCCGATGTCGAGTAACCGAATGTATACAGGCTGCCCTCTGACAGGCTCTAGGGTTTTCTGTATCTCACCCAGAAGAGAAGCACTATCCGGAGGCTCCTGACGGCCTAGGTAAATCCGCTCAATGCGATACAAGCCAATGCCATCTGCGCCATTTCTTACGGCTTCCTGCGTGTCCTCAATACTTCCAACGTTGGCGAGTACAGCGATGACCTGTCCGTCCGCTGTCACTGCCGACTCGTGAGCCTGGTATCTGGCCTTTTGGCTGGCCTGTTCGTGCTGCTTGCGTTTTGCCCGGAAACCCGCCTCCTGCGCTTGATCAGGGTTAACAATGACTTCAGCGGAATCTGCATCTACCAATACGTGCTCACCAGGCGGGATGATTTCAACAACTTTTGAAATCCCCGAGACACAAGGCAGACCGATTTCATGAGCAAACAAAGCCGCATGAGACCCCTGGCCCCCGACTTCGAGAATGGCGGCCGATGCACTACGCCGCGCAAGAAATACCGTATCAGAAGGTAACAGGCGGTTGGCTACCAGCACACTGCCGATTGGTATATCCTCCAGTGCATGACCACGCACACCTGCCAATGAGGACACCAGGCGTCGCGCCAGGTCGCGTATGTCGTCGCCTTTCTGCACTGCGATGTTCGCTTCCATGGAACGAAACCTGCGCTCCCATCGATGGAACACGTTTCTCACGGCAGTGCCGGCGCTGACATACTCATCCCTGATCTCCTTATGTACCTCGGTCTTCAGGCTGGCATCTTGCACAATTGAGATATGCGCAAGGAACACTTCCGACAGATGATTATCTATCTCCTTTCTTACCCGTCCCGACAGGCTCTCCAAGTCATCCGAAACTCTCGAAACGGCACGCTCAAAACGCTGTACCTCATTTTCGATCTGGGTATCATCGATGTCGTAGAACTCATCCAGGCGCGTGAGGACATCACGGTACAAAAACACCCTCCCCTCACCCAATCCTGGTGCGAGGGTTCTGCAGCCGAGTTTAAAGTTTTTTCCTGAGTGAGACACGGACGACCATCATAGGCTCGACCTGATGTGGAAGCAAAATGCATCGCCTCAGATCGGCACGTTGCGGTGATGCCCAGTTGAACAAGAGAATCTGCCGGCGGACTTTTTGACCTCCGTGCGGCATTGGGATTACATAGGTATCTGTATGATCAGATCGACTTCTGCACCAGACCGGGCCACCGATCAAAGCCCCTCTTGCGTCCTGAGCAGACCTGCTGGCGACTCGAACAGGCGCATCGAAGCCTATTTATCCTCGGCTGGGTCTTTGACAGTCGCGAGCGCCTCTCGCACCCCAACTCGGTGGCTGCGACTGCAGAGCCACCCCTGGCTGTATCCGGGGATGGATGGCAACTATCCCCGGGCCTCCCGGCAGCAGAAACTGGTGGTCATCGACGACACCTTGGCATACTGCTGCGCATCCATCGACCTTTTTCGGAGCGCAGCACACCCGGGGCCTTTCCCGTCCGCCTGCCTGCCTGCGTATGACGTATGAATGAACAAACATGAAGGCACACCGATTCCATCGTGACCCGGTGATTGCAGGAGGACAACATGACAGAACCTCATCAACAACCGGTGCGTACCGAGATCGAAATTGTCCGACAAGCGCTGGAAAAGGGGAAACACAAGCGTATGCGCAAGCTGCTGCGGAGTATGCATCCCGCCAAGGTGGCCAGCCTGCTGGAATCCCTCGAGTCCGGGCAACGCAGCGCGCTGTGGCAGCAGGTCGACGATGACGCCGAGCAAAAAGTCCTCGCGCATGTGAGTGAAGAACTGCGGGCATTCTTCCGGCAGGACAGGGAGCGCGCGGAGGAGGCGCTGGCACCCGAGACGGAAACCCACACTGAACTGGCCCGGCTGCGCGAAGCCCTGGAGTTGGGCAAGCTCAAGCGTGTGCGGCGAATGCTGCAGCGGATTCACCCCGCCAAGGCAGCGGGGTTGCTGGAGTCCGTGCCACCGGGTGAGCGCTCCACGGCCTGGGATATGGTGGAGAGCGAGGAGGCAGGCCGCATCCTCGTGCACCTTCACGAAGAGGTGCGCACCCGCCTCGCGCTGGAGATGGATCCCGAAGACCTGAGCGCCGCCGCCGGAGGCATGAAGCTGGATGACTTGGTCGATCTGATTCAAGACCTGCCTGAGGAAAACGGTCAAAACCTGCTCCGCGCCATGGATCTGCATGCACGCGAGCAGCTGGAATCCATGCTCACCTACCCGGAGGATTCCGCTGGCGGTCTCATGAACACCGACCAGATTGCAGTGCGTGAGGACCTGCACCTGGGGTCCGTGCTGCGTTATCTGCGCCTGCTGAATGACTTGGCCGACAATACCGACAAGCTCATGGTGGTGGACCGCAACAATCAGTATCAGGGAGTGCTGCGCTTGCGGCGACTGTTGACCAGCCGCCCTCAACAACGTGTCAAGGAGGTGATGGACCATGCATTCGAACCCATACCGGCGGATATGCAAAGCCGGGAAGTGGTGCGCCGCTTCGAGGACCTGGACCTGATCTCCTCACCGGTGGTGGACGCCGATGGCCGTCTGCTCGGACGCATCACGGTGGATGATGTCATGGACGTCATTCGGGAGGAATCGGAGCGCTCGCTGATGCATGCGGCCGGTCTGGACGAAGAGGTCGATATGTTCGCACCGGTACTGACCAGCACCCGACGTCGGGCGCTCTGGCTGGGCATCAACCTGGTAACCGCCTTTATGGCCGCCTGGGTCATCGGCTTGTTTGAGGGCACCCTGGAGAAGGTGGTCGCGTTGGCGGTGCTGATGCCCATCGTTGCGAGTATGGGAGGCATTGCCGGCAGCCAGACCCTCACGCTGGTGATCCGTGGCCTGGCGCTGGGCCATCTGCAACGCGGCAATGCCCCTGTCCTGTTATGGAAGGAGTTCGGCGTTGGTGCGCTCAACGGACTGATCTGGGCATTGGTGGTGGCAGCACTCGCCATCCTCTGGTTCGAAAGCTGGCAGATCGGCGGCATCATCGCCGCGGCCATCCTGCTCAACATGCTATGCGCCGCCCTGGCCGGTGTGGCGATACCCCTGGTGTTGCGCGAACTCGACATAGACCCAGCCCTGGCCGGCGGCGTTATCCTGACCACCGTCACCGATGTGGTGGGATTCTTTGCCTTTCTCGGCCTTGCGACACTGATTTTGCTCTAGCAGATGCGAATCGTTAACAGTGTCCTGGGGGATGCGACGGGTGGACGCTGGCAGGTGGTGTGCGATTACAGCCGCGTCCTCAGGCAGCGTGGTCATGCCGTGCTGATGTTGTTGAGTGAAAATCATCGGCCGGATCTGAACAGAATCCCCACTGGCGTAAGGGTCGAGTTCATCTACAATCATGGCCACTATGACTATCTGGCCGCCTGGTCAGCAGCACGAAGATTAAGGGGTTTTGCTCCGCATCTGGCCATCGCGCACTGCAGTCGATCGGTCGCCCTGCTGAAACGTGCAGTGCGGGGTACCGCTCCGGTGGTGGCCGTGAGCCATAGCAACAAGGTCAGGCGTTTGTTGCCGGCGGACGCTTACCTGCCTTTGACGCTCCACATTGAGCAGAGCATAAAGCGCGCCGGCAAAGCGTCGTTCCAAAAGCCCTGCTTCGTCGTACCCAACATGATTTCCGTCGAGGTGTCGCCGCTATCGCCAGTCCGTCACCGCCACCGACCGCTGCGAATTGGTGCCCTGGGCCGGTTCGACAAGGTCAAGGGATTCGATGTGTATGTTGAAGCCCTGGGCTTGTTGCGCGCACACGGTGTGCCGTTCGAAGCCGTACTCGGCGGTAGCGGAATCGAGCGGCAGCGACTAATCGGGCAGGCCCGACAGCTGAGTTTGACCGACCGACTTAGCTTCCCAGGCTGGATCGATCAGGTCGACAGATTTTTTGCCGACATCGATATTCTGGTGGTACCCGCGCGCTCGGACGCATTCGGTTTGACGCCGCTGCAGGCGGCAGCTGCCGGTGTCCCACTGTTGCTGTCAACGGCGTCCGGCCATTGTGAAATGTTCCAGGACAAAATCGAGGCGCTGTTCTGCGAAGTCGGAGAACCGCACTCAACGGTAGAGCAATTGACGCGCTTGATGGCAGATCCCGAACTGGCAGACTGTCTTCGCCAAGCGGCGTATCGGCGCACTGTACGCGATTACAGCACCACGGCGGTTAGTGACAAGCTATTGTATGCCATTGAAATTATTAATAAAAACTGGATAAAATATAATAGGCAATAAATACAGCAATTACTCTATAGTTAGGGCCTTCTATAAATACATGTGTCGAGGGCCGAAAAGACACCCCATCTGCCGTGACGTCAACGCCGTACACAGCACGCACAAAAGAGATAGGGCAAACCCGCGGATTCGGAGTATAATTCCCCACCTTTTCACTTGGTTATGGTCGTGGATTTCAAGCGTAATTTTGCCGTTATTGTGGTGGGTGGCGGTCATGCCGGGACCGAGGCCGCACTGGCTGCTGCGCGCAGCGGTGCCGACACCCTGCTGCTGACCCATAACATAGAAACCCTCGGGCAGATGAGTTGCAATCCCGCCATCGGTGGTATCGGCAAGGGGCATCTGGTCAAGGAGATTGACGCCATGGGCGGTGCAATGGGCCAGGCAGCCGATTACGCCGGTATCCAGTTTCGGCGCCTGAACGCCAGCAAAGGTCCGGCGGTGAGAGCTACCCGCTGCCAGGCGGACCGGCAGCTCTACAGGCAGGCTATTCGCGCGAAGCTCGAAAATCAGCCCCGGCTGTCGTTGTTTCAGCAAGCCGTTGATGACCTGATCGTCGAGGACGATCAGGTCAGAGGCGTTGTCACCCAGATGGGGCTGCGTTTTTTCGCGGACAATGTCGTATTGACGGTCGGTACCTTTCTCGGTGGGCGGATTCATATCGGTCTGTCTAATTATGAGGGAGGCCGGGCCGGTGATCCGCCGGCCAATGCCCTGGCTCGGCGCCTGCGCGAATTGCCCTTCCGGGTTGAGCGACTGAAGACCGGGACTCCACCGCGTATCGATGGCCGCAGTCTTGATTACAGCAAGCTGCAGGAGCAGCCGGGTGATAACCCCGTTCCCAGCTTTTCCTTTTTGGCAACCGGCTGCGAACACCCGCAACAGATCTGCTGTTACCTGACCGCAACCACCGAGCATGGCCACGATATCATTCGTCGCGGGTTGGATCGTTCACCCATGTACTCAGGCTTGATAGAGGGTGTCGGGCCCCGTTATTGCCCTTCCATCGAAGACAAGGTGGTGCGTTTTTCAGACAAGCGTTCACACCAGATTTTTGTTGAGCCCGAAGGACTGGGCACCCACGAGATATATCCTAATGGTATTTCCACCAGCCTGCCGTTTGATGTGCAAAACGACCTGGTGCATTCCATACCCGGTTTTGAGAAGGCCCATATCACCCGACCCGGTTATGCCATCGAATATGATTTTTTTGACCCCCGTGACCTGCAGGCAACATTACAAACCAGATTCGTGGCCGGACTGTTTTTTGCCGGCCAGATCAATGGCACGACCGGCTATGAGGAAGCTGCAGCACAGGGATTGATTGCCGGGCTCAATGCGGCACGCCGGGCCAAAGGGGAAGACAGCTGGAGCCCGCGTCGGGACCAGGCCTATATGGGTGTGATGATCGATGACCTGGTTACCCGCGGCACCAGCGAACCCTACCGGATGTTTACCAGTCGCGCTGAATACCGCCTGTTGCTGCGCGAAGATAATGCCGACCTGCGGCTCACCGAAATCGGCTACCGCCTCGGCCTGGTTGATAATGCGCACTGGAGGCGCTTTGCCGACAAGCGGGAAGCTATTCAACAGGAACAGGGACGCCTGCACATGCTCTGGGTCAGGCCGAAAACACCGGCCTCGCAGCAGCTGGCGGTGCGTCATGGCGAAGTGCTCAACAACGAACAGAGAGCTGTGGACCTGTTACGACGACCGGCACTGAATTATGACGTTCTGATGAAGCTGGACGGACTCGGTCCGGGTGTCGAAGACGCAAAGATCGCCGAACAGGTGGAAATCCAGGCCAGGTATTACGGTTATATTCAGCGCCAGCAGGAGGAAATCGAACGCCAGCGGCGCAACGAGCACAAGTCTCTGCCGATGGATTTCGATTATCATCGGGTGAAAGGATTGTCTGCGGAAGTCAGAGAAAAATTGATAGCAACGTGCCCGGAGACCATTGGACAGGCCGCCAGAATTCCCGGGGTGACACCGGCTGCTGTCTCGCTGCTGTTGGTTCATCTGAAAAAAGCCGCTCTGTCGCGCAAGATGGCTTGACCACGACCGCTGGCGGAGCGCATGCATCGGTCGACTGGCAGGATCGGCACCTGGCCGCGATACTGCCGTGGGGTTGCAATCAATCGCGGCCAGGGATCTGCCCCTGCAGGCGGCAGACGCTTTTTGGCGAGCGGGGGTTTTTCAAAGGCATGCATATTTGACGCTTCTCCAACACGACATCCAGCAGGGCTGTACAGTCCTGCAAATCGATCTGACCGACACGGCTGCCGAAAAGCTTTCCGGATTCATCGGCTTACTGGGAAAATGGAATCGTGTCTACAATCTCACTGCAGTACGCGATCCGCAGGCTATGGTAGTACGTCATATCCTTGACAGCCTGGTTGTATTGCCGTTCCTGACAGATGGGAGTCTGCTGGATGTGGGTACCGGGGCGGGTCTGCCGGGTCTGCCCATTGCCATAGCCAGACCGGAGTTACCCGTTTCCCTGCTTGATGCCAGCGCTAAAAAGCTGCGTTTTGTCCGTCAGGCTGTGTTTGAGCTGGGTCTGGACAACGTTGAAGTGGTACAGAGTCGCATGCAGGAGTATCAGCCGGCGCGGTCATTTGATATGGTGATCAGCCGAGCGGTAGCGAACCTGAGCGAGCTTTACCGACAGACTGCCCGCCTGGTACGTCCCGGTGGTCGCATTTTATTTATGAAAGGCTGCCTGCTTGCAGAGGAAATACAGGAACTGGAAGCGGGCCGTGAAACGTTGCATATTGAACGCTTGAAAATACCCGGGTCGAAGGCCGAGCGTCATCTGCTCTGGATGGAAAAAACATTGGAGTCTTCCACCAAAACATGAGTCGCGTCATAGCCATTACCAATCAGAAAGGTGGCGTGGGTAAAACCACGACCTGCGTTAATCTGGCCGCATCACTGGCGGCCACCCGCCGCAAGGTTTTGCTGGTCGACCTGGACCCGCAAGGTAACGCCACCATGGGCAGCGGCGTAAACAAGCACGAGCTGGAACTGGGCGGTTACCACCTGTTGATGGAAGAGACTCCGATCGGAGATATCATTGTCGATGCAGGCACGTCGGGTTATAAGCTGTTGCCCGGAAACAGCGACCTGACCGCAGCGGAAGTCCAGCTCATGCAGCTCGATGAACGCGAAACCCGACTGGGCAGGCGTCTGCAACCGGTTGTCGGCCATTACGACTATGTTTTGATCGACTGTCCCCCGTCACTCAATATGCTGACGCTGAATGCGCTGACGGCGGCCGACGCCGTATTCATTCCCATTCAGTGCGAATATTATGCGCTGGAAGGCTTGAGCGCCCTGATGGAAACGGTGCGGCAGATTCGCGAAGTGATCAATCCGCGGCTCGAAATAGAGGGTCTGCTGCGTACCATGTTCGATGCGCGCAACAATCTCGCCAATGAGGTTTCCCAGCAGCTGCTGGAACACTTTGGCGAGAAGGTGTACCGAACCATCATCCCGCGTAATGTCAGGCTGGCCGAGGCGCCCAGTTATGGTGCGCCGATAATCAAGTACGACAAGGCTTCACGTGGCGCGATAGCTTATCTGGCGCTGGCCGCCGAGCTGGTCCGTCGGGAGCGTGAAGCTGCACAGTCTGATGAACTTCGGGCAGAAGCCTGATTGAAGAGCTGTGCGGGAGCGGCCCGCGCCTAAAGCTTGTTTTATTTTTAATGATGCAGACATAATTTAATTATGGTAGCCAAAAAACGAGGACTAGGCCGCGGGCTCGATGCCCTGCTCGGACCTGCAAAAGTGCAGGCGCGTACGGTCGAGCCGGTAACAGCGTTTCCGGCCGAGGACGTCGACCGCAATGCGGGCTATGTGGACGGCGAACTGCGCACGCTGGGTGTGGAACAGCTGCGGCGAGGCAAATACCAGCCACGTATCGACATGCACAACGAAAGCCTGGAGGATCTGGCCGATTCCATTCGTGTCCAGGGGGTGGTACAGCCCATCCTGGTGAGACCGATCGACGGCTCCAACTTCGAAATCATTGCCGGCGAGCGCCGTTGGCGTGCGGCCCAACTGGCCGAGCTTCAGGATGTGCCGGTGGTGGTGCGCGAGATGGACGATCGAACCACCATCGCGGTTGCCCTGATCGAGAATATCCAGCGTGAAAATCTGAATCCGCTGGAAGAAGCGCACGCTCTGCAGCGGCTGATTGATGAATTTGAAATGACTCACCAACAGGCGGCCGAAGCTGTTGGCCGCTCGCGTACCGCGGTTTCCAATCTGCTGCGTTTGCTGGAGCTTGGCGAGGTCGCTACCGGCATGGTGCAACGTGGAGAACTGGAAATGGGGCATGCACGGGCGTTGCTGGCACTGAATGGCGGCAAGCAGGCGGAAGCGGCACACCATGTTGTCAATCACGGTCTTTCCGTGCGTGCAACGGAACAACTGGTCAAGAAATTGATTAGCGAAGCCAATCACCCGGAGAGCAAGGCTCAAGCCCGGCGCCGTGACCCTGATCTGGTCATCCTTGAGCAGGATCTTTCCGATCGTATCGGTGCCCCGGTCGCAGTGCAGGCCAATCCGAAAGGTAAAGGCAAGCTGGTGATCAGCTACAACAGCCTGGATGAACTCGACGGCATCCTGGCGCATATCCAATAGGGATAGCCCAAATATCTATAAAGAATTATAAGCGGTTGACCCCACCCAGCGACGATCCTTATAATCGCTGCCGCCCCATACCGGTAAAATCGGTGGCCGCAACATAGCACCCTGAGACCAGGGGCAGGATTGAGCCCAGGCACCCATGGATAGCGGGATTCGCAGGCTTTTGCTGTTCCAGTCATTGATGGTTGCTGCCATGGCAGCGGTGTTTCTTGTGATCTGTGAGACTTATTCCGCCCTGTCAGCATGTTACGGCGGTTGTGTGGCGGTTGTGAATGCCTTGCTTCTGGCCAGGTGTGCACATCGGGACGTGAAAGCGCCGCAGCGCTCGCCACAGCAGAGTTTGGCCGCTGTGTACCTGTGTGTCGTGCAGCGCTTCCTGGTGATAGCCTTACTGTTTGCCCTGGGGCTGGGGTTGGTGAAACTGAACCCCCTGGCTCTGATGACCGGTTTTATTGTCGGCCAGTTTGTACTGGTAATTTTGGAAACACAACGGTTAAAAAAGAACTAACGCAATGTCCGCAGCACCAGAAACTTCAGCCCAGTATATAGAGCATCATCTGACGAATCTGACCTACGGCCAGCACGCAGACGGTCACTGGGGTTTTGCGCACAGTGCCGCGGAAGCGGCTGAAATGGGTTTCTGGGCCATCAATGTTGACAGCATACTGTTTTCCATTGGCCTGGGTGTTTTGTTCCTGTGGGCGTTCCGCAAGGCCGCCAGGACCGCGACCACCGACGTTCCGGGTGGCTGGCAGAACTTTGTCGAGTGGGTGATCGAGTTCATTGATGAAAGCGTGCGTGGTTCCTTCAGCGGTAAGAATCCCCTGGTCGCACCACTGGCCCTGACCATCTTTATCTGGATCTTCATGATCAATGCCATGGACCTGATAGCGGTTGACTGGCTACCCTGGCTGGCGGGTCTGATGGGTGTCGGACATTTAAAAGTGGTGCCCTCCACTGACCCCAATGTCACCTTCGGCATGTCACTGACGGTGTTCGCGCTGGTGCTTTACTACAGTGTCAAGATGAAAGGCCCCGGCGGTTTCTTCGCCGAACTGGCCTTCCATCCATTCCCCAAATTCATGATGCCGATCAACCTCATACTGGAAGGC
>Ga0210064_1000945_pt1 | contig 13108 bp, 10 predicted proteins | sample Muzzi_CordC_D2_FD_185531 | JGI IMG/M metagenome (GOLD analysis project Ga0210064, IMG submission 185531) | Wetland microbial communities from San Francisco Bay, California, USA, that impact long-term carbon sequestration - Muzzi_CordC_D2 (SPAdes) | ecosystem: Environmental > Aquatic > Marine >...
CCCGGCTGCCTTATGCCTTGCAACTTGCCATCGGCCGCAGCCTGGGCCGCCTCGCCCGACTGCTCGCCGGACACCGCAAGCAGATCGCCTTGACCAATCTCACGTTGTGTTTTCCGGAACTGTCGCCGGCCGAGCGCCGCAAGCTGCTGGCGGAGCATTTTGCTTCCCTGGGCATGGCGCTCATCGAAACCGCCATGAGCTGGTGGGGACCGGCACACCGGCTCGAGCGGCTGGTCAGTATCCACGGGCTGAAACATCTCCAAACTGCACTGCAAACCGGCAGGGGCGTGATATTGCTCAGCGCACACTTCACCACCCTGGAAATCGGTGGCCGCCTGCTGTCGCTGCATACGCCCTTCCATGTCCTGTACCGCACCCACAAGAACCCGGTGATCGAGGCCGTGATGACAGGAGCACGCACCCGGCTCTACGAAAAAGCCATCCCGCGCGGTGACCCGCATGCCCTGCTGCAGAGCCTGAAGCAGGGGCACCCGGTGTGGTATGCGCCCGACCAGGATTTCGGGGCCGGGAACAGCATCTTCGTGCCGTTCTTTGGCGTGCCGGCGGCCACCCTGACGGCGACCTCCCGGCTGGCGAGAGCGAGCGGCGCGCGTGTCATCCCGTTCTTCCCGGCGCGCCTGCCGGGTACTCGCGGGTATGAACTGCACCTGCTACCGGCGCTGGAAGGTTTTCCGGGGGATGACATCGAGCAGGACACCCTCCGCATCACCCGGGTGATTGAAGAGCACATCCGGCGCCATCCCGAACAGTATCTGTGGGTTCACCGGCGGTATACCCCCGTAGGAGTGCCACCTGAGATGGTTTTGTGGACCAGCACGCCGGTGTCATGACCCGCCGGATGGACACTGCAGAGCATATCCTGCTGGTCACACTCAGCAATATCGGGGATGTACTGATGACCACGCCCGTCATGGAGGTGCTGCACCGGCAACACCCGGGGGCCATGATGGACATCGTCGCCGACCCACGCTCCTGCGAACTCCTCGAACACTGTCCGTATCGGGACCACCTCGTCCACCGCGACAAGCAGCAGGGCCCGCGCGGCACGCTCGCCCTGGTGAAACAGTTGCGGCAACGTCGCTATGACCTGATTGTCGATCTGCGCACCGATGGACTCGCCTGGTTGTTGCGGGCCCGTCACCGCTGTACCCGCCAGGGCGGTAAACGGTCTACCGGGCATGCCGTGGAACGGCACCTGGGTGTCATTGCCCGACATACAGGAATATCCGAAATTCCTCCCACCCGAATCTGGTTGACCACTGCCGAACATAGCCATGCACGGCACCTGCTGTCCGGACTGCCGGGAAAACGCTGGCTCGCCATCGGTCCCGGGGCCCGCTGGGAACCCAAACGCTGGCCGGTCCGACAGTTCAGGGAACTGGCACAAATCCAGGCAGATCACTTCGATGCCGTGGTCCTGCTCGGTAGCGGGGACGACGCGGCACATTGCCGGGAGATTGCCGCCGGCCTGTCCCTGCCCTGCCTCGACCTGGCCGGCAGAACCAGCCTGCTGCAGGCTGCCGCGCTTCTACAGCAGATGCGGATCTTCATCGGCAATGATTCCGGCCTGGGACACCTGGCCGCGGCGGTGGATATCCCGACCGTCACCGTATTCGGGCCCGGGGAACCGGAACGCTACCATCCCTGGAATCGCCGGGGTGTGTGGCTGCGCAGTCAATCGGGCCGGATTACGGACCTGCCGGCAGGAGGAGTGGCGGATGCCGTTACGGCACTGTTGGAAAGGAGCATGTACAAAGGCATACATTGACAAAGCCTCATGTCTCTCAGCGAAACGCCACGAACACTTCCTTGTAGGCTTGACGGCCTGCATGGCCCAGGCCAGGCATGTACGGCGCGTCCCGAAAACCCCCGTCGGCTTGCTTACTTCCGGATTAGTAACGGTGGGAAGCGGCAACCGGCTGCCGCGATGCGGCCTGGGTGCCGCTGGAGTGCAGGTCACAGGCAGCCGTCGTCCGCCAGCCGCGCCAACACCATTCCGGGCGTAATCTCATGCAGGCACCGATGTTCCTTTTCCGGCGGGCAGCTGCGCAGGTGGCAGGGACTGCATGGCACCGCGTTGCAGAGCACACGCTCCTGCTGCCCGAGGGCATGACTGCGACGCCAGTCGGTGGGACCGAACAGCGCATACACCGGTACGTCCGCGGCGGCCAGGACATGCATGGGCCCGGAGTCATTCACCACGGCAAATTCGCAACACCGCCCCAGGGCCACCAGTTCCGGAAAGCTGAATTCAGCGGTGGCATCCTGTCCCGCCTGCCGTGCCAGCCAGCCGTTGAGTTCCCGGTCCTCCCGGCCACCGATCCAGACAACCCGGAACCCCCGATCCTGCAGCGCCCGTGCCAGGGCAGCGAAATGCGTCGCGTCCCAGCGCTTGGATGGCCAGTGCGCACTGCAACCCGCGTGCATCAGTACCAGTCTGGCTCCGGCCAGCCGGTTCTTCTCCAGCCACAGGGAAACCCTGCCGCCGGTGCCGCCCGCGGCAGTCAGCCAGGCCTGCGGCGGTGCCGGATCGATGCCGGCACACTCCAGCAACTCATTGAGCATCCGGAAGGCGTGCCGGTGATTGCCGCCGGCCGGGGGATAGTGGGTGTAGACCGCGCTGCGACAGCGGCCGACACGCCGGGTGGCACCGGAGACGGCCGTCATGATGCGACTGCGCACGGACCCCTGCAGGTCATAGACGACGGCAAACGCACGCCGCCGCAACCAGGCCAGGACCCGCCACATTTCGGCCAGACCATGCCGCCGGAATGTAACGACCTCGAGACCGGGGAGGCCCTGCACGAGGTCGGCGTAACCTGGAGCTGTCAGCAGGGTGACTCGCGCATCGGGGTGCGCTTCAACAATCCGCCGCAGGTGCGGTGTAGCCAGGATCACATCGCCGAGCGCACCCAGCTTGATGACAAGTATGTCATTGCCCGCGATCATCGATCGGTCCGGGCAATAGATTCATACAGGGCCAGGGTGCTGGCCTGCATGGCATCGAGGGTCGCGGGGCGGATGGCACCTACCGTCGGTGGTGTTTTCTGCCAGGCGGAGAGCAGCCGTGCCATGCCAGCGGTATCGCCCACCGGCACCCGCCCTGCCGGGAACAGTTCCGCGAGCTGTTCTCCAACCCCGCCATGCGCATAGCCGGCAACCGGCCGGCCCAGGCTCAGGGCCTCGTTGACGGTGCGCCCGAAGGACTCGGGATGCAACGACAGCGAAAGCACGGCAGCGGAGATCGACAGGATCTCGCGCAGGTCATTGCGGTGTCCGGTAAAACTGATCTGGCCCTCGAGCCCGGCCGCCGCAATCCGGGTCCGGCATTCCCCCGGGAAGCCGGCATGCCGGCCGGAAGGATGCTCGCCCACCAGCAAACCGTGCACCGGAACACCGCCTGCCGCCAGCCGCCGGATGATCTCAATGAAATCCAGCACCCCCTTGCGCCGGACCACCCGCCCGGGCAGGGTCAGTAGATAACGCCCCCGGGTTTCCGGGTACTGCCGGTACCAGTCGGCCTGCCACGCCGCATCCGGCCGGTAGCCGGCAGGATACTGCGACGGGTCCACGCCACGCGGGATCACGGTGACCCGCCCGGGCGGCAGATCCGGGTAATTGGCCAGTAAATAGTCGCGCGCATGGCGCGAGACAGCGATCACCCGTTCGCCTTTGGTCATCACCGCACTGTATGCATTCACCGCATACAGGCCATGGACCGTGGTGATCAGGCGGGGGCGGTGTGCCGGCGGCATGCCTCGCCACGCCAGCCAGGCGATCCAGGCCGGCATGCGGGAACGCGCGTGCAGGATCGCCACGTTTTCCCGTACGAGCAGCCGGCGGAGTGGACCGATCCAGCGCAGGCTCAGGGGTGATTTTCTGCCGAGTGGCCAGCAAATATGACGCGAACCGGCCGCCTCGAGTCGGAGAACCTGGTGGCCCGCGCCGGAGATCACCAGCGAGCGGTGCCCGTTCCGCACGAGTGCCGCGGCGACTTCCAGGGTGCCGCGTTCGACACCACCGCCATCCAGTGCCGGCAGCACCTGAACAACGGTCAGCTGTCTTCTTTCCCCCATCGATCACAGATCCACTGCGCAGAACGGTTGGCTTCATCAAAGCGCTCCTGCGGCCTGAGCAAGGGGCTTCCGCAACACCAGTCGCGAAAGGCCGTCACCTGCCGGGAGGCCTCCAGCTGTCTTACACCCCGGACTACCCGTCCCGACCGGCGGACAGGCAGCGCCAGCAGTCCGGTCGGGACCCCGGCCGTCAGGGCCTCATAGACCATGGAGACACTGTCTTCGGTTACCCAGGCACAGCCGGATTGACCCAGCCGCCCGGCAAGCCACTCCACGGAGCGATCCTGCCAGGGGGTGACGGTGATCTGCCTGCCGTGGCTATCAAGCCGCTGTTCGAGTACCCGGCCAAATTCCGCCGGAGTGCGCCGGCTGGTCGCTGCCACCCAGTGATGCACCGGCGAATCCCGGATTATGCGGGCAAGCTGATCCACCACCGCTTGATCATCCCAGTGGTAGTGCCGCGATGGTCCGCCGAGCAGGAACATGCCGCACTGCGCATCCTCCCCCGGGAGGCGTTGCATCCGGTTTACACTGCCCCGGGTCACCAGGATGTTGGCCCCCGGTTTCGGTCGGTCATGATCCGGGATGATACAAAGATCGAACAGCGACCGGGGCAGGCCCGGTGACATCAGGACGACGGCCCTGCCCCGGCGTGCACGGCGGGCGAGCAACAGCGGCAGGTGGGTGGCGTGCCCCGCCCCGACCAGCAGCCAGGGATCCGGCAGCCCGGTACCGGCAGCATAACGGCCATTGACCAGCTCCCGCCAGGCCGTGTGCCGCCGGTTTCCTGCCGGGAGTTCGCAGGTCTCGATCGCCAGCCGCCGGCCGAGCGCCTCCACCAGCCCCAGACTCTGATTGTCATGTCCGGGTATCCCGTCGCTGAAACGCCAGATGACTCGTGATTGCCGGGGCCGTCCAGCCGGGTTGACCATGCGGGATCAGTCTTTCAGTAAATAATCGGCGCCGCAGTAGGGACACTTGGCCTCACCTGTTGCCTCGATCGCCAGATAAACCCGCGGATGCGAGTCCCAGAGACTCATTCCCTCCATCGGGCAATGCAGCGGCAAATCGGCACGGGTGACCTCGTATTGATTTTGCGCATTGGCCGGGATCAGGCTGTCCTCCCGGGCAACGGCGGCGGTATCGGGATTTGTCACGGAGATTCCTCTTCAGCTGGTTGATTTATTTGTTTTTTCCGAAAGGCCGGTCACTGCCCGGCAACCCGGAACCGCATTATACCGCACCACCGGCTGACACAGGCATTCCCGGCAGCCGCAACCAACGCCTCAGCTATCAAATACATGGTGTACCATCCCGGGTGTGACTGCACCTGCTATCCCCGCCACAACCGCATCCGCCCCGTGAACAGCAAGGACCTGTATCTGCGCCTCCTGCGGTACGTACTTCCCTATCGCAAGGTGTTTTCCCTGTCCCTGCTGGGGACCTGCATATTTGCCACCACGGAACCGGCCATGCCGGCATTGATAAAGATACTGCTCGACGAAACCTTCGTAACCAGCAGTACTTCCGGACTGGTCATGCTGCCGCTGCTGCTGATCCTGCTGTTTCTGGTCCGCGGCATCGCAAGCTTTGCCGGCAATACAGGGATGCAATGGGTGGCGACCCGGGTCGTGACGGATCTGCGCGGGGAAATGTTCAGCCGGCTGCTGTCACTACCGGTGCACTACTTCGACAACCATGCAACCGGGAACATCATCTCCCGCTACACCTATAATGTGGAGCGCGTCATGGAGGCGGCGACCAGCGTCGTGGTCACGCTAGTCAAGGACAGCCTGATCATCGCCGGGCTGCTGGCCTGGTCCCTGTATGTCAACTGGCAGCTGGCACTCATCATCCTGCTGATCGCCCCGCCCACGGCACTGGTGATCCGCATCGTCAGCCGGCAACTGAGAAAACTGGGCCGCTCACTGCAGGACACGGTGGGCGATCTTACCCGGGTGCTACAGGAAACCGCCCGCAGCAACCGGGAGATCAAGATCTGCGGGGGGGAAGCGTATGAAAAGAAGCGCTTCGAACAATTCAACGACCGGATACGCCGCTTCCACATGCAGGCGGTTTCGGTCTCCGAAGCCAATGTACCCGTAGTCCAGCTGCTGACAGTGACCGCCCTGGCCATCGTGATTTACCTTGCCGCCATCCAGTCGCAGGCGGGGCAAATCACGGTCGGCGAATTCGTATCCCTGATCGGGGCGCTGGCCCTGATGTCCTCACCGGTCAAGCGCCTGACCAGTATCAATACCCGGTTGCAGTCCGGGCTGGCCGCCGCCGAAAGTGTCTTCGAGCTGCTCGATGCGGGTCCCGAGGAAGACACCGGCAAGACGGTACTCGAGCAGGCCAGCGGTACGATCGAATTTCGCCAGGTCTCCTACACCCACCATGGCAGCCGGTCGGCGGCCCTGCATGATATCAACCTGAAGATTTCCGCCGGTGAAACCGTTGCACTCGTGGGCCCCTCCGGGTGTGGCAAGACCACGTTCGCCAGCCTGCTGCCACGCTTCTACCAGCCGTCCAGTGGCCGCATTCTGCTCGATGGCAACGACATCCAGGACCTGCGGTTGGCCAGTCTGCGCGCACAGATCGCCTACGTCGGTCAGCATGTCATGCTGTTCAATGATACCGTGGCGGTAAATATTGCCTACGGTGCGCAAGGCCGGGCAACCCCTGAATCCATTCTGGCAGCTGCCGGAAAGGCGCATGTACTGGAATTCATCGACCGGCTGCCGCATGGCATGGATACCCTGATCGGGGAGAACGGCATCCGCCTGTCTGCCGGGCAACGGCAGCGCATCGCGATCGCGCGCGCCCTGATCAAGAATGCCCCGATCCTGATTCTCGATGAAGCAACGTCCGCGCTGGATGCCGAGTCCGAGAATATCGTTCAGCTTGCCCTGGATACCCTGCGCGCGGGCAGGACCTCGCTGGTGATCGCCCACCGCCTGGCGACGATAGAACATGCCGATCGCATACTGGTTCTGCAGCAAGGTCATATCGTGGAGGCCGGCACCCACGCCGAACTGCTGGAACGGCAGGGCGCCTACGCACGCCTCTACCGGTTGCAGCACATGCGTATCAGTGAACCAGTGTCAGCCAGTCCTCGTAGCCCTTGAGCCGGCCATGCACCAGATCAAAATACTGTGATTGCAGGCGTTCGGTCACCGGCCCGCGGCCGCCGCTGCCGATGACCCGGTCATCGACTTCCCGGACCGGGGTCACCTCGGCGGCGGTCCCCGTAAAGAACACCTCGTCGGCCAGATATACCTCGTCACGCGTGATGCGCTTTTCGCGCACCTCCAGTCCCTCGACCTCCGCCAGGCGGAAAATGGTATCGCGGGTTATGCCTTCCAGCGCCGAGGTCAGGTCCGGGGTATAGATGACCCCGTTACGCACCACAAAGATATTCTCGCCGCTGCCTTCCGCCACATACCCGTCCACATCCAGCATCATGGCTTCGTCATAGCCGGAAGTCAGTGCCTCGTTCAGGGCCAGCATCGAGTTGACGTAATGACCGGTGGCCTTGGCCATGCACATGGAGATGTTCACGTGATGGCGTGCATAGGACGAGGTCTTGATGCGTATGCCTTTTTCCATATTTTCCGCGCCCAGGTAGGCGCCCCACTCCCAGGCGGCCACCATGGCATGCACCTTGAGATTATCGGCGCGCAGTCCCATGCCTTCCGACCCGTAGAACAGCAGGGGGCGAATATAGGCAGTCTCCAGCCCGTTCTGGCGGACCACGATTTTATGTGCCGCGTTGATTTCATCCATGTCCCAGGGTACCGGCATCTTCATGATATGCGCCGATCCGAACAGCCGCCGGGTATGATCCCGCAAGCGGAAGATTGCCGTTCCCTGGTCGGCCTTGTAGGCGCGCACGCCTTCGAACACCCCCATACCGTAATGCAGGGTGTGGGTCAGCACGTGGACCTGCGCCTCGCGCCAGGGCACCAGCTCGCCATCCATCCAGATGACGCCGTCACGATCAGCCATTGACATACTTCGGTCTCCTGAAAACTTTTCTGTAACACGCAATCCGGTGGAAACGTGCGGGAGTCCGGACCGGGGCGCGCCCGGAATCCGGATTACGCTGCGCTGCAACCGCGCAACCCGTGTACTGTCTCATTCCCTGTCCGGCTCCAGATATTTGTCCCAGATGCGGGCCACGGCCTCGCGATGGTCGGCCAGTTCCCCGGCCGGGACCAGCGACGCGGCTTCCTGCAGTGCAAGCTGATTGATGCGCTGGCGGATATCGAAATAGGCGGCCTTTAACGCCGTGACCTCTTCCCCGGTCAGCAAGCCGGCACCGGACAATTCATCCAGCAGCCGCAGGTTATCGGTATACCTGAGCAATGCCGCATGCTCGTTGGAACGCAGCAGAACGAACCATTGAACCATAAATTCAATATCAACGATACCGCCCCGGCATTGCTTGAGATCGATCTTTTCGGCCCTGGAGCGGTCCAGTTCCTGGCGCATGCGCTGGCGCATTTCGCACACTTCTGCTGCCAGTTTCCGGGCCTCCCGCGGCCGTGCCAGCACCCCCGAGCGGATACGTTCGAACTGCCGCGCGATCTCCCCGTCACCGGTAACGACCCGGGCCCGCACCATAGCCTGGTTTTCCCAGGTCCAGGCACTGCGGCGCTGGTAATCCGCAAAGGCTTCCAGACTGCTCACCAGCAAGCCGGAAGCACCGTTCGGGCGCAGCCGCATATCCACCTCGTAGAGGATCCCCGCCGGTGTGAAGGTATTCATGATATGGATGATGCGCTGACTGAGTCGGGTAAAGAACTCGTTGTTATCGAGCACCTGCGCACCATTGGTGTGCTGAGCCTCTCCCGTGCTGTCGTGCAAGAACACCAGATCCAGGTCGGAGCCATAGCCGAGTTCGTAGCCACCCAGCTTGCCGTAGCCCACGATCGCAAACCGGGCCTTGCGTTGCCTGTCACCCACCTGGTAGCAGGGCCGGCCATAACGGGTGACCAGATGGCTCCAGGCAAGTTGCAACACACGTTCCAGGACGACTTCCGCAATATCCGTAAGATGGTTGGCGATGTCCGCCACCGGAAGCCGGGTAACGATATCCGTGGCCGCCACGTGCAGCACCGCTGCATGTTTGAACTGGCGCAACTGGTCCATGTGCTGCTCCAGGTCCGTCGCCGCCACCCCGGCCAGGCGGATATCCAGGATACCCTGCAGTCCCGCCTTGTCGAGCGGATCGTAGAGGGTCCGCGGCTCGAGCAGCTCATCCAGCAGAATCGGATACTGCGCCAGTTGACCCGCCACCCAGGTACTGGCGGCGCACAACTGGACCAGCTGGGACAATGCCATCGGGTTTTCCACCAGCAGGGAAAGGTAGGCGGTACGTCCGGCAATGGATTCCAGCAGTTCACCAAGACTTTTCAGCGTCTTGGTTGACTCCTGCCCGGCGGCCGCCGCGGCCTGCAGCAGCATCGGCATCAGCTGATCGAGACGCAGTCGCCCCTGCTCACCGAGATGACGGGTCACCGCCCCGGTACGAAACCCCTGCAGCCAGCGCAACACCTCCCCGGCGTCCGTATAGCCGGCCGTCGTCAACTCCGCCAGTGCTTCCTCCGGTTCGAGCAGGCCGCTCCAGACCGCCGCCAGGTCGGGAGCGGATTCCCCCTGCCGGTTGGCGGCCTTCGCTTCCGGTGCAGCAAAGACCTGTTCGAAGTGTTCCTGGACCAGTCGCCGGTGTTCATCCAGCGCCAGTACAAAGCTTTCCCAGTCGGCGAAACCCATGGCATAGGCCAGCCGGCTTCTGCCGGTATCCTCCTCGGGGAGGGCATGGACCTGCTGGTCTGCAACTGCCTGCAGGCGGTTCTCGACGCGCCGCAGAAACACATAGGCCCCGGACAGTTGCAGGGTCACATAGGCCGGCAGATATCCCAGCACCGCCAGTGCCTCCAGCACCGGCAGCACGCCGCGTTGCTGCAGCAGCGACTGGCGACCGCCGCGCACCAGCTGAAAGGCCTGTGCGATAAACTCGATTTCGCGGATGCCGCCGGGACCCAGTTTGATGTTGTCCTGCATGCCCTTGCGTTCCACCTCGCGGGCAATCTGCTCCTTGAGATTGCGCAGCGATTCAAACGCCCCGAAATCCAGGTAGCGTCGGTAGACAAAGGGATGCAGCAATTTCATCAACTGGCTGGCTGCCCGCTTTGGGCCGGCCACCGGGCGCGCCTTGATCATGGCGTAACGCTCCCATTCCCGGCCCTGCAGCTGGTAATAATCGGCCATGGCATCAAAGCTGGCGACCAGCGGCCCGCTGTCGCCATACGGTCGCAGCCGCATATCGACGCGAAACACGAAGCCGCGTCCGGTCACCGTATCAAGCGCCTGGACCAGCTGCTGGCCAATCCGCAGATAGAATTCATCCGGACTCAGGCTTTTCCGGCTCCAGATGCTTTCCTCGTCCGGGTAGGCAAAGATCAGATCGACGTCGGATGAAAAATTCAGCTCGCGTGCGCCCAGTTTACCCATACCCAGAACCACCAGCGAGGACGACAGCTTGCCCGCCGATTTGCCGAGCTGTTGCAGCGCCTGCCGGTTAAGGTGTCCAAGCGCACCCGAAATGCAGGCCTCGGCAAGCGCCGACAGATCACCCAGTACCTCATCGAGACAGGACCAGCCGGCGAGGTCGCGCCAGGCAATGCGCAGCATCTCCCGCAAACGAAAATCGCGCAGGGCATCACCCAGCCCGGCTTCGGTCCGGACAGCATGCAACGCCCGCTTTAGCTTGCGTTCATACTCGCCGGGACCGTAATCCCCCAGCAGGTCACCGTCTTCCAGCAAGCCGTACAGCAGGGAGGGTTCGCGGACACAGGTGGTGGCAGCGAATTCGCTGCAGGCCCATACCCGCAACAGGCTGGTAGAAAAATCGGGATCGCGGGGCACAGGCAATTGCGCAACATCGCATGCCTCCGCAAAAGCCTCCCAGGATTCGCTCAAATACTCCCGCAATGCCGTCGGAAACCTGCTGACCGGATGCCGGTTGATAGCCAGCGGCGTATGTGCGCAGGATGCCATGCCAAGAGCTTAAAAAATATCGGGTGAAAGGGGAAGGGTGATGGTTGACAAGCGCCGGGAAATTCGGGCCGGATCAAGGGCGGAATAGCAGTCGCCGGGTACCGGTAGTCGCCGGATCTCAAGGTCTGCGCATCGCTGGCCGACAATTCTGGTTCGGCAGTAACCAACACAGGGATACTATATGGACTTCAAAGCCTACCTGAAAACCATGGTGGAACAGGATGCCTCGGACCTCTACCTGAGCAGTGGCGCCGCAATCAGTGCGAAAATCAACGGAACCCTGACGGCACTCGAGCAAACGCCGCTCACACCGGACCAAATCAGTACCGTCGCCGGGTCACTCATGAATGAAGAACAGGCCGCGGAATTCGAACGCAAGCCGGAGATGAATCTGGCCATTTCCGAAGATGGCATCGGACGCTTCCGGGTCAATATATTCCGCCAGCGCAACAGCATTTCCATGGTAATCCGCAACATCAAGACCGACATCCCGGACTGGGAAAACCTTGGCCTGCCACCGGTGCTGACGGATGTCATCATGGCCAAACGCGGGCTGGTACTGTTTGTCGGCGCAACCGGCTCCGGCAAATCCACCTCGCTGGCCTCCCTCATCGACTACCGCAATACCAATAGTGCCGGCCACATCATCACCATCGAGGATCCGGTGGAATTTGTCCACCGCCACAAGAAATCCATCGTCAATCAACGCGAAGTCGGCGTGGACACCGATTGTTATGAAGATGCCCTGAAAAACACCCTCCGACAGGCGCCGGATGTCATCCTGATCGGCGAGATTCGTGATCGTGAAACCATGGAGCACGCCATCGCCTTTGCCGAGACCGGGCACCTGGCCATCTCCACACTGCATGCCAATAATGCCAATCAGGCACTCGACCGCATTGTCAATTTCTTCCCCGAGGACCGGCGCAACCAGCTGCTGCTGGATCTGTCCCTGAACCTGCAGGCATTTGTATCCCAGCGACTCGTGAAGACGGTGGATGGCAGCCGCACTGCCGCCGTGGAGATTCTGCTTGGCACCCCCCTGGTACAGGACATGATTCGCCGCGGAGATGTACATGGCATCAAGGAGGTTATGGAAAAATCGGAAAACCTCGGCATGCAGACCTTCGACAATGCCCTCTTCAAACTCTACCAGACGGGCAGGATCGAACTGGAAGAAGCCGCCAGGAATGCCGATTCCCCCAACAACCTGCGCGTGAAGGTCAATCTCAGCACGAGCCAGAAGATACGCAAACCGGATGGCCCGACACTGAGTCTGATGCAGGAAGTGGAAGATGAGGATGAAGCCATAGCCGGGGGCTGAGAACGCGCATCGCGCGCGGCGATGGACAGGAAGTCCGAGTGCCGCGAAGCACAGGGAAGTGCGAGAGCGGCCGATGGACAGGAAGTCCGAGTGCCGCGGAGCACAGGGAAGTGCGAGAGCGACCGATGGACAGGAAGTCCGGAGCGGCCTTCCCTTCCGGCGCATCGCTCCCGCGCATGGCCCAGGCCAGCCTCTCGACCGCTACGCGGTCTCACCTTCTCCCTGCGCTCCGCGATGTACGTCCATCCCTTCCGCGCATCGCTCCCGGCGATGGACAGGAAGTCCGAGTGCCGCGAAGCACAGGGAAGTGCGAGAGCGGCCATCCATGCCTCCCGCGATGTACGTCCATCCCTTCCGCGCATCGCTCCCGGCATCCATGCCTCCCGCGATGTACGTCCATCCCTGGACGCAAAAAAAGCCCCGCGTAAGGCGGGGCTTTTTATACAGCATACGGCGGGGTGTGATTACATCATGCCACCCATGCCGCCCATACCACCCATGCCACCACCCATGTCCGGCATACCGCCACCGGCAGATTCCTCCTTCGGTGCTTCTGCCACCATGGCTTCCGTGGTGACGATCAGGCCGGCGACGGAAGCGGCATTCTGCAGCGCGTAGCGGG
>Ga0210064_1000946_pt1 | contig 13107 bp, 11 predicted proteins | sample Muzzi_CordC_D2_FD_185531 | JGI IMG/M metagenome (GOLD analysis project Ga0210064, IMG submission 185531) | Wetland microbial communities from San Francisco Bay, California, USA, that impact long-term carbon sequestration - Muzzi_CordC_D2 (SPAdes) | ecosystem: Environmental > Aquatic > Marine >...
GGAGGATAGGCCCAGTCAAGCGTACCCTTGGTTTGGATGATCGACATCGAAGGTGTCCTGGCCGCGTCAATCTTTTCCAGCTTCTTGGGTAAAAGCTCATCCAGCTTCTTGTCCAGCCACGCGTCCAGTTGCGCATTGCCCTGTACTTCATCAGCAATCGTTGACATCGATTTTCTCCTATGTTGCGTGTCTCCCGGAGCGGATTAACCATCCCGGATATTAGAATTCACTGTCATAACTGTCGTTGCTACGACCCGCTGACATCATGTAATCCTAGCTGTTGCGGCTATGAGTGAGTCGTACGGATACTCAATACATTATAGCTTTATCTGTGCTATATGAGTTTTTTACTATATTCCCGTATTTTGTAGCGGTCAATTTGAGATCAGCATTGCTCCCACGGCAGGCCATGGAATCGCCAGCCACCCGTAGTGCTTCGATGGTGCAACTCGTCGAGCTCGCCCTCAAATCCCTCCGCAATATTATACACATCATTGAATCCATTATTAATCAATAACTTACCAGCCTCCAGAGAACGTTTGCCACTCCGACATATGAGCAGCACCGGCGCGTCGCTACGATGCTCTTCCACCCCGATACCACCCAGCATGACCTTGCGCACCTCAGTCAGGAAGTGCGGGTTGACAACCCAGTCCGGCTCATCGATCCACGCCACATGCACACTGCCCCGGGGATGCCCGACAAACAGAAACTCCATACTCGAGCGAACATCGATTAACACAGCCCTGGGAGACTCCTCCAGTAATTTCCAGGCCTGTGCCGGTGCAAGCGTCTTAACCTTATTGCTCATCGATCCCCCCCGTTCATTAATAAAGCCAAACCCGGTTTGAACTGCATCCGAAGCCATTTTCGACGGGAGCGGTACAAAATAGCAATCGTCGATTCATTCCTCCGGCATAACGCTTGTCAGCCTTTACCGGTCTTAGGTAGTGTGCGGGTATGAAGACCCGTCCGCCCAAGTCCCTGATGCGCCCCATTGGTCGCGCCATCAGTGATTTCGACATGATACGCGAGGGCGACCGCATCCTCCTCGGCGTATCCGGCGGTAAGGATTCACTGTCCCTGCTGCACATCCTGCTTCACCTGCAGAAGTATTCACCGGTACCTTTCCACCTGGGCGTCATCACGGTTGACCCTCAGGTGGAAGGTTTTGATCCGAGCCCTCTGCGATCCTATTTCGACTCCCTTTCGGCGCCCTGTTTCTACGAACAGCAGCCGTTGATGGAGCGCGCCACGCAACACATGAAAAAGGACTCCTATTGCAGCTGGTGCGCACGCATGAAACGCGGCGTCATGTATGCCGTTGCCCGCCGTGAACGCTACAACGTACTGGCACTGGCCCAGCACCTCGATGACCTGGCGGAAAGCTTTCTGATGTCGGCATTCCATGCCGGTGAGCTGCGCACCATGAAAGCCCATTACCGGATTGACGCCGGGGATCTGCGGGTGATCCGGCCGCTCGTCTATGTCCGGGAACGCCAGACACGGGACTTTGCGCATGCCATGAAACTACCGGTAATCGGGGAAAACTGTCCCGCCTGTTTCCGCATGCCGACGCAACGAGAGCACATGAAAAAACTGCTCTCCTGCGAGGAGGCCACCAACAAACTGCTATTCAAGCGTATTCTTTCTGCAATAAAACCACTAATGAGCAATGATGTGTAGATTAAATATTACAAATACCCACTTTATAGATATATAAATGCATGTGTCGTTTATGATCAATAATTAGCCATATTATCTATTAAATGTGGAATATATGTTTATTAATCGGGCGAAAATGCGCCGAATACTGATAAAATCGCTGCTTGTTTCATGCTCATGGCTGCCACTCGCGGTGTGTCATGCGCTGGGTTCCGTAATCGGCTGGGGATTCATCTTTATTCCCAATCGGGTCGCCCGTGATACGAAGACCAATATCGGACTGTGCTTTCCCGGGATGAGCCGATCCGGGCAGCGTCGCCTGGTCCGCCAAAGCCTTGTCGAGACGGGAAAAGCCATTCTGGAAGCCAGCGCGCTATGGATGCGACCCGGGGAAAAGGCCCTGCAGCTGATACGCCACGTCGACGGACTCGACATGGCAATGAAAGCGCGGGACGCCGGTTACGGTTTGATTCTCGCCACGCCCCACCTGGGTGCCTGGGAGGCGGCCGGGTTGTATTGCGGCGCCACGTTCAGCATGACGTGTCTCTACCGGCCACTGCGGATGATCGAACTGGAAGCACTGGTACATGATGCGCGCAGCCGACTCGGCGCAAGGTATGTACCCGCCAACGCCCATGGTATTCGCGAGGTCAGCATGGCAGCGGGGAAAGGCGGTACGATCGCCATGCTGCCCGACCAGCAGCCACGAAGCGGCAGTGGCCACTTCGCACCGTTTTTCGGGATACCCGCCTACAGCATGACACTGCTCGTGCGCCTGTCAAAAAGAACCGGTACCCCGGTCGTGTTCACTTATTGCGAACGCCTGCCACGGGGCAGTGGTTATCACCTCCATTTCCGCGAGGCGCCGCAGGAAATATATTCCCTGGATATCGATACCGCTGTAACGGCAATGAACCGGGCGGTTGAGGGATTAATCAGGGAATGCCCGGCGCAATACCAGTGGAGTTATCGACGTTTCGCCAATCGTCCGGAGGGAGATCGGTCTGTTTATCACTGAAGGATACACTTCCAGGAGTACCGATCGGCCGACCGGTGCGTCAAGCCCTGCAATCATCCAGCTGGACCGTCCTGTATGCTTTTTTTGAGCCGCTTCAGAAATACCTGCATCTCTTTCGCCGCCTGGACATCGCCTTTCTGGCGGGCCGCGGCAATGCCTGCCTCGTAGACCTCTACGGCGCCATCTCTATCACCAAGCGCCTGTAATGCCTTGCCGTATACCTTCCAGGCGGCGGAATATCCGGGGTCCTGCGTGACAGCCTGCCGCAGGTGCTCCACCGCGTCCTGCGCCTCACCCTGCTTCAGCAGAACATCTCCAAGAGCGAAGCGCAGCAGCGGATTGTCCTGGCCTGCAGCGAGCATGGCTTGCAGATTTTCCAGCATACCCATCAGCGGTCTCCAGAATACACGGTCGAACGGCTCCGGCGGCGATAAACACGTGAGGTGACGTTATCTCACAAAGCAGAAACGCCACCGGAGAGGACCCTTCTGACTGACCCGATCAGTAATCAAACGGGGCCAGGTTCATTGGTGCGTGTCGCAACGGCAAAATAATTCCGGCGCCTGTTTCACATTCAAAGTCGCTCCAGGCGTCGAAAAATGCAGCCGTGATACGGCCCGGATAAAATACCCGGGCACTCCCGGGTTCAGAAAAACGTCACGCCAACCTGGAACAGGCGTTCAACATCCTGTATGCATTTCTTGTTGGACAGAAACAGTATGACGTGGTCGTCGGGCTCTATCACAATATCGTGATGCGCGATAATGACCTCTTCACCACGCACGATGGCGCCGATGGTCGTGCCGGCGGGGAGCTTGATCTCATCGATGGTGCGGCCGACCACTTTGGAGCTGTTCCGGTCACCGTGTGCGACGGCTTCTATCGCCTCTGCCGCGCCGCGGCGCAGTGAATGCACAACCACCACGTCCCCGCGGCGCACGTGCGTAAGCAGACTGCCGATCGTGGCCTGCTGGGGTGAAATGGCGATATCTATGGTCTGGCTTTGCACGAGATCAACGTAGGAGGCACGGTTGATCAGTGACATCACCTTGCGCGCACCCAGACGCTTGGCCAGCATCGCGGAGAGGATGTTCGCCTCCTCGTCATTAGTCAGGGCGCAGAAGACATCGGTGTTCTCGATATTCTCATCCAGCAGCAACTCCTCGTCGGCCGCATCACCCAGAAGCACAATCGCCTTGTCGAGCTTCTCGGACAGATGGCGAGTTCGATCCTCGTTGCGATCGATAATCTTTACCTGGTAGCGGCTTTCTATTGACATGGCCAGACGCATGCCGATATTGCCGCCACCCGCCAGTATTACCCGCTTCACCGGCTTGTCCAGCTTGCGCAGTTCGCTCATTACGCCGCGGATATGCTTGTAGGCGGCGATGAAGAAGACTTCATCGTCAACCTCGATGACGGTATCGCCGCTCGGCGCAATGGGTTTCCCACGCCTGAAAATCGCCGCCACACGGGCATCGGCCCCGGGAAGATGCTTTCTGAGGTCACGCAATTCATGACCGACCAGCGGGCCGTCATAAAACGCGCGCATCGCAACCAGTTGCGCCCGGCCACCGGCGAAATCCAGCACCTGCAGTGCGCCGGGGTTATCAATCAGGCGCTCTATATAGTCGGTAACCAGCTGTTCGGGGCTGATCAGCACATCGACAGGCAAGGCTTCCTGTGCAAACAGTCGTGTATGTCGCAGGTACTCAAGAGAGCGCACCCGGGCAATCTTGGTGGGGGTATGAAACAGCGTATAGGCGACCTGACACGCGATCATATTGGTCTCGTCGCTACTGGTAACCGCCAGCACCATGTCGGCATCATCGGCGCCCGCCTGGGCGAGCGTCTCCGGATAGGATGCATGGCCGGTAACGGTACGTATGTCGAGTCGATCCTGCAGATCCTGAAGGATGGCAGGGTTTTCATCGACCACGGTAATATCGTTGGCTTCATTGGCCAGGTTGGTCGCAACGGATCCGCCAACCTGGCCGGCGCCCAGAATGATGATTTTCATTGGCTTGACCCGGATGCCGCGTTATCTATAACCATGGGAATACCGTACAGGCGGCGTCATTCCGCCCCTCCCTTTTTATGATCGATGCCCAGTGAGCGCAACTTCCGGTACAGGTGCGTACGCTCCATTCCCACACGTTTTGCAAGTTTGCCGATGCTGCCATCGCATGCACGCAGCTGGAATTCGAGATAATCCTTCTCAAACTGGTCACGCGCCTCGCGCAACGGCAGATCGTAAGCCGGTGTCGATGTCTGCTGATCTCCGGAATGCGCCGGCAGGGAACTTATGGCGCGTTCCACCTCATCCAGCTCGATGACCTCGCTGGTACCGAGTATCAGCAGACGCTGTACCAGATTCTTGAGCTCCCGTATATTGCCGGGCCATTCGTAAGTGCGCAGGCGGTTCTGCGCCGCGAAGTTGAAATGCCGGTAAGCCAGCTTGTCGTTGACGACGAAATAGTCGATGTAGAAGTTCAGCAGGTCATGAACATCATCCGCATGTTCTTTAAGGCTGGGTATGTGCAAGGGGACCACGTTCAGGTGGTAAAACAGGTCATCCCTGAATCTGCCCGCAGCGACTTCCTCCTCCAGATTGCGTTGTGTGGTCGCGATGATGCGCAGGTCAACCTCGACAGCTTCCTTGCCGCCAAGCCGGGTAAACGAGTTGGTCTGCAATACACTCAGCAGGCGGGTCTGTGTCTGAAGGTCCATATCGGCGATGTCTCCGATGCACAGCGTGCCCCCGTTCGCCTGCTCCAGACGTCCGTAGTGGATACTCTCGCCGTCTTCGTGCCCGAAGAATTCAGCTGCGGAATTTTCCGGCGAGATCGAACCAACGGCTATCTCCACAAAGGGGCCGTCGCGGCGCGGACTTGCCTGATGTATGTAGCGCGCAAACGTACCCTTGCCGGTTCCGGGTTCCCCGTAGATCAGCACCCAGCTCTTGTGCTGCGCGATCTTGCGAGCATGTTCCCGGAGCTGTTCCATCACCTTGCTTTTGCCGATCGGTTCGATCACCGGCTGCGCGTGCTTTCGCAGACCGATATTCTCCCTCTGGAGCTTGTCGCTTTCGAACGCGCGCTCGATCGTGAGGAGCAGTTTGGCGAGTGATATGGGTTTTTCGATAAAGTCGTAGGCGCCCAGGCGTGTCGCCTCTACCGCGGTCTCAACCGTACCGTGTCCAGACATCATGACGACGGGGCAGGGCAGGTCGCCGGATTCCGACCATTCCCGCAGGAGTGTGATTCCATCGACGTCTTCCATCCAGATATCAAGCAGGATCAGGTCCGGCCGCCGGGTCCGGCGCGCCTTGCGCGCTTCCTCTCCGCCCTCGGCGGTTGTAACCGTATAACCCTCATCCTGGAGAATATCGCGGACCAGATTGCGTATATCCGGTTCATCATCGACAACAAGGATGTGGCGGGGCGTCATTTCTTTATTTCCATTGTTGTCGGGCTCATGATGGAGTCAGGCGATGAACAATCACACACAGTCAGCTCCTTATGCAACATTATATCCCACCCTCATGCGCCGAAAATATCCGGTTGTCGCCGGCAGAATTGGTTTCCGCATGACAGTCGGTCACCTCGGCGGATTGCAGTCGAATCCGGATGCGCGCGCCTCCTTCTGGATTGCCTTCCGCAGCGATTACACCGCCATGTTCTTCCACAATCTTTCTCACGATAGCCAGACCAAGCCCGCTGCCCCTGGGTTTTGTTGAAACATAGGGCTCGAAGATATTGTCAAGCACCCGTTCGGGGAATCCCGGTCCATTGTCGTCTATTACAAGCTCGACGTATGCCCTTTCCGATTCATCAGCGGTATGCGTCGTCACCGTGATGCGCGCTCCGGCGGTTTCAGCGACGGCTTCCAGCGAGTTCTTGAGCAGGTTGTGTAGCAACTGCCTCAGTCGCCCGACATCGCCCTCTATACAGGGTTGCTGTGCATCCAGACGGGTTACCAGTTTCACTCTGGAGTCGACGCCCCGGTAAAGTTCCAGTACTTCCTGCACCAGCAGGTTCAGGTCGACAGCCTCCAGGCTGATCTGTGGTATTCGCGCATATTCACTGAATGCATTGACCATTTTCTTCATGGCCTCGACCTGGTTGACAATGGTGCGCGTGGCGCGGTCCAGCACCTCGACATCCTCCTTGTCCATGCGTTCGATAAACCGGCGCCGCAAACGTTCCGCCGAAAGCTGAATCGGCGTCAGCGGGTTCTTGATCTCGTGAGCAAGACGCCTGGCGACCTCACCCCAGGCCGCATCACGTTGAGCCTGAATCAACGCAGTCACATCATCAAACACAATGACCTTGCCGTCCCTGCCTGAATTGGTACCCTTGAAAGAGGTACCGCGGCACATCAGGACCTGACGCCCGTTTACTCCGAAAAGCGAAACCTCTTCCTGCCACAGTTTTTTCCCGCTGCGGTGATGTCTCGAAATCACATCGACGAACGGACGCAGAAAGGCATGATCTCTTCCGATTTCCGTGAGTGACTTGCCGAGATAAGCCTTGATATCGACGCCGAGGTTCTGACGGGCCGCGCTGTTGACGGCGCGGATAACCCAATCCGCATCGAGGCTCATGACGCCCGATGAAAGATTGGCAAGCACGGCCTCAAGATATGCGCGCTGACCCTCAACCTGCTGCTGGCTATTACGCGCCTGGTCGCGCGCCTTTGAAAGGCGGCGGGTCATGTCATTGAAGGACCGCACGAGGAAGCCCAGTTCGTCATCGCTGGCGACCGGCAACCGTTTGCTGTAATCGCCCTCGGCTATGGCACGCGTTGCTTCCGCCATGTCCGTGATAGGGGAAACCAGCCGGCGCGCGGAGTGGAACGCAGCCCAGATCGCCGCGAGCAGGCTCAGCACGAGAACGATGGACAGGGTCAGGGTATAACTGAACTTGAGCGGCGTTCGCAGATAGGCCAGCTCCTTGTAGTGCCCGTAGGCGGACTGAACGCCCTCTGCCAGCGTGCTCAGGCGCTCCGAAACGGTGAATAGCGCCTGCAGGATATAAACCTCGCTGTCCTGGCGCGAGGAGAGCACCGGCACCAGCGCACGCGCAAATAATCCGGAATCGCCCACGGGGTCCAGCCCGATATAGTGTTTGCCATTGCGCACCACCTGAAGCATATCATTGGACGGGCGGTGCGGTACGATCACCGTTGGATCAATACTGCTCGAGGCAATAATACGGTTGTCACTGCCCAGCAGTGTCAGTTCTGCCGCGCCGCTGCGCACCCGCAGGTCGTAAAGGTTCAGTGAAAGGGTTGTCGATGGAGATTGGGCTATCTCATCCGCGACACTCTCGGTTACCCGCAAAACATCGCGCAGGCGAACATCAAGAGCTGTCCGGCTGAGATCCAGTGCATCATCGAGCGCCTGCTCGATACGCACATCAAACCAGCTGTCAATTCCACGATGCAGAAACTGCAGTGAGAAATAATACACGATACTAACCGGCACCATCGACAACACAACGAAGGTGATGACCAGTCGCGTGGTCAATTTCGCCCCGACGGCCTTTTTCCGTTGCTGACTGATCAACCAGATGATGTTGGCGATCACGAGCGCACCCAGAACCACAAGGCCCATCGCGTTGATCAGCAGCAACCATGAATAGAGCTCGCCGAAACGTTCCGAGTTATGGGTCGCATCGCTCATTAATGTGAGCGATGCCAGCAGCAGCGCGAACAGCAGCAGCATCGGCAAAACGCCGAAGACGGTGCGTTTTACCGGTTCAGCTGCCATTGATACCACTCGCTGTCCATATCCCAGGCGGACGAAACATAGGCAAGCAATCGTACCGGAGTCGGCAGGGCCTCGATATCAAGGTTGCCGCGCAGGCGAACTGAATAGGCCTGGTTATCCTTCATCCGGTCAAAATCGAGCACGGGAAAGTTGTGCAGGGATCCCGCAGCCTGCAGTGCATCATCCAGCTTGATGTAGCTGCGCTGTGCGCCGGTTCCGAGATCCTTCACGAGGTAGGTACGGCTTAATGAGTGCAGCTGGACCTGTCTGACCTGCTTGTATTCGGCGACCACGATATCCCAGAACCAGACGTGTTTCTCCAGTGTTTGTATCTGAAATTCGAATACCAGGGGTATGCCGTTCTCCAGCGCCTCCTTCGGACCTGTATTGAGGTTGATCTCCATCCTGGCATTGAGCAAATACGACTCATCACCTTTGCGCGTGCTGATCTCGGTTACCCTGAAGCTGCCTGACGCATCTACCGCCGGCAGCCGAAAAGGGATTAACGACAAAGCAGCGGCAAACAGCGCCATCATCAGCACCTGCCCATGATGCATGGAGACCCGATCGGTGGTTTTACTGGCTATCTGGCTTTGCGTATGCATGCAAAATAAAATCCGTCCAAATCCTGCTCGCCCGGCAATATCTGTCGTCCGTGAGCACAGCATCGCCCCCAATCCGCCTGTATCGCCCTCGCCCCGGCGTCAGGATGAGCAGACAGAAAATGACCGATTTGCCTGTCGTTTTCCTCAAGCAACACGGAACAGGTCGTGTACAACAGCATACCGCCGTCCGAAAGCAAGGGCCACATCGCCTGCAGCAAATGCGCCTGCCGGGACGCCAGTGCGCTGATATCCTGCGGCCTGCGCAGCAGTTTGATATCGGGGTGACGCCTTATCACACCGGTTGCCGTACAGGGCGCATCGAGCAGTATCCGATCAAAGCAGCGGCCATCCCACCAGCTTTCCGGATTGGCGGCATCGCCGTGGAACACGCGTGCGGCAAGACCGAGCCGCGAGAGATTTTCCTCGAGCCGTCGTACCCGGGCCGGGTTGATATCGACGGCGGTGAGGGAATCAAGACCGGGTTCGGATTCCAGGATGTGCGCTGTCTTCCCGCCGGGCGCGGCACAGGCATCCAGCACCCGCTGACCGTCGGCCAGATCCAGCACGCCGGTCACCAGCTGGGCGGCGCCGTCCTGCACCGAAACCCTGCCCTCGGCAAATCCGGGCAATGCCTCTACCGGCACCGGCGATTCAACAATGATGCCATGGGCGGCATGCCTGATCGCGCGCGCCTTGATTCCCTCCTGCAGCAACAGGGCAAGATAGTCATCGCGCACGATCAGCTGCTGATTCACCCGTAGCGACAATGGCGGACGCTGGTTGCCCGCATCCAGTATGCCTTGCCAGTCCGCCGGCCAGTCCGTTCGCAACGCCTCGATGAACCATCCCGGATGTGCATGGCGCGCCTCGAGTGACTGCGCTGCCACGGCGTCCAGACGCGCTGATTCCCGCTGATAGCCGCGCAGCACTGCGTTCACCAGGCCAGAAGCCCATTCCTTCTTGAGTTCCCGGGTCGCCTGAACGGTCTCGTTAACGGCCACATGGGAAGGCACTCCCATGCGTGATAGTTGATACAGACCTGACAGCATCAGGCAATAGAGATCGCCGTCGCGCTGCCTGAGTGGCCGTTTCAACAGTTGGTCAAGAAGCGCCCGCAGGCGGTAATACCATCGAAGCGTGCCATAGACCAGCTCTTGCACCAGCGCACGCTCACGGGGATCGGCAACGCTTTTCAACGCCGCCGGCAACACATCAGAAAGCGATCTTCCGTCGTTGATGACCTGCGCCAGTATCCTCGCGGCGTGGCTGCGTGCGTTCAGGGACACTCCAGGCCCGGTCAGGCTGCGCCAAAGCGCACACCCTCAACGGGATGTGCATTGATAAAGTCGATGGACGAGACCTGGCGCGCGCCGGCCAATTGCACCGCCAGGATCCTGAGTGCACCGACGCCGCAGGCGACATCGATGCCGGACTTGCCGGCGGCCAGCACCATGCCGGGGGGGTGCTGTGTCGCCATGGCCACCGGGCTTGCCTCCCAGATCCTGAGCTGCCGGCCAGAGTATCGTGTTTCGGCAACCGGCCAAGGGTTGAATGCCCGGACCTGGCGTGCGATCTGCCCGGCGGACATCGTCCAGTCGATCATCGCCTCGGCTTTTTCGAGTTTATCAGCATAACTTGCCTGGCTGTCATCCTGCACCCGCGGCTCCAGCACTCCACGGGCGAAACGGTCCAGATTTTCCTTCAGCAGCTGCGCGCCCATGACCGACAAGCGGTCATGCAACCGTCCCCCGGTATCATCGGGTTCGATCGGGCATGCAGCCGAGGCAAGTACCGGACCGGTATCCAGACCGGCATCCATCTGCATGAGGCAGACTCCCGTTTCCCGGTCACCGGCCAGGATGGCCCGCTGTATGGGTGCGGCGCCGCGCCAGCGCGGCAAGAGAGAGGCATGGACATTGATACAGCCCAGCCGTGGCATCGCCAGCACCGCGGGCGGCAGAATCAGGCCATAGGCGACCACTATCATCAGGTCGGCCTTGAAGGCATCGAGTGCCACCTGGGCATCACGGTCCCTGAGCGTACCGGGCTGGCAGACGGGTATGGCAAGCCGGCTTGCCAGCCGTTTCACCGGGCTTTCCGTCAGACGCTGGCCACGCCCACTGGGGCGATCGGGACGGGTATAAACCGCCACCAACTCATGGGAAGCATCCAGCAGCACCTGCAGGACGGGTAGTGCAAATTCGGGCGTCCCCGCAAATATGATCTTCATGCCATGTTCCCGGGGTGCGAGTCATCACGTGATAGCCTTGCCCGGAACGGAAAAGGCACGCCAGTCGGTCAATCCGCAGCCTGTCAGATCATCCTTGTCGTTGACTGACGGTCTGCATCATCCGGGGTTCTCTGGTGTTTTTCGAGTTTTTTGCGAATCCGCGTGCGCTTCAGCTGGGAGAGATAATCAACAAACAGCTTGCCATCGAGATGGTCGATCTCATGCTGTATGCAGACCGCCAGCAGACCGCCGGTCTCAAGCTCAAAGGGCCTGCCGTCGCGGTCCAGCGCCCGCATTCGCACTTGATCCGCCCGCTGCACCGTCTCATAAACACCCGGCACGGATAAACAGCCCTCCTCCATCTCCTCAACACCGGACAGAGCGAGTATCTCCGGGTTAATCAGGCATAAAGGCTGATCATTATCTTCCGATATATCGATGACAACGATACGTTTGCTGACATTGACCTGCGTGGCCGCCAGACCGATACCTGGCGCCGAGTACATCGTATCGAACATGTTATCGACCAGCTGGCGAACGGCCACGTCAACTTCTGTCACGGGTTGTGCGATAGTCCGCAAGCGCGGGTCGGGAAAGTGGAGAATATCCAGGATAGCCATGTGAATGCCGTCACAAATCAGGTCATGAATCTTCAATATACTTTATCACAACCTTCCGGTAGTGGCTTAACTGTGTCTATAAAAGGTTTTGTTCCATGTGGATTTTCCGCTAAACTCCCGTCTGATCAGGACCGCCAGACCAGCCCGGCAACACATAAGCAAATGGCGTGGATGTGGTATTGAGGTACAACGACGTTAAAGGGATGCCTATGTCAATCAAGAAACTGTTCGCAACGGTCTGTGCTGCGATGATCGCAGGCTCAATCTTCGCGGCCGATGTTGTACTCAACCCGAACCATCCTGACCGCTACGTCGTGGTCAAGGGTGACACCCTGTGGGATATCTCGGCAATGTTTCTGCGTGAGCCCTGGTACTGGCCCGAGATCTGGTACGCCAATCCACAGGTAACCAATCCACACTGGATTTACCCTGGAGACATCCTGACGCTGGTTTATGTCGATGGCAAACCGCAACTGCGTCTGGATCGCGGACCCGTCAAGCTATCCCCCAAAATTCGGGTGGAAAACCTCGATGAGGCCATTCCCACCATCCCCATCGACGCCATCAAGCAGTTCCTGACCAAGCCGCTGGTCGTCAGCCAGGAACAAATGGATCGAGCCCCCTACGTGGTGGCGGGCGCCGATGAACATGTCGTCACCGGGGCTGGAGACCGCGTCTATGCCCGGGGCATAGAGGGCGAGGAGATCGGCCTGTTTGACCTATTCGAACCCGGTGGGCCGTTAATCGACCCGGATACCGAGGAATTACTCGGTTATGAGGCTATCTACGTGGGAGAGGGCGCCGTGAAGCGCTTTGGCGACCCCGCGACCCTGTTGCTCACTGAAACGACGCGCGAAGTACGTGTCGGTGACCGATTGTGGCCGGCTTCCCAGGAAAAGCCGATTACCCAGTTCACGCCCCGGCCGGCGCAGCCCGGCACGGAAGGTCGGATCATATCCGTCATGGGCGGTGTCCGGGAGATTGGCCAGTTTAACGTTGTCGCCATCAACCGCGGCACGGCGGACGGCATGGAAATCGGTGATGTGCTGAAGATCTTCCAGACCGGCGAAACCATACGTGATACCGTGGGCGGCAAGCGTGCCGAGATGGTTAAATTACCGGACGAGGAAGCCGGAGCGCTTATGGTGTTCCGGACGTTTGACCGGGTCAGCTTCTGCCTGGTCATGGAGGCAACC
>Ga0210064_1000947_pt1 | contig 13102 bp, 17 predicted proteins | sample Muzzi_CordC_D2_FD_185531 | JGI IMG/M metagenome (GOLD analysis project Ga0210064, IMG submission 185531) | Wetland microbial communities from San Francisco Bay, California, USA, that impact long-term carbon sequestration - Muzzi_CordC_D2 (SPAdes) | ecosystem: Environmental > Aquatic > Marine >...
CCGCCGCGACACAGGCAAGCCATGCCTGGCCGGCGGGTCCCAGCAACCGGGACAATTGCAGCGCAAAGGGGTTGCCCGCCTCAAGCAGACCGGCGAGCGCGGGAAGCAGGCTTTCCCGTAGCGGGTGTGCAGGCATTTCCTGCGGCAGCGCATCCGGCAGCGCCTGCAGGAAGCCGACGTAAAAGGCATTCCGGTGCCTGCCTTTTTCCCAGAGCCGGGTCTTTTCCAGGGGACTGATCAATTCGCCCTGCAACACCAGCCGCACCGAAACGATCTGGTCGCGGGCTTCTTCCTCGAAAGGGAGGAACTCAACCAGAAACTCGGCGAGCCTGGGCCCCATGTCACCTTTGACAACTGCAGGCTGGCGCAGCATGCAGCGGGCATTTTCAGCCGACTGCAGCACCCACCAGGCACGTCGGGCGAGCTCGTCGGTTATGCCGTTGGCATTGACCACGGCAACCACCGCTTCCGGTTCCCCGAGCAGCAGCAGCGACTCCAGGATTCTGTCACGCGCCTGCCCCATGCGGGTCCAGCGTTTCAGGTAGACCGGGTAGCCGCCAGGGGAACCCAGGACCTGGCTGGAGAGGGTCTCACGCACCTTGCGCAGGTAGCCTTCATCGCGGCAGTTCGGATTGAGCTTGACCTTTGCCTCTCCCTTGCGGGACAGCGCATACAGCGTCATGCTGGATTCGTCGATACGCACCGCCTCGGGTGCGCCGGCCAACAGCACGTTAATGCGCAAGGCGTCTTCCGGAGTCAGCTCCATAGACAAAATTCAGGTACGCCGGCGTATCTGCGGCTCAGAGATCGAAGCCGGCCTCGGCGTACAATCGCCGCGCTTCCTCGGGGTCCTTCTCGACTCCGTTGCCTTGCTCATACATCAGAGCCAGTGTCGTCAGCGATCCCGCCAGCCCTTGGTCGGCGGCCTTGCGAAACCACTTCGCGGCCTCGGCGCTGTCCTGTTCGACGCAGTCGCCCTCGAGGTACATAAAACCGATGCCATGCTGTGCGAGCGGGTAATCCTGTTCCGCGGCCGCCTTCATCATCTGGAAGGCTCGCGTCTCGTTGCGCACGACACCCAGGCCGTTCTGGCACATGATGGCCACCCGATGCTGGGCATCGGGAACGCCCGCCTCGGCGAGGGGATAGAGAAATCTCATGGCCTGTGAGAAGTTCCTGGCCTCGAACGCAGCCACACCGCTGCTGTAATTGGCGTCATTCAGTGTTTCTTGTGTCATAGATCAATCCCGTCTGCCAGCAGACCCGTACGGCAAGTCTGCCGCTGTAAGTGGCTGCCTATGCTAGCCGCTGACGCCGCGACAACGAATACCCCTAAAGAGAGAATATTCCTGATTTTCATATGGATACAGCAACACCACGCGCGTGGTTTTCACTCTCCCCATCGGGATATACGGGGGTATATGGCCCTCCTGTATACTGCGCATCCCAGCAGTAACCCCAATCGAAACAAGGGACTAGCTCGATTCATGACCGCAGAAGCCATAAGCGAGACCGCCACCGACTCCGTGATGCGCAGTTGCATCCAGCGAGTCGCAACCGGCCCGGAATTCAGCAAGGACCTGCCGTTTGCCGATGTCTACGCGGCCATGCGCCAGATACTTGAAGGCAGGGCCGATCCGGTCCAGGCGGCCGTGCTGCTGATCGCATTGCGGATGAAGCGGGAAACGCATGAAGAAAACGCCGGCGTGCTGCAGGCCATTCTGGATACCATGCAGGGTGTCACGGCGGACGTGAATGAAGTGATAGACGTCGCGGATCCGTACGACGGCTTTTCCCGCGGGTTGCCGGTTTCTCCTTTCCTGCCTGCCGTGTTCGCCGCCTGCGGAATACCCGCGGTATGTCATGGTCTGGAAGCCGTCGGCCCTAAATACGGAGTAACGCATCGCAAGGTCCTGCGTGCGGCCGGCATCCCTGTCGACCGCAGCCCGTCCGAAGCAGCGGCCTGCATTGCGAACCCGGATGTCGGCTGGAGCTATGTTGATCAGAAGGCCTTTGCGCCGGCCCTGCATGACCTGATCCCGTTGCGCAGCCGTATCGTCAAGCGCCAGTTACTGACGACCGTCGAGGTGCTGACCGGCCCCGTCCGGGGACGTGGCAAGACTCACCTTATGACCGGCTACGTGCACAAGGCCTACCCGCCCATCTATGCAGGACTGGCCAGAATATCGGGATACGATTCTGCCGCGATCATTCGCGGGGTCGAGGGTGGTGTCATACCGTCGCTGAAGCAACCGGCCAGGATATTCTGTTACCATGGCGCTGCTGCGGAACAGCCGCTTGACTGCCAGCCCGACAGCATTGGTATTGTCCAGACAACCCGCGCCGTTCCCCTGCCGGTCACGCTGCAGCCGGATGCAGCTGCTGACAGCGCGGCAGCAGCCGGTGTGGAGATGGAACTGGTTGCCCAGGCCGCAGCCAATGCCGGCATAGAGGCGCTCCAGGGGAAACCCGGACCGGCACACGACAGCCTGGTCTACGCTGCCGCCATTATGCTGCAGCACCTGGGTAAATATGAATCACTGCAGGAAGCGGCTACGGCTGTCAGGTCGGTCCTGGACAACGGCGCCACCATGGCACACTTCGATGCAGGCAGACGCTGCCACTGATTTTTTGAACAACAGCGCCATGGCGCTTTCACAACCTGTTAAACACACTGAACTCAATACAGCACGAGGAGAGGAAACGATGAACCAGGAATACTACGACGCAGTTACCAAGATGGAAGAGATGGGTGTCGACCCGGAATATGTGCAGGGCTGGCAAGGCGGATACCTGTTGAACCCCGAGCGCGAAGAGCAGCGTGTCACCGAGGCCTACTCGGCCGGTTACGAAGACGGCAAAGAGCACAATTTGGACAACTTCTCGAACTGGGCCAAGTAAGCCGCTCAACCTCCTGAAATGTGCGAAAGGCGGGCCAGTGCCCGCCTTTTTCATGCCTGCTATTCGGTCGCGAACAGTTCCCGCATGGCCTTTTTCAGGGGTGGCAGCGCCTCGGGCACCTCGACATCCATCACCTGGTCGGTGATCCACTGGTTGTCCTTTTCACCCATGACTGCGCGGACATTGTCACCGAAGAAGCGTCGCATCGCGTAACCCGGTTCACCGTCGGACATCGAGAACCCGGCATAGTCAGCTGCGCGTTCGTTCAGGAGGTCAATCAGGGCCTTCCGGTACTCGCCCTTCCCCTGCGCATCGGTGCGATTTTCCTGCATGGTGTCGGCGAGGTGCCGTGCCAGTGAGGTAATGAATTCACGGCGCTCGTCCTGTTCCAGCTGCCCGGCCTTGAGACGGTCCGCAAGGTGCACCAGGAACACCACAAACTCGCCAAGAACGTCCAGTCGCTGCGACTGCGTATCCGTCTGGAACCCCTCGTTCTCGAGGTTCAGCAGCCCCTGCTGCGCGATGCGCCAGAGAATAAATGCCGCTGCCCCACCAACCTCCGCCATGCTGCGTTCGCGGTGCTTGTCGCTCCACTTGCTTTTAACTCTCACACCCGGCTCCTGTTCGAATCCACCACAAAAAACCTTCTCCCTGCAGGCGATATAGCGGTCTGCAGAGCCACATGCTAGCATACAAAAACCTAGGGTTTCACTAAGGTATTCAGCGTGACCGCAAGCAACAGGCCGACCGCACCCGCACAATCCCCTGACTTCGGCATTCTACAGCCGGCGTTCGAGGCGATACGCACGAATTGCCATATTTCCGATGCCCGGCATGCGGGGGACTACACCCTGTGCGTCTACCTCCTCAAGATGCGCGAATACTACCGCTGGGAAAACAATATCCCTTTCAGCACACCCCTGCCCCGGCAGGAGCTGTCGGACTGGCTGACGCAGCGCGAGGCCCACTGGGAGACGCTGGAAGACCGGTCCCTGGAAGCGGTACCGGTACCGGACAGGCAGCATGACCCGTTCGATACAACCGCTATCAATGACGACCTCAACGAGCGCGGCTTTGCCTACAGCAGCGGCTACGGCAGGAACATGAAGCCGGTGTTCTTTTTCGCCGAACTGGAACGACGCGAGTTACACGAAGGCTATACCCTGGTCGTCGCCGGCAGGGAATACGCGCGCGATCTGGCCGCCCCGCCGGCGATGACCCGGGAGCGCACCATCTACATCCGGCGCGAATCCCTGCGGCGCATGCTTTGGGAAAAAATCGAGGAATGGCGCTGGAACAAACCGGCGAACGCCATGCGCAGTGCCATCCGCTGCTATGACTTTGACAATGCCACCGAACGCTCCCTGGAGGCGATGACAGAGACCGAACTGCACTCCGCGCTGCTGCACGAGATCGGTGAAGTTGAAGCCGGCAAGCTGCTCGGCGATGACTGGGAGACCATGCTCGCCGCGCTGCCGCCCGGCAAGGCCGAGATCATGCTGCGCGCCGTCCGCGACAACCTGGCGGACTGCCTCGTAACCCTCCCGGCACTGCTGCGGAAAGCGGAACCCGCGGCACTGCACTTCTACATCGGGAACCTGAGCAACATGCGCAAGGCATTGTTCCCGTCACTGGTTTCCGCCTATGATGCGTGGACGGTCAGCGGCAACACCCGGGATCTGCAAGCCATTACCGCCAGAGCCTCGGGACACTGGAAGTCGCTGGCACTGGGCTTGCTGGATACCTTCAGCCACAACGGACCGGACTGCCAGCAGGCACTGGTCGGCAGCATTGAAAACAACACCTACTGACGAACCTGAACACAACCACGACTCCGGCATGACAACACCATTACCCGACACACGCCCCCTGCAAACCATCAGGGAGGTGAAGCCGCACACCTTTATCTTCGAAAAACCCCGGGCACTGCCCATCGATGTCTGCAACGAGATGATTCGCCGATTCGAGGCGCAGACGGATGAACAGTACGAGGGCCGCATCGGCCAGACTGTCTACCGGGACCGCAGCATCAAGAAGTCGACCGACCTGGTCGTCAGCGGCAAGGACCACTGGAAAGACATAGACCGCGCCCTGTTCAACTCCCTGGGCCGCGCCATGCTGGAGTTCCGCGAAACCTACCCCTACTTCAAGGGCCCCTTCAAGGACGTGGGCTATGCCATCCAGCGCAGCAACCCGGGCGAGTTCTACCACTGGCACATCGACGGCGGCAGTCATGAATTCAGCCAGCGGCAGCTGGTTGCGGTCTGGTACCTGAATAACGTTCCCGGTCCCGGCGGGGAAACCGAGTTTGCCTTTCAGGAGGCAAAAGTCACACCGGAAGCCGGCAAGCTGCTGCTGTTCCCGCCCTTCTGGACCCATGAACACCGCGGCGTGACTGTGGAAAAAGGCGTGAAGTACATTGCCACGACCTGGGTGGTGTTTGCCTGAACCCGATGCGGATCATCGAACCGGTCAGCCCCGGTGAGTATCAAAAATACTACGACCTGCGCTGGAAAGTCCTGCGCGCCCCCTGGAACCAGCCGCGCGGCAGCGAGTGTGACGCACGGGATGCCGACAGCACCCACCTGATGATGATCGATGCCCGGGATGCCGCTGTCGCCGTGGGGCGCCTGCACTTCAACAGCATCCGCGAGGCACAGGTCCGCTACATGGCGGTCGCCGTCGGACAGCAGCGCCGGGGATTCGGCAGCCGTTTGCTGCAGGCACTGGAGGAGAAGGCGGCAAGCCTGGGCGCCGCCTGCATCGTGCTGGACGCCCGCGAGGTGGCACTGGGCTTCTACCGCAAGCAGGGCTACTCGGCCGACGGCCCCGGACATGTGCTCTACGACTGCATCAGCCACGTCAGGATGCACAAAACGCTGTAACCCGGGACACAGCAGTCAGCCCTGCAGGTGCTCGCGGGCCAGCGCGGCCAGCCGACCGCTTTCCGGGTAGTCATCGCGGCACTGCGCCAGGTGGAACTGCCAGTCTGCATATTCTGCGGCATACTCGGGGTGGCTGCTATGACAGCCCAGCAGCGTCACCACGGCATCCCCTACCTTCCAGGGTCCGTCACCGCGAATTTCACCCGCCGCCAGCACGATGCCCTCTGCCAGCGGCAGCCGCTCCCAGAAGGTGCGGAAATACACCAGCCCCTGCGGATGCCGCAAGCGATGCACCATGACGTGAGCCGTCCCGTCGGGATAGCGGATCAGCAGCGGCGCGGTGACGGAGAACAGGTCGGCCATACTCAGTCCATGACCAGTTCCGTCTCCAGCATCTCACCGTTGGTATCGATACGGATCGCGGAAACACTCGGCATGCGCGACAGGATATAGGCCGACAGCAGCACCATCATCTGCTTGTTGTCATTGTGCATCGCGGTCAGCAACTTGTCGCCGATGATCTGGCAACGCTGCACCGGATCCGGCCTGTCCACCCAGTCGCGACTCATCTGCCAGCCCTTGTCCATGTCCCGGTCCAGCTTGCTGAAAAAATCCTCGGCCTCGGTGACAATGTCATCCGGTACCGTGACGGGGTAAACCTGTTCTTGAATGACGAGTTTCAGAATCATACTGACGGCCTGCTCTTGGTTGCGAATAAAAATCGGTGTTTAATGGTAACCCATCAGCACATCCTCCTGCAGGACAAAACACGTATGCTCACCCGTATTCACAAGGTGCTCGACCGGCAGCAACTGGCAGCCGCGCGGCAAATCATCGCTACCGGCCAGTTCCGGGATGGCGCCACGTCAGCCGGCATGGCTGCACGCCGCGTCAAGCACAACGAGGAACTGGCACTGACCAGCCGGCAGTCTGATGAACTCAACACTATCGTGATGGGCAGCCTGGTCAGGCACCCGGTGTATCGCAGCGCCGCCATGCCCCTGAAAATAGCGACGCCCTACTATGCACACTACACTCCCGGCATGTCCTACGGCGAGCACGTCGATGATCCGATCATGGGCCAGGGCTCCGAACTCTACCGCTCGGATGTTTCCGTCACCATTTACCTGAACGACCCTGAGGATTACGACGGTGGGGAGCTGACTGTCCAGACTGCGTTTGGCGAGCAGCAGGTCAAACTGCCTGCCGGTGATGCCGTCATCTACCCTTCATCCAGCCTGCATCGTGTCGCGGAAGTCACCCGCGGAGAGCGCCTTGTTGCCGTCAGCTGGATCCAGAGCCTTGTCAAGGACCCGGACAAGCGCGCCCTGCTGCATGAAATGAACCTGGCGCGCGAGACACTGTTGCAGGAGCAGCCCGGCGCCGAGGCAACCGCGCGGGTGAATCATTCCTATATCAACCTGGTTCGCATGTGGTCGGTGGTCTGATGATGCGTCGAATCATTCATCTATCGTCAATCCAGGCATAGCGTCGCGAAGACCCGGAATCCAGTTATTTGTATTCAATCTGTCACTGGATGATTCGCTTCGCGCACCCTGTGAGTCCCCTTCGGGCGTTCACTGCGCTGCGCGCTTTTATCCGGCATACGGAATGACGGATAAATCTGACCTTGCCTGATAGCAGCTTAATCGTCTGCCGGCCCGACATTCATACCGACAGACAGGCGTAACCCCGAACCGTGATGCATGGTTACCTCATGCAGGACGCCTGGAGCGAACATCACCAGCTTGCCTTCTGTCGGCTCAATGCTGACCCGTCTGTCACCCTCATGCAAAACCAGGCTGCCAGAATTGTCAGGCACGCGGATGTAATACGCCGCCGAGAGCAGCTCGTCGTTCTCGTCATGGTGGTGCAATGATGTCCGATGCCCGGCTTCCATGGCATTGAACCAGAACCCGACTTTTAGTTTATCTGCCGGGATACCCAGCAATTGCCCTGCCTGTTGCTGCAACACATGCAGCACCACGGCTATCTCCGGAATGTCCGCTTCATCCAGGTAGATATTCTCGAAGCGGCCGGCAAAATAATGCGTCTGTCTCGGCCGGTCCGTTCCGGACAATGCCATAAAGCGGTCGTACAATGCTGCGTTAAGCCTGTCCGGCTGATCCAGTGTGACTTCCTGATAAAGCATCTATTGACGTCCCTGCGCCATTGCAGAGACAGCATTTTATCTGCTGCCGGGCCTTCGCTGAAGCCGGGATCCACTCATCTATACCAGAGTGGATACTCCATTTGAGGGGGGCTCCCGGATGCGTGCAGACGCTACTGTAGCTCTTCCGATAGCAGACACATTGCAATACAATTTCGCATCCAAATTTTCTTAACTGTACTTGACTCAGGAGTATGGAAATGGCACTGGAAGTAAACGGCAAGAGTATCGAGCTCGATGGAAACGGCAACCTCACAGACCCTCACGACTGGGATGAAGACGTCGCCAGGGCACTCGCCGCAAAGGACGGCATTGAGCTGGCCCAGGAACACTGGGACGTGATCAAATATCTGCGTTCACAATACTTTGACAATAATGGCGCGCAGCCCATGGAGCGTGCAATCAACAAGGGCATGTCCGACGTCTGGGGTAAAAAAGTCACCAGCAAGGACCTCTATGCACTGTTCCCGCTCGCGCCCAGCAAGCAGGGCAGCAAGATCGCGGGACTGCCCTTCGTCCTGCGCAAAGGCGGCTATTGAGTACCTGCGTCCCGGGCCGATACGGAAGCCGTTGCCAGTACGCAGCGGCCTGCAGCATCTCCGGGTTTTGTCAGCGCCTGCGCAAGCTGTCGTTATCCGGAGCAGGTATCTGCCCAAATAAAAAAGCCGCACCAAAGGGTGCGGCTTTTTTATTGAAGTCCTGAAAGAGTCTAGCGGTGCGAACCCTTCTCGGCATGCGCCATGTCGACCAGTTTGTTGGCCAGGTCCGTGTACTCCTGACGGAAGCCTTTCAACATATGACCTTCTTCAGCAGCGAAGTAGTCTTCCATCTCGACGCCGTGCTCGTGTTCGTAGTCGATGAATTTCTTCTGCATTTCCAGCAATTTGCTGATCAGTTCCTGCTTCTCACTCATGTCAGATTCTCCAGATCCAGGTAATTCTTTGTAAATGCACCAGATATGCGGCAACTATAACCATTGGTCGGGACCTGTAGTATATCCCGAATGGGCAGTTTGCGCCGGCGGACGCCCGGCAAATGCGCTGGCAAGGCGCGTAAATTCTGCCTTGCCGCGCTGAAAAGGCAACCCCCCGATCGGGATAACTACTTCTCGTCGGTCTCCTTGACCGCCTTGATGCCCTTGTGGGGAATGAACAGACCGCAGCCGATGGCCCGCCCCTCGCCCAGCCCGATCTGCTGCAGGCGCACGGATTGCTCCGGCTCGAGATCAGCAACCATCAGGCTGCGCGTGAAGATTTCGCCGTCGGGAAATGCCATGCGGTGGGTGATGCCACCCAGCATCTTGCGGCAGGGGATATCGATGGCCTGCAACTGCTCCGCGGCATCTTCCAGGAACCGGGTCTCATCCTTTGCCTCGTCCGTGATAACGTAGCGTGCGAACAGCGTCGACAGGCTGCTGAGCAGAAAGACTTCGGATTTACCCACTTCCAGCGGATGGCCGCCTACATCGAGTTTTTTCCCCGTCAGTTCCCGTGCATTGTCCAGGCGATGCCGGGGCACGCGCAGGCGCATGCGGGTGCGTTTCGGCAGGTGCAGCAGTTCGCTGGCCGTGTCTTCCGGGCGGTACCAGCCGTTTCCGGACGCGGCGCCGTGGATCAGGTGCACGCCGGCATGCGGCTCCTCCGCCAGCCAGGGCAGTTCCTGCAGCAGCGCCGAAGACAGCGCATGCGCATGGTCCAGCGGCAAGGTCGGACAGTTGAGCCTGAAGGCCAGGTCGACGACATCATCCGGCACTTCAAAACCGGGCTTCTTGTCGATTTCATCATTCCAGAACATGGTGTGTTACCTGCAGTTGTTTCAGCGCTGTTGCGCGGCGGAGAACGCCGCCTCCAGGCGGCCCTCCCAGTCCTCGGGCGTATCCGGGTACGGCGGTTTGACATCCATGCGGAAAAACAGCTCGCCGCCACGGGCGCGCTCGCCGATCACCGCCTTGAGCTGCTCAAAGGACTCGATGTCGTATCCCTGCAGCATCACTTCACTCAACCAGAGCATGCCAGAACCTCTTCGAAATAGTTACCCGGTGCCGTGCCACGAATGCGGTCATGGTAGCGGGCGCGATACAGCAGTCGCACCCGGCCGCTGGCCGCATCATCGCTAAAGGCGGCACGACTGTGCAGTACATTATTGCAAATAATGCCCTGCCCGGCGTGCAACCGGTAACTGACTGTCCAGGGTGAATCACTCGCCAGCAGGTCAGCCAGAAACCCGACTGCCATACGGGTATCGCGATCATCCTTCCAGATGATGCTGCGGGTGCGTGCCGTATAACGCATATGGAGGCTGCCGCCGTGTTTTTCAACCGTGAAGACCGGTCCGCTGCGTGCCTCCCGGATCTGGCTGCCGGCCTCGATATTGGGCGGAATGGTCATCGCGTCGGGCTGCATCAGTGCCCGGATATACCCGGGATTGGCATCGCGCAGCAGCAGGTAGGCGATCTCCGGATCCAGCAGCCGGTTTTCTCCCCCGCTGGCCGCGTCCTGCACGCAGTGCATGACGATACCGCGCACCTGCTCGTCCGGCGAGTTGTAGTAACCGTCGGTGTGCCAGTTCAGGGAACGGCTGGTATAGGGGATATAGTGCGTACCGGTTGATTCCGGAACCACGCGCAGGGAGGTGATACTGTCCTCATCGGCGCGCAGGTTCATGTCCAGCCGCTCCAGGCCGAACTGCCGGCCGAAGCGCCGCAGCAGGGGCTTGCCAAACGGGTGCTCCCCGCTGTCGTAAATCGCCATGTTGGCCTTGCGACAGCACGCCAGAATGGCCGCGGATTCGGTTGCGGTGAGCGCGCCGGGGTCACTGAGTGGCACCGTCAGTTCGGGTGCAGAAGCGGGATAATCGGCCAGCTTCCATTCCCGCCAGCGTGCGTAATCCCGCGCGTTGCGCAGCTCAAAAGGTTGGAAGTCGGTGGTGCTCGGGTTCATGCTCGGGGTCCGGTGGAAGCCAGTGCCAGGCAATTATCAGGGATAAAAAATATTTGAATACGCTAAACCAGGACAAACAAGTATAGCGAAAACATCTAATTGATAATGCATGTCATTCTCATCTTAGAGAGCAGAAATTCACCTCCAGGAGGCACGCTTTCCCGGGAAAATATTTTTAAGTCACGGAGACTATAAGAAAAAACTGTTCACGCATTAAATGGACCCGGCCAAATCACTAACTACTGGAAATTAAATAGTAATTTTTCCAATACCCCTTTCGAGATACAGGCCAATATCCGTGCCACCCCATGGGTAGGATATGTTCCCCCTGGCACCACTCCTAGAATGCGCGTAATCGAGAGTTCCTGTAGCTGTAAGCACAGGATCTTGCAGATATACAAGTTACCTGAACCCGGTTCGGGTAACATCGCGCGAGTAGTATCGATCGAGCAGTAGCGATCAAGTAAACAACTGATATCAGTGGTGTAAGCGAAACAATCCCAGGAGACCTCCATGGCTAAGAATACTTATCCGACACCAATGCTGGACGAACTCGAGAAAGGCCCGTGGCCGAGCTTCATTTCCGGCATCAAGCGTCTGCGTGACGAGCATCCGGACGAGCGCATCAACTCGGTGACCAACGGCCTGCTCGGGCAGCTGGAACACTCTTATGAAACCCGCAAGGGTTACTGGAAAGGCGGCACCGTCAGCGTCTATGGATATGGCGGCGGCATCATCCCGCGCTTCTCGGAAGTCGCGAAGGCCTTCCCGGAGTCCAAGGAATTCCACACCATCCGGGTGCAGCCGCCGGCCGGCAACTTCTACACCACGGACATGTTGCGTCAGCTCGGCGACAGCTGGGAGAAACATGGCTCCGGCCTGGTCACCTTCCACGGCCAGACCGGCAACATCATGTTCATCGGTACCACCACCGAAGGCACCCAGCACTTCTTCGATGAAATCAACGAGTATGGATTTGACCTCGGCGGCGCCGGTCCCTGCGTGCGCACTGCCATGTCCTGCGTCGGCGGCGCCCGTTGCGAAATGTCCAACTGCAACGAGCACGGCATTCACCGCTGGATGGTGAACAACTTCACCGACGACGTGCATCGCCCGGCTCTGCCTTACAAGTTCAAGTTCAAGGTTTCCGGCTGCCCGAATGACTGCCAGAATGCCATCGAGCGCTCCGACTTCGCCATCATCGGCACCTGGCGCGACGATATGAAAGTCGACCAGGAAGGCATCAAGTACTACCTCAAGAAGAAAGGCCGTCAGTACATCATCGATAACGTCATCACCCGTTGCCCGACACAGGCGATCTCTCTGGACGACAATGACAACTTCATCGTCGACAACCACAACTGCGTGCGTTGCATGCACTGCCTGAACGTTATGCCGAAGGCCCTGCACCCCGGCGACGACAAGGGTGTCACCATCCTGATCGGCGGCAAGCGCACCCTGAAGATCGGCGACCTGATGGGCACCGTGGTGGTCCCGTTCAAGAAGCTGGAGACGGAAGAAGACTACGAAAGCCTGCAGGAAATGGCGGAAGACATTATCGACTTCTGGGCCGAGAACGGTCTGGAGCACGAGCGTTGCGGTGAAATGATCGAACGCATCGGCCTGGTCAACTTCCTCGAAGGCATCGGGATCGACGTGGACCCGAACATGGTCAACAGCCCGCGCCAGAGTTCCTACATCCGTATGGACGGCTGGGACGAAGAGGCCGAAAAGTGGTTCGAACGGAAGCGCGAGGAAAAACTGGCCGCATCTGCTTGATCATCAGCGTCCCGAGTTACAACAGTCCCGGCGCCATGCGTCGGGATTTGTTCGAAAAATTCAGAATTTCAGGAGAGTCACATGGCACATGAAATGCGTACGCCAATTGAATCAGGATGCCCGGACGGGTTCCAGTACATGCATCCGGTGATGCGAAAGAACTACGGTCAATGGGCCTACCACGAAGACCCGCAGCCCGGCGTGCTGGTGCACACCGCCCACAGCGGCGACAAGATCTGGACCATCCGCGCCGGCACCCAGCGTATCCTTGACGTGTTCACCCTGCGCACCCTGTGCGACATTGGTGACAAGTACGGCGATGGCTATGTCCACTTCACCATTCGCAGCAACATCGAATACCAGGTGGCCGACGAAGCCAAGGTCGAGCCGCTGATCAAGGCGCTGCGCGACGCCGGCTTCATCGTCGG
>Ga0210064_1000948_pt1 | contig 13091 bp, 10 predicted proteins | sample Muzzi_CordC_D2_FD_185531 | JGI IMG/M metagenome (GOLD analysis project Ga0210064, IMG submission 185531) | Wetland microbial communities from San Francisco Bay, California, USA, that impact long-term carbon sequestration - Muzzi_CordC_D2 (SPAdes) | ecosystem: Environmental > Aquatic > Marine >...
CAAAATGGAGCATTCTCGCGGAAGCATCCAACAAGCTTGAGATGGTAAGGAACTCGTCGATTCGCAAAAATGTGTCCGCTCCCGGCTATGAGGCCCTCGTGAATGCCTCCAGCCTGGCCGTTGCGCAACTGAGCGAGGAGATAGCCGCGGAGCTTGACCGGCTTTGTACTGCTGTGCCGGTCAGATAATTCATTACCCGCGCGCGTATTGTCACGTCCGGTTACAATACCGTGGCTTTCAGCCGGGTACCCCGGCCCCGGGTTGGCTGTTTGTTGCGGGGCATCAACCATGACCCGGAGTGATTTTCGTAACCAACCACATGCATGGCTGCAATCCGGATGGCCAGGCAGGGATAAGGAGATAACAGATGATTTACTTCTACCGTTCATTCCGTCGTCTGGCCATGGCGGCCTGCCTGCTGGCGCTGACCGTTCCGTTAAGTGCCGCGGAGTCACGCAGCGCCGACGAGTGGCAGTTTGACGCAGCAATCTACCTGTGGGGCGCATCCATGGAAGTCAAGCCGGATCAGGGGGATACGCTCAAGATGACTTTCAGTGACATCATTGACAATCTCGATTTTACCTTCATGGGAGCACTGAACGCACGCAAGGACAAGTGGTCGCTACTGGGGGATGTCATCTACATGAAGCTGTCGGATGACATGAATGGCTCGATTGACAATTTCATTCCGGCAAAACTCGATGTGGAAATGAAGGCATGGATCGTGACGCTGGTCGGTGGCTACACCCTGGTGGATACCGGCAAGTACAGTCTCGAGCTGCTAGGCGGTGGGCGTTATCTTTCAGTGGATGTTCCTGTAAAGTTCGAAATCAACCAACAAAAGCAGAAGGTCTCGCCCTCGCGTAGCGGGTGGGACGGGATCATCGGGGTGAGAGGCAAGGTGGATCTGGCTGATAAGTGGTATATGTCCTATTACCTGGACGGGGGCACCGGGGAGTCCGACTCCACCTGGCAGGGAATAGCGGGGCTGAACTATCAATTCAAGAAACTCGATGCAGGCTTTGGCTATCGCTATCTCAATTTCAACATTAACAGCGACCAGATCGACGATCTTACTATCAAGGGTCCGTACGCAGGTGTGCGCTTCCGGTTCTGAGCCGCTGCAGGTTAGCGGCAGAATGCGCCGGCCGCCTGTGCCACTGTGCTGCAGCATGCACATGACAATCGTCCCGATGGTGCAGCCTGAGAGAGACGCTGATTGCCCCGTCATTGCGACGACTGCAGGGAGAAGGTGAGACCGCGAAGCGGTCGAGAAACCGGCCTGGGCCATGCAGGAGGTAGATAACGCATCGAGCAGTTATCGAGCGCAATGTAAGGGAGGTACGAGTGCTGCGGCAGGACAGGATGTCCGATATGGCCAGCGAAGCAGTCTTTCGGGTCACGATCAGTTGTCTGGAGACTGCTTCACTGTGTGTGCAATAACGAGGATTCAGTAATTAGGGGACCTCTGGTTAATTAGATAATTCCCGTTATTGCGAACGCGATGCACATGGATGTACAAATACTGCGGTAGGCATGGATGCCGGAAGCGGCCAGTGAAGCAATCTCCCCCTAGGGAATCAGTCATTCGGAGATTGCTTCGTCACGGCGTTCCTCGCAATGACGAATTAATCAGAGGTTCATTAATCAGCATTCTGCTGCGGCGTTTTCCCTTGTGGCAGGGCCGCTGTGAACTTGCAACCAAAAGAGGAGGGACGTCATGCTGCTTAACATGAGCATTGCTGCCTTGCTGATGGTGATTACCACCGCAATCCACGCCTCGGGTATGCTGCTGGTGGTGCGCGTGGTCCTGTCGAAAGATGCTCAAAACCGACGTCTCGAACAGCAGATGCATCTGTACTCGGTTGCAGGCGTCGTCCTGTTGATGTTCCTCGTCTCGGTAATCGAGGTGCTGGCTTGGAGTGTGACCTACCTGTGGCTGGGTGCGCTCGAGGGTCTCGAAAAGGCAAGCTACTTTTCCATGGTCACCTTCACGACTCTGGGTTACGGCGAAATTGTCCTTGATGAGCAATGGCGTCTCCTCGCGTCTTTCGAGGCGGCCAACGGCATCATCATGTTTGGCTGGACGACCGCTATCGTGCTTGCCGTCGTGCAGCGGGTTTATTTCAACAAGTGATCCTGGCGCGGACAGGGCCAAACAGGCTGACTGCCAGGAATTCTGTCCAGCCCCGGTACTGGAACACATTCCGGGCATCGCTTATGCTGGCAGCCTGCCAGACCTGTTTTCAGCAACGATAGACACACCATGGAATACGACAACGGCATCCTGCATTTCGGCCCGTTTTTCGCGGTCACCCTCGGCATCATCGTCCTGTTTGTCGGCAAACGGCTGAACGATGCCATTGGCGTGCTGCGGGAGTTCAGCATTCCCGAGCCGGTGACCGGCGGCCTGTTGTTCTCGGTATTCATTGCACTGCTGTATCTGGTCAGCGGCGTCGAGGTCGAATTCGAACTGGGTGCGCGCGACGTGCTGCTGGTGTACTTCTTCACCACCATCGGTATTAATGCCAGCCTCAGGGACCTGCTGAACGGCGGCAAGCCGCTGGTCATCCTGCTTGCGATCACCATCGCCTACATGTTCCTGCAGAACCTGACCGGCATCTCGGTGGCTTCCCTGTTCGACCTGCCGGCACCGGTCGGCGTGATCGGCGGCACCGTGTCGCTGATCGGCGGGCACGGCACGGCCATCGCCTGGGCGCCGCGCATCGCGGAGGATTACGGGGTCGGCAACGCCATGGAAATGGGCATCGCCTGCGCGACCTTCGGGCTGATCCTGGCGAGCCTCATGGGCGGACCGATCGCGAAATTCCTGATTACGCGACATGACCTGAAACCGGCGTTTGCCGCGCCGCTGGATGTGGGTGTCACGGAGCAGCAGAAAGAGGCCGGCATCAACCACCTCGATCTGCTGGATGCGATCCTGGCCATCCACATCTGCGTCATCTTCGGTTTCATGCTCAACGAGGCAGTGGAAGACCTGGGACTGAAGCTGCCGCTGTTCGTCACCTGCCTGTTTGCCGGCATCCTCATCACCAACCTGATCCCGAAATCCTTTCCGCGGATCAGCGGGGCCGCCTGGCCGACCCGCAAGCCGGCCATTGCCCTGATTGCCGACGTCTCGCTGGGTACCTTCCTGGCGATGTCGCTGATGAGCATGCAGCTGTGGACCCTGGTGGACCTCGCCTTGCCGATCTTCACCATCCTCGGTGCCCAGTTCCTGATCGCGGTTAGCCTGACCCTGTTCGTGGTGTTTCCCTCGATGGGGCGCAACTACGATGCCGCCGTGGTGTGTGCCGGTTTCGGCGGCATCTCGCTGGGTTCGACCCCGACCGCCATGGCCAACATGTCGGCGGTCGCACAGCGCTACGGCGCCTCGCACCTGGCATTCATCATCGTGCCGCTGGTGTGCGCCTTCTTCATCGACATCGTCAACGCGCTGCTGATCCCCTTCTTCCTCAGTCACTTCTGATTCCAGGCCACAGCGGGCCAACAGCCCACCCTCGCTGATCACAGCGTTCCCTGCCTTGCAGCGGCAAAATCACTTATAAAACTTGTGGATTGACGTGTCACGCCATGCGTGTAAAATACGCGCACCCGGGTATTTCAGGCACTCTAGCGAGACGCGGTAATCCGGCCAGACCCCTGAGCGGGGTTTTTTTATTCCCCGACAGGATAGTCCACGGCAGCACGCAGGGGAGGAATTGGGCTCAACGCGATAATTCCAAGAATAAATTTCGGAGTTCATGGAGTGGGCCTTTGGCCCATTTTTTGTTTCCGGGGATCAGGATGAGGCAGGATCCGCTACATATTGGTGACATGCTGGAGCCGGGTATTCGCTCACTGGGATATGAACTTGTCGGCGTGGAATACCAGAGCGGCGGCAGGGGCGGCGGCCTGTTGCGCGTCTATATCGACAGCGCAGACGGCATCACCGCGGATGACTGCCAGAAAGTGAGTTACCAGGTCAGCGGTGTGCTGGATGTCGAGGACCCGATACCGGGGCACTATACCCTGGAGATTTCATCACCCGGTCTGGACCGATTGCTGTTCCGGCCGGAGGATTTTGAGCGTTTTGCCGGGCAGCAGGTGAAACTGCGTGCGGCCAGTCCCGTTGACGGGAGGCGCAATTTCAAGGGCCGTCTTGTCGGTATGCGGGACGGGCAGGTGGTTATCGAGCAGGATGACGGGGAAGTCAGCCTGGCGTATGAACAGGTAGATCAGGCGCGCCTGGTGCCGGAATACTAACAAGCGTGTTTGGAGGTTTCGGGAATGGACAGTAAAGAGATACTGATGGTCGTGGACGCGGTATCCAACGAGAAAGGCATCGAAAAGGAAATCATCTTCGAAGCCATTGAGGTTGCGCTCGCGACGGCAACCCGCAAACGCGGCAGCGGTGAAATCGATGCACGCGTCGCCATCGACCGCAAGACCGGTGAGTATGAAACCTTTCGCCGCTGGCAGGTGGTGGACGAGACCCTGGCCGACAAGGCGTCCGAGGATGACGAGGACGTGCTGAGATTTGAATTTCCCGAGCGCCAGATTACGCTGGCCGCCGCACAGGAACTGGAGCCGGGCATCCAGCACGGCGACTACATAGAAGAACCGATAGAATCCGTGGCCTTCGGGCGTATCGGTGCGCAGACCGCCAAGCAGGTCATCGTCCAGAAAGTCCGCGAGGCCGAGCGTGCCATGGTGGTCGATGCCTACAAGGACCGGGTTGGCGAACTGGTGACCGGCGTTGTCAAGCGTGTCGAGCGCGGCAATGTCTACCTGGACCTCGGCAGCAACGCGGAGGCGATTATCCTGCGCGAGGAAATGATCCCGCGGGAAGCCGTACGCCCGGGCGACCGGCTGCGCGGTTACCTGCGCGAGGTCAGCGCCGAGCAGCGCGGCCCGCAGTTGTTTGTTACCCGGGTGGCACCGGAATTCCTGCTGGAGCTGTTCAAGCTGGAAGTGCCGGAAGTCGGGCAGGACCTGATCGATATCCTTGCCGCTGCCCGTGATCCGGGTCTGCGCGCCAAGATCGCCGTGAAGAGCAATGATCCGCGCATCGACCCCGTCGGCGCCTGCGTGGGTATGCGCGGTTCGCGGGTGCAGACGGTATCTACCGAGTTGTCCGGAGAGCGCGTCGATATCATTCTCTGGGACGAAAACCCGGCACAGTTCGTTATCAATGCCATGTCGCCCGCCGAAGTGGCGTCCATCGTGGTAGACGAGGAAACGCACACCATGGATCTGGCGGTCAGCGAGGACCAGTTGTCGCAGGCGATTGGCCGTGCCGGCCAGAACGTCCGCCTCGCCAGCCAGCTGACCGGCTGGACCCTGAATGTCATGGACGAGGCCGAGGCCGAGAGAAAGAGCGAGGCGGAGGCATCAACCCTGCAGAAAATGTTTGCGGAGCAACTCGATGTCGACGAGGAGATCGCGGCGATCCTGGTTCAGGAAGGGTTTTCCACGATCGAGGAAATCGTCTACGTGCCCAACAGCGAACTGCTGGCCGTCGAGGAGTTCGACGAGGACATCGTCGAGGAACTCCGGGGCCGCGCGCGGGACGTGCTGCTGACCCAGGCCATCATGAAGGAAGAGAAGCTCGGTGATGCCGAGCCGGCCGAAGACCTGCTGACCATGGAAGGCATGGATGAGCCGCTGGCCTTTGAACTGGCCAGCCGCGGCGTGATCACCATGGAGGACCTGGCGGAGCAGGCGATTGACGACTTGCTGGAAATAGACGGGATGGATGCGGAGCGGGCAGGTGCCTTGATCATGACGGCCAGGGCGCCCTGGTTCGCGGAAGAAGCGGCTGACTGACGCTTGGCAGAGGAGCGAGACAGGTAATGACCGAAGTAACAGTAAAGCAATTCGCTGAAGTTGTTGGTGTTCCCACTGACAGGTTATTGACTCAACTGGGTGAGGCTGGCCTGGATATTTCCGATGAGAATGCCATGATATCCGACAGCGAGAAGACCCGCTTGCTGGAATTTTTGCGCCAGAGCCATGGCAAGCGCAGCGCACTCTCGGTCGGTGGAGCCAGCAAGATCACCCTGAAACGCAAGACCCAGAGTGAGTTGCGCGCGACAGTCCCGGCGGGACGCGGTCCGGCCGGAAGGGGCGCGCTGCGCACGGCAAGGCCCGAGGCCAAAACCGTCTCGGTGGAAGTGCGCAAGAAGCGCACTTACGTCAAGCGCGCCGACCTGGTCGCGGAAGAGCAGGAACGGCTGGAGCAGGAGGCCGAGGAGAAGGCCCGGCTGCGCGCCGAAGAGGAGGCCCGCAACGAGGCGGTGCGCCTCGAGCGCGAAGCAGCCAGGAAGAAGCTGGAAGAGGAAGAGGCCGCCGAGGAAGCGCGGCTCAAGTCTGAGCGCGAGGCGCGCCAGAAGGCCGCTGAAGAGGCGCGCCAGCAGGCGCTTGCCTCCGCCGATACCCGCAAGGCTGCGACGGAGGAGCCGCGCAAGAAAAAATCTGGCGAAGCCGATCGCAAGTCACGTGAAGACCAGGATACCAAGTACGGCCGCAAGCAGCTGCATGTGACAGCCGGCAAGGGCGGGCGCCGCAAGGCAAAGACCAGGCCGTCACGGCGCATTACAATTGAATCGACCGGCGAGCATGGCTTTGAAAGGCCGACGGCGAGTGTGGTACACGAGGTCGAGATACCTGAAAACATTGTGGTATCGGAACTTGCCCGGAAGATGTCGGTGAAGGCGGCCGAGATCATCAAGACGCTGATGAAGATGGGGGTGATGGCCACCATCAACCAGGTGCTGGACCAGGACACGGCGACCCTGGTTGTCGAGGAAATGGGTCACGTCGCCAAGCCCATGCAGGAAAACATCCTCGAAGAGGAACTGAAACAGCAGGTCGAGGAAATATCCGGTGAACGCCTGCCGCGACCGCCGGTCGTGACCATCATGGGCCACGTCGACCACGGCAAGACATCCCTGCTGGACTACATTCGCCGCACCAAGGTGGCGGATGCCGAGGCCGGCGGTATTACCCAGCACATCGGCGCCTATCATGTGGAAACCCCGAAAGGCATGATCAGCTTCCTGGATACGCCGGGCCACGCGGCGTTCACCGCGATGCGCGCCCGCGGAGCCGGGGTCACCGATATCGTGATCCTGGTGGTTGCCGCCGACGACGGCGTCAAGCCGCAGACCAGGGAAGCCGTGCAGCATGCCCGGGCCGCCAACGTCCCGCTGATCATCGCCGTCAACAAGATCGACAAGCCGGATTCCGACCCGGAACGGGTAAAAAACGAGATGTCGGCGCTGGAAGTCATCCCCGAGGACTGGGGTGGCGACACCATGTTCGTGCCGGTATCGGCAAAGACCGGTGAAGGCGTCGACGATCTGCTGGATGCCGTGTTGCTGCAGGCGGAGGTGCTGGAACTGACGGCGGTACGTGATTGTCCGGCGACGGGCATCGTGGTCGAGTCCAGTCTCGACAAGGGCCGTGGCGCGGTCGCGACCGTGCTGGTGCAGAACGGGGTGCTGCGCAAGGGTGACCTGGTCCTGACCGGGACGGAGTACGGCCGGGTGCGCGCCATGTTCGACGAGGCAGGCAAGCAGATTGCCGAGGCCGGCCCGTCGATGCCGGCACTGGTGCTGGGCCTGTCGGCGGTCCCCAACGCCGGTGACGATGTCATCGTCGTGGCCGATGAACGCAAGGCGCGGGAGCTGGCGCAGCTGCGCCAGGAAAAATCCCGCGACCAGCGGCTGGCGAAGCAGCAGCAGGCGCGTCTCGAAGACGTGTTCTCTGCGGTTACCGAGGGCAAAACCCCGACGCTGCATATCGTGCTCAAGGCGGATGTGCAGGGCAGTGCAGAGGCGCTCGGCGATGCACTGACCAAACTCACTTCCGAGGAAGAGGACGTCAAGGTCAAGGTGGTCTCTAGCGGCGTCGGCGGTATCAACGAGTCGGACGTCAACCTGGCTATTGCATCCAACGCCGTCATTATCGGCTTTAACGTGCGTGCCGATGCGTCTGCGAGGCGCATGATCGAAGAGAACAACGTCGAGCTCAAGTACTACAGCGTGATCTATAACGCCATCGACGACGTTAAGGCAGCCGCCAGCGGTATGCTGGCGCCGGAGATGCGCGAACAGATTATCGGCCTGGCCGAGGTCAAGGAAGTATTCCGTTCCCGCAAGCTGGGCGACATCGCCGGCTGTATCGTGGTCGACGGCGTGGTGAGGCGCAGTTCACCGATTCGTGTGCTGCGCGACAATGTCGTCATCTTCGAAGGCGAGCTGGAATCCCTGCGGCGTTTCAAGGACGACGTCAACGAGGTCAAGGCGGGCACGGAGTGCGGTATCGGTGTGAAGAACTACAGCGTCAAGGAAGGCGACCAGATCGAGGTGTTCGAGCGCTTCGAGGTGCAACGTACGCTGTAGCCGGTCGCGGCTGGATACGGCAAGCCGGCACTTCCCGTTTTTCTGTCTATTGAGTCTTTCTGTCCGAAGGTCCGTTTGTCATGCCCAGAGAGTTTCCCAGGACGCGTCGCGTCGGTGAGCAGTTGCAGCGCGAGCTGGCCGCACTGATACGCGAGGAACTGAAGGACCCGCGCCTGGGCATGGTCAGCGTGTCCGCGGTGCAGGTGTCGCGCGACCTGTCGCACGCGAAAGTGTATATCTCCGTGCTTGGTACCGAGGAGCAGACGCAGGAGTCGATCAAGGTGCTGAAGCACGCGGCCGGCTACCTGCGCCACAAGCTCGGCAAGCTGCTGCACATCCGGGTGATCCCCGAGCTGCATTTTTTCCACGATCGATCGCTGGAAGAAGGCGCCCGCATGGGTGCCCTGATCAACAAGGCCATTGCCAGCGACAGGGGCAATGACGGAAGTGATGATGAATCACTGTGATTTTCTGAATGAGGTGGCCAGACAAACATGGGCCGACGACATAACAACCTGCGCCGGGTAAACGGCATCCTGCTGCTGGACAAGCCGTCCGGCATGACATCCAATGCCGCGCTGCAGGCGGTGAAGCGGCTGTACTGCGCGCGCAAGGCCGGGCATACCGGCAGCCTGGACCCGCTGGCAACCGGCCTGCTGCCGTTGTGCTTCGGTGAGGCCACCAAGGTCTCCGGCTTCCTGCTGGATGCCGACAAGCGCTACCGGGTGGTCTGCAAGCTGGGCGAGCGCACCACGACCGGCGATGCCGAGGGCGAGGTGCTGGAGCGGCGGCCGGTAGAGGGCGTCACCGAGGCGCGCCTGCGCAAGGTGCTGGAAGGCTTCGTCGGCGAGATCGAGCAGATCCCGCCGATGTACTCGGCGGTCAAGCACAAGGGTGAACGGCTCTACAAGCTGGCGCGTCAGGGGGTCGAGGTCGAGCGCGAGGCCCGCAAGGTCGATATTCACTTGCTGGAGTTGCGGGATTTCAGGGTGCCTGATTTCGAAATCGATGTGCACTGTTCCAAGGGGACCTACGTGCGCACCCTGGTCGAGGATATCGGCGAATTGCTGGGCTGCGGCGCCCACGTAACCGCCCTGCGCCGGCTCGCAGTGGGCCCCTTTGATGATTCGCAAATGATCGATATGGCAGTGCTTGAGGCCACGGCTGCGGAAAGCATGGCGGCCCTGGACAAACTGCTGCTGCCAATGGAGAGCGGCCTGGCGCAGTGGCCGGGCGTCCGCCTCAGCGGTGATGCCGCCTTTTACCTGCGCCAGGGACAGCCGGTGCTGGTGCCACAGGCCCCGACCGAGGGCTGGGTGCGCCTCTACGAAGGCGAGTCCCGCTTCCTGGGCATGGGAGAGATTCTCGACGACGGCCGGGTGGCGCCGCGGCGGCTGATGACCGCATCGTGATCCAGGGATGGAAAGTCTTGTGGCAGGCGGTGGCCGCGGTTAGAATACGCAGCTCACTAAATTTTGCAGGAATTATCAAGTAATTCTGGGAGTTCTTACATGGCTCTAAGTGCCGAACAAAAAGGGCAGATCGTCAAGCAGCATCAGCGCGGTGAAGCGGATACCGGTTCACCCGAAGTACAGGTCGCCCTGTTGACAGCCAACATCACACACCTGACCGACCACTTCGCTAAGCACAAGGGTGATCATCATTCCCGACAGGGTTTGCTGCGCATGGTGAACAAGCGCCGCAAATTGCTCGACTACCTGAAAGGCAAGGACGTCAAGCGTTATCAGGACATCATCGGCAATCTCGGCCTGCGTCGCTAGCAAGTACGCCGTGACCTGTCTGCAGTCAACCCTTTACCTTTTCAAGACCAAGGAACTACGCCCGTGAGTGCTATGAAGAAGACCTTTCAGTATGGAGACCAGACGGTCACGCTAGAAACCGGGGAAATCGCCCGCCAGTGCAGTGCCGTTATCGTCAGTATGGGCCAAACGATGGTGCTCGCGACGGTCGTCGGTGACAAGAACCCGATGGAAGGTCGCGACTTCTTCCCGCTCACGGTTGACTACCAGGAAAAGGGTTATGCTGCCGGACAGATACCGGGCAACTTCTTCCGTCGCGAGGGACGCCCGAGCGAGGCGGAAACACTGCTGTGCCGGCTGGTCGACAGGCCGCTGCGACCACTGTTCCCCAAGGGCTTCACCCATGAAGTCCAGGTCATCCTGACGGTCATTTCCTACGACCCGCAGATCAACCCGGATATTCCGGCCATGATCGGCGCCTCCGCAGCGATGTCGATTTCCGGCCTGCCGTTCAACGGCCCCATCGGCGCGGCCCGCGTGGGTTACGTCGACGGCAACTACGTGCTCAATCCAACCACGGACCAGATGGCCGAATCAAAACTCGACCTCGTGGTCGCCGGCACCGGGAGCGCCGTGCTGATGGTGGAATCGGAAGTGAAGGAACTGCCGGAAGACGTCATGCTGGGCTCGGTGGTCTTCGGCCATGAGCAGCAGCAGGTGGTTATCAACGCCATTCGGGAACTGGCCGCCGAGGTGAACACCCCTGCGATGGAGTGGACACCGCCGCAACCGAATCTCGCGATCGCTGAGGCGGTTGAGAAGGAAGGCAGCGACGCGATTACCGCAGCCTACAAGGTCGCCGACAAGCTGGACCGCTACACCCTGCTGAGCAAGGTGCGTGAGGAGATCGTCGACAAGCTGGCCAGCGACACTGCCGACGGCTTCTCCGCCGACGAGGTCAAGGCCGCGATCGGCAAGCTGGAGAAGAAGATCGTGCGCGGGCGCATTCTCGCCGGCGAGGCACGCATTGACGGTCGTGACACGAAGACCGTGCGCCCGATCACCATACGTACCGGCGTGCTGCCGCGCGCGCATGGCTCTGCGTTGTTCACGCGTGGCGAGACCCAGGCACTGGTCGTGACGACCCTGGGTACCGAGCGCGATGCGCAGCTGATCGATGCACTCTCCGGCACTACCCGCGAACAGTTTATGCTGCACTACAACTTCCCGCCGTACTGTGTCGGCGAGACCGGGCGCATCGGCGGCACCAAGCGCCGCGAGGTCGGCCATGGCAAACTGGCCAAGCGCGGCGTCATGGCCGTGATGCCGGATACCGAGAATTTCCCCTACACCATCCGCATCGTGTCCGAGATCACCGAGTCCAACGGTTCCAGTTCCATGGCGAGCGTCTGCGGCAGCAGTCTCTCCCTGATGGACGCCGGCGTACCCATCAGCTCCCCGGTTGCCGGTGTGGCCATGGGCCTCATCAAGGAAGCAGATGGCTTTGCAGTTCTTACCGATATCCTGGGTGATGAAGACCACCTTGGCGACATGGATTTCAAGGTGGCCGGTACCGCGAATGGCGTGACCGCCCTGCAGATGGATATCAAGATCGAGGGGATCACGAAAGAGATCATGGAGCAGGCGCTGTCACAGGCGAATGCCGGCCGCATGCATATCCTGGGCGAAATGAACAAGGCGATCTCCGCGCCACGCGAGGAGGTATCCGACTTCGCGCCGCGTTACATCACCATCAAGATCAACCCGGACAAGATCCGCGACGTTATCGGCAAGGGCGGCGCCACCATCCGTTCCATCACCGAGGAGACCGGCGCCAGCATCGATATCGATGACGACGGCAACGTGAAGATCGCCTCGGTCGACCTGGAGGCGGGCAACGAGGCACGTCGCCGCATCGAGCAGATCACTGCGGACGTCGAGGTTGGCAGCATCTACAACGGCAAGGTCGCCAAGCTCATGGACTTCGGAGCCTTCGTTACCATCCTGCCCGGCAAGGACGGCCTGGTGCACATCTCGCAGATCAGCGATGAGCGTGTGCAGAACGTCAGCGACAAGCTTGCCGAAGGTGACATCGTCAAGGTCAAGGTACTCGAAGTCGACAAGCAGGGACGTATCCGCCTCAGCATGAAGGCGGTTGGCCAGGACTGACGAACACACATATGTGTTGCTGGAAAGGGGCTGCAAAGCCCCTTTTTTGTACCCGTTGGAGATTGACCCGGATGCAGCAGCGCTGCAGTCGTTCGGGGATTGAAAACCGGTGCGCCTGGCGGCAATCGCACTTTGTACAGGGAGTCACTGCTGTCCCGTTAAGTTGTAGTGAAATCGGGTGACGTTCTGTATATAAACCCGATTCCGATCAGCATGGAATGCAGGACATGACGAACTACTCCACGAAATAATAAGCGCGTTCCTTCTCCTTTATGCCCGCTTTTTGGGTGCTCCGGGAGAAGATCAGGATGAGGGAATATAAAAAAATCAAGCGGTTGCCCTGTTATATCCCCTCGCCCCAAGCCTCTCCCGGAGGAGGGAGTCAACGAGACAGCAGTGAGAGGCAGTGGAAATGCGGCGAGAATTTTTTCATGATGGGTCGTTCGCGCCATGCCGGAGCGGTCAGTCACTCACCATCGGGTAATTTGCCTGCGCTGCTGCTGATATGAAAAAGGTGCAAGACAACGGACATGCCGTTGCGGGTGCGCGTTTTCCGTGTCCGCCGCCTTGCACTGGCAGGAATGCTGCTGCGACTGAAGTGCAGCGTGCGTGCTGCATGCCACGACCCATGCATGGCAATCATGCGCACATGGCTTGCGTGCTGTTGCTCGTCTGTATTGCGACCCTTGGCGGTTGTTCCTTTGCGCCTTCACAGGTTGAAGCGCCACCCGTTCCGACCTACCAGATTCAACCC
>Ga0210064_1000949_pt1 | contig 13089 bp, 10 predicted proteins | sample Muzzi_CordC_D2_FD_185531 | JGI IMG/M metagenome (GOLD analysis project Ga0210064, IMG submission 185531) | Wetland microbial communities from San Francisco Bay, California, USA, that impact long-term carbon sequestration - Muzzi_CordC_D2 (SPAdes) | ecosystem: Environmental > Aquatic > Marine >...
CATTCAAGATGGTCAGGTCGAATCCGTCTACCCCCAGTCATATTGGCCCGGAGACAGGACGGGGGACCATCTTGAATTCGCCCTGAAATACGATGCGGTCAACCTGGACATCCTGTCGGCCCTTTTTGAGGCGGTAGCGCCGGAAGAGATTACGGCCTGGATAGCCTCGAAACCCACGGGGAAATACGCCCGCAGGATCTGGTTCCTGTATGAATTTCTGACCGAGAGGAAGCTCTTACTGCCGGATCTGACCAAGGGCAATTACATTGAGCTTCTGGAGTCTGATCGTTATTACACCACAGCGCCCGGTCGGCGCGTCCAGCGCCAGAGGGTCGTCGAAAATATGCTTGGCGGGCGATTTTTTTGTCCCCTCATTCGCCGCACCGACAAGCTGAGCGCCATGGAAGGAATCGATCTACGCCAGCGCTGCGAAGAGGTCGTTACCGCCTATCCCCCGGAACTTCTCAGGCGTGCCTTGAGCTATCTCTACAACAAGGAGACAAAGGCCTCATTTGAGATCGAGCACATCAAGCCAAGCGCATCCCGAACCGAGAGATTCATCGGTCTGCTGGAGATGGCGGAGCACAGGGATTTTTGCGAGAAGCCTCTGCTGGTCGACGTGCACAACCGCATCGTCGATCCCCGTTTTCGAGATAGCGATTATCGGAAAAACCAGAATTACGTCGGGCAGACGATTTCCTACCAGAAGCAGCTCGTTCATTATGTCTGCCCGAAACCCGGTGATATTCCCCAGCTGATGGACGGGCTGCTCAAGTCCCATCGAATGATGAAGGAAGGCGCAGTAACGGCCATTATCCATGCCGCCGCGATCTCTTACGGCTTCGTCTTCCTGCATCCCTTTGAGGATGGAAACGGCCGCATTCACCGGTTTCTAATCCACAATATCCTGTTCCTGAGGGGCGCGATTCCGAAAGGCCTTATGTTCCCGGTATCCGCCGCAATGCTGAAGAATCCGGCGCTTTACGATCATTCACTGGAGGCGTTCTCCAGCCCGCTGATGGGACTGGTCGAATACGATCTGGACGATCTCGGCCAGATGACCGTATCGGGTGAGACCGGCTGCCGGTATCGCTACATCGATATGACGGCCCAAGCTGAGGCGTTGTACGATTTTGTAAGGCTCACCATTGAGCACGAGCTGGTGGAAGAGCTGGACTTTCTGGCGAGTTACGATAAGACCAAGCAGGCTATTCAGAAGATCGTGGACATGCCCGATCGCCTGATCGATCTCTTTATTCAGCTCTGCCTGCAGAACAACAGTCGTCTTTCGTCAAGAAAGAGAGAATCACATTTCGCTTTCCTGACCGGTGACGAGTTGGCCGGCATGGAAGATGCCGTCCGGGCCGGGTACGAAAGGAGCTGAGCGTCAAGGGCCACTATCGGGACGTCCATAAATAAATAACTGCCTTTTTTAGTTCTAAAGCCACAGGTAAACAAGGGATTTAGTTAATGGCAGCCGATTCTATTCAGTGGCGCCCTTCTCTTTTAAGTATTTGACGATATTCTTGTGTTTGTTTTTCTTTGCAATCGATAGCGGGGTAAAGCCGAACTGGTCTTTGGTTGAAATATCAGCACCCTTGTCGACCAGAAGTTCGACGACTTCGCGGTGACCGAATATGCAGGCTTCCATGAGAGCGGTGCTTCCGTCGCTTCTTGCGATATTCGGATCGGGGAATCTAAGGGACGTCCTTTCGATATTCAGTTTTGATCAACATTAAAATTTCCGGGACACGGATTTTCACGGATAAACACGGATTAAGTTATAGCCCCAAAATAGGTCGCCTTTATTCTTTAAACTAATTTTCACCGCCCGTGCTTGCATCGGGCTTGGTATTGGGGACGTCCATACCAGAACATCACCGGCATGGTATCCGCGGTCGACAATCCAGTCGCCTTCTTCTGCCACCGATTCTATTTCTTTCAGGAATTTCGCGCTCTGCGAATCGGCAATATCGCGTTCCGGCCTGTGCACAACCGGCTCCGCCAAACATCCCGTCACAAGAAAAATGACTAAACAAGAGATGAGCCTTAAATTAGAAGCCTCCATCAAATCCTCGATTAGCGGTCAATATCCAGATACGTTGGCTGGGCTTTTGTAAACTTTATTTATGATAGCTGATATTGAGTAAGCTGTTAATTTAGTAGGGAAAACCGGTAATGGTTCCCGATAAGGCGAAAGGTCAAAGGTCATAGGATAATGGGGCACACCTGGTGCCAGTTGATAGCCCATAGCTCGCAGCACATAGGGCGCAAGGCGCCGTTGGAGGAGCACTGGGTTTGACGAGCGGCCTAAAGACCTGTAGGAGCGCTTTGCTTAAGGGAGAAATTAAGTAGCAAGGACTGAGAATCGAGTGCTGAGGACTGAGCAACAAAAATTGAAAGTTGGGAGGGTGAAACGTGGGGAAGTCAAGCTATATGTGATTTTAACGGGGGTGTATATCCATACGAATGGGTTAAAATTATAAAAAATAAAATTTTATTTAATTTAGTACTTGACAAAATAAAATTTATTTTTTAATGCTTGTTGGCACATGGTGGTAGAATTTTCGGTCCATTAAAGCTATAGCCACAATCGCATGGACGTTTTCGTTGAACTGCATGACGGTTCCCGGAATTTGAAAACTTCTGATCGTCGTTCAAGACCACCAAAGGGCTTCTTATCCGGTGGCGCACACTTTTCATAAATAGCTATCCAACCCGTCCGGCAAAGCCCGGACTTTTCCGAAAAATTGAAATGTCAGGGGTAGGTATCCGTTTTGGTCGATTGGAAATCGATCAGTCTGTTTAAAGTGGGTCGGAGGGTCGATTAAAATTCGTTGCCTGCCTCGTTGATCGTTGGAATGGCCAATGACCGCTTATAAAACTTCTTAACCAAATCCAAAGGAGGATCTCATGACCCAAAACAAAATCACACGAAGGTCATTTTTGGAAAAATCGCTTAAGGTGGGTACGGGACTGGCAATTGCACCGCTGGTTCTGCCGTCTACCGGATTGTTTCCAAGGTCTGCAAGAGCTGCATCCACCGGGGCCGACACGGTGGTGTTTCTGTCGGCCGAGAACGTGACCGGCAACTGGGACCCCACATCCCATACCACTCTGGCCCAGTTGAATGTGGAGGCTTTTGTATTCAACTACCTCACCCGCTGTCCCATGACGGTGGAAAAACCCCAGGAACTCGTCTATGAGTTGGCCACCTCTCAGGAAATCATGGATCTGTACACGATCGAATACAAGCTGCGGGACGGGGTGAAATTTCACGACGGCAAGGATTTTTCAGCCGAGGATGTCAAGGCAACCTTTGAGTATGCATCCGATCCTCAAAAAGCTGCCGGCGCATGGTACCCCGGACCCTGTGAGGTGGAGGTCGTCGATCGGCTCACCTGCCGGGTCCACACCCGCGACTATGGCTACCCGGCATATCATTTCTGGTATCAATCTTCATTTCTGCCGATCATGTCCGCAACCGATATCAAGGATCCCAAGAAACTCGCTCAACGCCTCAACGGCACGGGGCCCTTTAAGTTCGTCGAGCAGCGCAAAGACGACACCGTCATGGCGGCTAACGAAAACTACTTCAAAGGGACGCCTAAAATCAAAAATCTCCACTTCATTTACGTGCCCGATTCCACCACGCGACTGATTTCTCTGCAGTCCGGAGAAGCCGATGTCATCGAACGGCTGGAATCCGAACAGGTCGATGTCGTCGACAAGGACAAAAACCTTAAACTCAATACCGCGGTTTCGGTCGAAAACAAATACCTGTGGTTTCGATGCAGCAAACCGCCTTTTGATGACTGGCGGGTCAGAAGGGCCGCCTGCCATGCCATCGACCGCCAGCAGATCTGGTATCTGCTCGGCAAGTCCGGCCACCCCAGCTATGCCCACATTTCACCGGTTAAATTCGGCTACACCAAGGTGCCCGGTTATCCGGAGTATGACATGGACCAATGCAACAAATTCCTTGCGGAGGCCGGATACCCCAAGGGCGCGGGTCTGCCCGAGCTGGAATACATCACTTCGGTCGGATTTTATCCCAAGACCAAGGAGTACGGAGAGGTCATTACCGCGATGCTCAATGCCGCGGGCTTTAACGTCAAACTTTCGGTGCTGGAAACCGCAGCCTGGAATCAGAAACTTTACGATCGTCCCGGCGGCGGCCCCGGCCACATGATCGACTGCGGTTGGTGTACCGGCTCGCCGGAGCCCGATCTGGTGCTGCGGATGCATTTCCATTCGTCATCCAAGCGGATCACCGGCGTCGTGGATCCGGAAATCGATGCATCCCTCGATCGAGAGCGAAACGCGGAAACGCTAGAGCTCAGAGAAAAAATTATTAAAACCGATACCCTGCCGATGATCGCTAAAAAAGCGCCGAGCCTGTCTTTGTTCACTTCGGTGTTCATCCACGGCATCAACAAGAAGCTGGATAACTACTACATTTATCCCAACGGCATGATGGACCTGGAACGAGCGACAAAAACCGGTTGATGTTACTTTTAATGAGACGGAGTGGAAGCCCTCCACTCCGTCTGTAACAGGAAAGATAAGAGATGGGGTATGTCATTTATTTTCTGGCAAGAAGAAGCGCTCAGGGTTTAATTATCGTTTTTTTTGCCGTCTTTTTTATATTTATGGTCATGCGGATCGTGCCCGGAGACCCGGTGAGGCTGATGGTGGGCGGTGCGGCGCCGGATCAGGTGCTGCAAAAGGTGGCGAAAGAACTGGGCCTGAAAGATCCGTTGCTCGTTCAATTCGGGCGCTATTTGAAAGGGATTGTGCAAGGAGACTTCGGCAACTCCTTTATCCGGCCCAAAAGCGGCGGCTCGGTCGGCGGCGAGGCGTGGGACGACAAAAGAGCCCACGCCAGGGCGGAGGTATTCGACCTGATTGTCGAGCGAATTCCGTTAACCCTGCTGCTGGCGGGTATGGCAATGGGATGGGCGATTCTCCTCGGCATTCCTTTGGGTATTATGGCGGCCCTCAGACAAGGGGGATGGGTCGATAAATTTGCCAATGCCTTCGTCTCGGTGAGCATCTCGGTGCCGAATTTCTGGCTGGGCATCATTTTGATGCTCATCGTCTCCATCCGGCTCAAAATTTTGCCCAGTGTCGGATACAAGGGGCTTTCCTACGTAATTTTGCCTTCTTTCGCCGTTTCGCTGGAGCTGGCGCCGATCCTTTTGCGCACCATTCGATCTTCGATGATCGATGTGCTGCAGATGAACTTCGTCAAGGTCGCCAAGGCACGGGGGTTGTCTTCCTGGTCCATTATCATGAAGCACTGCTTTCGCAACAGCCTGATTCCGCTGCTTAACGTGCTGGGGGTGCAGATCGGCATTCTGCTGGGCGGGGTGATTGTCGTTGAATTTGTGTTTAATTACCCGGGTCTCGGGTTGCTGACGATCTACGCGGTATTGCAGCGCGATTTTCCGCTCATTCAGGGCATCGTGATCCTGTTTGCCGGCGTGTTCGTTTTTATCAACATCATCGTCGACCTCTTGTGTTCGTACGTCGACAGGAGACTCACCTTCTAATCCGGTTCTTGAACCGGCATAATAGACTTTACTGTCGATTTGGCTTGAAAGACTAAAACGATGCAGGTGTCTAAAAATCCTTTTTTAAAACTCGCGTTTAGAAACGTCGGCGTCATTGCCGGATTAAGTATATTTTTCATCCTGCTGGCAGCCTCCATATTCGGACCGCATCTGCTGCCCCACGACCCCTATAAAATGAACATCATGAATCGCCTCAAACCACCGGTTTTCATGAGCGGCGGCACCTGGGAACACCCACTGGGAACCGATGCCCTGGGCCGCGATCTGTTGGCCAGGGTGCTCAGCGGTCTTCGGGTGTCGCTGATTATCGGGTTTTCCACGGTGCTGCTGATCTTTTTGTTCGGGTCGGCCCTGGGAATGACCTCGGGTTACTACGGGGGATTATTCGATACCATTCAGATGCGCATTACCGACGCCCAGCTTTCTTTGCCCATGATTGTGCTGGCGATCGCCATACTGGGCGTCACCCGGCCCAACATTTACAGCATCATCCTGGTTCTGGCCATTTCGAGTTGGCCGATATACGCACGGGTGACCCGGGGCATTGTTTTGGGTGAGCGGGAAAAAGAGTATGTGCGGGCGGCCAAAATTATCGGCGCCTCCGGGCCACGGATCATTGCCCGCTACATCGCACCGGGAATACTGCCGAGCGTCGCGCTTGTGGCCATCCTCGATATTGCGCGCATGATCATTTTTGAAGCGATTCTCGGCTTTTTGGGCCTCAGCATTCAGCCGCCGCAGCCCTCTTTCGGCAATATTATCGCAGACGGCCGAAAATATCTGGTCAACGCCTGGTGGATTGCCACCATGCCCGGCGTGGTCTTGAGTCTGCTGCTGATCTCCATCAACATGGTTGGATCCGGCGTGGAAAAAGTCCGCAAGACCATTATCGAAACATGATGTGCTGATATCCTGAAACCGCAGCGGCCAAAGCGGCCCGGCACAAATTGGACCAACTTTGAAGACTCCTTTGCTGAAAGGCATTGATATCGCATGAAATCGATTGAAACGAACCATCAGGACGCCGGCGTCAAAGAGACCCCTGCCGATACGCCGATTTTGCAGGTAAAAGGGCTCACGGTGAGATTCTATACCCGAAGGGGCATCATCCAGGCGCTGCGGGGCATCTCATTTGAAATGAAAAAGGAGCAGGTGTTAGGCATTGTCGGAGAAAGCGGGTCCGGAAAATCCGTACTGGCCCTGTCGATTTTGAATCTCATCGAAAAACCCGGTGAAGTACTTTCCGGGGAAATTTTTTTTAAAGGCCTGGATTTACTGAAGCTGGACAAAAAAGAAACCAACAAAATCCGGGGCAGCCGGATATCGATGATCTTTTCGGATCCAATGTCCGCATTTGATCCGACTTTGACGGTGGGCAGTCAAATTATCGAAACGATTCAGCGGCATCATAAAGGCATCGGCAGAAAAGATGCCACCAAAATGGCGGTCGAGCTGTTTCGAAAGGTCAGAATTCCATCGCCCCGAAGACGCCTTGAGGAATATCCGGCGATGTTCAGCGGCGGTATGATCCAGCGTGCCATGATAGCCGACGCGCTGAGTTCGAACCCTGAACTGATCGTGGCCGACAACCCGACTCAGGCGCTGGATGTCACCATCCAACAGCAGATTCTCGAGCTTCTGGCCGAACTCAAGCGGCGGCAGGGTACGACCCTGATTCTGATAACAAACTCTTTGCCCATACTGGCAAGATACGCGGATGAGATTATGGTGCTGTATGCCGGTGTTATCGTGGAACACGGTGAAAGACAGGAAGTGTTCTCGAAACCCTCCCATCCATACACGCGCGGATTAATCGACTCCACACCGAAGATTAAGGGCCAACGGCTCAAACGACTGAAAACGATAGAGGGATTTACCCCCAGCCGCGTCGAAACGGATCTCCAAAATCCAAAATGCGTATTTCTGGACCGCTGTGGTCTGGCAATGGAGATATGCCGCAAGAGTATGCCGGAGCCCGTATTTCTCAGAGACACCGGTTTGCACTATTCGAAATGCTTTTTGGCATCCGAACTGAATCAAAAACCGCTGTAATTCGACGAATTGTTGCAGACTTTTCATTCAGGATCGGCATAACCGAGGTTTAAGATGGAACAAGCGCTTATTGAGGCGAAAGAAATCCACAAGGACTATCCCCTGAAGAAAAAAAGCCTCTTTAAAAAACCAGAGGTCATCAAAGCCGTCAGAGGGGTTTCTTTTTCTTTACTGAAAGATGAATCGTTCGGATATGTTGGAGAATCCGGCTGCGGCAAATCTACTTTGTCGCGGCTGCTCATCATGCTGGAGAAGCCCACCTCCGGCGAGGTCCTGTACCAGCGAAAAAATATGCATAAAACCACAAAGGGGGAAATGAAGCAGCTAAGAGAGAAAGTCCAGCTCGTGCTTCAAGATCCCTATCTGTCGCTTCCGGCCTGGATGAAAGTCGGCGATATCATCAGCGATCCGTTAAATATTCATCGGAAAAAAATGACCGCCAAGGAAAAACGCGGCAAAGTCATCAGCGTGATGGCCGAAGTCGGTCTCGAAGCGCATGCCTACGACCGCTATCCGCTCAGTTTTAGTGCGGGTCAGAGACAAATGATAAACATTGCCCGGGCCATTATTCTCGATCCGGAGATCGTTATCCTGGATGAAGCGGTTTCCGCCCTGGATGTTTCGGTGCAGGCCCATATTCTGAATCTGTTTTCCAGTTTGAAAGCAAAAAGAGGGCTTTCCTATCTTCTCATTGCCCACGATATCGGTGTGGTCAGACACATGTGCGACCGGGTGGCGGTCATGTATCTCGGCCGAATCGTCGAGCGCGGCAGCAACGAGGATATTTTTGAAAATCCGTTGCATCCCTACACCCAGGCGCTTTCGGCGGCTGTTCCCTCTATAGAAAGCGGACTGCAGCAGGAAGAAGTGGAGGTGCTCAGCGGAGAGGTTCCGAGCCCGATAAACATCCCTACCGGATGCAGCTTTCGTTCCCGGTGTCCGGAAGCGATGCCGATATGCGAAAGAAAGAATCCTCAATTGATTCGAACCAGCGAAACCCATGAGGTGGAATGCCATCTTTTTGACTGAGCTGAAGGTCCGTTGGCTGGCAGAGACATTCCAGCGTGAATTCTTGCAGAAAACGAAGCGCATATTTCAGAGGAGGTAAGGATATGGACACGAATGAACAACGGCTGCTTGATATCATCAACCAGATCGACGCGTGGAAGGACAAGGCGTATGGCTACGAGCTGGTTCCCGGCGGCAAAACCAATATAAACTGGAAGGTAACGGTTGACGGCAGCAGCTATTTTGTAAAGGTTCCGGGAGTAGGCACGGAAAGTTTTATCGACCGAATAAATTGCCATGAAGCCAACCTGATTGCCCAGAAGGAGGGCATCGGCCCTGAAGTATTTCAATTTTTCCCGGATACCGGTGTTGAAATTTTCAGCTGGATTCACAATTGCGTGCCCATGAAGTTTGGCGATGTTTTTGACGAAAGCCGATTTTATAAAATGATCGATACCGCCAAGAAGTTTCACACCCACTCACAGATCTCCATGCCCCTGCAGCAGACCGCATTCGAGCAGACCAAAAACATGCTTCACATGGCAAGGGAGCTTGGAGGATACATCCCCTACGAAATAGACCGAATGGAGTGGCTTTTTGAAAATATCGAAGATGCCATTCATACCGCCGGTATCGACTATGTGCCGTGCCACAACGACCTGTGGTCCGCCAACTTTTTGTGGGTGGAGGAAAACCGGCAGGTATATCTCATCGACTACGAGTATGCATCGATGAACGATGCCTGGTATGATTTTGGGATCTGGACGGCTGTAAACTACTTTACCGAAGCCATGCAGATGGAGCTGGTCAAGTACTACTGCGACGGATTCGACGAAGAAAAATTTGCGCGCATGAAACTGTATCAAATCCTTCAGGACATCAAGTGGGCCATGTGGTCCTGTGTGCAGGCGGTCAATTCACCGGTAAGCACGTTTGACTACTTTGAATGGCTTGGCGGCAAAATGGCCAGACTGCGAAGCTTTTGGAATGATCCCCGAATCGACTACTGGCTAAACCTGCTGAAAGGAAAGCCGATTTTTTGATCCCTTTAATATGACCCTACAGATAGGAGTGCTCATGTTTCAGGTAGACGAATCGATACGCAGTGAGCTGATCGAACTGACCCAGGCGTTGATCAGAATTCCTTCCTACACCGGGGAAGAAAAGCAGCTGGCTGATTTCATTTTAGATAAACTCAAAGAATACAATGTCGATGACGCCCTTATCGACGGCATCGGCAATGTGGTGGGAGTGGTGAAAGGATCCCACCCCGGGCCGACCGTGCTTCTCAACGGGCATCTTGATATCGTTCCGACCGGAAATGTTGAAAACTGGAATGGCTTCGATCCTTTTGGCGCCGAAATCGATGACGGCGGCAATATCCGGGGCAGAGGCGCCTGCGATCTGAAAGGCGGGCTTTCCGTCCATCTTTATATGATGAAGCTGTTTCAGCAGATCAAAAATTCCGGGCAACCCATTTTCGGCAACCTTGTATTTACCGCCGTTGTCTTTGAAGAAGCGGCAGAGATGTTCGGCATGGAATATCTGTTCGAAAATACCTTTCCTGAAAAACAGATCCGTTGCGACGTTGTCTTTTTGTGCGAGCCTACCGGGCTCAAAGTGGTTTTGGGGCAGCGGGGGAAGGTGGAGCTTGTGATCAAAACCTTTGGCCGGACAGCGCACTCGTCCCGGCCGGAGGCCGGCGTCAACGCCCTTGAAAAAATGGTGCCCGTTCTGGAGTATATTTTCGGACCCGCAGGCCGCAATATGAAAAGCCACGAACTGTTAGGCGACAGCTCGATCACCGTTACCAACCTGGTTTGCCGACCCGGCACCTTGAGCATTATACCGGATGAATGTGAAATCTCCATCGACAGGCGCTACATGCCCGAACAGGATGTAGAGGATCTGATTGGAGAATATGAGTCTTTGTTTGCCGAAATCCGGAAAACGGACCCGAAATTTAAGGCCAAAGTATATCCGCGAAAGTTTGTGGAAACCTCCTATACGGGATATCAGAAAGAAGTTCGGAAATTTCATCCGCCATGGATTACAGAGGCCGATCATCTTTTTGCGGTTAAGACAATGAGCGCACTGAAAAAGGTCGGTCAAACCCCGGAGATAAATTACTGGAAATTCGGAACCGACGGCAGTATGACCGCAGCTTTGCTGGGAATACCCACCATCGGCTATTCGGGGACTGAAGAAAAATATGCCCACACGCCCGAAGAGCAGGTTAATATTGCAATGATGTTAAAATCTCTAGAGGGATACCATGCTATTGTAGCTGAAATTTTGATGACCAAATCCGCCGAAAACTAAAATTTCGGTAATTAAATTGCCTTGCTTGTTTTAATCAGGTAAAATCTTTATCGCAACGTTACCAGGCCTATCCATCCCATGCTACAAGAACAGAATATATTAGTTAAGATCCGACGACTCTTGCCCTATTTGAATCCGGCCCTCAAGCGGGTCGGGCAGTATGCATTGGAAAACACCGATCGGATGAAGAAATTGAAAATAAGCGAACTGGCCGTCAAATGTGATGTTTCAGAAGCCACGGTGACCCGCTTTGTCAAAGAAATCGGTCTCAACAATTTTCAAAATTTTAAAATCAGTTTGGCGGAGATACCTCCGGAGCACCACCTAGAAGCCACCGGCAAGGAAAAGTATGTCTATGATGACGTCGACAAAGATGATTCGATCGATAAAATCGTGGAAAAAATTTTATTCCGCAACATCGAAGCCATACAGGATACACAACGGGTTATAAATCCAATAGAAATTGAACGAGCGGTAGGCGCTATTGATAAAGCCGATTTCGTAGCTCTGTATTGTGTGGGTACATCGACTATTGCGGCTGAGAGTGCCAAAATGCGATTTTACCGAATCGGCAAACAGTGCATCGTCTATAACGATCCGGCCCATCTTGCCGTGAGCTCCTCTATTTTGAAAAAAGGTAATGTGGCTATCGGAATCAGCAATTCCGGCAGCACGACTTTCACGGTCAATGCCATAAAGACCGCCAAAGAAAATGGTGCGACCACCATTTGCATCACCAATTGTGATGACTCCCCCATTACGCGCTACAGCGATATCAAGCTTTTTACGGCAACAAAGGAATCTTCCTTTTTCCAGGAGTCCATGCTGTCGCGCGTTGCACAGATACTGATAATCGACATATTGTATGCCTGCTGTGCCTCGAAAAACTACACCTACTCCATCCAGCTTCTCGAAAAATCCGCTGCTGCCATAAAAAGGGCTCTGCATTAGTTGACCCTGAAAGACACATCATCAAGTTTTAAAGTTTTGTTTTTTATTCACCAGTGCCTGTTCCAAAAGGTTGACCGTACGTCGCAAATCTGCCAATCTTTGATCCTGTAAACGCAGGCGCTTTTCATTAATACTGATCTTTAACAGTCGTTTTTCAAAAAAACAATAATTTCAGTATGCTACGAGACCCTAAAATGTCTTTGGCACTACCCTTAACTTTTTTGGTAATGACTATCATAGTTGTCTTATCGTCGGCGGCGGTGCAACACCAACCGACTGGAAGACTTTACCGCAAACGCCTTTGCACTGTGTCCTGTTTGATTTCGGCCCATTCAAAACGATGACCGGATGCAAAGGATTTCATGGGGCCAACTGGGCAGGCACATTTGCACAGTTCGACCCAGATCAGTTTTGGGGAGCCTCGGGGACGTTGTTGACTGAGTTGACTAACTCCGGGCTTTTTTCGTCCAGTCCTCTGCGGCGCCTTGAATGAATCCTTTTTTTGGGTTACGCATGCCGTTCTTGACCAGCGTTCTTTTTTAACGCTAATTTTTTATTGGCTGCGTTGACGACTATCTATTGTATCATTTTTCAACAAATGACCCAAGAACTCAAATTCGCTCTTGACGCTTGTTAAGATTTTTCCAGCACATATCCCAGCCAGATGTCTTTTGGATTAACACTGATTTTATCACCGCCCACTTCGGTCTCCGCTCCGTGAACTTCCGACTTCGCCTTCAGCTACGACAGGACAAGTCGCCCCGACAAGCCCTTTGGCCGTTCGAGCCCAGGGCGCAGAGAAAATGGAATTTGGAAATAAACTAAAAGAATAAAGAGCGAGAATCAAAATCAATCAGTCTGCCAGGCAAGTTTTGGCCGACGATTATTTTTTCCTGGTTTTTTTGCCATATTTGGCTTGGCGTTCCTTTATATAGCCAATTTTCTTTTTTGGCTTTGCATCCTCCTCAATAAGCTGGGTAATTGCTTCGAATACGATCCGAAATTGTTTGTCGTATTTTTTCTCTAAATCTGCCAGCTTGCTTGCAAGATCTTTATGCGAGATCAGCATCTCTCGTAATTTGACGAAGGTGCGCATAATTTCGATATTAACCTGAGCAGCACGCTTGCTTCGAAGCACACTGGATAACATTGCAACGCCTTGTTCGGTAAAAGCATAGGG
>Ga0210064_1000950_pt1 | contig 13087 bp, 8 predicted proteins | sample Muzzi_CordC_D2_FD_185531 | JGI IMG/M metagenome (GOLD analysis project Ga0210064, IMG submission 185531) | Wetland microbial communities from San Francisco Bay, California, USA, that impact long-term carbon sequestration - Muzzi_CordC_D2 (SPAdes) | ecosystem: Environmental > Aquatic > Marine >...
CACGGCACCGTTTCTTTCCGTCACCTGGATGGCGATGACACCCTGCCCGCCGCGGCCGTACACGGGATAATCCCCGGCCGGGGTGCGCTTGCCGTAACCGTTCTCGGTAGCGGTCAGCACCGGGCTGTCACTGGCGATGATCAGGGAAATGACCTGCTGTCCGGACTGCAGCTTGATACCACGCACGCCACTGGCGGTGCGCCCCATGGCGCGCACGTCGGCCTCGCGGAAGCGGATCACCTTGCCGGCATTGCTGAACAGCATGATGTCCTGGGTGCCGTCTGTAATCGCCACGTCGATGAGATAGTCCTCGTCACGCAGGTCGATGGCGATGATACCGTTGGCGCGCGGGCGGGAAAAATCGACCAGCGGGGTCTTCTTGACGGTGCCCAGGGCCGTCACCATAAAAATGAATTGATCCGTGGAAAATTCGCGGATGGGGAGGACTGCATTGATGCGCTCATCCGCCTCCAGCGGCAGCAGGTTGACAATCGGCTTGCCGCGCGCAGCCCGACCGGCCTGCGGCAATTCGTAAACCTTGAGCCAGTAAACCTTGCCGCGACTGGAGAAGCACAGGATGGTGTCGTGGGTACTGGCGATGAACAGCTTGTCGATGAAGTCCTCTTCCTTGACGTCCGCGGCACTCTTGCCGCGGCCGCCGCGGCGCTGGGCGCGGTAGTCCGACAACGGCTGGCATTTCGCATAGCCGGCATGCGACAGCGTCACCACCACGTCTTCCTCGGTAATCAGGTCTTCCAGCGTGAGGTCGAGATGATCGGTAAGAATCTCGGTGCGCCGGGCATCCCCGTAACGATCGCGCAGTTCGGTCAGTTCGTCGTGAATCACCTGCATCAGTCGTTCCGGGTCCTGCAGGATGGCCAGCAGTGAGTCGATCAGGTCGAGCAGTTCCCGGTATTCGCCGACAATCTTGTCCTGCTCCAGCCCGGTCAGCTGGTGCAGGCGCAGGTCGAGGATGGCCTGGGTCTGCGCCTCGGACAGCCGGTAACCATCGACCATCAGGCCGAAGCCCTCTTCCAGATCGTCCGGCCTTGTGGCGATGCTGCCGGAGCGCTCCAGCATGCCGGTCACCGCCCCCGGTTCCCAGCTGCGGGCCATCAGGGCGTCCCTGGCCTCGGCTCGGTTGGGCGACGACTTGATGAGCTGGATTACCTCATCGATATTGGCCAGTGCAACGGCGAGGCCTTCCAGGATATGGGCCCGCTGGCGCGCCTTGCGCAGGTCGAACACCGTGCGCCGGGTGACCACATCGCGCCGGTGGCGAATAAAGGCCTCCAGGCACTGCTTCAGGTTCAGCAACTGCGGGCGGCCGTCGACCAGCGCCACCATATTGATGCCGAAGACATTCTGTAACTGGGTGTGCTGGTAAAGGTTGTTCAGGACAACTTCCGCGACTTCGCCGCGCTTCAGGTCCACGACCATGCGCATGCCGTCCTTGTCGGACTCGTCACGCAGGCCGGATATCCCTTCGATCTTCTTGTCCTTGACGAGTTCCGCGATCTTCTCCAGCAGGCGCGCCTTGTTGACCTGATACGGCAGTTCGGTAAACACCAGGTGCTGCCGCCCGCGCGACTCGTCAGTCTCGATGTGATTGCGTGCCCGTATCTGAATACGGCCGCGCCCGGTACGATAGGCCTCGTGAATGCCGCGCACACCGTTGATGATTCCGGCAGTCGGGAAGTCCGGACCCGGCACGTATTCCATCAGGCCGGCGATATCGATGTCGGGATTGTCGATCAGCGCGATACAGGCGCTGGTGATTTCTGTCAGGTTGTGCGGCGGTATATTGGTCGCCATTCCTACGGCAATACCGGCGGAGCCGTTGACCAGCAGGTTCGGAACGCGCGTCGGGAATACCGAAGGTTCGTGTTCGGTCTCGTCGTAGTTGGGTACGAAATCGACGGTTTCCTTGTCGATATCGGCAATCAGCTCGTGCGCAATCCGCGCCATGCGAACTTCGGTATAGCGCATCGCGGCCGGGGAATCGCCATCCACGGAACCGAAATTACCCTGGCCGTCGACCAGCATGTAGCGCAGCGAGAACGGCTGCGCCATGCGCACGATCGTATCGTAGACTGCAGTATCGCCGTGCGGGTGGTATTTACCGATGACGTCGCCGACGATGCGCGCCGATTTCTTGTACGCCTTATTCCAGTCGTTGCCCAGCTCGCTCATGGCAAAGAGCGCACGGCGGTGCACCGGCTTCAGGCCGTCGCGCACATCCGGCAGGGCCCGTCCCACGATCACGCTCATGGCGTAATCGAGGTAGGACTGCTTCATCTCGTCCTCGAGATTGACGGGCAGTATTTCTTTCGCGAAATCGCTCATTTGGGGGAGAAGCGTGCTTCCTTGTTCAGGTAACCGGGCGCAGCACACGGCGTTTGAGGCGGCCGCAAGCAACAAAGACCGCGTATTTTAACATAGTCGCCTCCCCCACTACACCCGAAAAATAATGCTTTCCGGGGCCGCTCAGGCGGCCTGCCGGAAAAAACACCCGGCCCGATCCGACTATTGAGGATCGGACTGCGAAACCGGCAGGGCAGCCAGTTTTTCGCTGTCAGGCAACGCGACCACACCCGCTTCCGTCACCAGGTAATCGACCAGCCCGGCCGGCGTGACATCGAATACCGGATTCCAGGCAGTTGCACCTGGCGCGGCAATGCGCCGTCCGGCCAGCTGCAGGACCTCGTCGGGCGATCGCTCCTCGAGGGTGACCTGCTGCCCGTTCGGCATACCCCTGTCAAGCGTGGAGAGGGGCGCAACGACCATCATGCGCACCCCGTGGTAGCGACAGGCAACAGCCAGCTGGTAGGTGCCGATCTTGTTGACGACATCACCGTTGGCAGCCACCCGGTCAGCCCCGACGATCACCCATTGCACATGATCCTGCTGCATCAGCAGTGATGCCGCACTGTCGCTGAGCAGGGTCACCGGAATGTCATCACGCAGCAACTCCCAGGCCGTCAGCCGGGCACCCTGCAACCAGGGCCGGGTCTCTCCTGCATAGACATGGCGGAGCTTCCCCGCCGCCCAAGCACTGCGAATCACGCCCAGCGCAGTTCCATAGCCACCGGTCGCCAGCGCACCCGCATTACAGTGAGTCAGCACGGCACTGCCCTTGTCGATAAGCGCAGCGCCTGCCTCACCCATGCGTTGATTGGCCGCGATATCCTCGGCATGAATCCGCCTGGCCTCATCGAGCAACGCCGCAACCGGATTGCTGCCAGCTGCTGCCAGGCAGCGCCGCATGCGCGCCAGCGCCCAGACCAGGTTCACCGCCGTTGGACGCGCCGCTGCCAGCAGCTGGATATCCTGCAGCACGCCGGCTTGCCATTCCCGTGGTGACACCATGACATGCCGGCGCGCCGCCAGCACAACAGCATAGGCCGCCGTAATACCGATCGCCGGGGCGCCGCGCACCACCATCTCCCGAATCGCAGCCGCCACCGCCGCCGCATCATTGAACTGCAGGTAGGTTTCTTCATCCGGCAGGCGGCGCTGGTCCAGCAAACTCAGGCCGGCTTCCGTCCAGTGGATGGCAGAAACAGCGTTATTCTGGTCATTCATGGCTTTTTGTGGTTCCCGAAACCGGTGTGCCCGGGGTATTCTACTGATTCCAGAAAAAAACCGTACTGCGGGAACTGGTTTAACAACCCGGATACGACTTGTCGGCCCTGCCGGTCTCTTATACGGGCAAACCGATCTTACTTACTGATAAATAATGATAAAATTTCTCTTAACGGAACCACATGGGTCAACGATGGTGGCGTTTGTTGCTTTTTAGCTACGCAATTTGCAGATCTGTGGTTTTTTTGAAAATAGTTGTTGCATTTGTGCAATGAGAGTTGTAAAATGCGCAACGTGCAAAGATAACCTTTTTCAATCACCTAAACTGTGATCTAGTATATAAATTCAGCAAATCTGGCAAGATGAGCAAACTGCTTTTTTTTAACATCCCACAGGAGTGGCTACACATGAAAAACGACTATAAATTCGGAGGAATAGTCGCCTCTATTGCTGCCGGAATGCTGTTCGCGAGCAGCGTAACAGCCCATGAAGCCGGCAAGGCTGGAGCGGGCTATCTCGGTGACGCTAACGGTCACTACGTGACGGACAGTGCCGGCGACTGCGTACGCACGGGTTTCTGGAAGGCCGAAGACATGACCGTGGACTGCGGCCTCGAAGTAGTTGAAGCTCCACCACCACCGGCACCGATGGCACCTGCCGCTCCGGTCTACGAGACTGCCACCATAAAGTCCGAGGCATTGTTCGACTTTGACAAGTCCGACCTGAAGCCGGAAGGCAAGGCCGCCATTAATGATCTGGACGAGAAGATCAAGAGCAAGGGCGCCCAGGTGGTTGACATTAACGTGGTTGGCCATACCGACAGCATTGGTACCGAAGAGTACAACCAGGCGCTGTCACTGCGTCGTGCCACGTCCGTCAAGGACTACATGGTCAGTGAAGGCATCGACCCCGGCATTATCGATGTCAGCGGCAAGGGAGAATCCGATCCGGTAGCCAGCAACGACACCAATGAAGGGCGCGCCCAGAACCGTCGTGTCGAGATCAGCGTCGGTGTCAAACAGCCGAAGAACTGACCCGGCGGCATGAAGTAATACCAGCCCGCCACCCGGCTACCGGGTGGCGGGTATTTTTTTGTCCGGCAGCCTCGGAGACGACCCCTGAACGTACCACAGTGTCCTGCTCCTGAACTGATCCATACCTGTGGAGCCTCTGATTAAGAGGTAGAGCACCAAAAGTAGGCGCTTCAGGAGACGCAGGACGCAGTTACCGAGGAGGTAGATAACGCGGTGGAGCAGTTATCGAGGAACGCAGTGACGAAGCAATCTCCAGGGGACTGATACCACATCATGAAATTGCCACGCTGCGCTCGCGATGACGAGGATTTCGAAATTAATCAGAGTTTCCCAATGTCATTCCCCGGGGCATACGAATCTTGTCGGCACTTGCCATCTGCTTCGCCGACCGTTATATCAAGTCCGGAGATTACCGGGCCCTGCAGTTGCACAGTGCCTGACGTCCGGCGGTCCGGACCCCGGCAGCATCACCACAAGCTGCGCTAAATAACCGCATGAGCAACGTAGACACCCTTATCCATTGTCGCTGGATCGCCCCGGTAGAACCGGCAGCGACCGTTTACGAACATCACAGCATGGCCATCCAGGAAGGCCGTATCCTGGACATCCTGCCCACGACCGAGGCCAATACCCGCTATACCGCTGACAGTGAACACGAACTGGACCGCCACCTGCTGATCCCCGGACTGGTCAACGCGCATACCCATGCCGCCATGTCGCTGCTGCGAGGACTGGCCGATGACATGCCACTGCAGGAATGGCTGAACGGCCATATCTGGCCGGCCGAATCGCGCTGGGTGAACGAGGAATTCGTGCACGACGGCACGCAGCTCGCCATCGCCGAGATGCTGCGCAGCGGGACGACCTGCTTCAACGACATGTATTTCTTTCCGGACATCACGGCGCGGACCGCAGCCGCCTGCGGTATGCGCGCCAGCGTCGGCCTTATCGTGCTCGATTTCCCCACCGTGTGGGCAAACGACGCCGGTGAGTACATATCCCGGGGGCTCGCCGTGCATGACAACTATCGCGGTGACCCGCTCATCAGCACGGTGTTTGCACCGCATGCGCCCTACACGGTATCCGACCAGCCGCTGCAGCACATTCGCGTCCTCGCCGACGAGCTGGATATCGGCATTCACATGCACGTGCACGAGACGGTCGACGAGGTCGAAAAGGCCGAGGAACTAACGGGTCAGCGCCCCCTCGCCCGCCTGCATGATCTCGGCCTGGTCTCTCCGGCACTGATCGCCGTGCATATGACCCAGCTGAGCAACGCGGAAATCAGCACCTTTGCCGCTGCCGGCGGGCACGTCGTACATTGCCCGGAATCCAACCTGAAACTTGCCAGCGGTTTCTGCCCGATCCAGGCGCTGGTAGCGGCCGGCGTTAACATGGCACTGGGCACCGACAGCGCGGCCAGCAACAACGACCTGGATATGCTCGGCGAGATGCGCACCGCCGCGCTGCTGGCGAAGGGCACCAGCGGTGATGCCAGCGCCCTGCCGGCGCACGCGGTACTGCGCATGGCCACCCTGAACGGCGCCAGCGCACTGGGACTGGGGGAGCAAACCGGCTCCCTGGTTCCCGGCAAGTGGGCGGACCTGGCCGCCGTCAACCTGGATACCCCGGAAACCCAGCCCGTGTATGATCCGGTATCCCAGCTGGTGTACGCTAGCGGGCGCGAGCAGGTGACCGATGTCTGGGTGGCCGGTCAGCAGTTGCTGAAGGAGCGCCGCCTGACGACGCTGGACGGTAACGACATCCTGGCGCGCACGCGCGGCTGGAGAGACCGCATACGATCCACGAACCAAACACAACGTGCAGAACCATGACAGAAGCGACACATAACGTCGACCACGATGAAATTGCCAAGTTCGAAAAGCTGGCCGGACGCTGGTGGGACCCGCACAGCGAGTTCAAGCCGCTGCACGACATCAACCCGCTGCGCCTCGATTACATCGACCGGCTTGCCCCGCTGGCCGGCATGCAGGTCATCGACGTCGGCTGCGGTGGTGGCCTGCTCACCGAAGGCATGGCCCTGCGCGGCGCGCAGGTAACCGGCATCGACATGGGCAAGGCCCCGCTGGGGGTTGCCAGGCTGCACCAGCACGAATCCGGCCTGAATATCGACTACCAGCAGGCGACCGCGGAACAGGTCGCGGCAACACGGGCCGGCAGTTTCGACATCGTAACCTGCCTGGAAATGCTGGAGCACGTGCCGGATCCAGCCGCCGTGATTGCGGCCTGTGCACAGCTCATCAAGGATGACGGTCATGTGTTTCTCTCGACCATCAACCGCAACCCCAAGGCTTACCTGTTTGCCGTGGTCGGTGCCGAATACCTGCTGCGGATGCTGCCGAGGGGCACACACGATTACAGCAAGTTCATCCGCCCTTCCGAGATGGAGGCCTGGGCGCGTGACTGCGGCCTGCAGCTGACCAACCTCACCGGCATGAGCTACAACCCGCTCACGCAGGAGTACCACCTGGGCAACGATGTTTCGGTCAACTACCTCGCCTGCTTTCGCAAGGCCTGATCCGCTACCACATGTCCGACGGCATCCAGACCGTCCTGTTCGATCTTGACGGCACCCTGCTCGACACGGCACCGGATCTCGCTGTCGCACTGAATACGGTGCTCGCGGAGAACCGCCGCGAACCCCTGCCTTACGAGAGCATCCGGCCGGCCGTCTCACACGGTGGTGTCGCCATCATTCGCCGCGGCTTCCAGTTGCAGCCATCTGACCCTGCTATCGAGCCGCTGCGGCAGCGCCTGCTCGAGGTATACCGGGCAAACATCTCTACGCATACGCGGCCCTTCCCGGGAATGGATGACGTTCTCGACACGCTGGAAGCACGCGGCCTCAACTGGGGTGTGGTCACCAACAAGCCGGGCTGGCTGACGCAGCCCCTGCTCAGCGACCTGGGGCTGCTGCAGCGCGCAGCCTGCGTTGTCAGCGGAGACACGCTGGCACAACGCAAGCCGGATCCTGCACCCATGCTGCATGCCTGCGCGCTCGCCGGCAGTGAACCGCAGCGCTGCGTCTACGTCGGCGATGCGCAGCGTGATGTCGAGGCCGGCAACAATGCCGGCATGTACACACTGGTGGCTTTGTTCGGCTATTTCCAGGATACGGACCGGCCGCAGGACTGGCAGGCAGATGCCCTGATCGACAAACCCGGGGGTTTACTGGCATGGCTCGACCGGATTGAAAACCGCAACATTATCTGACGCGGCCACGTGACAAAATGCCTGTGACATAGGTGGTATGATCCGGGCCATGGCCGTTAATGAAATAACCTTTCTGATCCTTGTTGTTGTCATATCCCTTGAAATAGGCGCGCTCACGGCCTACCTGGTCGAGAACCGGAAATTCAACCGGCTGCGTGAAAAGTACCAGCGCGTGCACATCGAACTCGAGTATGAACGCAAAACGGCCGTTGCGCGGGAAGCCACTTTCGAGGAAACCACCCGCACCCTCAAGGACACGTTCAGCAGGCTCGCCGGCAACGCCCTCAGGGACAACACCGACCAGTTCCTGCAGCTGGCGCGGGAAAACATGAAGCAGTTCCAGATCCACGCGGAGAGTGATCTCAGCCGCAAGGAAAAGGCTATCGAGGGACTCGTGAAACCCATCCAGGACGCCCTCGGCAAAACCGAGGCAGAAATGCGCCGTATGGAAAACGAGCGCAGGGAGGCACAGGGTGCACTCTCCCGGCATCTCGAGACCATTGCAGAGTCACACCGGCTGCTGCAGGGCGAGACCCGCAACCTGGTGCAGGCCCTGCGGCGCCCTGAGGTACGCGGCCAGTGGGGTGAGTTGACGCTGAAGCGGCTGGTGGAGCTGGCGGGCATGGTGGAGCACTGCGACTTTACCGAACAGGCGACCGTAGACGGTGAATCCGGCCAGCAACGACCGGACATGGTGGTTCGCATGCCCGACCGGCGCGACATCGTCGTGGATGCCAAGACACCGCTGGATGCCTATCTTTCCGCCGTGGAAGCCACGGAGGACGCGCTGCGCAGCAAGCACCTGGAGCGGCATGCCCGCAACGTGCGCATGCGCATCAAGGAGCTTTCCGGCAAGGCCTACTGGAAGCAGTTCCGGCACAGCCCGGAGTTCGTGGTGCTGTTCATACCCGGCGACCAGTTTCTCAGCGCCGCGCTCGAAATCGACCCCTCCCTGCTCGAGGATGCCCTGGCACATCATGTCATCCTCGCTACCCCCAGCAGTTTTGTCGCCCTGCTGCGTGCTGTCGCCTATGGCTGGCGGCAGGAGGCACTGGCCCGAAATGCCGAGGAAATCCAGGCAGTGGGACAGGACATGTATGCCCGGCTGACCACCTTCGCCGATCACCTCGCACGTCTTGGACGCAGCCTCGACAGCAGCGTCGACGCCTTCAACAAGGCGGTAGGTTCCTATGATTCCCGCGTCCTGCCGGGTGCCCGAAAATTTTCCGAACTGGGTGTCACCGGCAGCAACAAGCCACCCGAGGTAGGACAGATCGAACGCGCTACACGGCGCGTGGCATCACGCTGCGATGCCAGCGAACCCGATATCGGGCAGCAGCTCGGCAAGGCAGGTAGCTGACACCCCCATTCTCATCCCGCAGCGGCAGCCTCGTGCCGTCCGTGTGAATATTTCACAGCTGTGGCGTGATTTGTTCATACGCCCGAGCGTCATAACCGCCTAACCTTTTAGTATCAGGGAAGAAAACCAGGGATGGCCCGCCAGGGATGGCCCTACACGGGAGGGGCGCCCGGATCGTTGCGTGGAAACCTTCTGCAGCAGCGGTCCGGTGCGCAGCAGTCGGGGGTCACAACCTATGACACGGTCAAAGAAAATCTACCTGGTTGACGATGATCCCGCGATCCTCGATGCGCTGGGTCTGTTCCTCGAGAGTGAAGGATACGACGTCACACAGTTTACTGCAGGCAGGTACCTGCTCGATGCCGTCAATGACGAGAGCCGTGCCGTCGTGGTGATAGATCACTACCTTGACGACATGTGCGGACTTGAGCTGCAGGCGGAACTCAATGTGCTCGGTATCGAGTGGCCCGTTATTTTCATATCGGGCAGTGGTGACATAGCGCTTTCCGTTAAGGCCATGAAAGCCGGTGCACTGGATTTCCTCGAGAAGCCGGTCAGCAACGAGGAATTACTGGCCAGAGTGGAAGCCGCCTTTACGAAGATGGACGAACTCAACGAGGTCCAGCGACTCAGGGAGCTTGCGCAGGAAAGATGCGAAAGCCTGAGCGACCGCGAGCGGGAAGTGATGCAGCATATTGTTGCCGGCCTGCCCAACAGCAAGGTTGCCGAACTACTCGGCCTGAGCATCCGCACGGTCGAGGTACACCGTTCCAACATCAACAGAAAGATGAATGCACATACACTGGTGGAACTGGTGCGGCTCGCAGACCTTTGCTCCTATTCCCAGCTGGAAAGCCTCGAATAACAGGCCATATCCCTTCCGGGGACAGCGGGGTCTGCAGTTACATCCATCCGCCGCTGCCGGATTCCCTGCCCGCGGACCCGGCACTGCATCTCACATGCCACCGTGCATTTCTGCCGGCAACCATCGCTGTTTTCCTAGTACAGTGAGGTATGCTTGTCATCCCCCGGCTTCTGTCCCATTATTGATTTCCTGAAACGACACCCTGATTAACGCACCCAGATGACCAGACAGGCAAAGGCGCTGCTGCTGGGAATCCTCACCGGCCTGTTTGGTGTGGTTGTCAGCAGCCTGCCCGTCATGCACGCACTCGAGGAAAACACCGGCCTCGACCTGCTGTTCAGACTGCGGGGACCCCGCACACCACCTGAAGACGTTGTCGTCGTCAGTATCGACAGACACTCTGCGCAGGTCCTGGGGCTGCCGAACGAACCCGCGAAGTGGCCGCGCAGCATCCATGCGCAGCTGGTAAACAGACTCGCGGCCGCCGGGGCATCAGTCATAGCGCTCGATATCTTTTTCAGGGAAGCACGGGGCCCCGGGGAAGACCGGCTGCTGGCGCAGGCCATCAGGGAAGCCAATCGAGTGGTCCTGTTCGCCTACACCCGCAAGGAGATCACCCGCCTGTTTGATGCCGCCGGGGATTACACCGGTGAGATGATTACACAGCAACTGTTGCCCCCCGCAGAGGAGCTGGCCAGCGCGGCCCGGGCCGTAGCGCCCTTTCCCCTGCCCGTCTACCCGGTCAGGGTCAGCCAGTACTGGGCCTTCACCAGTGGGACCGGCAACCTGCCGACCGAACCGGTTGCCGCACTGCAGCTGCATGCGGAAGCGGCCCTGCCCGAATTGCAGGCCCGGATTGTCGACCTGACCCTGACGCCTCCCGGCAAACCGGCAGCATCCGGCGACCAGACTGAAGCCGGACTAGTGCACATGATACAGGCATTGCGCGCAGCCTTCGTGACACACCCGGAGCTGGCAAGCGCACTGCGTGACGCATTCAGCAGCTCCCTGAAAACCCGGCCCGGCGCGCAACAGCATGACCTGCTGCCGGTATTGCTCGGCCTTTATGCCGGTCCGGACAGCCGCTACCTGAATTTTTACGGGCCGCCGCAAACCATCACCACCATCCCCTATGCAAGCCTGCTTGGCCCGGCCAACGCCCGGCCGGGCGAGACCGCGCCGCCAGACCTGCATGGCAAGGCGGTGTTCGTGGGTTACTCGGAACGCCTGCACCCCGAGCAACTGGATGAATTCTATACCGTGTTCTCACAGGACAATGGGCTGAACCTGAGCGGAGTGGAAATCGCTGCCACGGCATTCGCCAACCTGTTGGAAAACCTGCCCGTCACCCCGCTGCCCCTGCCGGCTTTCTATGGCCTGCTGCTGGCATGGGGCTTCCTTGCGGGTGCGCTGGTACGCCTGCTATCCGCTGTCCCGGCGGTCCTGGCCGGGATTGGCCTTGCGGGTCTCTACCTGGGCGGCTGCCATGTCCTCTTCAGCCACTCGGCACTGTGGCTGCCGCTACTGGTACCGCTGGGGCTGCAACTTCCACTCGCCCTGTTCGCCGCCGTGTTGTGGCACTACCTCGACGTCAACAGGGAACGGAAAACCATCCGCTCGGCATTCGGCCTGTACCTGCCGCCACTGGTGGTGGACGAACTTGCCGGTCAGCGTACCGCCGGCAGGTCAAGCGGGCAGTTGATGCACGGTACCTGTCTTTCCACCGATGCCTACGAATACACCCAGCTGTCGGAGGCCATGCCGCCTGCGGAACTGGGTGAGCTGATGAATGCCTACTACGAAACCCTGTTTCAACCGGTGCGCAACAACAACGGCATCATCTCCGACGTGATAGGCGATGCCATGCTGGCGATCTGGGCATCGGTGAATCGGGAACCCGGTATCAAGCGCCGGGCGATCCAGGCTGCACTGGAGATCAGCAACGCCCTTGCCGCGCCCGCACACGCCGCGGTTCAGCACTGTCTGAAGACGCGCATCGGCCTGCACAGCGGTGAAATCCTGCTGGGCAGCATCGGCGCGGTGGACCATTACGAATACCGGGCGGTCGGGGATATCGTCAACACCAGCACGCGCATCCAGGGCATGAATACACACCTGGGTACGCAAATCCTGCTGAGTGGGGAAGTGCTTGCCGGTGTCGATGGCTTGCAGACCCGAGAACTGGGCAGCTTCATCCTTTCAGGAAAATCGCGCCCCGTGGTGATTCATGAACTGCTGGGGACGGAAGACGACCCGATAGCAGCCAGCCGTGCCGGCTACCTGACCCGCTTCGCCGAGGCGCTGGCTGCGTTTCGTGGCGGCGACTGGCACACCGCCAGGTCGATATTCACGGCACTGCAGATGGAGCACGACCATGACGGTGTGCTGCGTTTTTTCCTGGCACACTGCCGGATGCAACCGCCTCCTGACTGGGATGGTGTGATCCGCATGGAGATCAAGTGATCCAGATCAACTGATTGCGGAAATTCATGCGGATATCAGCTCCCGGGTGTTGGCTTTACAGCGCTGCGAGGTTAAGGTACACGTCATATATATCAATAAGATGCCTTATATACGTAGAACTACGTAGAGTTAAGTAGTTATACGTATAAGGCGCAAGACATACCTGGAGGCTGCTGCGATGGCCTGCTATGGCGGGGAGAATTGATTGACCATTCGACGCTTGCTGTATTCCATCATCTGTCGCTGTTTACCACTGGCACTGGCATTTACCTCCCACGGCATCAATGCGGCTGAGCGCTGCGACACCGGCATTGCCCGCGCGGTTTCCATACAGGGAGAGCTTGAAGTCAGGTATGCAGGAGAATCGGCCTGGCAGGCGGCGACCCGCAACCAGGAATACTGCCCCGGCGATGCGCTGCGGACCGGCGCGAACAGCCGGGCCGCCATTCAGTTGTACCCGGAGACCATCATCCGCCTGGACCAGTCGAGCTCCCTCGTCTTCACCCCCGCGGAAACCACGACCGGCTCGACCTGGCTGGAACTGCT
>Ga0210064_1000951_pt1 | contig 13086 bp, 11 predicted proteins | sample Muzzi_CordC_D2_FD_185531 | JGI IMG/M metagenome (GOLD analysis project Ga0210064, IMG submission 185531) | Wetland microbial communities from San Francisco Bay, California, USA, that impact long-term carbon sequestration - Muzzi_CordC_D2 (SPAdes) | ecosystem: Environmental > Aquatic > Marine >...
GATCATTCTGGCCGTCGCCGTCCAGCGTTGCGATCCAGATCGCCCGGGCGGCCGCCACCCCCGTGGTCAGGGCCGCAGTTTGTCCACAGCGCAGTTGATGGCGGATGATTTTCAGTCGCGGGCAATGTGTACGGCGTGCGGACAGGACGGCCGGCGTATCATCTGTACTGCCGTCATCGACCACGATGATTTCATATTCCAGCCGGTCTTCCAGGGCGGCCGTGATTTCATTGAGGAGCGACGCGATATTTTCCGCCTCGTTGAATACCGGAATAATGACCGCCAGGTTCACGCGAATACCATAAAGGATGTAGGGTGGAAACTGATTTTCCGGCATGTTTTCGTTATAGTACGAGTCCCCGATTCAGGGAACCTGCCGGAGCCGTCCAGCGGGCGGAAAGAACCCCGGACCCGGTGCAGGTTCCCGGGCAGACGTACCCCTGCATCAGGACCTCTCCTCGAACTACCGGACCTGCCGTACCATGACCGAGCAGAGCGACTATACCAATCATCTTGCCAGCGAGACCAGCCCGTATCTGCTGCAGCACGCCCATAACCCGGTGGACTGGTATCCCTGGGGACCGGAGGCGCTGGACAAGGCGCAGCGCGAGAACAAACCCATCCTGCTGTCGGTGGGCTACTCGGCCTGTCACTGGTGTCACGTAATGGCGCATGAGTCATTCGAGGACCCCGAAACCGCTGAGGTGATGAACGCATTGTTCGTCAACATCAAGGTGGACCGGGAAGAACGGCCGGACATCGACAAAATCTACCAGACGGCGCACTCGCTGCTCACCCGGCGTTCCGGTGGCTGGCCCCTGACCGTATTCCTGACGCCGGATGACCGGGTGCCGTTCTTTGCCGGCACCTACTTTCCGAATGAGCCGCGTCATGGCATGCCCGCTTTCACGGACCTGATGCAGCGCATCGCCGCCTATCTCGACAGCCATGCAGAGGAAATTCGCACCCAGAACACCTCCCTGATCGAGGCCCTGCAATCGATCAATTCCACCGCCGCCGCTGCCAACCTCAACCCGGTGCCACTCGATACCGCCCGCCAGCAACTGGAACGGGACTTTGATGAACGCCATGGCGGCTTCGGCCAGGCACCGAAATTCCCTCACCCTGCCAACCTGGAATTCCTGCTGCGCCACTGGGCCGGCAGCTGCATCAATGGCGGCACTCCCGACCGGCGCGCCCTGCATATGGTGGTGTTCACGCTGGAACAGATGGCACGCGGCGGCATCCACGACCAGCTGGCTGGCGGCTTCTGCCGCTATTCCGTGGATGACTACTGGATGATCCCGCACTTCGAGAAAATGCTGTATGACAACGGCGCCCTGCTGGCCCTGTATGCGAAAGCCTGCGCCGCCACAGGCAACCCGTTGTTCCGGCGCACCTGCGGGCAAACGGCCGCCTGGGTCGGACGCGAAATGCAGGCGGATGAAGGCGGCTATTTTTCCAGTCTCGATGCCGACTCGGAAGGGGTGGAAGGCAGATTCTATGTATGGACACCGGATGCGGTTCGATCCCTGCTGGAGGAAACCGAATACCGGGTGCTGGCACGCCACTTCGGCCTGGACAGGTCCGCCAATTTTGAAGGGCTCTGGCATTTGCATATCTATCGAACCCGGGAACAGCTGGCACGCGATTTTTCGCTGGAGGCGGACGCAGTCGATGCCATCCTCGGCCGGGCCAGCGACAAGCTCCTCGCTGCCCGCGAACAGCGTGTCCGGCCCGGGCGCGACGACAAGATCCTCACTTCCTGGAACGGCCTGATGATACGCGGTATGGCCTGTGCGGGGCGTTATCTCGACAATCCGGTCTGGATCGAGTCGGCCGAACGGGCAGTGGATTTCATCCGCAGCCGGCTATGGAAGGATGGCCGCCTGCTGGCGACCTGCAAGGACGGCCGCGTCCACCTCAATGCCTATCTCGATGATCATGTCTATTTGATCGATGGGCTACTGGAACTCTTGCAGGCGCGCTGGCGCAGCAGTGATCTCCGGTTTGCCATTGAACTGGCCGAGGTGGTGCTGGGGCATTTCGAGGATCCCGCCGGCGGCTTCTTCTTCACCTCGGATGACCATGAGGCCCTGATCCAGCGTCCCAGGCCGGTTCACGATGACGCAACCCCGTCCGGAAACGGTATCGCCGCGCAGGTATTCTCCCGTCTGGGCCACCTGCTGGGTGAGGCCCGTTACCTGGATGCCGCCGAACACACGCTGCAGGGACTCTGGTCCAGTATTGAATCCATGCCGCATGGCCACGCCAGCCTGCTGGTGGCACTGGAAGAGTCACTCAACCCGGTACAAACCGTCATCCTGCGCGGGACGCAGGCTGCCATGGCAGCGTGGCACAGACGCCTGAACCGGTCCTATGCACCGCGCCGCCTGGCGCTTGCAATACCGGACACCGAACGGGCACTGCCCGGCATGCTGGCAGAGCGCACCCCTCAGGGTGAGGTGCTTGCCTATATCTGCAGCGGCCTTTCCTGCAGTGCGCCGATCACGGATTTCGGCCATTTTGAAAACCTGTTATCTGCATCGGAGACACCCGCATACCCATGAGCGATACCAAGCAAATCCTGCAGGTCCCCGGTGCCCGGCTGGAACGCATCGAACCGGGTGAAAATGAAATCCGTCTGCACTTCTCGCTGTTCCACATCGTGCAGGAGATCGAGAATGCCTTCGAGGACAGCCTGTGGACACAGGCCGGCAATCTGGTCATCAGGGAAATGGAGATTGAAGGCGACCTGCCGGAGTGCCCGTGCGAAATCCAGGGTGGCGACCTGATCAACAACATCTTCACCTATCGGGACCATGCCCCGATGCCGATCGACTGGTCCGGACAGGTAGGCTGCATGCTGCGGGTCTCCGGCACCGACAGTGTAATTTCCATCCGCGGTACCGGTATGCAGCTGGAACCAATCGACTTTCCGCGCTACCTCCGGCACATCAAGAAGACCTGACGGGCCTGCCAAAAAAAGCATGCCCTAGCCCGGATTTCTCACCGGGATCCCGGATGCTGGCGCAGGAATCGGATGTCTGGACGCCGCTCTGGAGCGAAAGTGGTAGCCGTAGCTACCACTTGAGTGAAGAGCCAGTCCAGGCACGCGTGAACCAGCCAGGACCGGGATAGGCATGGTCCGATAACACGCTGTCTTTTGATGGCATGTCACTTTCCTCACTACCTCAGTACATTAAAACAATACTCCACCGCCTGGTGAGAGATCCGGGCTAGTGCCGGTCAGGCGCGTCGCGCGAGGAATTCCACCGACGGCGGACGTTCAGCGTCGGGTCTGCGACCAGCTGCCGATTTTCCCGTTGAAGCTCAGGATGCGGTCTGTGGTAACCACCAGTGCCGCATAATCCTGCACTTCAGCGCTGACCAGTTCCTCACCCGCAATCCTGCTCAGGCTCTTCCACCCGGTGGGGTAGATGCCGATTCCGACATAACGCTGATTGGTCACGAGAACGGCAACACCATTGGCGACAAATTGCTTAAGGATCTTTTCCTTGGCTTGCAGATCGAGTTCGAAGAACTGTCCGGTCTGAATGTTGCTGGCAATGATCCGGTCATCCTCGTTGACCAGGAACACCGATTTCGGGACTTCTTCGTCCGCCACCGTAACGGCCGGCAACAACAGCAGCATCGAAGCAAGGATACCGTGCAGGATACCGTGTCCGTTTGTATTACGCTGTTGGTTCACTGCCGTCTCCGCTTGCGATTCCGGCTGAATGCCAGCCAGGCTGGAAATTGACCGGTTGCTCCCGGAAATGCAACCCTGCGGAGCGCTTGTCGGGCCAGGTTGTCCCCGGCGGCCAGTTTATTCCAGGTCGGTATCATAGCTTTCCCGATAACGCTGCCGGAATTCGGCAACGCTGAAGCTGTGATTCTGGGTGCCGTGCTGCTCGATCTTGATGGCGCCCATCAAACCCGCAATGCGTCCCGTGACCTCCCAGTCCAGACCGTTCAGCAGGCCATACAGCAGGCCACCGCGATAGGCATCACCGCAACCGGTCGGATCTGCCACATCACGCGCAACCGCCGCCGGTATATCGATGCGCTCGTTGCTGGTATAGATATGCGACCCCTCGCCTCCCAGCGTCACAATGTACGCCTCGACCTGTTCGGCAATCTCGTGCGGCGACAGACCGGTGCGCTCCCGCATCAGTTCCGATTCATAATCGTTGGCACATACCCAGGTGGCCTGCTCGATGAACCACTTGAGTTCTTCCCCGCCGAACAGGGGCAGACCCTGGCCCGGATCGAAGATGAACGGGATTCCCGCCTCCGCGAACTGCGCAGCGTGATCCAGCATACCCTGACGGCCATCCGGTGATACGATGCCGACACGGGCACCGATGTCCGCCCCGATCCGGTTCACATGTGCCGCATCCATGGCGCCCGGGTGAAAGGCCGTTATCTGATTATCATCCATGTCGGTGGTAATAAAGGCCTGCGCGGTAAAACTGCCATCCACCACGGTGATATGCCGCATATCGATTCCGAGCTGCTCCAGCCATTGCGCATAGGGACCGAAATCGCTGCCGACCGTCCCCATCGGCAGGGCATCACCGCCCAGCAGGTTGAGGTTGTAGGCGATATTGCCGGCGCAACCGCCGAATTCGCGTCGCATCTCCGGCACGTGAAAGGCCACATTCAGAATATGCACCTTGTCCGGCAGGATGTGGTTTTTGAACCTGTCGCGGAACACCATGATGGTGTCGTAGGCAAACGAACCACATATCAGTGCAGGCATGGATTGGCTCTCTTTTCTATCGATGGTCATTGCTGCCCCTTCAGACCCGGTCAATATCCGGATATTTCTGCTCGCACCGTTAACCGGGCTTCATGCCGCCGGACCCGACCACACCAGATCCAGGTGCTTGGCGGCACCCACCTCATCGAGCCGCCGTACCGGCTGCGTGTGCGGTGCCTCCTTGAGCAGTTCGGGGGTGGTTTCCGCCTCCTCCTGGATCTTCACCATCGCCTCGACAAAATGATCGAGGTCTTCCTTGCTCTCGGTCTCGGTGGGTTCGATCAGCAGGCACTCCGGTACCAGCAGCGGGAAGTAGGTGGTTGGTGCGTGTAAATTGTAATCCAGCAGTCGCTTGGCGAAATCCATCGCGGTTATCCCGAGAGTTTTCTGCTGGCGCTTCAGGGTCACGATGAATTCATGAGTCGCACGGCGCTGCGGGAAGGCGACATCAAAACCGGCGGCGATCAGTCTTGCCATCAGGTAATTGGCATTCAGGGTGGCAAAATCCGCCACGCGGTGCATGCCCTCGCGTCCGAGCATGCGGGCGTAGATGTAGGCACGCACCAGTACCCCGGCATTGCCCATGAATGCCGATAGCCGTCCGATACTCTGTGGCCGGACCGCTTCGGTGATCCAGTAATACTCGTCACCGTCATAGCCGACGATGGGGACCGGCAGGAATGGTTCCAGACGGGTGCTGACCCCGACGGGACCGGCACCCGGTCCGCCACCGCCGTGCGGCGTGGAAAATGTCTTGTGCAGATTCATGTGAATGACATCAAAGCCCATATCACCGGGTCGCACCTTGCCCAGGATGGCATTCAGATTCGCGCCATCGTAGTAGAGCAGACCGCCTGCATCATGGATGACGGCAGCTATGGCCTCGATCTGGCGCTCGAACACGCCCAGGGTTGACGGGTTGGTAAGCATGATACCCGCCGTCTGCGGTCCCACTTTCGTCTTGAGGACATCGAGGTCGACATCCCCCTGGCTGTCGGTCGGAATCTCACGCACCTGGTAACCACACATGGTCGCAGTCGCCGGGTTGGTGCCATGTGCGGCATCCGGCACCAGGATTTCCGCCCGTTGCGCATCTCCCCGGGCATCATGATAGGCACGAATCATGGCCACACCGGCGAATTCACCCTGGGCACCGGCGGCCGGCATGAGTGACACGGCCGGCATGCCGGTCACCTCCTTGAGCATCTCCTGTAATTCAAACATGCACGCCAGAAACCCCTGTCCCAGAGACTCCGGCCCCAGCGGGTGGCGGGCGAGAAGGCCCGGGAACATGGCCAGGGTATTGCAGGCCCGCGGATTGTATTTCATGGTGCAGGAGCCCAGCGGATAAAACTGGGTGTCGATGGAAAAATTCTTTTGCGACAGGCGGGTGTAATGCCGCACCACCTGCATCTCCGAGACTTCGGCCAGGAGCGGAGGAGCCGTACGCAGCAGGTTCGCCGGGATATCCACGGGTTCGCCGGACTGTGCCGGCGCCTGCGCCAGCGCACGGCGGCCGTTGCGGGAGTGTTCAAATATCAGCATTGGTATGCAAGCTCCGTTAATGGCCACAGGAGCAGCGTGGCACGACTGTCACTGCAATGCGGCCAGGGCTGCCTCGTAATCCGGTTCGTCACCGATTTCCGGCACCAGCTGTGTATATAACACGGCGTTGTTCGCGTCGAGCACGACCACGGCACGCGCGGTAATCCCGGCCAGCGGCCCGTCGGTCAGCAGCACCCCGTAATCCTTGGCGAAGCTGCGGGTCCGCATCAGTGACAGCGGAATCACGTTCTCGATACCTTCCATACCGCAGAACCGGCCCTGCGCGAACGGCAGGTCAGCGGAAATCACCAGCACCGCCACGTCTTCCATACCCTGCACCTGTTCATTGAACTTCTTGGTAGATGTGGCGCACGTAGGCGTATCCAGGCTGGGGACGATATTGAGCAGTTTTTTCTTGCCACTGTAGTCGGCAAGCTGCACATCATTCAGCTTGCCGTTGACCAGATGAAAGTCCGGTGCCGTGCTACCGACTGCCGGCAACTCACCACTGGTATGAAACTCTGTTCCATGCAATGTCACATTTGCCATAATTGACTCCCCTTGTGTGTCGTTATTTGCGGTAGTGTCTGTCGCGCTCAGGCCATCCTGGGTTTGACCGGACAGCCGGCCACGGTCTGACGCTCGATAATGCGATTCAGATGATCGCCATACAGATCGATGTCGGCTGCCGTCCTGGTTTCCGTGGCACACACCAGCAAGGCATTGCCAAGTTCCGGGTAATCGGTTGACAGGTCATAGCCCGGCAACAGATTGTGGGCATAAAGCGGGCGCAGGACATCGGCCAGTGGCAGTGAAAATCGCAGCACCGCCTCGTGAAAGTACGGGCGGTTGAACAGCGGTTCGACATAGTCGTTTGCCGACAGTTTCTCGACCAGCATCCGGGTATTGGCATGGCAGGCCTGCGCAACCCGGGCCAGCCCTTCGGCACCCAGCAGTGCCAGGTAGATGGTGGCCGCGGTCACCAGCAGCCCCTGATTGGTACAGATATTCGAGGTCGCCTTGGAGCGACGGATATGCTGTTCCCGCGCCTGCAGTGTCAGGGTATAGCCGATACGCCCGTCACGGTCCCGGGTACGGCCCACGATGCGTCCGGGCATCTGTCGCACCAGGCCCTGCTTGCAGCACATAAAACCGAAATATGGCCCGCCCGATGCCAGCGGCACGCCCAGTGGCTGACCTTCGCCACAGGCGATGTCCACACCTGCATCACCCCAGTCACCGGGCGGCTTCAGCAGCGCCAGCGATGTCGGGTTGGTGACGGCGATAACCAGCGCACCCTGGCGGTGCGCCCACCCGGTAAGCTCATCGACATCTTCCAGGATACCGAAAAAATTCGGATGCTGGATGACCAGTGCCGTAATGTCCTCGCCTTCGTACTGCCGGAGCGTATCCGCTACGGTATGGCCACCCTCGCTGGAGTACGGCACGCTCACCAGCTCGACGCCCTGGTTATGGACAATGGTGTGCGCGGTCTTGCGGTAATGCGGGTGCACCGCCAGCGGCACGAGGATGCGGCGCGACTTCGACCGGCGATTGGCACGCACCGCCATCAGGATGGCCTCGGCCAGTGCGGAGGCCCCGTCGTACAATGATGCGTTGGAAACATCCATACCGGTCAGACCAGCCATCATGGTCTGGTATTCGTAGATCAGCTGCAGCGTACCCTGACTGGCTTCCGCCTGGTACGGAGTATAGGCACTGTAGAATTCGCCACGGGTGGTAATCTCCCAGACTGCCGCCGGAATGTGGTGATCATAGGCACCGGCGCCGGTAAAGCACAGTGGGCGTCCGTCGGCTTCGGCACGCTCCAGCATCAGGCGGCTTATTTCCTGTTCTGTCATGCCATCCGGCACGTTGCTCAGTTTGCCGATACGCAGGCTGGCAGGAATTTCATCGAACAGGTCATCGATATCCGCGGCACCGATGGCAGCCAGCATTTCGCGGATATCAGCTTCGGTATGGGGGATAAAGGGCATATTGGTGGCTTCGTTGCTGCGGCGTTATCTGCGTCTCAGTGAGCTTCAGAGGCCAGGAACGACTCATAGGCCTCGGCATCCATCAGGGTATCCAGTTCCGAGGCGTCGGCTGGCTGCATGCGAAAAATCCAGCCTGCCCCATAGGCATCCTGGTTGACGGTCTCGGGGCTGTCGGTCAGGCCCTCGTTTACTGCAGTGATTTCACCCGAGACCGGCGCATAGACATCGGATGCCGCCTTGACCGATTCGACCACGGCACAGGCCTCCGTGGCATCCAGATTCTGGCCGACTTCCGGCACCTCGACAAACACCATATCCCCCAGCTGCTCCTGGGCGCTGTCCGAAATGCCGACGGTCACGGTACCGTCATCATTGAGACTGACCCATTCGTGGGTTCTGGAATACTTGCGGTCAACAGGGATGTTACTCATGGCTAGCCTCGCTTGAATCCGGTTTACTGTTTATCAACAAGAAGCAATATTACAGCTCGATTTGTGCCGCCCCGTTGCGCACGAAGGGCGGCTTGACGACCCGTGCCGGCAGCAGCTTGCCGCGGATCTCGACCTCACAGGTTGCGCCGGTCTGCTGCGGAACGCGCGCAAACCCAATGGCGCGCTGCAGCGTGGGCGAAAAACTGCCGCTGGTTATCTCACCCTGCCCGTCATCCCCGACAACGACTTTCTGGTGATTCCGCAACACCCCCTTGCCCTCGAGCAGCAGCCCGACCAGCTTGTCGCGGACACCTTCATGACGCTGCTTCTCCAGTGCGCTGCGCCCGATAAAATCGCGCTCCGGCGGTTCCCAGGCCACAGTCCAGCCGAGGGCCGACTCCAGTGGGGTAAACGACTCATCCATATCCGAACCATACAGGTTCATGCCCGCCTCGAGACGCAGGGTATCGCGCGCACCGAGTCCCACGGGCCTGACTCCCGCCGTCCGCAGTTGCTGCCAGAATGCAACGACTGCCTCATTGGGCAGGATGATTTCGAAACCGTCCTCACCGGTATACCCGGTACGCGCAATGAACCAGTCTCCCGCAAAGGCACCGAAAAAGGGCCGGAGCGACCCGGCAACGGAACGGGCTCCGGCAGCGAGCACCTCAAGCACCCGATCACGTGCCGCGGGACCCTGGATGGCCACCATGGCCAGATCGGGGCGTTCGGTCACGGTGACGGCGTAGGCCGCGGCCTGTTGTTCGAGCCAGGCAAGGTCCCTGGCACGCGTCCCCGCATTGACCACCATGCGGAAAAAATCATTCTTTATATAATAGACAATCAGGTCATCGATGATACCGCCGGACTCGTTCAGCATGCAGCTGTACAGGGCCTTGCCGCTACTCTCGAGACGGCTCACATCATTGGCCAGCAGGTAGCGCAGGTAATCGCGGACGCGATCACCGCTCAGATCCACCACCGTCATGTGCGAGACATCGAACATGCCGGCAGCGTTACGCACCGTGTGGTGTTCCTCGATCTGGGAACCGTAATGGATCGGCATGTCCCAGCCGGCAAAATCGACCAGCTTCCCCCCGGCGGCCAGGTGTTCTTCATAGAGTGGTGTCATGCTGCCCATAGTACGGATCACTTTGATGGTACGATTCAAATTTCAACAAACAAAAGGGGCGACGGTGGCCTGAACCAACCGTCGCCCCTCTGTCCGGTAACCTGAGAGTGTAGGCCAGAGATGCCGGTAACGGCTCCTGGTCTTGTCCCCTTCGGTGGGCCTTACTGTGGCCGCTCTCCAGAGTCAACCATCTGCCACGGTCCATTTGCCTGAGCGTTTCCGGGCGTGTTGCGCCTTCGGCGGTTCGCAGTCAGTCCTGACGGGGAACCCTCTCCCGCAGCAGTATCATGTTGAGGGGCAAATATACTACTGCCGCCGCGCGAGCGCCACAGTACCCCGGACAATTCAGGGGGATTCAATGTGCTTGCGGGCGAGCGCCGGCAGGTCACCCTCGAGTCCCATGGCATGACGCATCAACAGATCCTTGACCGGAGCGGCGGCATCCATCACCGAGAGGCCCAGGTTGCGCAGCCAGCACAAGGGTGACCGGGTGTTGCTGAACAATGTGTTAAACCCATCCATGGAAGACATCATCAGCTGGTTCTCCCCCCGGCGCCAGCGTTCATAACGGCGCAGTACCGGCAAACGGCCAGGGTCCTTCCCCTGATTCCTGGCGGTGAGGATGATCTCGGCCAGGACTGCCGCATCCAGCAACCCCAGGTTGACACCCTGTCCCGCCAGCGGATGGATCGCGTGTGCGGCATCGCCGACCAGGGCAATACGCTCCCGGACATAATGTTCTGCATGCATGCGCTGCAACGGCCAGGCTTCGCGCTTCCCGGAATCGATAATTTCACCCAGCCGGTAACCGAAGGCCGCTCCAAGCGCTGCATGAAACTCCGCCGGCTCCATTGTCAGCACCCGTTCGGCCTCGTCCGCCGGCAGTGTCCATACAATGGAACTCCAGCCATCGTCCAGCGGCAGAAAAGCCAGCGGACCACCCGGTAAAAACCGTTGCCAGGCGGTTGCCTCGTTATCCCGTGCAGTTTTTACCAGCGCTACCACGCCGCACTGCCGGTAATCATGGGTACGGGACTTGATACCGAGGTATGTGCGGGTTGGCGAGCGCACGCCGTCCGCCGCAACAATCAGTCCGGCCGTCAGTCTGGTCCCGTCCTCCAGGTCAACCCGGGCAGCGGACGGGCTGATCGCAATGTCAGTAAACTGCGCAGGACAGAACCGGGTAATGGCGGCAATGGATCGGGCATGCTGGAGCAATGCATCCCGGATGATCCGCGGTTCGACCATGTGGCCCAGGCACGACTCGCCGATATCCGCACAATCAAAATGAATGCTTCCGGAACCTCCCGCATCCCACACCTGCATTTTGCGAAACGCGCTGGCCGCAGGTACTGCGATATCGTCCCAGACACCCAGCGCCGCAAAGATACGTTGCGAGGCGCGGCTGATGGCGAACACCCGGGCATCGCGCACCGGCGCCTGATCAACAGTGGGATCATTCGCCTCGACCAATGCAAGCTTCATACCCTCACCGCCCAGTGCGCAGGCCGCGGTCAGGCCCACAATGCCACCGCCGATGATAATGGCGTCGAACTGATGCATGGTTACAATGGAAGACCGCACCCGAGACGGGATATCCGGCCACCACGCCCCATGGTGAGACGCGTCAACAGGCGCTTTGCGGGGGGTACGAGATCCAGCACCAGCATACCGGCACTGCGTGCCATCCCCAGTGCCGGCAGCGGCAGGGTAAACAGGCGTGCCATGCCATCGGTAAAGGCCGTGACCCGCTGCAGGTCGGCGTGTCGCCATTCCGCGTAGCGATTCAATACAAAAAGATCGCCCGGATCAACGCCCCTGCGCGTGGCGTCCACCAGTACTTCGGCAAGCGCCGCAATGTCACGCACCCCCAGATTGAAACCCTGTCCCGCAATCGGATGCAGGGTATGGGCTGCATTCCCGACCAGGGCCAGTCGTGGCCGGACATATTCACTGGCCTTGATCAGGTGCAGTGGCCAGGCCTGTCGCTGCCCCACGCGTTCCAGCCGCCCCAGCCTGAATCCGAAACGCTCCTGCAGCCGTGCCAGGAATGCAGCATCGGAAAGTCCCATCACTGCGTCTGTTTCCCCGGTGCTTACCGTCCAGACCACGGCACAGCGTTGTTCCGTCATGGGTAGCAAGGCCAGTGGTCCGGTATCAGTAAAACGTTCGAAAGCGGTATTGCGGTGCGGTAGCTGGGGCGTGATATTGGTAATCACCGCCGTCTGTGCATAATCATAATCGGTTACGGGGATACCCAACTGCTCCCGTACCACGGAACCGGCACCATCAGCCGCCACTACCAGACGGGCCGTTACAGCCTGTTCCCTGCCGTTCACCAGCAGCACAGCACGCACGGCGTCCGCATCGATGGACAATTCCTGCAGGACGGCGGGACAATAGAGATCGACGGCGTCCGTTTGCCGGACGAAATCACCCAGTACCCGGCCGATCACCCGGGCCGGCACGACATATCCGAGAGCCGGCAATCCCTCCTCCGCGCGATCCATGCGGGTAAATCCGCAATGCCCGCGATCGGAGACATGAATGCGGTGAATCGGTGTCGCTTCATCCGCCAGGTTGTCCCATAGCTGCATCCCGTCGAAGATACGCTTTGTCCCCTGGGCCAGTGCAATGGCCCGGTCATCATAGCCGGGACTGGCTCGCGTCTCGAACTGGATGGCTTCCACCATTGCAATACCCAGTCCCTGCCCGTCCAGTGCCCGGGCCAGGCTGGCGCCAACGATGCCACCGCCCACGATCAGGATGTCATAGTGCTTCATGCCATCAATGCCTCGATTTCGCTGACCGTTTTTGGCACGTCCTGACTCAGCACCTCGTTGCCGTCTTTGGTTACCAGCACGTCATCCTCGATGCGAATGCCCATATTCCACCATCTTTTCGCCACTCCCCGGCTGCCTGTCGGGATATACAGACCGGGCTCGACCGTCAACACCATCCCGGGTTCCAGCACCCGCCATTCACCGCCCACCTTGTAATCGCCCACATCGTGGACATCCATACCCAGCCAGTGGCCGGTCCGGTGCATGTAAAAACGGCGAAACGCCTCCTTCCTGATCAATTCGGCCGGCCGGCCCTTGAGTATACCCAGCTTGACCAGTCCGCGCGTCAGCGCCTTGACAGCCGCTGCATGTGGCGCATTCCAGTGATTTCCCGGTAGCACCTGCTTGATGGCGGCCTGTTGTGCCGCCAGAA
>Ga0210064_1000952_pt1 | contig 13085 bp, 8 predicted proteins | sample Muzzi_CordC_D2_FD_185531 | JGI IMG/M metagenome (GOLD analysis project Ga0210064, IMG submission 185531) | Wetland microbial communities from San Francisco Bay, California, USA, that impact long-term carbon sequestration - Muzzi_CordC_D2 (SPAdes) | ecosystem: Environmental > Aquatic > Marine >...
CATGCCGTTGATCCAGCGCTCGTAGCTTCGCATGCCCCCGGTGAGGAGCCGGCGCGGGAACAAGCGCACCCGCGAGCCGACTCCGGCGAGCGCCGGCTCGGCCGCGAGCATGGCGACCTGATGTTCGAGACGCTCGCGGTGCATCAGGTCGTCGGCGTCCATGCGAGCGACGAATGCGCCGCGGCAGTGGTCGATGCCGGTGTTGAGGGCGGGAACGAGGCCGCGATGTGGAGTCTCGATCACGCGGATGCGTTCGTCGTCGCGCGCCGCCCGTCGAGCGATGGTGCGGCTCGCGTCGCTCGAGCCGTCGTCGACCACGACGCATTCCCAATCGCACAGCGTCTGGCGTGCGACGCTGTGCAGGCAGGCCGGCAGGGTGTCGGCCGCGTCGAAGACGGGCAGCAGGATCGAGATCGCGGGTCTGTCGGGCATGAGGTGTCTCGCCCGGCGATGCTATCCGACGCGCGGGCGCGCTGCGCGCGAGGGCGGTAGCGTTCCCTGGTCGATTCCCTGGAGGATTCTCTCATGCCCATGCCGACCGACATCCGCGCGATCGACCTGATGCTCACCGTTCCCGACGAGCGCTTCGCGAAGGCGTACGAATTCATGAAGCCGATGCTGCGCGACGACGAGAGCCAGGGCATGAAGATGCCCGCGCAGTACATGTTCAAGGACATCCCCGACACCGGCGAGCAGGCGGACTACATCGCGTACACGCTCGAGCGGATGGACGAGAATGGAATCGAGCTCGCGATGATCGGCGTGACCGAGGACTACGCGATCTCGAAGGAGGCGCTCGCGAAGCACCCGGATCGCTTCATCGGCTATTACGAGGTGGATCCCAACGGGGGCATGAAGGCGGTGAACCAGATCCGGAAGATGAAGGAGCACTTCGACATCAAGTGCGTGACCGCCTTCCCGGCCGGTTGCAATCCGCAGGTGCCGATCAACGACAAGCGGTTCTACCCCGTCTATGCGACCTGCATCGACCTCGACCTGCCGATCGGCGTCTGCACCGGCGTGCCGGGGCCGCGCGTGCCGATGGCCTGTCAGGACGTCGCGCTGATCGATGAGGTCTGCTGGTTCTTCCCCGAGCTCAAGTTCATCATGCGACACGGCGCCGAGCCGTGGACGGACCTCGCGGTGAAGCTGATGCTGAAGTGGCCGAACCTGTACTACATGACCAGCGCATTCGCGCCCAAGCACTATCCGAAGGACATCATCCACTACGCGAACACGCGCGGCGCGGACAAGATCCTGTACGCGGGCTATTTCCCGATGGGGCTTTCGCTCGAACGCATCTTCCGCGAGATGCCCGACGTCCCGTTCCGCGACCACGTCTGGCCCAAGTTCCTGCGCGAGAACGCCATCCGCGTGCTGGGCCTCGATCTGTAGGATCGCGCGCATCGGCGTTGGCTCGGTTGCTTCGACGAAGCCGCATCAACTCCAACGGCCGAGTTTGGAGAGAAAGAGGCGCACGGCCCCACGGCTCATTCGAAGAAGATGGGGCTCGACCAGGCGGCGCCTTGATCTTCCTGCACCGCGCGCACGTAGACGAAGTCGCCCGCGTGGAGATCGTCGAGCGTCACCTGCACCGCGACTTCGAGCCGACCCTCCGCGGGAATCGAGTGCACCGGTTCACCGCTGCGAATGATGTCGATGCGCTCGAGCGGCGTCACCGCCACCACGTGGACGAACAACTCGTCGGGCGGGCCGGCGGCATCCGGGGCCGGCACGGGCGCGGTCATTCCCATGCCGTGGCTTCCGAACGCGGTTCGCAGCAGGATGCGCGGGCCGTTCGTGGCGTAGACGCGGCGCTCGCGAAGCGCCGCCAGCACACCCTCGCGGGTGCGGTCCTCGCTCAAGATCGCGGCGATCCCGCTCATCCCCGAGGCGAGATGTGCGAGTCCCGGGTGTCCGTCGTGGCTGTCGCCGCTGCCGACGAAGCCGAGCTTGTAGCCGCGTTCGAGCGCGTCGCGGACGAAGTTTCCGCGCACGGAGTCGTAGATCGGATAGGGCGAGTCCGGGGCTTCGCTGCTGCCGTGAACCGAGGCGATTTCGGTGACGGGCTCGAGCACCGGATCGGGCGGGAAGTCCCAGTTCGTCGGGATCGGGCCGCCCGCTGAATGGTGGGCGAAGGTGAGTGCGCTCTGGCCGGCCAGCGCCGCCCACAGCTGCGGCGGCGATTCGTACTCGGTCGAGATCGAGCTGTAGACCTCGCCGACATCCTCGAAGTAGACGACGTGTCGATGCCCGTGGATCCAGCTCGTCCACTCGTACGCGAGCAGGCTCACGAAACGCCCCGGCTCGTGAGCGCGCATCGCACCCTCGCGAATCTCGCGCCACATCTCCGGGTGCTCGTCGAGCGGCAGCATTCCCCAGTGGTCGTGGTCCGACAACGCGGCGACGTCCAGTCCCGCGACGTCCCGCGCGTAGTGGAAGTAGTCGTCGACGGTCCCGGTTCCATCCGACAGCTTCGAGTGCCCGTGAAGGTCGCCCCACAGCACGCGCGGTCCGATCTCCGAGACCACGATCGGGTTGCTGGTCGCGGCGAGATCGTCCGACGCGCGCGCGTGCAGACGGTGGATTCCGGGGGCGCGCGCGACGACCTCGATGGTTCGAACCCCGCCGTCGGAGCGCTCGAATTCGACCGCATCCGGCAGCTCGAGGCCGTCCGATTCTCCATCGAAGACGACGCGCCCCGTGAAGTCGGTCCCCGCGCTGCCGGAGGCATCGAGCACCGCGAGGTGGATGCGCATGGTCTCGCCCGGGCGGGCGATCGTCGGGCCCGTCACGACCAGCTGCGCGGGCGGGCCGGCGGCAACGTCGACGGTCGGGGAATCGACCAGGAAACTCCGTTCGCCGTCGCCGTCGCCGTCCACTCCGATCCAGAATCGCGAGCCGTGTTCGGCGAAGCGGTCGACCGCGGCTCCGGCCGGGCCCGCGCCGTAGACGATGCGCAAGCGGTCGCCCGGCACGAGCGGTCGACCCGCGACGCGGATCGCGAGCAGCTGCTGGTCGATCGTCGCGGCCTCCAGTTCGATCGCATCCGCATCGGGCTCGTTGTCGCCGATCGGGCTCGCTTCGGGCTCGCTTCGGGCGATTGCGTTCGCATCGGGCTCGCTCTCGCCGATCGCACTCGCTCCGGGGGCGCTCTCGCCGCTCGCGATCGGCTCGATCGTGGTGAAGCCGGGTGCGTCGGGCATTTCGACCTGCGGCGTGCTCCAGCCCCAGAAGGGGGAGACCTGCAGGAAGACCGTTCCGCCCGTCGCGATCCCGAGCGGTCCGACCTCGTAGACGATTTCGAAGCGCCCGGGCCGGCCGACCGCGACCACGGCGTCCGCGCCGGGCTCGAGCCAGGCGCGTCCGCCGCCGTCGGACGGGTGGGGAACGCGCGCGGCCGCTTCCCGCAACGCCTCGACGAGCTCCCTTTGCGCGCCGGGGGGGTCGCCCCGTCCGTCGTCGCTCGCCCGTTCGTCGGCCGCTCTCGCGGGCGTCTCGGAGCGGACGTCCGCCGACTCGTCGCCGCCGCAAGCGAGCAGTGTCGCCAATGCGAGCAAACACGGTGTCACGCGTCGAAGTCGGCCGAGTCGCATTCCTTTTCCCCCGTTCCTCCGACCGAGCATATCGCGCTCGCGCGTCGCGCGAGTCCGACCGGAATGCCGCGCATCCGAAGCGACCCGCCCGGCGGGCGTCCCGCTCAAGGCCGCAGGCTGTGCGTCTTCCGGCCGAGGTGCTCGCGCAGCAACGGTTGGATCCAATCGATCCAATCGCAGAGTTCGGGCCGTGTCCGGCGCGGATCGATCAGATCGTTCACGGCGAACGCCTCCGCGCGCGGAAATGCCGCGGGCCGGCCCGCGAAGCGCGCCTCGAGCTCGCGTCGCCGAGCCTCGGGGTCCGGCGCCGCGGCGATCTCCCGGCGGAACGCGACGGCAACGCCTCCCTCGGCGGGCAGCGCACCGCCCTCGGCCGAAGGCCAGCAGAGCACGTGCGCGTTCGGTGCGAAGTGGGCCGCCGCGGCAACACCGTAGGTCTTGCGCACGATCACCGACGCCCACGGTACGGTCGACTGCACGACCGCGAACATGGCCTCGGTTCCGAAGCGGATCGTGGCGGCGCTCTCGGCTTCGCTGCCGATCATGAAGCCGGGCTCGTCGACGAAGCTCAACACCGGCAGGTGGAAGGCTTCGCAGAGGTCGACGAAACGCCGCAGCTTGCGCGCACCGTTCGCCGTCATGGCGCCTGCGTAGAAGTGTCCGTCGTTCGCGAGCACGCCGACCGGCTGGCCGTTCATGTGGGCCAGGCCGGTCACCTGGCCGCGGCCGTAGGCCGCGCCGATTTCGAAGAACGAGTCGCGATCGAGCACCAGCTCCAGCAGCTTCCGGATCTTGTAGGTCTTGCGCCGATCGCGCGGCACGATCGAGAGCAGCGCCTCCTCCCGCCGATCGCGATCGTCCGCGCAGCGAATCCGCGGCGCGCTTTCGTAGACGTTGGTGGGCAGGAAGCGCAGGAAGCCGCGAATGGCTTCCATGGCCGCGGCTTCGTCCTCGACGACCCGATCGACGACGCCGTTGCGGCCGTGCACGCCCGCTCCGCCGAGCTCCTCTTTCGAGATCTTCTCGCCGGTTGCGCGCTCGACCACCGCCGGGCCGGCGACGAGGATCTGCGCGTCCCGCGTCATCACCGCGAAGTGCGACGCCGCCAGTCGTGCCGCTGGAAAGCCCGCCACCGCGCCGACCGCAGCCGAAACGACCGGAGCGGTCGCCATGATCTCGGCGATCGAGCGGAAGCGGTGCGGTGCGTAGACGGGATCGCCGCGCACGCTGCCCGCGGGCGGCCGCTGTCCGCCCGCGGTACCGGTGACGCTCCCGCCGCCGCCCTGGAGGAAGCGGATCAGCGGCAGTCGGTAGCGGAGCGCGAGCTCTTCGGCGTAGACGCTCTTGCGCAATCCCGCCGGCGACGGCGAGCCGCCGCGCTGTGTGAAGTCTTCACCACCGACGACGCAGGGGCGCCCCTCGATCCTGGCGATTCCGAGCACGTAGTTCGCCGGTGTGAAGGAGCGCAGCGCGCCGTCCTCATCGGTCTCGGAATGGCCCGCGATCGAGCCCTGCTCGCGAAAGCTGCCGCGGTCGGCGAGCGCGTCGATGCGTTCGCGGATCGTGAGTCGGCCGAGCGAGTGTTGGATTCCGACCGCTTCTTCGCCGCCGTGCTCACTGGCGAGCTCGCGTCGGCGTTCGATGCCTTCGACCTCGGGCTTCCAACTCATGCTTCGATCCGCCGCCGTGAGCCGCGAGGTTAGTATAACGGCGGGTCAGTTCGTGGCGCGTTCCGCGGGCGGCTCCGCGGCGGCGGCTTCGGCCGCGACTTCGGTACCCGCGTCGCGTAGGAACGCGGTCGACCACGGCGCGACGCCGGTGTCCGGCCAATCGGCCGCTACGCCGAGCAGGTTGGCGAGCACGATCGACACGCCGCGCAGCGCGGGCCGGCCCGCGGCTCGCCCGTGCGGAATGCCGGGACCGGTCGCGACGAAGATGCCGTGCGGCGAGTGCTCCATGGCGGTGCGAATGCCGTGGTCCGACATCACGATGAAGACGTCGTCGGCGTCGATTCGCGAATGGACGTCCGCGATGCGCGCGTCGACGTAGCGGTAGACGTCGTAGAGCAGGAGCTCGCCGTCGTCCTGCCCGTCTCGGACCGTTTCGGCGAAGTGGGCGTGGGTCAGGATGTCGAAGGGTTCGATTCGGAGCGCCAGCAGGTCGACGCTTCCATCCACGACGATGTCCTCGGCGGTGTCGAATTCGGCCGCGATGGTGCGGATGTGTTGGGCATCCCGCCCCAGCGTGGCGGCCCGGGCGAGCATCGGGAAGCGCTCGCGTTCGTCGGCGCGGAGATCGCGCGCGCTCCTTCGAATCGGGATCCTCCGCGTACGGCCGAACGGGCCGGTGACCTCGCTGTGGCGGCCTGCGCGGATGCTCCCGTGGGCAAGCAGCAGATTCGCAGCCGCGCGATCGCCGCGACCGAGCACCGAGAAGATGTCGGGCTCCTCGGGAAGCAGCCAGCTCAGGCCGTCGAGCGGATTCTCGCCCACCGACGACAGCCCGGCGAGCTCGGTGCCCATCCGATGCATCAGACCCACGAACGACGCAGCGTTGCGCCGGTTCGGCCACACCAGGGCTTCGAGCGCGGCGGCCGTGAGCGGAGGATCGCTGTCGAGCACCGCGCGGTAGCCCTGCGCGAGCAGGGCGTCGAGCGTCGGCAGCTCCCCGCGCGCGCGCAGCGTCTCGACGATCCGCCAGTCGCCGCAGTCGACCAGCAGCAGGACCACGTGACGCCGACCATCGCCGGGTCGCCGCGCCAGGCTGATTCGAGCGCGGGGCTTCGGCGCTCGCGCGGCGATTTCGACATCGACGCTGCGCCCGGCCACGGGTTGGATGTTGCCGGATGCGAGCGTGCGAGCGTGAGCGTCGCGGTAGACCCAGCGGACGGGGGCCGTGCCGATCTCACGCTCGATTTCGATCCGACCGGACGCCGGGACGGGCACGGCGGCGAAGCGCGTGTCGACCGGTTCGTCGACCCCGGGCGAGAGCAGCAGCTCCGCGCCCGGTTCGGGCGCGGGTGCGGTGAATCGCACGCGACCGCGCAGCCCCGTCGCGGGCGTGGCGGCGAGGGCGCGGTGGCTGCCCGAGCGCACGAGCTCGTCGCGGGTGAGGCCGGTGAGCTCGAATTCCCGGTGGAAGCGGTCGTAGGCTGCGAGCGCCGCCTCGCTGTCGCCTTCGTTCGCGAGGGTGAGGATCAGTCGGATCGCGAGCGCTTCACGCAGCTTCGGGTCGATCGATCGGCCGCCGTTCGCGAGCGCCCGGCGCAGCAACTCCGACGGGGTCGAGGTGGGATCGGCGAGCCCCGCGATGCTCATCGCGAGCGCGTAGCGTGCCGCGACTTCGAGCGGATCTCCGCCCACCCGCTTCCAGCTTTCGTAGTTCGCGATCGTCGCCGCGGTGTCGCCGTTCGAAGCGAGTGCCAGGCCGCGCGCGTCGAACCACGCTCCGAGCGCCGCACCGGCGTCCTGCGGCGGCCGCTCGCCCAATGCTTCGAGTGCGGCCTCGGGGTCGCCGCGGAAGAGTTGCCGGTTCGCAAGACTGACGCGCATCCGCACCGCCTGCGGTCCGCGTTCGGGCACCCGCGCCGCGAGCTCTCGCGACACGACTTCGTCGTCCTCGATGCCGCTGCGGGTTTCGAGTTCGAGGTAGAAGAGATCGGGGTCGTCCGGGTAGCGGCGCGCCGCCCGGTGGGCGAGCTCTGCGGCTGCCTCGGAACGGGCCTGGCTTCGCCGGGTCTGGATCAGGTGGATCGAGAGCTCGGGCCGCGGCGCCCAGCCATCGTCGCGCCCGGCTTCGACCGCTCGCTCGAGCAATGCGATGCCGGCTTCGGCTTCGCCGGTCGCGAGCAACGCCAGAGAGCGACATTCGGCGGCGGCTCGGCCGGCATCGTCGTCTCCGACCCGGCCCTCCGTGCGCTCGAGAGCGGTCTGCCAGTCGCGCTGCTCGACGGCTTCGCAGGCTTCCAGGACCGCGATCTGATCGTCGATGCTGCGCACCGAGACCAGGCCGGCCCCCGCGGCACAGATCAGCACCGCAACGAGCAGCAGTCCTCTCCGATTCCCGCCGCGGATCACGCTCCCGAACCTCCGGCGAGGCGAATCCGGACCCGCACGGCGCCCGGCTCGCGTTCCCCATCCGCCGTCAGTCTTCGCCAGGGCCAGGTAGTGGTCGCGAGACGAGCCGCGTCGGGCTCGAGGTGGGCGAAGCGGCTGTCGGCTTCGGGAATGCGCGCGAGCTCGACCGTGAGCGCGTGCGTGGATCGCGGTGCGTCGCCCGCTCGCGTCGCAGGCGCCTCCCGATCGAGCGCCTTGCGAACGCTCGCCGCGTTCCAGCCGATTACGAGAGCGGACTCGGTGGCGGCGTAGCAGGGCGCGAAGTCGGGCATCAGCTTCAGATCGAGCAGGCACGCGCCCCGGGCGGATCCGAGCGCGAAGTCGCTGCGCCGCAACGGCCAGGCCGAACGCAGTTCGTTCAGGAAGCCCTCCATCGCGCGGACGGCCGGCTCGCGAAACGCGAATCCGACCGCGAGGGCGGCGCGCGGCATCGGATGTCCCGGCTCGGGCAGGTAGACCGCAGCCTCCCAGGTGCCGTCGAGAACGGCACCGGCGAACAGCTCGCTCTTCAGGCGGAACATCCGGTCGGCCTGGCTGCTCGCGGGCACCAGGGATGCGATGTCGATTCCGCCTTCCGGGCGAAGGCGGGCGTGGATCAGCTCGTCGTCGCGGTTCAGCAGCGTCGGGCCCGCCGATTCGCGATCGGGCAGCAGCAGTGCGCGCGCGCTCTCGAAGCGCGATTCGGGCAGCAGGATCTCGGCGTCCACATCTCCGCCGGCCGCGACCATCAGCGTTCCGACGGTGCGGTCGCGAGCCGGTCCGGCCAGCGCGAAGGCGATGTCGGCTTCGCCGCGCGATCGATCGAGAACCGCGAGATCGCCGCCTCGATCGAAACAATCGAGTGTCGACCAGAGTCGATCGTCGTCCGCCGCCGATCTCGCTTCGAGCCACGCGCAGTCGGGCAGGGATCGGAGGAGCAGCGCAGCGCGCCTCGCGATCGGAGTGCCCTCGAGTCCGGTCAGGCGTTCGAGCAGCTGCCGCAGCGCGGTCGTGCGGGCGACCAGCAGGTTGCCTTCGGGCCAGGTCGGCGAGTTCGCGGCGGGCTCCGCGCAGCTTCCGCCGATGAGCGCGAACGTTGCGAGCGCCGCGAGGATCCGGCGGAGTCGACGCCGATCCGAGGGGGACTCCCCTCGTTCGTCCTGTGCCTCGCGTCGGATTGCCATGCCACTTCATCGGAATCGCCACGGCCTTGCTTGAGTCGGCATGCGGAGTGCACAAGATCGCGTCTCGCTTGCAGATTCACGGCCGTGCTTTTCTCGGGACGATCCGCTCCGAAGCCTCAATCGAGCGGTCGACGCTGCCGATAACCAGGGCATGATGGCCGTGCAGCTCTTGGCGGATTCGCAGGAACCGGCTCCCGAATCCGGAGGGCGTCACCCGGTGCCGCCGCAGCGTGTCCGCTGCACGCCCGAAGCCTGCTGGGAGCGCGACTACGGGTCGCGACACGTCCTCGGAATGCGAGTGGACGGCACGACGTACGCGGAGACCACCGCTGCGGTCGTCGACATGGCGCTCTCGAACGCGGGTGGAATGGTGTGTGTCGCCAACGTCCACATGCTGATGGAGGCCTTCGACGATCCGGACTTCCGACGCCTGGTGAACTCGGCGGATCGTGTGACTCCGGATGGAGTCCCGCTGGTCGCGGCATTGCGGCGCGCGGGGGTGGCGCGTGCGGAACGTGTCTACGGGCCGACACTGACCCCGGCGGTGTGCGCGCGCGCCGAGGAACTCGGACTGCCGGTGGGCTTCTACGGCGGAACCGACGAGGTGCTCGCGGATCTCCGTCGCGAGCTGCTGAGGCGCTATCCGAAGCTCGACATCGCCTATTCGAACGCGCCACCGTTTCGCCCGCTCCGCGAGAGCGAGGACGCCGCCGTGGTGGCCGCGATCCGGGCGTCCGGAGTGAAGATCCTGTTCGTCGGTCTCGGCTGCCCGAAGCAGGAACGCTGGATGGCCGCCCATCGCGAGTCGCTCGCTTGTGTAATGCTCGGCGTCGGAGCGGCGTTCGATTTTCTCGCGGGCCGCAAGCGGCAGGCTCCGTCGTGGCTGCAGGGCCTCGGTCTCGAGTGGCTCTTCCGGCTGTGTACCGAGCCGCGTCGGCTCTGGCGTCGCTACCTGATCGGCAACACCCGCTTTCTCTACCACTACACGCGAGAGCGACTCCGGAGCCGGTCGGTCTCGAGTCCATGAAGCGGATCGATCTTCGCGCCGTGCGGCGTCTGCACGTGTTCACGGACTTGATCCTGGTGTCTGCCGGTTGGATCGCGGCCTATGGGCTGCGGCACTCCCTGAACGACGTGCTCGGCTACCCGATCAACTCGTTCTATTGGTATCTGCGCGCGTTGCCGCTGGTCGCGTTGCCCTGGATCGCATCGTGTTGGTTCTTCGGGATCTACGGTCGCGATCGCATCTCGACCGGGGCGGATCAGGTCCAGTCGTTGCTCCGCGGAGTCGCACTCGGCCTGCTGGTGGTGAGCTCGATCAGCTTCTTCGTGAAGGAGCTCGAGTTCGGGCGCGTCGTCGTGCTCGCGTGTGCGGGGTTCAACCTGATCTTCCAGGGCGCGAGCCGGGTGGTCTTCCATCGCATCCAGGAACGCCTCCGCGTCTCGGGCGATCACGACGTCTCCGCGCTGATCGTCGGCACCGGGATCACTGCCATTCGCCTGCTCCAGAAGCTCCAGGATCACCGCGAGACCGGCTACGAAGTGGTCGGCTTCCTCGACGACGACTACCAGCCCGGCTGCAAGGACGTGGCCAACCGGCCCGTGCTCGGTACGGTCGAATCGTTGCGCGAGATTGCGCTCGAGCAGGGCGTGAGCGAGGTCTTCATCGCGGATCCCTCGCTCGGCCACACACGGATGCTCTTGCTCGTGCTCGATTGCGAGGACCTGGGGATCACGTTCCGCGTCGTCACGAACCTCTTCGAGGTGCTCACCGCCGGCACGCCGGTCGATCTGGTGGACGATCTTCCGCTGGTGCGTCTCGGCCGCGAGCGGCTGCCGCGATCCTATGCTCCGCTCAAGCGCGCGTTCGACATCGTCGGTGCGCTGGTCGGAATCGTGGTGACCGCACCGCTGATCCTGTGGTGCGCGCTGCGTACGATCCGGACGAGTCCGGGGCCGGCGTTCTTCGCCCAGGAGCGCAGCGGCCAGAACGGCCGGAAGTTCCGGATGTACAAGTTCCGGACGATGTACGCCGATGTGGACCATTACGCGGTGGCGCCGCGCGACTCGAGCGACGACCGCATCACGCCCTACGGTCGCTGGCTGCGCGGCACCAGCATCGACGAGCTGCCGCAGCTGTGGAACGTACTGAAGGGCGACATGTCGCTGGTTGGTCCGCGTCCCGAGATGCCGTTCATCACGGAGACCTACGACGACTGGCAGCGGCGGCGGCTGTCCGTGAAGCCCGGTATCACCGGTCTGTGGCAGATCCTCGGGCGCAAGGATCTGCCGATGCACGAGAATCTCCAGTACGACTTCTATTACATCCGGAACCGGTCGTTGAGCCTCGACCTCTCGATCCTGATCCGGACGGTCGGCGCCGTACTGTCGCGCCGCGGTGCCTTCTGATGCGGGCGGCTCGCTGCTGATGCGCGTTGCGATCTTCCACAATCGCTATCGCCAGCGGGGCGGCGAGGACAGCGTCGTCGACTTCGAGGCCGAGCTGCTTCGCAAGGCCGGGCACGAGGTTCGCATGTTCGTGGTCGACAATCGCGACGAGATCGGCCGTTCGCTGTCCGGCGCCTTCGGTGCCGTGCGCGCCGCAAAGAACGCGCGCTGGAACGCTCGCAGTGCGGAGCGCGTGCGCGCATTCCTCGAGGCGGAGCCCGTCGACGTGGGGCACGTCCACAACTTCTTCCCACTGCTCACTCCGGCCGTGCATGCGGCCATCGGCGAATGCGGCGTACCGGTGGTACAGACGCTCCACAACTACCGTCTGCTGTGCGCGAACGGGATGTTCCTGCGGCGGGACCGCCCCTGCGAGGACTGCGTGAAACGGGGGCCGTGGAATGCGGTTCGCCACGCTTGCTATCGCGGCTCGCGCATCCAGACCGCGGTCTGGGCGGACCAGGCTCGACATCATCGGCGTCTCGGCACGTGGCCCGCGCGGGTCGACCTGTTCACGACGCCGAGCGCGTTCGCGCGCACGAAGCTGCTCGCGGCGGGCCTGCCGCCCGACCGGGTGGTGGTGAAGGGCAACGCCGTCGACGACCCCGGCCCGGCAATCGCACCCGGCCGCGGCGGCGTCTTCGTCGGCCGCCTGTCGCGTGAAAAGGGCGTGCACTTGTTGCTGGAGGCGTGGCGACGCCTCGATGGACAGCCGCTCACGATCGTCGGCTCGGGCCCGGAGGCGGCCGCCCTGAGGCGCGCCGCCGCGAATATTCCCGGCGTGTGCTTCCTCGGCCGCGTCGATCGCGGCCGCGTCTTCGAGGCGCTGCGCGAAGCCGCCTTCTCGATCGTGCCTTCGCTGTGGTACGAGAACTTCCCGGTCGCGGTCGCCGAGTCGCTGGCGTGCGGCCGCGCGGTGGTTGCCGCCAGCCCGACCGCTCTCGACGAGTTCGTCGACCATGGGCGCAACGGGCTGCGTTTCGATCTCGGCTCCGTCGACGGTCTCGCGGCTGCATGTCGCACGCTCCTCGACGATCCGGCCGGGGCCGAGGCGATGGGTCTCGAGGCACGCGCCGACTACGAGGACCACCTCACGCCGGGGGCCAGCCTCGCCGCATTGCTCCGGGTGTACGAGCGGGCGATCGCGCTGCGGAAAGCGGCTCAGTAGGCCTTGTAGAACGCGAGTGGCGCGATGGAGGGCGGATCGTCCACGGCGAGCACCAGCATGCCGCCGGGCACGTCGTCGACGAATTCGGCGACGTGGTCTCCAGCCGCGAGCTCCACGGTTTCGCCGGGGCCGACCTGCCGGTCGCCGATCCGGATCGCCGAGGGAGTCTCGAACGGCAGCCAGCGGTAACGACCGGGCACGATCAGCTCGAACTCGCTGCGGTCGCCGCGCGACCCCTCGAGGCGGCGACCCGCCACGAAGACCGACGCCCGGTAGGGCTGGTAGTTCTCCGCCATGAAGCGCCGGACTTCGACCGGGAACTGATTCAGGCGGAAGGACTGCACGACGAAGCGAACCGGGCGCTGTCGAAACTCGCCGACGAGCCGGCGGGTGTAGCGCTCGCGGTCGTCGCCGCCGAAGTGCCGCTTGATGGCTTGCGAAAGGTAGAGCTGCAGCGGATCGGCTTCCCTCCGGCAGAAGGGGGCGCGCTCCGGATGGAAGCCGACGGCGTCGTCGTCGAAGTTGCGGTGGATGAAGCTCAGGCTCTCGCGCTGCACCGACTGCGTGTCGATCGTGAGCTCCGCGATGCGGGCGA
>Ga0210064_1000953_pt1 | contig 13073 bp, 16 predicted proteins | sample Muzzi_CordC_D2_FD_185531 | JGI IMG/M metagenome (GOLD analysis project Ga0210064, IMG submission 185531) | Wetland microbial communities from San Francisco Bay, California, USA, that impact long-term carbon sequestration - Muzzi_CordC_D2 (SPAdes) | ecosystem: Environmental > Aquatic > Marine >...
TAGATGAAAAGTAATGCCCAACCATGTGCTGGACGCTGACTGGGGTTTCGCTAGCGCTCCACCTCAGCCAGGTCGGCACTACGTTATAACATTAAGAGAAAAAATGGAAAATTCGATTTTTTTAACAATATTGTCTGGTGTATCTGTTTTTGTTCTGGGTCAATTTGTTCTCAAACTGGTCCTTGACCCTATAGTTTCTTTAAAGAATGTTTTTGGAGAATTGTCGGCTTTTTTCCTCAGAGAGCAGACGAAAATTACTAATGCAAATGCTACTGAAGAAATTCAAAATGGAATAAAACGTCTTTCCTCTTCCATTTTAGCAGACAGACAAGCAATTCCTTTTTATATGTGTGTTGCTTTTATATTGAGGTTACCAAATGATGAGTCCCTCATTAATGCATGTGGGTCATTAAATAAAATTTCCTACCTAGTAGCAGGCCAAAAACCGGCTTCCCCTGGCAATGACATATATGCTGACATTCTTAATGAAATGAAAAAAGTAAGTAAAAGTTTGAAAATCACGTTAGAGTATGCAAAGTTATAACCAGCCGCCTGGAGCAGACGGCTTGAAGACCGCAATTTTACGTAAAGGTCGTGCTATCTTGAAAGACATTTGGGCCGCTGCTCAGGCGGAACGTTATGTTTTTGATGAAAACTCTTGCGTCAATTTCAGTTTTTAATCAGGTGTATTATAATGGAACAATTCAAAACAGATAATCTTGTTTATTTGGACGTTGAATTTGTAGCGCTAAAATATGAGGAAATTACTGGTGAAGCACCATCATCCCGGCTCACAAGGACTGAAGGCATGAAAGCCGGTATAGGGATTCCAGTATTATCCGCAGGGGTCCATACTCAAGAGACCAGAAGCTATCAGCTTTCATCATTGGGAATGTTGAAAAAGATTTGGGGGTCCTTAGAAAAATATCCTTCATTTGATAAGAATATGCACAGCACGATTAACAAGCCCCAAATATTCTGGGTTCAAGGTCATATTACAGTATCGATATGGGGCAAGCCAAAAGACCAAGACGAGAAATATACCTATTACCAAATGTTGGATGATAAGGATAATACGGACTTCTCTCTTCTTACGAAATCTGAATATACCAGTTCGGGTTATGATTCTCTTTTTGAAGTTTCACCTGCTATACAAAACAATATTAATATCCCGGTCTCTGCCTTGGTAAAGATATTGTATTACAGCACAGTTGGTAAAAGTTTCGTTTCATCACCGTTCTTAATTGTTGAAAGAGAAAATTAAGAATTTGAACATAACAAAGCGCTTTCACTCAGACGACAAAAACCGCCCCTGGTGAAGCGGAGCGTTGTCGAGGACGCTGCGCGTCCTCGACAATCGCTGCGGATGATCATCCGCAGGCTGCTCGGCGCGCTGCGCCTCACAACCAGCGAATGCACCTGGCAGCGCCCGTCCATGACCTTTTCGGGCTCATTCCCGGGCTTGCAGGTGATCCGCAGCGATTAGCACCGTAATCATTTGTTTTTTTAAGTAAGATATTGAAAGGTAAAACGATGGGATATAGGGGACGGGTATTGATATATTGATTGGCAAAATGGGGTTTTGCGGCTATTTGAACGGACATGCCACGAAAAGCCAGAATTGACCTGTGCCGGCGTAGCTTTAGCGAAGACGCATGCTGAGGGTGCGCTGCACCATATCATAGTTCGCGGAATCGAACGCCGGAAAATCTTTTGGGACGATGAAGATCGTGATTCCTTTGTAAAGCGACTGGGACAGGTGTTGACTGAGACGTACACCGATTGTTTTGCATGGGCTTTGATTCCCAATCACATCCACCTTTTGCTGCGTACGGGCCTTACACCGATCAGCGTGGTCATGAGCAGACTTTTGGAAGATCCTAATCTAATGGAGTTGGTCCGTTACATCCACCTGAACCCATTGCGTGCCAAACTTGTGGCGAACTATAAAAGCTTGAAGGGATTCCGCTATGCAGGCCACAGTGGCTTAATGGGCAAATGCCCCCATGAATGGCAAAACACGGAATATATTTTGTCCCTGTTTGGTTGCAAGATATCTGCAGCGCGTCGCTCATACAGCGAATTCGTAGCAAGAGGCGTTAGCGACGGTGAAAGGCCGGAATTGGTTGGAGGTGGTCTAATTCGCAGCCTTGGCGGTTGGGTGGCAGCCAAAGCAGTGCGCGGGGGCAAAGACCGGATTAAAAGTGACGAACGTATTTTAGGCGACGGCGAATTTGTGACGGAGGTTTTAGAAAGCTGCCGGCAGCAATTGGAGCGGCGCTACCAGTATCTGGCCCAAGGCTATGATTTTAATTGGTTGGTTGATCAAGTGGCAAACCGTTTGAGTTTAGACCAGCAAATCGTAACGCGTCGGGGCAGGTATCCGGATACGGTGGAAGCCCGCAGCGTATTATGCTACTGGGCCGCCCGGGGACTTGGCATCAGCACCTTGGAGCTTTCCAAAAGGCTTGGCATTTCACAACCCACAGCCAGCCAATCGGTAAAACGGGGCGAAAAGATTGTCAAAGAAAAGGGACTCAGGCTGCTGGAATGAATCATGCCAATATATCAATACCCGTCCCCAAACACCTACCGCGAGAGGCGGCAGAGCAGTGATCAGAGTTAGTTCCCGAAAGAAAATAGCAGAAGAAGGAGGGTAGAGAATGGCCGAGCAACACTTCGGTAAAGCTTACGGCGGAAAACCACCGCTAAACTACGAACGTTTCTTTGTTCCAGCGATTGGCGCGCCCTTGGCAAAGGACCTTATTAAGCTCGCCGCGCTTCGTTCAGGCCAACGAGTGTTGGACGTTGCTTGTGGCACTGGCATTGTCGGGCGGCTCGCATCACAGCAAGTCGGTGCCTCTGGGACCGTCGCTGGGTTGGACGTCAATCCCGGTATGCTGGCGGTTGCGCGCTCCGCAACACCGCCTGCTATGGCCATCGAGTGGCACGAGGCGAGCGCCGAGGCAATGCCACTCCCGGATGCGTCGTTCGACGCCGTGCTGTGCCAGATGGGTCTCCAGTTCATGCCGGACAAACATGCTGCACTGTGCGAGATGCGGCGGGTACTGGTGCGCGGTGGCGGCCTGATCCTTAATGCGCCTGGACCCACACCGCGACTATTCACTATCATGGGGGAGGCGCTCGAGCGTCACATCGGTGCGGAGGCAGCGCGGTTCGTGTTTCAGGTTTTCTCGCTCCACGACACGGCAGAGATTCAGAAGCTCCTTAGCGGCGCAGGCTTTCACGATGTCTCCGTTCAGTCCGACACCAAGACGCTACGCCTCCCGGCACCGGAGGAGTTTCTTTGGCAGTATGTGCATAGCACGCCGCTGGCGGGCGCCGTGGCGCAGGTGCATGACGACCGTCGCGGCTTGCTGGAGCACGACGTCGTCGCAAAGTGGCAGGAATTCGTAAACGATGGCGCCTTAGTGCTTCAGGTGCGCGTCGTAGTAGCGAGTGCACGGAAGTGAGAGCCAACCGGAAGCAGTTTGCCGCCAAACAACGGCATCCAGTTGCCGACACTCCGTGCCGCAGATGATGCCGCAGGCGTTATGAGAATGGAAGGAGCAGTATATGAAAATCATCCTATTTGCAGCTTTGATATTGACAAATTCAGTCTGCGCAAATAACGCGGCACCAGAGAATTTTGATCAATTCTACAAAAGAATTAATGAAAAGATAGATAGCATTGAAACATATGAAATGAATGTACTATTTTCGGAGGCCATAACTAATTCTGAAAGTGATTTTTCTGACTTTTATGAGCTTTTGTTTAAGGTGATACGAGAATCCGGGGAAATTAATAATTTAAATATTTCAGATTCTGGAAAGCTGAAAAAGCTAGTAGATTTAAAGTCTATATGTAAAATGTCAGTAAAATACAAAGAACCTAATCGGCTGTATATCGACGCGATTAGCAATTTTTTGACCCAGGGCAGAGGGGGGCACAATGAGCAAATAATGAGAATTTATACTACGTTCGATGGAGCACACCAAAAAGCTCGGTCCTCAATCGAATTTAATGGCAAAAAAAAACGTAAAATCAATAATAATGGATTCATCAATTAATAGTGATGAACGGCCATTTGATGGCTGGAACTTGAAACACTTTGGATTCGCCCAAGGTCCTGACTATATCGGCACTGTCAAAAGCCTATTATATCGGTATGATTTTAAACTTTTAAGCCGAAATGACAATATTATTATATTCTCGGGAACGCTGAGTAAAGATAGAATGATTGCAGCATATCCTAAATCCATTCCTAAAGAGGCAGCAAAAAGTTTAGTGGAAATGGACGCAAAAGTGGAAAGATCATTCAATATCGAATTTGATACAAAGAGGGACTTAATAATTGGATACTTTGGTGAATATAACTCAGCTTTTAATACAGTGAAAAAGATATGTCGTTTCAAAGACATTCAGATTAATCAAAAAATAAATGAAAACGTTTTCTTTTTTATATCTATGCCCAATGAAAAATTTTCAGACATAACCGATTTGGTCCGTAAATCGAGAAAACGAGACTACACAGGAAAACAAGAAACAAATTAGGTTACTAAAGTACTAACTCATAACCTCAATCTTCAGTGGACTCGTTTCACTCCCCACTGAGAAAATCGTTCGGTGACGACTAAAAAACTAAAGTGGTGTAAGAATGAAAATTTCAGAGAATCAACAGAATGAAATCTTCAAGCCTCTTTCTGAACCGGAAATTACAAAAGAATTTTCAAAAGAAATTGCCAGTAACGCACTAAGCGTAGTTTTGGATGCAATTAATTCTACTGTTGGAGGTCTGATTATCACAGATACAAATGGGTTTATTCGTTTTGTGAACCCATCATTCTGCAAAATGTTCGATTATTCACCTACCAATATAATAGATAAAAATGCGGCCGAATTATTTTATACCAAGGAAGTTAGAACTTTTTCTGATGTTATCTCAATAATTGACATCAGCAAAGACGATACCGAAGAATTTGTCGTAAAAAGTAAAGATGGAACTACTTTTACTGTTGAAGTTTCTGCTTCAAATGTCACTTCTGTAAAAGGCGAACTTGTTGGTAGAGTGGCATCATTCGTTAATATTACTAAGCGAAAGGAAGTCGAAGCTGATCGAGAAAAACTTATTCAAAAGCTGCAAGATGCTTTAGATAAAATAAAAGTATTAAGGGGGATAATCCCTATCTGTGCTTCTTGTAAAAAAATTCGTGATGACAAAGGGTATTGGAATCAATTAGAGAGTTACATAAGAGAACATTCCGAAGCTGAGTTCAGCCATGGAATATGCCCTGATTGTGCCCAAAAACTCTACCCTGAATTTTATAAATAGAAACCACCGAACGAAGGCGCTTGAGTGGATGCGAAAATCTTCGGCGGCGTTACATGGCAATCTCATTGGCGCACCACTCAGCTTGATCGTTAATTTGAGGAAATAATTATGAATTTCGACATATTAATTTCGAAAAACAAAACATACTTAAACATCCATGTGAAAGAAGCGGTGACACTTGATCTATTGGAAAAATTTATAATAGAAGCAGCAAAGCAAGCTAATGCAGGCGGGTTTAATAAATTTCTCTTTGATTTACGGCAAGCACCTAACCAGACGAGCAATTTCGGCCATTATGATTTCGTGTATGATCGATCTAAAAAATTGGGATTTAGACCTGGTTCCAAACATGCGCTGCTTGTGAGTTTGGAAGACGTTAATGATTATAGATTTGTAGAAACTATCCTTCTTAATGCTGGGTATCAAAGCAAGATGTTTACGGATGAGAAGGCTGCAACCGAATGGGTAGAACAATAGATTTACACTAACCCATAAGGATAGAGTCGATCCTGACAAAGTCGATCTCTATCTATTGGTCGGGATTGGAAATTAAGTGAGGCTTAATGGAGAAGTTTTCTGCCGCGTAGCGGCTTACTTGAAAAATGCAAATGAAGCTGACGTGAAAAGCTGAGCGGTTTATCGTTAAGGCCGTGCAAGCTCGAAAGGTTTCTTGCCCGCCGGTTGTCCGCAAACGTTAGCAGAAATGATATGAATACTATTAAAAGACTTCAAGAATGGTACCTATCTGAATGTAACGGTGACTGGGAACATACTTATGGGGTGCAAGTAGGTACCCTTGATAATCCTGGTTGGATGGTCGATATCGATCTTCATGAAACTTCAATGGAAAACATTCCCTTCTTAACGATTAGCTATGGAATTGGGGCTGAAAGCATTGAAGATGACAGCAACTGGTTGTTGTGCGAATTGGACAACGGCGTATTCAAAGGTCGTGGCGGTCCGGAAAAACTGGAGGATATTCTGACGATCTTTTTAGATTGGGTAAAAAGCCAGCGCTAACAAGGCGAATGCTCGTGCCTGACAGGAAAAGGTTGCGGAGTTTATCGTAAAATTTATTGGGCCCTCAAAGGCTTTACCGCCTGCAAATGGTTTGCAGCGCTAGAAAGGAAGATAATCGTGCAATTTAATTTAAATTACCACGATGCAATATTTGAAGTAACGACTTCCGGTGATGCAATCCTCCAAGGATATTATGATTTTACAGAAGCGGTCTTAGAACATGAAGAATGGAAACCAGGTGGACTTATCCTACTTAACCACACAGAACTTAATACCGGGCCCTTAACGATTGACGATATTCAGGCAATAGCTAATATTCCTGGACAATATAGTGTGCAACTTGGGACGGCAAAGGTTGCAATTGTAGTGGATCGAGATCTGGATTACGGTATGACAAGGATGTGGCAGGCTTTAGTTGAGAGCTACATAACTTTGCATGACTCGACGAAAATATTCAGAAATAGAGATGAGGCTGTGGCATGGCTGAAAAGTTTCTAACAAGGATAATTCTCGTGCCCACACAAAAAACAGCCCGGCTGATTAGCGGCGTTGGTTGCGACACGATGTCGCATAATTAATTGTATTTACAGATGGTTATACCATCTGGGAAGTACCCAGTATGTTCCTGCTGGTCCCTACGTGGGCGTGCTGCCGTTGCGCTGATGACGGGGTGCGAAGCCCCACGGACAACGTACCGAATTGGGTCGAAATGGTGACAGGCCGACCCTTCCGGGAAGCCTCCCCGGTTAAGGGCTAGGGACGAGTGATATGGTGAAGGCATATGAATGTCCTCAAGCATCGTCAAGCTAGACAGACCTACTGAGGCTTAATAGGTCAAAGGCTATTCCCTTGTGTGATTAGCATGCGGTCAGGTTGCAAGTCTCTAACGTGCTTGCACGGAACTGCAGTACCGCCGGTGTATAGGGCGCACCTAAGTTGCTCATAGGATTAATTATGTGGAACGTGGAAATCCCGTATCTCCGCCTGATATTGTCAGGCAGGTGAAACCGTAAGGCACACTATTGGGGTTGCGGGCGTAAGATGCAGGAAAAAGCGAAGGCTACCCTGTAATGGGGTGGATACGGGTTCAAGCTTTGCCCGACCCGAAAGGGAGCTGACGTCCGACGGGTGCCAGTTACTGTCACCCGGGCAGGTGTCCCGTTGCGAGAACACTGAGGGAATCACATTAAGGAAGGAAAGCAAATGACGGCGGCCATTAGGCTTGCTGGTGCGCCTTCGGCCGAAAGGCATTGTGACTGTCAGCTTGTATCGCAAAGTTGGTTTGAATGTAATTCACTCCGGCGGGTAGCCCCACTAGGGTTTGCCTTATGGGAGGCTTGAGCCGCGTGAAGGGAAACCTTCAAGCGCGGTTCTGAGGGGGCTTGGGGCTGGCAACAGCCCCCGGCTACCCGGTTCGGGTCGGTGTGTCGGGTAATTCTTAAAATGATTGACCAGATGCCTGAATCTGAGGCACTCTGAAGTAAATTCTCTTTAACCAAAATTCGTTCTCTTTTGAAATTTTTTTGCTCCATTTACGGCACTGCTCATGATTGGCGTTCGGGCTTTAAAGAGCAAATATGAAAAAAGTCACTGTTAATACGTATCGTGAAGACAAATATTATCTGCGGGTGGTTCAAGCAATTGCAAGGGTTTTGTCCAAATCCGATGTTGTTGCACCTGTCGAAGTATTGATAGAAATGGGGAACCTATCGAAAAAGAACCATGATGCATGGCGGAAAGGGCAAGTGCCGTATCTTGAGCGTGTATTTGAAGGAAGCCTTTCCAAGGCTAATCGTATCCTCAGCATCATTGGTTTTCATGTTCATGACCTTAGTATGGTTCCGCAACATACACGGTATCACCAATGGGGCAAAGGTAGAAACCACGTATTACAGTTTTCAAAATCAGGGGATAAAAAGATTGAAGAGGCATATTCGAGACATTATCACTGGAATCAATCACCTGAAAAGAAGAAAGAAATTATTGAAAGAGTGAAGGCCGAGCAATTCATTTGAGAGGGACCGGAAATAGTCGTGGCATTTTCAGAGAGTTTCATTTTATCAAGATATTGATGCCCTTAACACGGCCTTTTGCATCCGTTTGCCGGTCCTTCAGTTCCAACGTTAAGCCGAACAAAAAAGAGTCTTAAGCTATGGATAATGAAAAAAATATATTGAATTCAATCGGAAACACGCCTCTATTCGAGCTGCGCCATGTCGTTCCAAATGGTTGCGCACGTATACTTGTAAAGGTCGAAAGCCAAAATCCGACCGGTAGTATGAAAGATCGCATGGCACGTGCCGTTGTATCCGGAGCCGTTTCGCGCGGTGCGCTCGGGTCTAACGGTACTGTTATTGAATACACCGGGGGAAGCACCGGCACTTCGCTTGCATTCGTGTGTGCTGCTATGGGGTATCATTTATCAATTGTTACATCGGATGCATTCAGCCGCGAGAAGCGAGATCATATGCGAGCACTAGGCGCCAGTGTCCTTGAACTGCCGAGCGAAGGGGGGCGCACAACCAAGGAACTCATTCAACGAATGATGGCAAAGGCAAAGGAGTTGAGTTCCTCCCCTAATTCCTTCTTTGTGGATCAATTTAACAACCCTGATGCTGCCTCTGGTTATGGGTCCATGGCTGAGGAAATCTGGGATCAATCGGGCCGAAAAGTAGACGCTTTTGTCCAATCAGTCGGCACTGCACAATGCATCACGGGAGTCGCGAATACTTTGCGTCGTCTAAACAGTGCGGTTCATATTACTGCGGTCGAACCTAGTGAGTCTCCAGTTCTTACAGGCGGGGCGCCTGGCCCCCACAAGATTGAAGGCATTGGACCAGGATTCATTCCTCCAATCTGGACTGATAGTCTGGCTGATGAGATTGTTCAGATTTCAACAAGTGAAGCGAAGGATATGGCTAGACGTCTCGCAAAGGATGAAGGGCTATTCGCGGGTACGTCAACCGGTGCTAACATATCGGCTGCAATCCGGGTTGCAGTTCGGCTGGGTACTGGTCATACCGTTGCTACAATTGCCTGTGATGCAGGATTGAAGTATTTGTCGACCGATTTATACACTTTTGCTTAAGAATAGGTTGAAGCGGCCCAACTACAGCTTGGAGAAGGACGCCTGTTGCGCCGGCCCGTCACTCGCCCCTCTCAAGCTGGGCGTTCGTCGGGCCGATCGGTTGGTGGGGGGGCCTTCTATCCGTCGAATCGCATGGGCGGCGGTGACGAACTGGAACGGCGTCTGCGCGACGCCATCGAGGCGACGATGGGACTGGAACGCAAGGAGAGCTGAGAGCGGCTCGTTGCCAAAAATGATCGCCTTTAGATCGTGCTATTAGGCGGTGAAAGGGATGAGGTGGCAGCTTATAGAAAAATGGGGTCGTGCCTCGCTCAGTGATTATAGAAAATCAGTTAATCACTGATCCAGACTTGACACTCTATCCCACATTTATCAACAGAAACTCTCTCGACATGAATATGTCGAACAATGGCATAAACAACGACGGCAAAAAGCCGCCGCGTCTTATGCCAAGCGCTTTAAACGTCAACACATTTATGAAGCAATTGCTTCAAATAATATTTTTGTGGGGAATTTTTGATTTTGCTGCAATTGTCTGTTACATGGGTTGGAATCTTTATATGAATTTTATCTTCCATTATATTTCAAAGATAGAAACACAGCTTATGGATGGGAACCGACCCTAATATGAGTTAAGGAAGAATAGTCTAACCCATGCATGTAGCAGAAGGCTTGAGGGTGGCGGTTTTTCGTAAAGACCGTGAATGCTTGAAAACTTTTTGGGCCGCTGCCGACCGGCGGGTGCTGGTGTATATGGAAGGAAGCTAATGATGAGGAGGCACGTGGGCCACGCCGTGGCCTTGCTATTGATGTTGTCGGCAGTGTTGCTGGGGATATTGGTTCCGGGCGGTCCTATTGAAACGAGAAGTTTTTCGCATATCTCACCATTTATATTGGGGGCATTTAATACATTCTTGACAGTCCTTGGGATCGGCAGTCTTGTGCTGGCTTATTGCGCTTTTAAAGGTAAAAGATGGGCTATCCTGGCAGCATCATTCTGCGGGATATCCTACTTCCTGGTCTATGCACTGGATCTTGGAATGATTTTTCCAGTCTCGCCGGACAAAATGCCCCCGGCATTATTCGGCATTGAAGTTGCAGGTCTCTTGGTTTCGTTTCCGCTAACGTTTCTTTCCCTCCGTGGGGTTTCTATGCCCGTGGTCAGTTGCCAAAGCCCTGAGAATCAGGTTGCGGTAAAGAAAGCACACGTTTTGTTGCTGGTCTTGATGACTCTCGCAGGAGTTGGGATAATCATATTCGCCACCATGTCCGCGATGGGCAAGTAATCTTGCCGAACAAGCGAGATGGATCCGACCAGCCTTCGCAAAGCTTTGCCGCGTCACAGCGGCGCGAGGATAATAGATATTGTCAATCATAATCAGCGCCAGCCGACCGGTTGATATCCCTTGTCACGGAGACACTGCTCCACGAACTTTTTAAACAAGGGGTCCGGCTTGCCTGAATTGATTGCACTGCGGGTCATGGCGACCGCCCCTCCTCCAGCGGCGCCCACGGCAGCCCCGTGACCCAAATTTCCGGTTACCGCCCCAACCGCAGCGCCGCCAGCCGCCCCGACCGCCGCCCCCTTGCCGGTATCCTTGGCGACCTTTGCTTCGCTGTTTTCTTGGGCTCCATAATCAACAGCCAATTGAATACACGCATCGATATCTCTCTCGGAAACAGATTTACCGACATACTTTAGGTGTGCATTGGGATATAGAACTGGTCGCTGCTGGGCACAGGACAGAAATGCGACCACAAGGATTGTCAGTATAACATATTGTATTCTAACCATTTTCATCCGTACCACCACCAACGGTAAAGCTGATTGGCTTGTTCATGTGAATAATTCTGTGTCGGGCGACAATGGTTTTATAATAATCCCCGAAATGACTAAACTTGAGTAATTTACCTACCAGCTGCCCAACTTGTTCTGTTGCAAGCGTAAGGTGCATTCTAACATAGTTGAGCAAAAAATGATAAAAAGCCTATCCCATTTGGTTTACAAACCATCAGGGTCCTATTCTTCGGCTTCTGCTTTCGCGGCGGCAAGCTTCTTTTCGCGCTGGGCTCTTTTTTTCTCCGGATCTGAACCAGATCGTTTGCTTTTGGGATGATCGGCCTTGGGAGCCGCTAATTTTTGAGCCTTGACTTCAGCCTTCTGGGCAATTTGGGATTCCAGTTTTGCAACACCTGCCAGTTGATTCCTGGCCGTGCGCATCTCTGCCCTAAAGTGTCTTACTGTGGGATCCCTTTTAATTTGCACAGCGGTCATTCCCTTCGACTTGAGAAGTTCCAGGCGGGCTGCCAACCTGCCTTCAGCAAGGTGCTTATGGTTTTCGATATATGGTTTTCTGTTCAGCATGATCCGGTTCTCCTTTATAAGTGGTATGTGCATTGATTTTATCCTGGGTGACTCGTCCTTCAAATTAAGCAAAACATGTGCCACAGATGTTTTACAATATTTGCAGGACGATACGGGCTTTTATGGGAAATGACATCAGAACTGGCGGTTCCGCATTTCAGGTTTGCTGTTGACCCGAATTTGCCACAGTCGTTGGTGTTCATTGCAACCATTTAATATTGTACGAAATATTATTCGTGATGGTGAGAACCTCGAGGCCCTGACAACAAGATATCTTTGTTCTGATTATTCCTATTTTGGTCCGATTTAGGAATACGGCAATGCTCACAAGATTTTGTGACCGATATAGGGCCAAAGCTTGAATAAGGGATTAAATTTGACAAAAAGCCAATGCACTGGTAATTGCACTTTTTATGATCAGACCGCGGCGTATAGAATACAAAGGTGCTTTATGCCACTTGCTATCGCGCGGGAATAAACGCAAAACGGCTTTCCGGAGCTGAAAAAGAAATCCGGAACATGCTGATCTATTGAATCTGAAAAACCGGTCAATTAAAGAATGAAAAAATCGGCGGAATATTCGGGCCGGGCTATTCAGGGGGCAGTCACGCGATAAAATCAGCAAAATTCAACCTATCCAAAATCCGACAATTACAAGCTAAATTAGATCAGCTGCTATTCAAGCGTTGACCCGAAAATTTTCATATTCAATAAAATAAAAGGGGAAGGAAAAATGTCATACTATTTCAATAAAGTTGTAAACATGACTTTCGAAGAAGCTATTGAGAGAGTAACTGAAGAACTCAATAAGGAAGGTTTCGGGGTACTTACAGAAATTGACGTTAAGGCGGCATTAAAAAAGAAAATTAATGTTGATTTCAGAAAATATCGAATTCTTGGAGCTTGCAACCCCGTATTTGCACATAAGGCACTTCTCGAAGAAGACAAAATTGGCACAATGCTTCCATGCAATGTAATTGTTCAGGAAAAAGAAGACGGCCAAATTGAAGTTGCTGCCATAGACCCAATTGCGTCCATGCAATCAGTTAAAAATGAAAATCTTGGCGAAATTGCGTCAACCGTGCAATCAAAGTTAAAGCAAGTAATAGAAAATACTTAAAAAATACAACAAGTCAATTCAGTTGACCTCAAGAGGCTTCCGGGGTTTTCCAATAAGGCGGTAGTTTTCCAAGTGTCTTGCAAGTTAAACCGTTCTCATGGCCGCAATTGATCTCTACCCTAGACGGTAAAAGGAAAATAGGTGAGA
>Ga0210064_1000955_pt1 | contig 13061 bp, 18 predicted proteins | sample Muzzi_CordC_D2_FD_185531 | JGI IMG/M metagenome (GOLD analysis project Ga0210064, IMG submission 185531) | Wetland microbial communities from San Francisco Bay, California, USA, that impact long-term carbon sequestration - Muzzi_CordC_D2 (SPAdes) | ecosystem: Environmental > Aquatic > Marine >...
TGTCATGAACGAATGGCGCAACGAACAGAAAGCCTTCAATGTCACTTTCGTGCCCGATGGCAACGGCGATTTCAGCCGCGGCATGGGTATGCTGGTGCCCAGGAGCGAGCTGGGTTTTGGTGAGCGTTCCTGGCGTTACTCCATGCTGGTGAAGGACGGCGTCATCGAGAAGATGTTCATCGAACCGGATGTGCCGGGAGACCCCTTCGAAGTTTCCGATGCCGATACCATGCTTGGTTACATCGCGCCGGGCGCTGCAAAACCCCTGGATGTCACGGTGTTCACGCGGGAGGGTTGCGAATACTGCACCCGTGCCAAGGGCATGCTGCACGATGCCGGTATCCAGTTCGAGGAACTGGTGCTGAACCGTGATTTCAGCGAGTCGACCATACGCGCGGTCTCGGGTGCTTCGACGGTACCGCAGGTTTTCATCAATGGCGATTACCTCGGTGGTTCGGAAGCTCTCGAGACATATTTGAGCAAGTCGAAGGTCGCGAAGGTCGCCTGACCATCCCCTACCCCTCTCCCGCTACGCGAGGTTTCGGTGGCTCAGTGGCAGTGGCTGAGCCACCCTTTTTTAACCGATTCACGGGCGGGTGCATGCCTGAAACAGTCTGGTACACCCGCCCGCAAAAAACGCGTTGCGATTAATCTGCATCAACTTAACTTTAAACGCAGGCCACTGCTGGCAACGTATCGTCACATCCTGTAGTGGCAAAAGTTTCAAGCCGGTCAAAAAACTCTTTGTGATCGATATAGTGTGCGCCGTCACAGGAAAACGTCATGCCAATGATGCCGTTGATCCTGTTGGCTGAGCCGTTGCGCAGGTAGATCGTTTCGTCGGTGGTGCGCAGCCGCTTGAACTCATCGAGGACGGCGTCGGTATCTTCCTCGCTGATCACAGGCAACAGGTGGTCAAGACGTGCATCGCGGAACTGGTCGATGAACCCCGGTGCCAGTACTTCTTCGCGCACAAACACCCGATAACGATAGGCATCGTCACTGAACCAGCAGGTCAGCTGACTCGAAGAATAATGGATCTTGACGTGGAAAGCGCCTTTGCGGATCAGCAAATCACGCACAATGCCGTGAAGCTGATCCAACTCGCTATCGAACAGACTTTCGACCCGCGATTGCTGGAACAGAAACGCCCTGACTGAGGGATCCCCTTTAACCTGTAACCATTTCTGTGGTATGCCGATGTCTCCTCTGGTGGTGGCTGCGCTGTCTTCGCCTCTCTCCGTCAAATACCTGATAAAAATACTCAGGTATTGGCGGCAGTTTATCCAAAAGCGAAAATTGCGCAAGCTTTTTTCGCCGACTTTACGGATGAACAGGATGCGCCTTTTTCCAGGCCCCCAGCCGGATCAACGCATCCTTTGGTCTGCTACCGTCTTTACACCTGGTCCTGACTACCCAGCGCGCCGAGCAGATGCAACAGGCTTGTGAACAGGCTATAGATGGCTACATACAGCCTGACCGTTGCCATGATGTAGTTGGTCTCACCGCCATGGATGATATTGCCCGTTTCGGACAGTATCAGCCCGGACATGAGCAGCACGAATATCGCCGGCACCGCCAGGCCTGAAAGGCCGAATACCGGGGCAGCGAGACCGGCCAGCAACCCGACCAGGATCCCGATCATGAGAGAACCGCCCATGAAGCTGAAGTCCCGACGGCTGATCAGCGCATAAGCTGATAGAGACAGAAAAACTAATCCGGTGCCGGCAAACGCCATCATGACGACCTGGCCGTTATTGGGCAATCCCAGGTAGGTGTTAAGTATCGGGCCGAGTGTATCCCATGAAGCCGGTATGGGCTGCTGCCCATATTGAGGTAAGCCAGCCGTCATGCCATGCCTGTTTGGCATTCATCTGCGACCCCACTTTTAAAACCTGACTTAAACGGTAAAGTATTGTTTGGAGTAGATACTTGACTAAATTTATCAAGTATTGTTTTGTATGCCGGTGAATAGCGGGCAAAGAGAGAATGGCCGCCGTACACGAATTCGCCGACTGTCCTGGGCTGCTTGGGAGCGGTTTCAGTAACTTAATGATAATAAATAAAAAACATGGTATCTTCGACAAATCCTGGTGATCTTTGCTGGCAATATACTGGAAATAACATTGATAAAAAATATTAGCTCCATTGGGCATAAAATACTTATCTGGGTTCAGGATGTTGGCCTGCTGATCATTGCGATTTCTACCGTCATAGCCGTAGGAATAGAGATCTCATCAATGGTTGCTGCAAAGACGGTCACCCTGGCCGACCTGCTGCTTCTCTTTATCTACCTGGAAGTGATTGCGATGGTGGCGATCTATCTTGATTCCGGAAAGCTGCCGGTTCGAATGCCGCTGTATATCGCGATCGTCGCATTGGCGCGCTACATGATTCTGGATATGAAGAGCCTGGATACCTGGAGAATGCTCGGTGTTGCGGGGGCGGCCTTGCTTATTGCGTTGACCATACTGGTGATTCGGTTTGGCCATACACGTTTCCCGTACGATAAAGAGGATGGCAGTTAAAAACCGGTAAAGAGAGGCGAGGTCTCTCTTGTTCTATAGTTGAGAGGAATTGATTCAATCCAGAATCCCGGGCTAAGCACCTCATAGATATTCCGGAAATGAAAACTCCGGAGCACTTGTAACCGGGGTATTATTTGACTGGGGTCGCAGCATGCCGCAAACAGGACACAAGACAATACTGCAAGACGGTGTTAACTGCTGGCGTCAGGAAAATGCTCGGCGGGTAGCCGTCGCAATCGATGGTGAGGCCTACTTCCGCGCGGTTCGCGAAGCGCTTCTCGCTGCCAGGCGCTCGGTGTTTATCCTTGGTTGGGATATTCACAGCAAGTTGAAGCTGGTCCGCAACAGTGACCAGGATGGCTTTCCCGAGGAGTTGGGTGCGCTGCTGGATTTTGTGGCGAAACAGCGGGCGGTGGATGTCTATGTGCTGAGCTGGGACTTCGCCATGATCTACATGATGGAGCGCGAAACTCTGCCGCTGTACGCGCTGAACTGGAAGACGCATTCGCGTGTGCGCTTTCGCATGGATGACAGACACCCGATTGGTGCCTCCCAACACCAGAAAGTCGTGGTGGTGGACGATGCCGTTGCATTCAGTGGCGGCCTCGACCTCAGCAAGTGGCGCTGGGATACACCTGAACACCGTATCGATGACCAGCGCCGCGTCGATCCCGATGGCATAGCCTATCCGCCGTTTCATGATGTGCAGATGGTAGTGGATGGCGACGCAGCGGCTGCACTGGGTGAACTGGCCGATCTGTTCCGCACCGGCACAGTGATCGCGCTGCTCGGAGTGGCGTCACTGCTGGCGGCGATCTACATCGTCCGGATGCCGGACATCAGCGGTTGATCGTCGGTTTGCAGGCAAAACGCAGCCACAGGTAGCCGCTTGCACCGGCAATGAGCGAGGCGGTGAGAATACCGGTCTTGCCGACCACCAGGCTCAGCACAATCCCCAGTGCCAGTGAATCACCGAGTAGTGCGGGCAGTGTGCCGCGGGGTCAACGGCGATGCCCGCATTAACCAGTGCGAACAGTGGTAGCACAAAAAGGGCGATAGGATGTTCCAATGCGCGCTCCCACAACTGCAGGGGTATGGTCACCTCAGCCGCGGTTTCCTGCAGTTGCTCAATGACACTGTGTTGTTCAGGCTCCGCCAGAATGGGCGACGCGACCGCGTTCCCAGTGTCTATATCCTCGAACTCATCGCGCAGTTGCCGGCTGCGCCGGACAAAGGCGGGCGGGCTGCGCGCGGGAATGGTCAGGGCGACCAGTGTGCAGACCAGCAACAGTGTACCGGCTGTTTTCTGGTCGCGGACAAATTGTTCGAAGGGTTTTACGATAAGCGCAAAGCCTTTTTCCGGCGCGCTGGTCTTTTCACCCCGGAGTCGGCTGTCGCTTTCAGTCATGGTGGCTGGAATTTACCGATTTCAGCTAAATCCTGTAACCGGCTTGTTCGTGCTTCCAGATGAAATTCCCGCGGTGTTTGCAAGCTGGCAATCCAGCACCAGGATAGGGTACTTGAAGCCGCGTCCCCGTCCGGCAGATTGCACAAATACAGCTCCGGCAATTTTGCGACATCTATTCAGCCATAGTGCCGTGTCGCTCCCCGCGTTCCCGTGGTTGACTGATGTCGAGCGACTGCCCTGTAACTGGCGTTATCGTAAGCCTGGCACTGGGATTTCAACACCCAGGCCGTGCACCAGCCATTTTCGTTGACGCCTTTGCCCGGGAATATCTGGCAGGCGCGCCATTCACCCGAGTCGCTGCGTATCAGCTTACATGCTTACTGCAGTGGTTGTATTTGCGTTCAGGGTTGGCGGGCTTGTTGGCATCATGGAGATCATCCAGTCACTTGGCGTCGGGGTCGTCTTCGTTACGGGTGTCAGGTCCCTGCGCGGGCCTGGCTATTCAGCAGCAGACGCTGAGTGGAAACACGGCGACGTTCGTTAGCGCCATTTTCAGCACCTTGCATGGATGTTTGTCCGGTGGTGAATGCGACATGCTGCAGCTCCTTCAGTTGGCGTCTTCTCCGGAGTCGGTAGACAAGCCGGTAATTGCGATTAGAACCAGTTTATGAAAACTTTCACTGCCGACTGTACCGGGGTTCGCCGGGTTCATTCCAGACCTCGGTCAGCTGTTTGTGCAGAAGCTTTCTTTCGCGCATTGCTTCCAGATTGCGCCGTGCCGCGGCATCGCGCTGGCGTTGCTCGTCGCGGGTCGGCAGTGGCATTGAAGGTTCGCTAGACTCGGGTGTTGCGCTGGTCTGGGAATACATGCCGTCTTCTCCTGAGATGGTGGACGGTAGTGTACGGGCACCGGCTTCGCCAAGTCTGCAGCTTGCATTGTCCAGGAATTGTCGAGAATTTATGCATGGACCTGCAGCCTGGTAGAAGCCGGCATTTCACCGCTTATAAGGCGTTTACCGCGCCAGCCAATGCTATGAGGAGCAAAGGAACTGTTAAAAAACCTAATATTGTTCGGTAGATAAGGCGGTCTTGCGGGTCCATCAGGGATGTATTTTGGTGGCTCATGACGACTTCCTCTTTTTGACGGTGAACCGGAATAACAGGTAGTGTCCAAGACAATAGTTAATATTTGTGCAAATGTCAAGAAAATGTACTATACAAAATATATATTTCCTTCGGCGGAGGGGCTCATCGCCGCCGCTGGCTGCACAAACTGTTAACAATCAAGGATAAGGCATGACCGAGCAACCCAACGGTGCGTCGACCCAATACCGGATCGGCGCCGTGTCATGATTGACCGATTTTTCCCCGGATACCCCTTGCGCATCTGGGAGCGCCGTTACACGGCGGTATCGCCGCAACGCTCGCCCGGCGGCGGGCGCCTGTTCAGCGCAGTCGCCGGCACAGTACACGTTTCCCCGGTCGCATTGTCGGCAGATAACGACCTGGCAATGGCAGCCGGCGCAGTGATAAAGACGAGCGCTGGGTTTCATCGGCACAACTGGCCGATGAGGGCAGGATAAAGACCGCGTCAGATGCGACACTGACACGGCTGTGCGAAAGCACGGTTTGGGGCCTAGCGTCAGCGGGACCGTCAAATCTTTGCTGGCGTTACGCCTGTCTCCTCGGCCAGCCTGTCTTACCAATTTTCAGATTTTCTGTCACCTGGTTCGAGCCGATTCACAACGGCCCAACCCCCCTTTTACACACCCCCGTCCTTGACGCAGGCTGCGCAGTGAATATTGGGCCGTGGAATTGAACCGCGGCAAATGACCGCGGGTTTCGAATGGCGCATACACCATGCTCAGGCTGTTCATCAACCTCTCCGTCGACAGGCGTTCCAGCATGCTCCAGTCGGCCTCCGGCCCTTTGGCCTCGAAGTAGCGTTTCAGTGTTCGGATCAATCGATCGTGTTCACCGCGCAGCAAGCCCTCTTGGTTGGCATAGTCGTCTCTGAAGCGTGACCAATTGGGGACGATCAGGCGATAGCCGCGGGTGGTCGGCAGTTCCTCGCCGAGATCGTAACGACACACGCCGCTCAGCACTATCTCGATGCGGCCGTCATTAGTCTCGCGATACTGGGTGATCCGACCGGCGCAACCAGTGTGGCAGAACTCGGTTGCCTCCCTGGCATTCGGGTCTGGTTGAGTCATAGCGATCATGCGGTGGGTGCTGAGCACATCGCTGACCATGTTGAGATAACGTGGTTCGAAGATATTCAAGGGTAATTCACTGCCCGGCATCACGATTGCTCCGGGCAGTGGAAAGATCGGCAGCGTCTCGGGTAATTGCCCATAGGGCTCAATGAACAGACTGGAACTCATGTACCACCTCCCAGGCGTCTATCACCCTCTCAACATTTTTACGAATTCGCCGGCAATCTCTGTGTCACGTGCCCCATTGATCAATGGCCTGGGCACCTGCCGCGCAAACGCCAAGGCAATATATCTCCTCAACGGTTCCACAGCTGGACGCGCCAGCTACTTTCGTCCGTCTGGCAGCGCTGGCATGTTCCATTCCATACAAGGCGGCTATCAACGCTGATACACGCTTTGTTTTCGGGCGGCGTGCATCCTTGCACGCCGCTTGTACTCACAGGCTTGGCACCACAACGTTGTCAATGACACGGACGATGCCATTGGCAGTCCCGATGTTAGCATTTACCACATTGAGGTCATTAATCGAGAGTTTCTGCCCCTGCACAGTCTTGAACTCGCGCTGCTGCAAAAGGTCCGCCGCCGTTAAACGCCCTGGCACGATGTGGTAGCGCAGTACGGCAACGAGCATGCCCTTGTCGGCTAAAAGCTCGTCAAGCATACCGTCGGGCAGCTTGGCAAAGGCGGCATCCGTTGGCGCGAACAGGGTGAATGGCCCCTCTCCGCGCAGCGTATCGTAAAGATCCGCAGCGACGACCGCTTTGATCAGTGTGTTGAAATCCCCGGCTGCCGTTGCGGTTTCAACGATGCCCGGTTCATGTGCGGGCGGTGGCGCCGTGTTCGACGAAGTCCCGGTGTCATGTTGTCGCCGGGTCTGGTCGGCGTCCTTACTGAGCTATTCCTGATAGGCAGGTGCGCGGTAGATCTGCGCGGGGTGCCCGTAGGGTTTCATCGGGCCGGAATACCCTGCATGTGGTGTGGGTGCATCGGTGTCATGTATCCTTGACCATACGACTTCTTCATGCAGACGTGGGCATTCACGACGCCACTGATGGCACTGAAGGTCAATGCACATGTGCTGTAAATCAGGACTCGCTTGATCCTTTGGTTTGGTTTGGTCATTGTGTGTTCCTCGTGTTGTGGATTAAACACTACAAACAGACGATAGTGCTCGGGTGTGTGCGCTGCCGGTATGTACTTCAAACAGCATCCCTCCTTTGCACAAGCATGGGATGTGGTTCGAGGATGGCGCGCACGTCAACCTTCGCCCGCAGGCGCGCGGCCAGCAAGTACAGTCCGCCCAGCTTGCGGTGCAGGAATACGGCGTCGGCAGGCGGCGTGTGCCAATAGCCCTGATCGAAGCTCAGCGCCATACCGGCGTCGCGTATGCGCACGGCCAGATCACTCGCGCCAAAGTCAAAGCGGCCGCGTGTTCGGGCAGGCTCGGTCGCTAGAACGAACAACTCCGTGACCGCCGCGCGCTGGCGCGCATGAATACCTTCCTTGAAGTAGCCGATCGCCTGTGCGCTTTCAGCCATGGCCGTGCGGTCGTCGCGTAATGCCGCCCCGAGCAGTCCACGGTAGGCTTCGGTGACTGTGTCTGGGTAGCGCCTGGTGGCGCCGAAGTCGAGTAAACCCAGCTGCCCGGTTTGGGCGTTGTAGAGAAAGTTCGCAAAGTTGGGATCGGTTTGAATCAATCCGAACTCGAACAGCTCGCGGAAGAGCAATTTTAGCAGCAAGCCAACGACGCGATCACGCGTTGTCTGAGTGGCAGAGGTCAGTGATTCGATGGGCTCTCCTTCAAGGAAGTCCATGGCAAGAATGTTACCCCGCGTGAGGTCTGCATCAACGCCTGGCACCCGGAACTCCGGCGCATCTTCCAACAGCAATGCGAAGCGTTCAAGATGCTCTGCTTCGCACAGATAATCGGCTTCCTGTCGGAGCTGGCGTTTGGCTTCCTGCAGCAGTGGTTGCAAATTCAGTCCACTCGGAAGCAGGCGAGAAACTTTCAGTAATGTGGCAACATTATCCACGTCGCTGTCGATACTCTCACCGATGCCGGGATACTGAATCTTGATGGCCAGGTGCCGACCGCTTTGCGACTGCGCCGCATGAACCTGACCGATCGAGGCAGCTGCCATTGGCGTAAACGAGAACCGCTTGAACTGGTCCTCCCACCCCTCGCCGTGCGACTGTCTCATGACCTCTACGACCTCGCTCATGGGCATGGGCCTGGCATCGGCGCGCAATCTGGCGAGCAACTCCGCCAGCTCGGCCGGCAGTATGTCCCCGGCATCCATGGATAGCAGTTGTCCTACCTTCATGGCCGCGCCGCGCAGCTCTGACAATTTCTCCGCAACGCGGCGGGCGTTAGCAGGCGTCAACACCAGATCCGAGGGACGGGGCAGCTTGCCCTGCGCCGCCTGGCGCAAGCCCTCAGCCAGCATGCCGCCAGCGACTTTGCCGGCGAGACCACCGAGGTGTGCGAGGCGCTCCAACCGGCTGCGCGGCACCGGCGAGGCGGGGGTCTTTGCTCTGTTCATGACGGGGTCTCCGTTTGGCTGTGCAGATTCCAACGGCGCAGGGTTGCAGGCGGCAAGGAAAAGTTTTCCAGCGAGTTGAACTTGATGACGCCGATCGGCAGCTTGCGCAGGCGGCGGACGCCTTCACCGCCTGTCCAGATCTCAATATCATCCGCTATCAACTCTCGCAGCTCGAGCAAATGCGCACGGATGTTCTGGTACGGGTATGCAGCACTGAATGTGATGCCCACAGCGTTGGCATGAAACTGCTGCACTGCCCGACCGATCTGATCCATTGGAACTTCGCCGCCGAGATTGATGGATGAAATGCCCTGGGATGAAAGCAGGGCGGCCACCATTAACAGGCCCAGCGTATGCTCCTCGCCCGGCAAGGTTGCCAGTAGTACCAGTGGTCTTCTGGCATTTTTCTGGATTTTGGCGATTTCTGTGTTCAGAAATCCAGTCAGTTGTTCAGACAGAAAGTGTTCCTGGAAGACCTGCAGTTTGCCACTGATCCAAAGCTCGCCGACCGTGTTCAGCAGTGGTACGACCGTTTTGAGGATAAAGTCTTTCATACCCTGTTTTTGGTAGTGCATGCGGAACAGGATTTCGACCTGCCTGGCATCGGCAGAACGAATGGATTCAAGAATTGCGCCAACTGTTTCGTCCAGATCCTGTGGCTTTTCAGGCTGCAGGCTGGCTTCGACTTTATCCAGGGCATCGTCGCTGAGCGGCAGCAGCTTGCCCGGTCGCATGCCCCGGTCCAGCAAACGCCGGATCCGTTGCAGGCGCCTCAGCTGCATTTCCGGGTAGATGCGCTCTCCTTTTTCATTGCGTATGGGCTCCGGAAAGCCGTAGCGGCGCTCCCAAACCCGTAGCGTGTCACGCCCGATTCCGGTATCACGCTCAACCACACCAATAGGGAAGAGTCCTTTTTTTTCAACCATTTAATAATACCCCTCTAGAACAGGCTATCATAATAACACAGTTTGTCATAGACAAACTGAAAAATGTGTGTATACTTCGGAGTCGTGAACACACAAAAGAGTTCAGACCTTGTTAACGATTATCAGGAGAGATGCCATGAGTAACTACGAGCTGCAAATTCTCGCTACTGAGCGGTACTACGACGATGCCATTCGTGCTGCTGAGAAGGAGGATCTTGAAATCCTTTCTTCAGTGGTTCCAGGCAGCCGGTTGCACGAAGTGATAAACAATCCGATCGACAGCGGAATCGATGAAGGGTGAGGCGACCTGGTCGTTTAATTGTCCTCAGTTGATCTAAAGTGCGTACTTCATTACATCAGCGTGATGAGTGATTTTGCCCGGAGAGGTCCGAGCGACCTCTCCGGTTTTCAGTCGAAAATCGACTGGATTCAAATCGCTTGTAAACCGGCACACGACCGGCATCACCAGGGAGTTTTGTTCAGAAACACCGATAACACCGTTAGCCCTGCCAGCTTTCCCGACCATCTCCCGATCCGATTCGTGATCCGTTCCTGGTGGGCCGTCTTCCTGGTCTGTGGGTCTGGATAGAGCTATTGCCTGACCATATTTTGCCGGCGCAGGGTGGTTCGCAGTGCCGGTTGCCAGTGATCGCGTTGTGCGGAGCCGGTCCGAACGGTCTTCCAGGCGTAGTACTCAGCACCCTGTGTGTTTGGCTAATTGTTGCTCAGGCTGCTACGTGCCACTGGTATAGGTAATCCCCCATTAATAGTGGCGTCCAGAAGAAGATGTCATGTGGTTGGTGGCGGCGTCCTTCCCGTCGGCCCGTGCCTGCCGCCATAACTGCCACACACCCGGGCACGCTTGAGATCATCTTTATCCGTACAGGTTCAGATTAGCAGTAAACGGGCTTCACAAAACCAGCGGTTTTACCGGTGCCGCCATCCAAGATGTGTCGCTTTCCCAGTCAAACTCCGGATTGTCGACAAACAACTCGACTTCGTTGCCGTCGGGGTCGCGCAGGTAAATACTCTGGCTCACGGTGTGATCGGACAGGCCATCAATCTGGTAACCCTGTTCAAGGATACTGTCCCTCGCCTGTCTAAGATCTTGCAGGCTTTCACCGATTTTCCAGCCAACGTGATACAGACCGATACGGTTTCCCGCCAGCGGGCCTGTTGCTTCGCCGACCTCGATCAGCAGCAGTTCGTGATGCGTGCGGCCTCCTGTCAGCAGGGCAGCACGGCCATTGAATATCTTTCCACTGATCTCGAGACCGATTGCTTCATGGTAAAATCTTAGTGAAGATTTCAGGTTTCGTACGTAATACACCACATGGCCCAGTTCAGTCATCGCATGCTACTCCTGCCTGGATTTGCTTTCTGCAATCGACATCGCACTCTTGCCGCATTGATGCGATTTACATTTATGATTTCGGGATACAGGTGCCAGTGGTGCTCGACCGATACCGCCTGTACGTTGAGACTGTTTTCCATGCGCTCACGCTCACGCCTGTCCAGGTGTTGCAGGGTCAGCAGGGAAGGCGATATCCACTCGATATACTCGCTGCACAGTTTTGCCTGTTCAGCTTCAGGCCAGTCCTCTGTGAGCAGGAATACCGGAAACACGCCGGCGTGTTGCCTGACCAGTGCTTCGAGCGTGTCGGCAGCAGGGAACCTGCGCTGACTGGACACGCCGTCAGCACCGATATGTGATGTCCAGTATCTGGGTTCGGGTAAAGGTAGCTTGCCGCCGGGAATCGCCGAGGCCAGCAGTGCCAATGGTTTCCGGTCATCCTGATCGAACAGTCAAAGCTCGAGGCTGGCTTCGAGCTTGAATGGTAACTGATTGAGACGTTCGCGGATGCAATCTATCAGTGAATTGGACTGCCGGGTGAAGGTTTCATTGACGAGGTTCGACGCTGGTGGCCGAGACACCAGGCCATCTTCTAACGACCACAGCCCGTAGCGATAATATGTCACCTGCGTTTTGTTTCGATTCAGGCTTCCCCATCCGCTTGCATGTTCCGCTCGAATTTCGATATTCCAGACTACCCCATTAGTACTGACAGCACGTCTACCCTCGGTTTCAATGACCTGCAGCACGCCGAGAAACGGGTTGAGGCGCCGAATAGCGTAACTCATGGCGCCTGTTTCGGGCGACTCGTTGTCTTTAGCTGGCATTCGCGAGCTTTTTACGCAGCATTGTTATGAGCTGTTCGGCGCTATCCTGCATCTCCGGTGGTATCACCTCGAACAGGTACTCGAGTTCATCAAGCGCCGTTCCGATATCACTTCTGGATTTGAGTTTATGTATCTGCATTGATACCTGTTGCATGTAGGCATAGGGGTCGATACCACTCATAAGCATTATTCCCTCTATTTTAACGCGGTCAGTTGCAGGTGGGCATCCAGATTTTCGATTATTTCGTCGATGTCGACGATGGTGTGATTGGACGTGACGGTAAACCTGAGGCGCGGACTGTTTCTAGCACAGGCAGTGAAAATGACAGGCGCTGCGAAAATGTTATCATTGTCCAGTGTCTGTGCCGGACGAAACATCCTCTCCTCTTCTTGAAGAATCGCCGCAATGATCGGTATGACACTCGACCCCGTATTCAAGCCCAGATGGATCCGGTATTGGGGTTACCGGCCATATCATCCAATATCTTTTTCAAACCGCTCATGTCATCAGAACCGTGTATCGGGATATCCAGGTATTCCTGCTTGTTTTCTTCGGATTCAAAGTAGATCCTCAGGGCATTGTCACCTTCTCCTTACATCACACAAAATGCGTTCTCAAGGTCTGTAACGTCGTTCATTGAAATAGGGTCGGTTGTTGAATTGATCATGGTCATTCTCCTTTTGATGATGTAATCAGTAATCAGTGCTCGACAGGGGTGAGCGAAGGGTCTGCGGTTTTGTCAGCAGCAGCTGTATGGTACCGATGGTTTGTTGTCGAAAGCCACCTTCGCAGTAGCACAGGTAGTATTTCCACATGCGAATGAAGCCTTCCGGGTAACCAAGCTGTCGAACTTTGTCGATATTTTCAAAGAACCGTTCTCGCCATTTGTTTAAGGTTGTCGCGTAATGTGGTCCTATATCTTCCAGGTGAAAGATACGCATATCGGTATTTCGTGCGATGGCATCCGCCAGCGCGGCCACTGAAGGCAGGCAACCACCCGGAAAAATATATCGCTGGATGAAATCAGTCGACTTTTTCGCAACCGGGTAACGTTGATCCGAAATGGTAATGGACTGCAACAGCATCATACCGTCCGGTTTGAGTAATTCGCTGCATTTATCGAAATAGGCGTCATAGTAGCGGTGACCGATGGCTTCAACCATTTCGATGGACACCAGCTTGTCATAGCTGCCACTCAATTCCCGGTAGTCTTCGAACAGCAGGGTAATCCGGTCGTCCAGTCCGGCGTCCCGAACGC
>Ga0210064_1000956_pt1 | contig 13052 bp, 10 predicted proteins | sample Muzzi_CordC_D2_FD_185531 | JGI IMG/M metagenome (GOLD analysis project Ga0210064, IMG submission 185531) | Wetland microbial communities from San Francisco Bay, California, USA, that impact long-term carbon sequestration - Muzzi_CordC_D2 (SPAdes) | ecosystem: Environmental > Aquatic > Marine >...
TTGGTCGTTTTGCCGCATCGACCCGGACCATAATAAACAATTTTGCACTCTACTTCTCTTTTTTTAAGATTAATTATGGCCATAGTGAAAGCTGTTCCGGGTAAATTTACTGTAATTTATTATAATTGATGAATTCGTAAAAAGTCAAAAATGCTTAACAAGCTGAAATAATTTTAAATTTTGTTATTTTATGCTTTACTTCTATTTAACAATTTGATATGAAAGAGGCAATATTATCAACATGTTAAAGGGAAAAAGCATGATTCGCATCAAAGACCACAAACAGGGCCATCTTTTCGATCCATGGAGTTTTTTAAGCCCTAAACGTCGGCAATTATTGGATCAGTCTTGGGCCGGATTGTTTAAAGACCAAATTCTCTGTGAGCTTCCGGTTAGCAAATTAGCTCCATTTTTTAACGACAGCTTTGGCCGACCGACCAAAGAGTTACACACCGTTTTAGGTGTATTGGTTCTGCAGCAATCGCTGGATTTAAATGATGAAGAAACCATTAACCAGTTAGCATTTAACATTCAATGGCATTATGCCCTGAACATATCCGAAGAGTCTGATTCGGCCAAATACATTTGCCCAAAGACGCTATGGAATATGCGCAGCATTGCCGTTGAAAACCGTTTGGAAGCACTTTTATTTGATAACATCACCAACAAACTGGCCGATGTTTTCAAGGTCAACACCGACAAGCAACGACTGGATTCGGTCCATATCAAATCCAATATGCGACGGTTGGGACGAATCGGCATTTTCTCTAAAAGTATCCACAAATTCCTTGTCAATTTAAAACGCGGCTATCAAGAGCAATTTGAGACCGTCAATCAAGCGATCACCGATAAATATCTTAGTGAAAAAGCCTTAGGTTGCTTTTCGATGGTCAAGCCATCAGAATCCAATAAGACGTTGGCTTTGGTGGCCGAGGATCTATTTGATCTGGTTGAGCAGTTCAAAGACTGTAAGCCGGTTTGTGCTATGCATAGCTACAAGCTGCTTGAAAGGGTTTTAAAAGAACAGTGCAATCTACAAATATCTGATGATAAAAAGCGGGTTGAAGTTAAAAAACCTAAAGAAATTGCTTCTGATTCTCTTCAAAACCCTTCCGATCCTGACGCCACTTACAGCGGCCATAAGGGTCAAGGCTACCAACTGCAAGTCATGGAGACGTATACGGATACCGAAGATAAAGAAGTTAAATCCAAAACGCTGAACCTGATTACCCATGTTGAGGTTGAAAAAGCCTGTGACAGCGACGCGCAGGCGCTGATTCCGGCGATCGAATCTACCCAAAAACGAGGGCTTGGCCCCGATCAGCTTGAAGCCGATACGCTTTACGGTAGCGATGAGAACGATCAAGCCGCCAAATCGATGGGTGTAGAACTTGTTGCTCCGGTAAAGGGCAAACCAGAGAAAAGCGCTGTGAGCCTGTCAGAGTTTGAGTTTTTAAAAACAGGTCATGTGCTCGCCTGTCCCCAGGGACAAAAGCCGTTGACCAGCAAAAAAAAGAAGACACGCTTTACGCAAGGCTTTGATTGCGAGACATGTTCCAAATGCCCTTTAGTCAATGGCTGTCCTGCTAAGCCGGGCAAAAAGTACTTTTATCTGCGCTACGAGCAAAAAGCGATGCGCATTGCAAAGCGCCGCGCCACAGAACAGACAAGCGAATTCAAGGACCGCTATCGATGGCGTGCCGGTGTCGAAGCCACCATGTCCGAATTGGATCGTCGAACCGGAGTCAAACGGCTTCGGGTGCGAGGCTTTAAAGCGGTACGCTTCAGCGCAACCTTAAAAGCCATTGGAATCAACCTTTTCAGGGCCGCAGCTGTCAGCAGGGCAGCATGTTATGGAAATGCAGCCAACAGTAAGATCAAATCTGCGCTAAATCATGCTATTTTCTTTGTCAAAGAACATTTTAAGAGGATTTTTAGACCTCTGAAAGATTATTTTGAGTTACATCCAAATTGTATTGAACATAAGCTCATAATTAACATTTGATTGAGCTTCACTTTTTACAGAACCGTCATAATTAGGTAATTATAGAAAGCCGTTGTCGATGTGTCAAGGCGCAAGGCCGCTGCACGACCTAAAAAGTTTATAATTTAAACCAGTTCTGACCCTTTAAGCGGAAATTTATGTATCTGTTAGCATTTAAAGACGCTTTGTATCACCATTATCCTATTATCGGCAATATATCAAATATCATTAATGGTAAATCTTTGTAGCCGTTGAGTGATTTTTTGCAAAGTGGTGGGTGAAGATCCGGCAGCATTCCGCAGGGCAGAGACCAATCCGCGATCAATTCACCGGACAATCTTGAAAACAAAGCCTCAGTGCCGGTTGGGTCAGTAATGGCTGTGGTGTATGCGCCGGTGGAAACCGTGCGGAATTTGAATGCGTCCCAATTTAGGGGGTCAGGTTCGGCAGATAAAAAAATGGGGGGCGGAAACTTTAGCCTCCTGCCCCCTGTAAATTGAATATTTTCGAATGGAAATCAATGTTCCGGCTAAACATATTCGCCACTAAGACCCAAAGACGCAAAGAAGAAAAATAACCGAAATTTCCGCTTTGTGCCTTGGTGCCTTTGTGGCAAAATTTTTTCTGCTTTGGGCAAATCAAGGCCAGGATAAGTAATCGCAACTCCTGGCGGCCGGCACATCGGTTTCGACGGCCTGCTTATCAGCGATCTCAAGGGACTTATCAAGTATGTCGATCGCTTCATCGATTTCCTGCTCGTTTATGATCAGGGGCGGTGTGATCACCAGGGTATCATACCAGGCCGACAGGTATAATCCGTTTTTCATCGCATCGCCGGCTATTTTACCCGTCATGAGGGCTTTGCCGCTGAACTTTTCGGCCTTGGTGTCAAAGGGTTCCTTGGTTTTGCGGTTTTTCACGATTTCAAGAGCCCAGAAGTGACCGACACCTCTGACATCGCCGATGCAAATATGCTTATTCCCCAGTTCATAGAGTTTTTGCTTTAAATGTTCACTGGCTTTTTGCGGCAGACCGGAGTCAAATAATTTGACATGCTCGGAGATTGCAGCTGGAATGGCGGAGGCTGCCAGCGCATGATAGGCAAACGTGTGACCATGACAGAAAACTTCTTCGTCAAAGAAATCCGCCACTTGTTGGGTCGAGGCGGTGATTGCCACCGGCGTGTAAGCCGCGCTGGCGCCTTTTGCCGTTGTCAGAATATCGGGCAAAACATCCCAGTGTTCAATGGCAAAGGTTTTGCCGGTGCGAAACCACCCGGACATGACTTCGTCACAGACCAGCAGAACACCGTGTTCATCGCAGATCCGGCGGATGATCGGATAGTATTCAGGCGGCGGTATCAAGCGGCCGTTGGTACCCACGATCGGCTCTACAATGATGGCGGCCACATTGCCCTCTTCCTTGATCATATAGTCCAGATAACGGGCACACTGCACGTTACATTCCGGATAGGTTATGCCGAACGGGCAGCGGTAACAGTAACTATCCGGTGCAAAGATAACGCCGTCCACCACCGTGCGGGCCAACTCCGCGTACCAGCGACGCGGGTCTCCGGTAAAAGATTGCCCGACTGCAGTCGCGCCGTGATAGGAGTGGTAGCGGGAAATCACCTTATAAGCCGGGAACTTGTATTGCCGCAGCATTTTCATGGCGGCTTCATTGGCCGCGGTTCCGCTGGTGGAGAAAAAGAATTTGCTGAGTTTTTCCGGAAACACCGAACGCAGGGCTTCTACCGCTTCAATTAAGATTTCAGTGGCAAAACCGGGGGCAACATAGGGCAGCTTTTCAGCCTGTTTAACAATGGCTTCTATCACGGCCTTATTTTTATGGCCAAGATTCGAGCACATCAACTGGGACGAGAAATCAAGATATCGCTTGCCCGTGTTGTCATAAAAATAAACGCCTTCCGCATCGGTAATCAACAGCGGGGTTGACCACGCATTCTGGCGACCCCAGGTACCGTAAGTATGGGCCGTCATTTCCTTGATCTTTTCAGTCATATCACTCATGTTGCTTGCTCCTTTTTGATATCGGTTAACCTAATCTGGACAACGATTTCGCCGCGAATATCCGTTGCAGTGATCCTCCGGTTTTAGGCTCGAATAGCGGCGGATCCCAAATATTTAATATTCGATTAAATTGCAGCAAGACTGTCGCGATGGACGTTATGTTTTTTAGCGATTAATTTTAAAGCGCGCGCGACTTCCGGCAAGGCCTTTATTTTTAAAGCGGCCTCGGTGTAATAGCGCACCGCTCGATTTTCCAACCGCTTGGCTGCAGTCAGCGCGTCTTCAAGCGTCATGCCCGGGGCAGCCTGGCACACTTCGCAATACGGTGCCCGGGCAAATCCCTTAATCGGCTCCAGGATCATTTCAGTGACATTCTCCCGGCGGGTTCGCTGCACGGTGGCGACATTTTTTTTGGCATTGGCGGCGAACTGCTCAAACATCTGCTTGTGATCGCTGCAGGCCGGATTGCCGGCCACGGCTTCATAAAATTGCCGGTCCTGGCTTTCCAGCTCCTCGGCAAAATTGAGTATGCTTCCAAAATTTTCAAGAGGCATGGTGTTGCTCCTTAATTTAAAAGCAGCGACGCAAATTATGTCTTTGCTGCTTTAATAAATCCTATTAAAGTTACTCATGGAGTAATGGAGTATTGGATTACTGGAATCGATTAATGATTCAGCTTATCTTATCTCCATAATTATTAGTGCTGCGCTACCTATTCAAGTGCCGATAGATCTAAACTGGTTTATAGACCACTAGGTCTTGGTCGATGGTCCCGCCCAAAAACGGCGGGATTTCGCATGCTAGTGTTTTTATTAAAGGTGCTCAACAAGCCAACTAATTTATATAGTGTTCGATGACAGAACCCTTGTGTCTGAATTCTGTCATCTGTTTTCTGTCTTCTGCCAGCTTCGTGAGCACTTTTCGACGACGAGCAACGCAGCCATCGGCCAAGAGATGATGGTATTTAAACCGGTTTTAGAACCAGCGCTGAATGACGACCTTAGTATCCGTGAAGAAATTAAAAATTTCCTGACCGTGCGCTTTGGTATCGCCGAACATCGAGTTTCCGGCTCCGCCAAAGGGGAAGAAACTCATCGGCGCGGCAATGCCGATGTTGATACCGACCATGCTCGGTAAGACCCGATACTTGAATTCACGCGCCGTAGCGCCGTTGTTGGTGTAGATACAGGCTGCATTGGCAAACCCGCGCGTATTGATCAGATCGATAACCTCATCCAGGTTCTTGGCGCGGACCACACTCACCACCGGTCCGAATATTTCTTCTTTGGCGATGGTCATATCCGGTTTGACGTTGTCAAAAATAGTCGGGCCGACAAAAAAGCCGTTTGGAAATTCGGGTGATGTGAAATTCCGCCCGTCCATTACCAGGTCGGCACCCTCGGCGATGCCTTTTTCAATGTAGCCCAGGACTCTTTCTTTATGTGCGGCGCTGACCACGGGGCCCATCGCCGTTTTTTCATCCAAACCGCTGCCGATTTTCATGTCTTTAGCGGCGCTACTGAATTTTTCCAACAGCTCGTCGGCCACATCTCCCACCGGCACCAGGACCGAACCGGAAAGACAGCGTTGTCCGCTGCAGCCGTAAAAAGAAGTAAGCAATGAGGGCATACCGGCGTCCAGATCGGCATCGGGCATAACGGCGACGATATTTTTGGCGCCGCCCAAAGCCTGGACTCTTTTACCGGTCGCGCCGCAGCGCTCATAGATATATTTTGCCGTGGGTGATGATCCCACGAAAGAGACGCCTTCGATGTCGGGATGATCCAGGATGCCGTTGACCACATCCCGGGAACCGTGAACCATGTTGACAACACCTTCCGGAAATCCGATTTCATCGATAATTTCAAAAATCTTGGTCTGGGTCATGGGGACCTGTTCGGACGGTTTGAGAATATAGGTATTGCCGGTGACAAGGGCGTAGGGCAAAAACCACCAGGCCACCATTCCCGGAAAGTTGTAGGGTACGATTCCGGCAAATACCCCCATGGGTTGACGATGACCAAAACAGTCGATGTCTTTGGCAATATCTTCCAGGGTGTAACCGGTCATCAGGGTGGTAACACCGGTGGCGTGTTCCACGTTTTCAATCATACGCCGAACTTCCCCCCGCGCTTCGTCGATACATTTACCCTGCTCGGTGGTCAGAACCCTGGCGATGTCTTCAAAATTTTCTTCAAAGGCATCTTTGAGCCTGAACAGATAACGAGCACGGCTCAAGGGCGGTGTGGTGCGCCATTCCCAGTAAGCCGCTTTGGCGGCTTTGACCGCCTTGTCCACGTCATTTGCGGTTCCGTAAGCCACCTGGGCTATTTTTTCGCCCTGGGCCGGATTCCACACATCACCGAATGTTGTGGAGTCGGATTCCACCCACTCACCGTTGATGTAGTTTTTCATTAATGGCAGTGTTTGTTCTTTTATTGCTGCTTGTTGCATATCGTATCCTCCTTTGCTGGTTTGGTATTGTAGGCAAATGTCAATCTGTTCAATTTAAAGGGGTGCACGTGAGTCGCTAAACCGGTTAACATTATCAATTTTATGTCACTTTAGGCAATTGATATTTTCTTGTCAAGATAAATTTTGAGTTTTTCTGCGAAAAACATAAAATTTATGTATAATTTATTCGAAATAAAATAATTATCGGCAAGATAAAAACGGTATCAATTAATTTATTGTTGATTAATTAGTTTTCGAATGGTAAAGATTCAAAAATTTCGAATAACGAATGCCGGGTGATTTTAGGGTTCACTCGTTCAGCTCCGTCATATATATGTCATCAAAACGATCAGGGTTCGTTCATTCGACATTCGACAATCATCATTCGTCATTCCAAAAGGGGGAAAGTATGAAGCGGAATAATTCATTGGGCAAGAAGAGAATGCTCGACCAACTCGACTGTCAGATGATCGAGCTGCTGCAAAAGGACGGGCGCATTTCAAATACCGAAATCGCAAAAAATATCGGCATGTCGGAGGCGACCGTCCGCACACGTCTGAATCGTCTGATTCAGGAAGGATATATTCAAATCGTGGCGGTGAGCAACCCCATTAAGCTGGGATTTAAAATTGTCGGCAACATCCGAATTCATGTTGAAATCAAAAAGATGGACCGCATTATAAAAGAATTGAAGAAATTGAAGCCGCTGTGGTTTGTTGTTCAAACCACCGGCGGCACCGGTATCGATACGGAATTTGTTGCCAAGTCGCTCGATGAGCTCAATGAGCTGATTTTCGAAAAAATAAACAAAATTGACGGGGTCATCAAAACCGAAACATCATTGTTCCTGAACTATATCAAAAGGCAGTATGACTGGGGGACTGCATTATACTGAATTGACTGATAGATCAACATCTTTTATTTTTCAGCAGGTTGTTTTCAATGGCGTTGATCCACTGGGGCGGGTAGGGTACTTTGAAGGCGGCGGTGTCTTTTTGATCTCGGGCATTGAGAAAATCGATTTTGACCAGTGACGTATGCAGATCGACGCCCTTGTGGCTGCGATCGTGGTACACCCGGGCAATACGGCTGCCGGGAATCTCCAGTTCTGTTTTTTTCTCCCGGCTGCGGTAAAACAGGCTGTCCGGCAGCAGCAGCAGAAAACCGGAGCTGCGGCGCGGTTTACCGGGTTCGGCCGCTGTCCCGAAGTAGTTGACACCAAAGCTTATGGCCTGCAGGTTCCGGTTGCCGAAGCGGGCATCGATCCATTTGCGGTCCCGCCAGCGAATGATGGCAATGTAGGCCAGAATACCGAAAAATACCAGGGCAATGACGATCCACTGCTGGTGCTTAATGATATCAAGCATAATCAAACTTACCGTTGCGTTGCTACTTAAATCCGGATAAATATGCGATGAGCTTTTTGCGGGCCATATTGTGCCGGTAGCCGCCGGTGCTGCCCATGGCGGTCAGAATGGAATCGGCTATCTGGGCATCGGTTTTTTTTCTTCTGCGCATGGACCGAATCCTGTCGGCGTTCAGTTCGATCAGGTGCTGAAATCCCTCCTGGTCCCGGGAATAAAACACAAAAAATCCCAGTATGAATACCAGAATCGAAGAGATGACGGCCACGTAAACATCGTGGGCCGGATTCGGAATGATCGGGCGCAGCAGGCTGTCCGGGTTGCCCGTATTCAGCAGCGAATACATCGCCACCAACCCGATCAAAACCATCAGGACATAAATCGGGTATAATAGGTATCGTGGCAATTTTGAATACCTCGCGCCAAAAGTGACGGGGAGGTCTTTAGACCCTCAAAGACCCCGCCGCAATTCATTTATGAACGGAGAGGGGGGAGCTGTGAATTTCCCCCCCTCGGCTTGATAATTGATCGAAGTTATACCGGGCGCATTTCGCCTTCTTTCATGGCCGCCCACTGCGCTTCGGCTTCCTCCCAGGCTTCTTCGGAAGCATCCCGTTCCCAGGCTTCCAGGCCTCTTTCGGCCCGGGTGGCTCCCGGCAGGAAGTTGTCGAGGATAATGCCGACAATGGCGGTCACCGCCATCCCGGTGCTCAGGATCGCCTGAAAAATATTGCCGATAACATTGATCACGCTGCCCTGGGTTCCCCAGGCAATGGCGCCGTTGACGATCTGACCGGTACCGACGTCGAAGTGGGGGGTGAACCAGAACGGTACGCTCAGACCGGCAAAAAACGACAGGCCGATGATAAACAGGTTGCGCGAGTTGTTCAGGTTGACGATCTGCAGGTTGGAAAGACCGACGGAGGCGATCATTCCAAACAGGCCGACAAACATGGCGCCGACCACCGGCATCGGCAGCGTCGCCAGGATGGCCCCGAACTTACCGATCACGGGGATAACCAGCATAACCGCCGCACCGCAGCGGATCACCCGGCGGCTGGCCACCTTGGTCAGGCCGATGGACCCGATATTTTCCGAATAGGTTGTGGTGCCGTTGGCGGTCTGAAGTATACCGGCAATTAAACAGCCGAGACCCTCGGCGCCGAGACCCCTCGAAATCATCCGGCCGGTGGGAACCGGCGCTTCGGAGATGCGCGCGCAGGCCATGTAGTCGCCGATGGATTCGATCATGGAGGCCAGGTAGCCGGCCAGCATCCCGAACACACCAGCCCACAGGACGGAGCTGCCCCAATCGGGCATACCCCACTTGAACGGGACCATGGGTTCAAAGCTGACCCACTTGGCGGCGCCGACCAGGCCGAGTTTACCGGCCAGGTTGGCGGCATTGCCGTCCGGTATCAGGCCCGTGACGGTGCCGATCAGAGAGGCCAGCCAGCCGGTGGCGATGGCCAGCAGAACCGGGAAGAGCAGGAACACCTTGGATTTTTGGGAGAACACCTGTGAGTACAGAATCAATGCGATCAGGGTGATCAGCGAGATGATCCAGTTGGTGGCCATCCAGGGGGCGCCGATGCCGTACAGTGCCAGACCGATCATGGCAATCGTGGGGCCGATGACGATCGGGCTGATGATCTTGCGCACCTGGCCCATAATGCCGGTGTATCCCAGCACGATTTCGACCACCGATGCGATCATGATGGCGCCGGCGATCGTCTGGATCTGAAGCTGCCACAGGGGCAGGTCACTGCTGGCTTTCTGGGCCGCCACCATGCCGATAATGGCAAATGTTGGCCCTAAAAAGGAAAAGGTTCCGCCCTGAACGACCGGCAGTTTGTTGCCTATTGGCGACTGCTGGATCAGGGTGCACAGCCCGGAGGTGAAGAATATGGTCGAAATCAACAATGCCAGTTGATCCGGCGGCATCCCGATGGCACCACCGACGATAAAGGGAATGAGTACGGTGGCACCGAACATGGTCAGGTACTGCTGAATGCCGAGCAGCACGGCCAGTCCCCACTTGGGTTTGCTGCCGATCGGATACACTATCCAATGGTCTTTTTTTTCTTCGCTCATTATCTGCTCTCCTTAAGTTTTAGAATTTACGACGTTAATGGGGTTGCTGCAAACAGTAACCTTCACCTCCTTTCAAAATTTTTAGCCTAATATGCGAAAATCCAAATTCATCTTGCCTGTGACAAAAATAGCGCATACCCTACCCGTGCGACATGAATTATTGGATTATTCGGCCGCTGCAGCCGTCAATCCGCTGAACCGGGCCGATCAATCTTAAGTAGAATCCGGCTTAAGTAGAATCCGGCTTAAGTAGAATCCGGCTTAAGTAGAATCCGGCTTAAGTAGAATCCGGCTTAAGTAGAATCCGGCTTAAGTAGAATCCGGCTTAAATAGAATCTGGCTTAAACAGAACCCGGGCGGGTCAAGTCGGTGTACATGTCAGGGCGCAGATCCCTGAAAAACTGCCAGCCGTCACGGACTTCCCGGATTTCTTCCAGATTCAGGTCGGCGGTGACGATTTCATCCTTGTCCTCGCTGCCCTGGACAAGTAGTTCGCCCCGGGGATCAACAAAATAGCTGGAACCGTAAAACCGGCCGAATTCCCAGGGTTTTTCAAGCCCGACGCGGTTATTGGCGCCGATAAACACACCATTGGCCACGGCCTGGGCCGGTTGTTCCAGTTGCCACAAATACTGGGATTTGCCGGCGGTGGTGGCCGAGGGGTTAAATAAAATCTCGGCGCCTTTCAATGCCAGCAGGCGGGCACACTCCGGAAAATGCCGATCATAGCAGATATAGACGCCTATTTTAGCGTAGGCGGTTTCAAATACCGGGAATCCCAGATTACCCGGTTTGAAATAAAATTTTTCCCAGAATCCCGGCCAGGTATGCGGAATATGGATTTTCCTGAATTTTCCGAGATAGCTGCCGTCGGCATCCACCACAGCGGCCGTGTTGTAGTAAACACCCGCAATCTCCATTTCGTAAACCGGAATTACCATTACCATCTGATATTTTTTGGCATATTCGGCCAGCCGTTCGACCGTCGGTCCCGGAACTTTTTCGGCGGTGCCGTACCACTTGATGTCCTGTTCGGCGCAGAAATAAGGTCCGTGAAAAATCTCCTGCAGGCACAGGATCTGAACGCCTTTTTCACCGGCCGCTTCGATCAACGGCAGGTGTTTTTGGATCATGGCCTCTTTTATTTCGGCGGGAGTACCGTCGTGTCTGGCATTGGCGGCCTGGATGTGAGCACATTTAACAATTCTGGACATAAATCCTCCCTTAGTATAATTTCGTTACGAATAAACCATATCGAAAAACTGACTACTTATATTGTCAACTGAAAATGGCGTCAAGTTTTTTATGAAAACATCTAATATTATGAATGCTTTTTAGTGCACCAATACCTGAATTTTTAAGCACCCAAGTCCGTGCTCAGTCAATTGCGGCAATTTGATGGCAAACTTCACCGATGGTTTTTGCGTGCAAAATTCAGGTATTAATTGACAATTTATCCTCAAACGCCTAAACTCAGCAATTATTCCAAATTGCGGATATCGTTGAATAGTTGAGTGGTTGACCGGTTTTACCCGGCGGCCTGATTCATTAATTAAATAGAGGAGGAGACAGTTGTGAGTAATGCTGAAAAATTTAAGCAAATGAGCAGGGGGCTTGACCTGGCCCAGGCGATTACCGAAGCCGATCGGTGCCTGCTGTGCCATGACGCGCCGTGCTCGGAGGCGTGCCCGGCTGACACCAAACCGGCAGAATTCATCCGCAAGTTGCGGTTTAAGAACATTACCGGGGCGATTCGCACGATAAAGGAAAACAACATCTTAGGGGGAGCCTGCGGTGTCCTTTGCCCGACCTCCCGTTTGTGCGAGCAACAGTGCAGCGCGATGTTTAAATCTCTAAATCGTCCCGAAGGCGCTGAACGACCGATCCAGATCGGCGGGATCCAACGGTTTTTAATCGAGCATTCCTGGGACAGAGCGATCAAGATTTTCGAGAAATCCGCCGTCCGGCCGGAAAAAGTGGCCGTGGTGGGATCCGGCCCCGGCGGATTGAGCTGTGCCGCAGAGCTGGCCAAGGATGGTTATCAGGTGACGGTTTTTGAAGCCAAACCCGAACCCGGCGGCGTGCTGCGCTACGGTGTCGTATCATACCGGTTTGACATGAATTTTCTCGAACATGAAATGGATGATATCAAATCATTAGGCGTCAAATTTCAATGCGACGCTGCCGTCAGGGGCAAAGAGGGCGCCGAAAAATTATTGCAGGACGGCTTTGATGCGGTATTTCTGGCTCCCGGGCTCTGGGAGGCCGCCACGATAAAATCCACCGGCCGTGATATCGACGGGCTGTTTTCATCGGTGGATTACCTGGCGGCTTTACGTGACGGCCGCTTTGAAGAAATGGAAAGGAAAATTAAAGGGAAAACCGTCGCGGTTATCGGCGGGGGATCGGTGGCAATGGATTGTATCGGGTCTGCCGTCCGGCTTGAGGCCAAAGATGTCTATCTGATCTATCGGCGCTCTTTCTGCCAGATGCCGGCGGAAGCCGATGAGAGAGTTGAGGCCCTGGAATGCGGGGTTCATTTTATGTTGCTGAATCAACCGCTGGATTATTTGACAGATGACCAAAATCGCCTGACGGGCTTGAAACTGGTGCGAACCTGCCTGGGTGAGCCCGACGAGTCGGGCCGCAGGCGGCCGGAAAACATTGAAGGTTCCAAATGGATCATGGATGCCGATGTCGTGATCGAGGCCATCGGCAACATCGCCGCGCAAAATTCGCCGCGCTGGTATCCCAACGTCGCTGTTGATGACAAAAAACTCATTAAAGTGGATCCGGAAACCGGGAAAACCTCGCTTGACGGCATGTTTGCCGGCGGTGATATCGTGCGCGGCCCGGCCCTTGTGGTTCAGGCGGTTCAGGATGGTAAAGTGGCGGCGGCTGCCATTAAAGATTATCTATCGAAGTAATTTTGAAATTTGTAAGCCATGACTACGCTTATATTTTAATTTGTATATAGCTGTCTTTTTCAGGTTCAGATGTTCAGGGTTCAAAGGTTCAGGGTTCATGAATTCGGTGTTCGTGCTATTAATTTTGGCTACCTTCGTTGGGTTTTGCTAGATAGACTTTGAATCTGTTAAAACCTTTGACAGGTATCTAACCCTGAAC
>Ga0210064_1000957_pt1 | contig 13046 bp, 9 predicted proteins | sample Muzzi_CordC_D2_FD_185531 | JGI IMG/M metagenome (GOLD analysis project Ga0210064, IMG submission 185531) | Wetland microbial communities from San Francisco Bay, California, USA, that impact long-term carbon sequestration - Muzzi_CordC_D2 (SPAdes) | ecosystem: Environmental > Aquatic > Marine >...
CCGCCATAACACAGGCACGACATGATCTTGTGGACGTCCTGAAAATAATCAAAAAGCCGGCAATCATTATCGCCTGCGTGCCGGGTCTGCTGCTGCCCGGGTTTGCGAACGCATCCTATACTCTGTTTGAGAGCGGACACTCCCGCCCGCTGGCCCTGTCGCCCGACGGTACCCGCCTGTTTGCAACCAATACGCCCGACGGGGTGCTGGAGGTTTTCGACATCACCGGCTTCGGACTGTCCCATGCCGTCTCGGTGCCGGTCGGCCTCGAACCCATTGCCGTTGCCGCGCGCAACAACAATGAAGTCTGGGTGGTCAATCACCTCTCCGACTCGGTCAGTATTGTCGATGTGTCCTCGACACCGCCCCGCGTGATACGCACCCTGCTGGTGGGCGACGAACCGGGGGATATCGTGTTTGCAGGTGCCGGCGGGAACCGTGCCTTTATTACCGCCGCCCACCGCGGCCAGAACAGCCCCCATAACGATGATCCCGGCAATCCCGGCGAGCTGATTACGCCCGGCATCGGCCGTGCCGATGTCTGGGTGTTCGATGCCACCAATATCGGTGCGTCGCTGGGAGGTGACCCGATTAGTGTCGTGACGTTGTTCGGGGACACGCCGCGGGCACTGGCCGTCAGCCCGGACGGCAATACGGTGTATGCGGCGGTATTCAAGTCCGGTAACCGTACCACGACGCTGAACGAGGGTATTGTCTGCGATGGTGGCTCGACTGCGTCACCGTGTACCCCGGCACCCGGCGAACAAACGGCGGTGGGCGGCCTGCCGGAGCCCTCCAACCAGACCATCGGCGGCATCCCGCAGCCGGAGACCGGCCTGATCGTCAGGCATGATGGTACACAATGGACCGACGAACTCGGGCGTGACTGGTCGAACATGGTGCGTTTCGATCTGCCGGATCTGGATGTTTTTGCGATCGACGCCACGGCAACACCACCGGTGGAAACGGCAAATTATGCCGGGGTCGGGACCGTACTTTTCAATATGGCCACGAATCCGGTGACGGGAAAGCTGTACGTGGCCAATACCGAGGCTGTCAACGAGGTGCGTTTCGAGGGTACGCGACCGGCACCGCCCGCTCCGGGCAGTGATACGACAACCGTGAACGGTCACCTGCACGAGGCACGGATCACGGTGATCGATCCCGCCGGCAGCACCGTGACACCCCGTCATCTGAACAAGCACATCGATTACAGCGTCATTCCTGCCCCGGCCGGTGTCCGGGATGACAGCCTGGCAACCCCGCAGGGCATGGCGGTCTCCGCTGACGGAACAACGCTGTATCTGGCGGCAAAGGGCTCCGGCAAGGTGGGCGTATTCGCTACCTCCGAACTCGAGAATGATTCTTTTGTCCCTGACGGCAATGATCATGTGCCGGTAACCGGCGGCGGTCCTTCCGGGCTGGTGCTGGATGAAACCCGGGGCCGGTTGTATGTGGCGACGCGCTTCGACAACGGCATCTCGATTATCGATACCGGTACCCGGACGGAAACGGGGCACCTGTTGCTGCACAATCCGGAGCCACCCGCGGTCGTCAACGGACGGCCATTTCTCTACGATGCCTTCCTCACTTCCAGCAACGGCGAGGCGTCCTGTTCCAGTTGCCATGTCAATGCCGACAAGGACGAGCTCGCCTGGGATCTGGGTAATCCCGAAGGCAGCGTACTCAATAACCCGAACCCGTTTATAGTGGGACCCGGTGGAGACCCCGACTTCCATCCCATGAAGGGCCCCATGACGACCCAGACCCTGCGGGGCATGGATACCCATGGTCCCATGCACTGGCGCGGGGACCGCACCGGGGGCAATGACCCCGGCGGCAGTTCATTTGACGAGGATGCGGCCTTCAAGAAGTTCAACGTGGCCTTTCCGGGATTGCTGGGCAGGACCACAGAGCTGACACTTGCGGAGATGCAGGCGTATACGGATTTTATCCTGCAGGTGACCCCGCCCCCCAATCCCGTACGTAACCTGGATGATTCACTGACGGCGTCACAGCAGGCCGGCCATGATTTCTATCTGAATACCCCCGTTGACGCCGGATTCGTGTGCAACTTCTGCCATGTGCTGGCACCGGGATCGGGATTCTTCGGCACCAGCGGCGGTTCCAGCTTCGAGCTGGAGCCGCAGCATTTCAAGATCCCCCACCTGAGAAACCTCTATGAAAAGGTCGGCATGTTCGGTATGCCGGATGTTCCGTTCTTCAACAGCGGAGATAACGGGGACCAGGGTGACCAGATCCGGGGTTTCGGTTTTCTCCACGATGGCAGCACCGATACCCTGTTTCGCTTCCTCAATGCCGGCGCTTTCACATTTCCGGGCGATACCGAGCGCAGGGACGTCGAGCAGTTCCTGTTTGCCTTCGACTCCAACCTGAAACCGGTTGTTGGGCAGCAGGTCACGCTGAACGATACGAATACTCCCGAGAACAACGCCACCGTCGCCAATCCGCGCATTAACCTGTTGCTCGCGCGGGCGGCGGCCGGCGACTGCGATGTGGTGATCAAGGGGGTCTTCAATGGCAATGCCAGGGGGGGGTACTGGCTGCCAGGTGACAATGTCCAGGTCGACGGGATCGACTTTAGTGTCATTCCCGAAGGCGTGGCACGTGATCAGGCCAAGATACCGGGCCAGGAACTGACCTACCTGGCCGTGCCGCCCGGCAGTGGCGAACGCATCGGTGTCGACCGGGATGAGGATGCCGTCTTCAATTTCGATGACAATTGCCCCGCCGTTTCCAATACGGGCCAGACGAATTCGGATACCGACGCGGCGGGTGATGCCTGTGACAACTGCCCTTTGGTGGCAAACCCGGACCAGCAAGATACCGACCTTGACGGGGAGGGTGATGCCTGTGATGCGGACGACGACAACGACGGGCTGGATGACAGCGTGGAGGGTTTTCTTGAAACCGACCCGCGGGACGCGGATACCGATGATGACGGCCTGACCGACTTTGACGAAGTCAACATGGATGAAAATCCGGATGATTTCAATCCTGTCCGGGATACCGATCCCAATGATGCAGATACCGACAATGACGGCACCAATGACGGTGATGAGGTGGCGCTCGGTACCGATCCGCTGCGTGCGGCAAGCTATCCACACAACGGCGATATCAATGATGACGGTACCGTTGATGTGGCCGATGTACTGCGTGGCCAGCAGGCGTTGCTGGGGGACGGCTTGACGCCAGAGGAACTGAATCGCGCCGACGTCGCACCGTTATCCGGCGGTAGTCCGGACCCCGACGGGCAGTTTACGCCCGGGGACCTGCTGGTGATCCTGCAAAAGTCACTGGGCCAGGCCAGTTACTGAGATGCCCCCTGCGGGCATCCCTGGCCGCCATCCTTGCCAGCACGACAAACGTTTCCCGCTGTTAATCCCCGGGTTGCGCGCTACACTTCCGGTTCACCTGAACCGGAAGTTGTTGTGGGACCATGATGCAGGCACCTTCGAACACCTGGAAGACGTTCATCCACAGGCGCGTATGTCCGGCGAGCGTCAAGGCATTGCGCCCCGGGAATAACAGGGTGCGTGGCGTGATCAAATCACCGGCACGCCGGCAGGTGAGTACGCATCAGCGCAGCGTGCGGCTACGTGGGACGAAGCCCGGTCCGGCCCGCATCGTAGCGCTCACCCGCACAACGGCCAGGGTCTTATGCACGGCTCCAGGCAGCCCCCGGGCGTTGATTCCGATGTTCCGCGGTTCTGCTACTACCCTTTCCGCCGGTTGTCTGACGGGGCCGGTTCGATGAGCCCGGGTTCGGATGGAGCGGCAGTCGCGGTAGCGATTCACATATTGATCGAGCTGGCACTTATCGTCAGGGTTCTGCTGCGACCGCACCGGCAGCCTGCCTCGCGGGTCGCCTGGGTCGTCGTTATTGCCGCGCTGCCGGTGATCGGTATCCTTGCCTATATCCTGTTCGGTGAAGTGAGCATCGGTCGTCGCCGCATGGAGCGGTTGCACAATGTCCTCAAGGCAATGCCCGAGTTTCCCCGGGCCGTGCCCGGGGATGAAATGAACCTCGAGGTGGACGTAGCGGGGCGCTACCGGCATCTCTTCCGCGTCGGGCGGTCGATCAGCGGGTTTGATCCCGTCGGTGGCAACTCGGCGCGCCTGCTGGCCGATTCCAATGCAACGATCGATGCAATGGTGGCGGACATCGACGCCGCCCGGCAGCACGTCCACGTTCTGTTTTACATCTGGCTGCCGGACGGCAACGGCAGCAAGGTCGTCGCGGCGCTGAAGCGAGCTGCAGGCCGCGGCGTGACATGCCGCGCGCTGGCCGATGATCTCGGCTCGCGCAGCATGATTCATTCGGAGCACTGGAAGGCCCTGCAGGACGCCGGGGTACAGGTGGCAGCGGCGCTGCCGATCGGTAATCCTCTGCTGCGACCGTTCCGGGGTCGTATCGACCTGCGGAACCACCGCAAGATCGTCGTCATCGACGGGCACATTACATACTGCGGTAGCCAGAACTGCGCCGACCCGGAGTTTCGCATCAAACCGAAGTATGCCCCGTGGGTGGATGTCATGATGCGCTTCGAGGGCCCCATCGCCACCCAGAACCAGTACCTGTTCGCCAGCGACTGGGAGACCTGTGTGGATGAGAATCTCGCTGACCTGCTGCGTGGTCCGGTCCCGGCGCCCCGGCCGGGTATTCCTGCACAGGTCATCGGTACCGGCCCGACGGTGCGCTACTCGGCCATGCCCGAGATGTTCGTGTCACTCATGTTCGCCGCCTGCCGCGAACTTGTCATCACCACCCCCTATTACGTACCCGACGAGTCCATACAGAACGCACTGTGTGCGGCAGCCAGTCGCGGCGTGGACGCGAGCATCGTGTTCCCCGCCAGAAACGACTCGTGGGTCGTGAGTGCAGCGAGCCGCAGCTACTACGCCGAGCTGCTCGCGGCGGGGGTGAGGGTATACGAATATACGGGAGGCCTGCTGCATAGCAAGTCGCTCACGCTGGACGGGGAGCTGACGCTGATCGGCTCCGCCAACATGGATCGTCGCAGCTTCGATCTCAACTACGAGAACAACATCCTGTTCTGCGATTCCGGGCTGACCGCTGATGTGCGGCAACGCCAGCAGGAATACATCGCCGGTTCGCGCCCGGTCGATCCGGCTGCGGCGGCCGCCTGGCCCGTGCTCCGCCGCCTCTGGAACAACACCATCGCGATGCTCGGTCCACTTCTCTGACGACGGCTATACGCCCTCCGGCCGGGAGTTACCGGAGTGTGACCGCCACGCCGGCGAAGCACAACACGAATACCACGCTGAAAACTACCCGGCCGTGGGGAATCAAGGTGCAGGCAGTAAATGTCCTACGGTGTCCGGTAAAGCCAGTTGCGCAGCAATACCGGAACGACAAGGGTCGTAACCAGGCTCATCAAGACCAGTGCGACATAAGCGGGTTGCTCGATGATGCCCCGGTTCAGTGCCAGCAGTGCAATGACCATGGCGACCTCGCCGCGCGGCGCCATGCCAACCCCGATGATCATACTGTCCCTCGTGGCGATGCCCAGCGCGCGGGCACTCAGGCCGCAACCGGCAAATTTGCTCAGGAAGGCGACCACCGACAGGGCGCCGGCAAACACCAGCGTGTCAACGCCCAGTACGCGCAGATCGGCAAGCACACCGAGCGAGACAAAGAAGACTGCCCCGAATGCCGCGCGCACATATTCCGCGCCGATATGTACGGACCGGCTTTTGTTGACATGAATACCCTCGAATACGATGCCGGCCACAAAGGCGCCGACGATTGCGGAGAGTCCCAGATATTCCGCAACCAGGGCATAGACGAATGCCGTCAGCAGTCCCAGTATGAACACGAACTCCGGTGAGCGATCCGGGATTTGTGAACGGTCGATCCTCGCGGACAGACGAGCGAGCAGCTTCTGGCCAAGCCATGCGCCGACGCTGATGAAAACCACGGCTTTTACAGACATCAGCGCAATGGCAAGCGGGTCGATATCACCGCTACCAAGCTGTTCCGCCAGGGACAGAACCAGCAGGGCCAGGATGTCGTCGATCACCGCTGCACCGATAATCAGTTTGGCTTCCGGTGACTGCAGTCGCCCCAGTTCACGCAGTGCATCGGCGGTTATGGCAATGCTGGTGGCAGTCAGGGCCACACCGATCAGCAGGGCGCGGGTCGTCTCGAATCCGAATCCCAGGGCCAGCAGATATCCCGCGAACCATGGCACGATTACGCCGGCTACAGCAATCACAAAGGGTCGCACGGCCGCCAGATCCCGGGCGCGAAATTCCAGGCCTACGACGAATAACAGGACAATAGCGCCGAGATGGGCGATATTGGCGACGAAAGTCGTGTAGGTAATCCAGCCAAGAAAGCTTGGTCCGACAAGCAGGCCGGCCAGAATCTGTCCGACCACGGCTGGTTGCCGGACCAGCGCCGACAGCAGATGGCCGGCCAGGGCGACGGCCAGTAACAGGCTCATCTGGAGTTCGATCGATTCATGCATTGATCGTGTTTCCTTCCGAAGTTGATTGCAGCGCGTGCAAAACTGAAAGAATCGTATCAATAAAGATCAGCCACCAGTAGTACTCATTTCTTTATAAGCGAGTTGCCGGCCCGGGCACCCGAGGTTCCCTCAGTGGCTGATTCCGGAAATCAAAAGACAAGCCAACGGATGATGCAGGTATCCGCATCATTGTCGCGATGGCGGCAGCCGGTATCAGGTGGCAGTGTTTCCCTGTCCCGGCTTGCAGGGCGGCTGTTGCACGGGTTCAATTTCCTGCTGTCGACTTGGTGGCGATGATCTCGACCGGCGAGACGCGTCCGGCGGCGATATTGTCCACCATGTTGCTGATCTTGGCAGGTGCGGAATCCCCCATGGCGATGTGCACACCCAGCGATGGAGTGCCGCCGGTTTCCTCCATGCGCCTGCGGGCCGCGGCAAAAAACCCGATCGCAAATTCGCGGCGATCACGCATTCTGATGAGGTTGAAACCGGCCAGTTCGAGTGCCTCCAGGTATTGTTCCCGGGTGGACAGTGCGCTGTCTTCAGCTACGGTGGCCCATGGAACCGGGTAAGCCAGTGCTTCGTTACCGGTCTGCATTACGTCGTAGACACCAAACAGGGCGCCCGGCTTTATCAAGCGGTAGACCTCCGCAAACAATCCGGCCTTGTCGGCGATATTCATGCCGACGTGCAGCATGAAGGCCGCGTCAAAACTTTCATCGGTAAATGGCATCGCTGTGGCATCCCCCTGGTAAAGCTCGACCCGACCGGAAAGACCTACCCAGTCGCACAGGGACTGTCCGGTTGACACGAATTCGGGGGTCAGGTCGATGCCGGTGACCCGACAGCCGAAGCGGCTGGCGACGAACCGGGATGTGCCGCCAATGCCACAACCGACATCCAGCGTGTGATCGTCTGTCGTTAATTCCAGCTGACTGATAAAGTCCTCTGATGCCTGGCGGCCACCGATATGAAATTCATCTACCGGTGCCAGCTCATCCACGGTGACCGTGTCGGGTGTCTTGCCAATGGCTCGCACACCGCTGAGAATCCGGTCGAGCAATCGCCCGTGTGTATAGTGTGCGGTGACGCTGTCTTCCATTTTTATCGCTCCAGGCCCTTAAACTTCGCTCCTCGCGCCTTGCCTTGCCTGGCCTGATTTCAGACAGCAACGCGGCGATCATGCAAGTTAGAGTATAGGCGACTCCGTCACGGACCGGTTGCGCGCACGTAGGCGGGCCGTGCCGTGAGGCGTTGGGTATAGGCCGGCAGGGACGGGTATTCCTCCAGCAGGTCCGGCAACCAGGTGAGTGTGGTGCCGAGCATGATATCGGCACATGTGAACCGGTCGCCCAGCAGGTAGCCGTCGTGGTCCAGTTCTTTTGCCAGCATTCGCAATATACGCCGGTACCCCTTGCGCGCGAATGGCACGATGGCACCGATCCGCTGGCTCTCCGGCAGTAACCGGGTATGCAGCAGGATCTCGAAGGCCGGTGGCTCCAGCGTGCCCGGTACAAAAAACATCCACTGCTCGTACCGGGGACGTATGGCCTCATCCACCCCAGGAGCCAGCCCACGATCCGGGTAACGGTCCGCCAGCCAGTGGCAGATGGCGCCGGATTCGAACAGGGTCTCACCGTCGAGACGCACGGCCGGGACACTGCCCAGCGGGTGGAGCGGGTTCCGTTCACCGCCGAACAGGTCGACCGGTTTCAGGGTGTAGGGAATGTCCAGTTCCTCCAGTAGCCAACGTGGCCGGACGGCGCGGGTGTATGGGGTGTAGTACAGCTCGATTTCCATGTGCTGGGCTCCTGTATGGGTTGACTTTTGTTGCTTTTGAATTGCAAGTGACTAGAGTCTAGTCCAGTTACTTTTGATTTACAAGTAACTGGGTGAGTGCTATGCTAAGCGCATGATTGACAGCAGAAAATCCGGTGCGACCGCAAGCACGACCGGCCGCTCGCCGTGTCCGGTAGCCTGTACGCTCGATCTGCTGGGGGATAAGTGGACCTTGCTGGTGGTGCGTGACCTGTTGCTGGGCAAGACCACCTACACCGAGTTCCAGCGATCGCCGGAGGGGATTCCGACCAACATCCTCGCGGAGCGCCTCAAGCGCCTGGAGGCGGCCGGGATTATCGATAAATCGGGCTACCAGGAGCGGCCGGTGCGCTATGCGTATCGTCTGACCCGCAAAGGCCGGGACTTGCGATCGGTGTTGTCCGCAATGATCGATTGGGGCAACAAATATATTCCCGGTACGCTGTCGCGCGAGCAAGTCGAGTCCCTGACAGGGCGCGGACGTTAACCGGCCCCGGCAACGCTCGCTGCCCGGGCGAAACCACGCGGGCTGCGTTCAGTTGACACATCCAGGCCGGAACGGAACATTTCCCGGCATCCCCTGCTATTCTTTGAAATAGGGGTTAACTGACACTGATAACCTGTTTAAGCGGTTCCTGCAGAGGCGTATTACCCGGTGGGAGCCGGAAACCTGCCCGGGATGCCGGCGGAGCAGGAGGGCTAGACATGAAGGCAAAACTTGTTTATTTCGGTGAGATTAATATCGAAGGCCGGCGCTACAACCATGACGTGGTAATCGAGCAAGGTGAGGTGCGCGAGCGCCGCAAGAAGCCCTCGAAGGCATATCGTGCCCGTTTCGGCCATACGCCGCTGTCTGAAGAGGAACACATCCCGTGGCACAGGGGAAAGCTGTTCATCGGCACCGGTGCCTATGGCAGTCTGCCCGTCATGCCCGGGGTTTACGAGGCGGCGCGGCGCAAGGGCGTGGAAGTGATCGCGAAGCCGACTATCGAGGTCTGCAAACTGCTGGAGGACTGCAACCCCCGGGACATCAACGCCATACTGCATGTGACCTGCTGAAAGTGGTGCGTTCCCGTCCCGGTCGTGCACGGGTGCCGGTCTACGACGCGGTCTGCAACCCGGTTGCTCCTGCAATGATGATCCAGTATCGCGGTAGCGAACCGATTGGCGCAAGGATGCGCTACCTTGCGTGCGCCCACCTTCTGGTTATCCTGGCGTGTATTCTGCCAGCAGCGTCAGGTGCGAATGTAACCCGCCCGTTATCTTTGTCGATTGATCTCGGCGACATACCCGGGCGTCCGCCGGCCCCCGAGTTCCCGTTTGAACGCTTTTTTCAGACCAGCACTTTGCGCCAGTTGCGATTTGCGCCGGACGATCGCGTCCTCTATTTCATCAGGAATGACGGGCGGGTGGATAATATTTTCGAACTGGACCTGGAGAGCCGTGCCGTGCGCCAGGTTACCCGTCTGGCTGAGCCGGTCTCCGGATTCGGAGTTGATCACCAGGGCCGGTTTCTGATTATCCAGCAGGATGTGGCAGGAAACGAGAATCATGATCTCTATCGCTTCGACCTGGCAGCGGGGAACCTGCGGCGGCTCACCACGGCCGGCGAGGGCGATAGCACGCTGGCCTGCGGGCTCTCGCCGGACGATACGCTGCTGTACTATGCCCAGACCCGCCAGCAGCGACGTGAAGCCGGCTTGTGGCAGCTGGAAATCAGCAGCGGCAAGCCCCGCCAGCTGTTGCCTGGCAACGGACACACCTTCGACTGCGACGCGGTCAGTGCAGATGGCCGTTATCTCCTGTTCGGTGAACTGATCGGGTTCGACGAACGGCGCCTCGGGCTGCTGGATCTGGAGACCGGCAAGACGCGTTCTATCAATGCCGCGCCCGGTATCAACAACCTCGATGGTAACTTTGCCGGGGAGCAGGTCTACTTTCGCAGTGCCCTGGATGCCGACAGGTTCCGCTTGTGGCGCTACCGGATTGCGGACGGTACGCTGGAACCGGTCGAGTTGCCTGTCGGGCAAGATCTGGAAGCACTCTCGATGTATGCGGATGGTCGGGTAGCGGTTATTTCCTATCGCGGTGCGCTTGCGGGTCGCACCGTGGTGTTCAGCGATGGCTTCGACGCACCGGTCGGGTTCGGGCTGCCGCCGGAGACGGTTACGGAGGCCGTTTTCAGCGACACCAATCCGGCCCTGGGTGTTGTGCTTACCGAGGCGGCGAGTATGCCGGGCCGCTATTATCTGATTGGTAGCGGCGTGCCCGTGCTGCTGTATGACGCCAACCGCTCGGGCATTGACAGCAGCTATTTCAGTGTGGCGCGGTCGGTGCGCATTCCGGGCTTCGCCGGCCTCGAGATCCCGGTGCACCTGTTCATCCCCAACGGCACCTCGGCCAGCAACCCGCGGCCGGTAATCCTGCTGGTTCACGGCGGCCCGGAGGACCATGTTGACCCGTTCTACAGCAGTACCATCCAGTTTCTCGCCAACCGCGGGTTTATCGTGGTCATACCCAATGTGCGCGGCAGCGGCGGCTTCGGCAAGCACTATGCAAGCCTGGATAACAATGACTGGGGTGGCGGGCATATTCGCGATCTGGTGGCCGTTGCGGCAGCCGTGCGTGACATGGATTTTGTCTATCCGGATGGTCTGTTTATCGTTGGTATGAGCTTTGGCGGATTCAGCGTGATGTCCTTGATCACGCAGTATCCGGACATCTTCCGGGCCGCGGTGGAGTTCTTCGGTTTTACCGAACTGGCCACCTTCGTCGACAGCTGGCCGCGGTACCTGCAGCGGCATCTGTTCGCGGAACTCGGATTCGACCCGCGTCGTGACCGGATCCGCAACCGGAGGTTGTCACCCCTGTATCACGTTGACCGGATAAGGATTCCCCTGCAGATCCATCAGGGCGCCAACGACATTCGCGTTCCCCGGGTACAGTCCGACTGGCTGGTGCAAAAGTTGCGCGGGATGGGCCGCGCGGTGGAGTATTTCGTCTATCCGGATGAAGGGCACGGTTTCACCCGCTACGGCAACGAGCGACTGGCCTACCAGCGCCTGGTGGCTTTTTTAAGGCGTCAGTTACCGGGTGATGCGGCGGAATCCGATTGCTGTTCCAGTAACCCGGTAGCTCCAGCTGATTACAGTCGGGCGCAGGCAGGCGACCCGCGGGCCCGGATTACTCAATCGGGAGTGTCCGGTTCCTTTGCCGCATTGTGCGCCTTACGGGTGTGTGAATTTCCAAACCGGTCTCGTATCATCTCGCTCCGACTGACCTCCCGGCCGAGGTGATAATCAAAGGAAAACAGCCCTACGCCAACCAAATATAAGTATTATAATATTCATGGCTATTCCGTCGCGCTGCTACACAGATACATTCATTATAGCTCCGATAAATGAGTCCGAAGCACTGCTTGCCTGCAGCAGGCTTGTGGCGTGATTAATAGCGCCGGTCCGGATGGATACAGGATCCTGCCCTGCCCGGCAGGCAGGATACACCGTGGATACCTGAATGATCACAACCTGGTTTTATTTTCTGCTGTGTGTAGCAACTATCGGAGTTGCGGGAGTAAAACTCACGCACTACGGGGATGCGATAGCGGATAAAACCGGTATTGGCGGCACCTGGATTGGCGTGCTGCTGCTTGCCACGGTGACCTCCCTGCCGGAACTGGCTACCGGGATCAGTTCCGTTGCCCTGGCAAATGTGCCGAACGTGGCGGCAGGCGATGTATTCGGCAGTTGTGCATACAACCTGCTGATCCTGGTCCTGCTGGACTATCTTGATCGCGATACCCCCTTGTATGCGCATGCTCGACGCGGGCACATCCTCACGGCCGGGTTCGGTATTGTCATGCTTGGCTTTGTGTGCTGGAACCTGGTGCTGGCCCGGTTCGGACTGCAGTGGTCGTTCTGGAACATCGGCCTCTACAGCCCGCTGATCCTGTTGCTCTACGTCATGGCCATGCGCATCATATTCCTGTTCGAGAAAGCCCAGGTCGCCGAATTCACCGACAAGGAGCCAGACAAGTACCCTGAGCAGTCATTACGGGAACTGGTGGCGCGCTACAGTATTGCGGCCGCGTTCGTGGTTGCGGCCGGTATCTGGCTGCCATACATCGCCGCCGATATTGCCGCGCACATGGGCTGGTCGCACAGCTTCGTGGGAACGATGTTTGCCGCGCTGGTGACTTCGTTACCGGAACTGGTCGTCACATTCACCGCCGTCCGCATCGGCGCCGTGGATATGGCCATCGGGGACCTGCTTGGCAGCAACCTGTTCAATTTACTTATCCTGACAATCGATGACATTTTTTACCGCAGCAGCGATCTGCTCTCATCGATTTCATCGATCCATCTGATATCCGCCATTTCAGCAATCACCATGACCGGCGTGGTGATAGTTGGTCTGTACTTCCGTTCCCGGCGTCTGATACTCAACCGCTTCGGGTGGAGCAGTATCGCCCTGTTACTCATTTACCTGGTAAATTCCACCATGCTCTATCTCCACTCCAGCACCGGTGGCAATGGTGAAACCGCCGGAATGAATCCGGGCACCCACTCGCTGAACCCGTCACTATCACCTTGAAGTAGTACTGTATGTGGTGATGGGTTTATGCCCTGGATGTTATTGTCCCGGCCTGCGAGTCAGTGAACTGGATTCCAACTGCCATTTCGACTGAAGAGACGCTATGACTGAAATGACTGG
>Ga0210064_1000958_pt1 | contig 13043 bp, 12 predicted proteins | sample Muzzi_CordC_D2_FD_185531 | JGI IMG/M metagenome (GOLD analysis project Ga0210064, IMG submission 185531) | Wetland microbial communities from San Francisco Bay, California, USA, that impact long-term carbon sequestration - Muzzi_CordC_D2 (SPAdes) | ecosystem: Environmental > Aquatic > Marine >...
GCCGTCGTGGCAATCGGAGCAGGTCACGCCCTCCTGATTGTGGATGGATGACTGCCACTGCTGGAAATAGTCGTGGAGTTTCTTGTTCTGAACGAGGAAGTCGGGATTCTTGTGACATTCGACACAGGAATTCTCCGCCTCTTCCTGCTCGGGCGAGGCGGAAGCGGACGACGCGAACACGAGTGAGGCCCCGAGCAGGAGGATCCCGATACCGAGAATTCGCATCATCGTCTGCCGGGTGGTCTGGGTCTTTTTCGAATGGATGATCGCGCTCACTCCTGGCTCCCCTCTAGTTGACGGTCGCATCGTTCGGCACCGGTTCGGCGGAGAATGGCAATGCCTGGATTCGATTGCCACGACGCATGTTTCCTTCGAGCTTGTTGGCCGGGTCGAACTCGCGTCCGAATCATCTTCGGTCATCCCACCGGGATGACCCAGCCATTCGCGTCGCTCGAACACCACCCGCGACCCGTCCGGTGCCGCCATTTGGGCCCACCCCATGAGACTCGACGGCGACGGCCGTTATTCGGAACGCGAGAAAACAAACATGTCCACGACTGGAACCGAGCGGAATTGCAGACATCGTGCCAAGAACGAAAAGCTCGCTTCCTGCGGCTACAGGTGGGTCTGGAGTCGACAGATCCGATCGAGTGGGTCAAAACGACCCACTCACTGAGGAGAGCTGTCACGTCGAGGTGCGTCTGAAGTGCCCGATTTCCCTCGCTCAGAGCAGATGCGAGTTCACCATCACGCCGCCGTCGCAGCGGATGCAAGCACCCGTCACGAACGAAGCCCGATCCGATGCGAGCCAGACCACCGGTTCGGCGACTTCTTCGGGCCGCCCCAACCGCCGCATCGCATGGGTATTCACGGTCTGCTGCTCGAACTCGGGAAACTTCTCGAAGTAGCGTCGGATCGCGGGGGTGTCGATGCCGCCCGGCGCCACGGAGTTCACTCGCACGCCTCGGGCCGAGTACTCCGCGGCCCCGGTCAACGTGAGTGCGTGTACGCCACCCTTGGCTGCGATGTAGGCGCCGAGCATCGCCTCGCCCTTGAAGATGCCGGCGGTCGTGATGTTCACCACCGAGCCGCCGCCACTCGCAAGCATGGCCGGGATCGCGAACTTCATGCCGTGGAAGACCCCCTTGAGGCAGACGTCGATGGTGCGGTTCCAATTCTGGTCGCCGATCCGATCCAGCGGTTCGAAGCGGCCCGCCCCCCCGGCTGCGTTGTTGCAGATCCAGTCGAGGCCACCCATGCACTCCACCGCGTTCGACACCAACGCCTCCATTTGCAGGGCGTCGCTCACATCGGCTCGTTGGAACGACGCCTCACCACCCGCTTGCCGAATCCGGTCGGCGACCGCCTCGCCCTGCTCGACCTGAACGTCGGCGAGAACCAACCTGGAACCCTCGCGTGCAGCCAGCTCCGCGACCGCACGGCCGAGACCCTGCGCAGCGCCGGTAACGATGCCGGCCTTCCCCTGCAGAAGCGACATAGCCTTTCCTCCAACCAGTCGGCGAAACGCGCCACGATTCTAGCTCGCCCCGTCAGCGCTACACTCGGCGATCGCAACCCGGGCAAGGGAGATCTACATGGCCGACGACGACCGCTACCAGCGCGGCGTGGAAATGATCAAGAAGGTGTACGCAGGCGACGTCGTGGTTCCTCCGAAGGGGGCAATGGCGTTCTCGGACCTGATGCTCGAAAGTCTCTTCGCAGAGGTCTGGACGCGCGAGGAGCTCTCGATCCGAGATCGCCGCATGATCCTCTTCGGTGCGATCGGTGCGCTCGGCGAGAAGGACACCTTCGCCATCCAGGCCAAGGCTGCGCTCAAGAACGAAGAGCTCACTCCCGAACAGCTGCGCGAGATCGTCATCACACTCGCCAACTACGCCGGCTACCCGCGCGCGGCGGGCCTGATCGGCGTGGCCGAAAAGGCGATTGCCGAGGTCGCGAAGGAGCGGAACCCGGGCGGCTGAACGCCCCCCCCGGCTAGCCGAGAGCCGTCAGCTCGTCGCCGGCGAAGAAACGACGCGGGTTGTCGATCAGCAGTGCGTCGATCTGGTCGTCCGCAACGCCCCGTTCCGTCAACTGCGGCACGATGCGCGTGCTGAAATGCGTCGGATTCCACCGCTTTACCGCCGCAGCCTCGAGTTCGGGCGGGAAGGGCTGCCCGCGCCAACACCACACGCTGTCATGCGAAACCACCACGCGGTCCCCCGCTCCCGCGGCGATCAGCTTCACCAGCGAGGCGACGCGCTCTTCGTCGGGGTGGATCATGTCGAGCCCGAAGCGATCGAATCCCAGATACGAACCCGCGCGCGCGATGCCCATGTGGTAGTCGTGGTCCGACGTTCCGCACGAATGCCCGATCACGATGCGATGCGCGAGCACTCCGTTCTCGGTCAGAACCCGTTGCTGGAGATCTCCCACGCTGCCCTGATCCGTGTGGGTCGTGATCGGAACTCCGGTCTCGACCGACGCCTGCGCAGCCGCTTCGAACACGCCCCTCTCGTATTCGGTCATTTCACCCGGACCGGTCGCAACCTTGATGATTCCGGCCCGCACGCCCGTCCCGCCGATACCCTCGACGATGTCGCGGACGAAGATCTCCGCCATCGCGCCAACCGTGGAGCCGAAGCTTCCACGCATCTGCCAGTACGGATGACCACCCTCACCCTGCTTGTACAACCCGGTTGCGCAGATGATCTGAAAGCCCGTCTGCTGCGCGACCTTGGCCATCAACTCGACGTCGCGGCCGAGATCGGAGGGGCAGGGATCGAGCATGGACGTAAAGCCCAGGGATTTCAGCTCTTCGATCCGATCGACGCAGCGCGCAAAACGCTCGTGGGCGTCGGGGCCCGGGTTGACGGTATCGGCCTCCGAGCCCGGGTAGGCGATCAGCAGGTGCTCGTGCATGAGCGTCCGACCGAGGTCGTCCGGTCGGATGGCGCCGGTGACGGTCTGGAGAGTTTCGCAGGGCATGAGGACCTCCGCGGAGCCTACGCTCGCAGCGTTCCGGAAAGCTAGCGAATCACCCGGACAGTGCGGGCACGGCGCTCGGCGGAAGCCGACCGGTCGCGAGGTACCAGCGGAAGAGGTCTTCGATGGTCGCTTCGGGAGCCCGCCACTCCACACCCAGCTGCGCCACCCGCGGCGAATCCTGCATCGGGCGGAAACGCGTCGCGATCTCGATGCCTTCACCCGTGATCGGCATCTTCCGGCCCGTCACCTTTGCAACCGCGTCGAGTGTCCTGGCCGCACCGCGCAGCAGGAAACCCGGCGCGGCGATGCGCGGGATGCGCGCGCCCGTCACCCCTTCGAGGAGGGCGGTGAAGGCGTCCCAATCGAAGAAGTAGCCCGCCGCCACGACGCGGCCACGAACATCGTTCTCGAGCATACGGGTGATCAACAGTGCGAGATCGCGCACGTCCACGAGTTGATTTCCACCTTCGCTCTTGAGTGTTCCGCGAAGAAACGACCGATAGGCCTTGACCGACTCGCTGAATCCCGGGTCATCGGGCCCGACCACGCCGGGCGGGTAGAGGATCGCGACCGGAGCTCGCTCGTCCTGACGCACCCGCACCCAGGCATCCGCCTTCATCTTCGAACGACCATAATGAGTCCGACTCGCGACCAGCGGCGAGTCGTCGGTGACCGGCCGCTTCGGGTCGAAGATCGCGAGCAGACTCGAAAGGTAGACCGTCGCGAGCCCGCGTTCGCAAGCGCCGCCCACCACCATCTCGGTGCCGCGTATGTTCGCGTCGAAATCCGTGCGACCGCTCGTCACGGAAACTCCGGCGGCGGCGTGCACCACGGCGTCACAGCCCTCGAGCGCCTGCGCGACCGCACCACGGTCCACCATGTCGCCTACGATCAGCGCCCCCCGGTCGATTCCCAGCGGACTGAGCACGCGCTCCGCCTTCTCGAGGCTGCGCACCAGCGCACGCACTGCATGTCCTTCGGCGCGTAGACGCGCCGCGGTATGGAATCCGATGAAACCCGTGGCTCCGGTAACGAGAACCTGCATGCGCGAACTCCGATCGCCGACCGTCACACGCGCAGGCGCCGACGCTGTTCGAAGCGGAAGCCTGCGCCGCGGCTGATCTTCGCGAGCGCGAGTTCCGGCGGCGGGGGACGTGGGTCGGCGTCCGGGTCGATCGTCACTTCCCATGCGAGCCGGGCTCCGTTCGGATCGGCCGCCGGGATGCAGCGCGCGCGCGGGTTCACGCGACCCGCGATCGCGTCGAGCGCCGGATGCGGCGCCGCTTCGAGCCCCGCGAACCACGAGTGGGCGTCCGTCTCGGCGAAAGCCGGACAATCCTGGATCGAGATGCGTGCGCAGCGTGGCCCGATGACTTCGACGTGAAGATCCAGATAGCTTCGCGGGAAGAAGCACGGATGGATCTGGAACACTTTCGCAATCGCTTCGATGCCATCCCCGTCGATTCGCATCAGCGAACACAGGCGTTCGGCCGTGAGCGCCGCGATCCCCGTCCACTGTGAAGCACCGAGCTCGCTCGCAGCGGAAGCATCGGTTCGCTGCGCCGCACCCAACATGAACGCACGCGCGAGCAGATGGCTCTGCACCGCGAATTCCTGGTTCGCGACGACGAGCGCACGGTGGGAGAGATCTTCCAGCTGGAACTCGGGGTCGAAAGGTCCGGAGTAGTCGGGCCAACCCCCGGGCTCGGCGTCCGCGTCGGGCACCTCGACCGGAATGCCCGCGATCCTGGAGCCGCGCACGATCTCGAGGTTGGCATGCTGTTGATACGGCTCCGCCTCGTCTCCGATGAACACCGACCAGCGGCAATGCGGAGTTCGGTCGGCCGGCTCGCGTGGCGGACGGTGGATCGGCCGCATCTTCATGCGCGGGTTCGCCGCAGCCGCGGTCGCGTCGAAGGTCGGATCTTCGATGTCATGGCACATCATCTTGACGCGTGCCTCGCCGAACGGTTCGACATCGAGCAGGGCGCCGCAATGCGGCAGCCAGAATTCACCGTAGTCGGGACCGTCCAGACGGAATTGGAAATCCATGAACTGGTGGGGCGCGCCGATGTCGAGCTGGAGGTTCTTGAAGACCGTTCCGACGTCGCTCCCCTCGAATCCGAGCGCGCGCTGCATCCGCAGTGAGTAGATCGGACTCGCGCCCATCCATTCTTCGATCGCGAAGGCCACGTAGGCATCGCCGCCGAATCGCTGCGCGACCAGCGGCAGCCCGACGCGATCCTGCAGGTGGCCGTTCAGCAGGTATTCACGGCCCAGGTGCGCGAGGGCCTGCCGCGAGAAGTCCGCCAGGCGGAGCTCGGGGTCGAAGGAGCCGGAATAGTCGTCGCGCAGTGCCACGTCGTCGTCCACGCTATCGGTTCATGCGACGCTTCGCAGCAGCCCGAACCTCGCAGCGCTCGCTCTCACGGTCGGCGAATCTGTCCGCCGTCGACGTTCACCACCTGCCCCGTGACCCACGACGCCGCGTCGGAGAGCAGAAACAGACAGGCCTCGACCATGTCGCGGGGCTGGCCGAGCCGCCCGAGCGGAAGACCCGCGACGATCTGCTGAGCGGCGGCGCCCGCGGTCTTCTGCAGCGCCTCCGTGTCGGTGGGCCCCGGCGCGATCGCGTTGATGCGAATGCCGCTCGGCCCGAGTTCGCCGGCCAGGCACTGCGTCAATCCGTTGATGCCGAGCTTGGACAACCCGTAGAAGCTGACCCCCATCCAGGCGGCGGTCGACGACTGCATGATGATCGCACCGCCGCCGCGTTCACGCATCGACCGAAAGCAAGCGCGTGTGCAGAGCAGTGCTCCGTCCATGTTCACGCCCATGAACTTCTTGTAATAGTCCCAGTCGACGCGGAGCAGTCCGGCGAGCTTCATGTCACCGAATATCGCAGCGTTGTTGACGAGATAATCGATGCCGCCGAACTCGGCGATCACCGCATCCGCCATGGCGCGGGTCGAATCCTCGGATCCGACATCGGCTGCGACGAAGACCGCCTCGGCACCCGAGTCGCGAATTTCACGCGCGACCCGCTCGCCGGCGTCGGCCTGGATTTCGGCGATCGCAACCTTCGCGCCCTGTGCGGCGAGCCCCTTCGCATAGGCCTCGCCGATCCCGCCGCCCGCTCCGGTCACGATTGCGACCTTGCCCTCGATGCCGTCGTACTTCACTGCTCGCTCTCCTTCGCAAGACCGACCGTTTGGCGCCGCACACCGGAATCGCGGCTGTTCGCGAGCGATCGTGATGCAGCTGTTGCGTTCAGACCTTGACCGGAAGCGCCGCGAAGCCGCGTACATTCACCGAGTGCACGCGCTCGCAGCCTTCGGGCTGGATTTCGTAGTTGGGAAACCGCTTCCACCATTCCTCGAAGGCCACGCGTCCCTCGAGTCGCGCCAGCGAGGCCCCCATGCAGAAGTGGGTTCCCTTCCCGAACGAGAGCATCGAGCTGGTGTCGCGTCGAATGTCGAACTCGTCGGGGCGCTCGAAGACTTCCGGATCCCGATTCGCGGATCCCACGAGCAGCAGCACGTATTCGTTCGCGGGAATCACGACTCCGCCGACTTCGACGGCTTCGAGCGTCGTGCGCATCAGCGCCTGCGTCGAGTTGTCGTAGCGCAGCGTCTCCTCGATCCATCGTGGTATCAAACCGTTGTCGCGCTCCACGAGCGCGCGCTGCGCGGGATTGCGCCACAACCAATAGAGTGAATTGCCGAGCAGTTTCGTGGTCGTTTCGTTTCCGGCCGTGATCATCAAGTTGCAGAACGCGAGCAACTCGTCGTCGGAGAGCGACTTCTCGGCGTCGAGCGCAATCAAGGTGGAGAGGAGGTCGTCGCCGGGCCGCTGCCGCCGCTCCGCGATGGCCGCCTCGAAGTAGCGTCGGATCTTCAGGAATGCCTCGGCGCCTTCGGGCGGCACGTCGAAGACTCCCTCTTCGCGGTGAACCATGGTATCCGCCCAGCTGCGCAGGTCTGCGCGGTCCTCTCGGGGCACCCCCATCATTTCGCTGATCACGTCCATCGGAAGCTTGCCCGCAAAGTCGGCGATCACATCGAAGCCGCCGGAGCCGACGAGCGCGTCGAGGTGTTCGATCGTGATTTCGCGAATGCGGGTCTCCAGGGACGCGACCCGCCGCGGCGTGAAGCCGCGCGCCACCAGGCCGCGGAAGCGTGTGTGCTCGGGCGGATCCGTCGCGAGGAACGAGCTGCCCATGCGCGCATTGGCGCCGCGCGCGGTCGGCTCGATCGACACCCCGTGCGAATTCGAGAACCGCTTCGGATCCTTGAAGGCCGCGAGCACGTCGGCGTGACGCGACAGGGCCCAGAAACCGACGTCCGGATTGTGATAGACGGGCGCCTCGGTGCGCAGGCGCTCGTAGATGGGGAAGGGGTCTTCATGGAATTCGTACGCGTACGGGGAGAACTCGACCATGTCGGGCACGCTAGACCATTTACAATTCGCTTGCAATGTAAATTGTGATAGCCTGCGAGCACCCATTCGAAGGAGTTCTCATGTCGCTTCGCGTCGGCTTCATCGGCCTCGGCAACCGGGGAAAACCGATTGCAGCCCATCTCGCCCCGGCCGGATTCGAAACCACCGTCTACGACATTGCGCAGGAGCCGGTTCGGGAGCTCGTGGCCGGTGGAGCTCGGGCCGCCGCGACCCCGCGCGAGCTCGGCGGCGCCGCGCGCGCAGCGAACAAGCAGATCACCTACCTGATCGGCGGCCCCGAAGCCGCACTCGAAACCGCCCGACCGTATCTCGCAGCAACGACCGATGTTCCGATCGTCTATGCGGGCGAACTCGGCAACGGCGCCAAGCTCGAGCTCTGCATCAATCTCATCACCTGCATCCAGTGGGCCGCCGCCTACGAGTCGATGGCGCTCGCGCGAGCGATCGGGCTGCCGCAGGAGGTTCTCGAAGAAGCTGGACGCTCGAACGGCCAGATCACGGATCTGATGTCGACCTACCTCATGGGCCACGAAGTTCCCGACGAGGTGAAGTCGAGTGAGGGCTTTCGGACGTTGATGCGCAGCCACATGCGGATCGCCGAGAAGGATCTCGCGTGGGCGCTCGAGCTCGCACGCAAGGCCGGAGTGGCGCTTCCGGTCGGCGGCCTCGTCTCCCAGTCGATGGCGCGCCTGTACAACGTCGAGGACGAGTGGCGACGGTGAGCCCGCAGACCCGGATCCAGGCGCCCGAACGCGAGCGCCGCTCGCATGCCGAACGCACCGCCGAAACCCGCTCGCGCGTCATGGCTGCCGTGGTCGCGAGCATCGCCGAGGTCGGTTACCAGCGGACCACCGCCGCCGAGATCGCACGTCGCGCGGGCGTCACCTGGGGGGCGGTGCAGCATCACTTCGGCGACAAGGACGGCATCTTGATGGCCGTGCTCGAAGAGGCCTTCGACGACTTCGCTCGCCTGCACGCAAACCCGCCGTCCGACGACGACGGCATCGAAGAGCGCGTCGCGCTGTTCATCGACCGCAGCGCGAAGCATTTCGGCAGCGCCCTGTACCGTTCGAACTTCGAGATCCTTCTCAATCTCCCCACCGACCTGGAGCCCTCCTGGCAACGGGAGATGCTCGCTGCCTGGATCCGCATCTGGTCGCGCTACTTCCCGGAGACCGACCCCGAAGATCGGCGCAGCGTCGATCTGATGAGCTACACGATTTCGGTGCTCTCGGGCCTGGCTGCGACCCGGATGCTCGAGGGCCGCAGAGCGCGCATCGGCAGCGGTGAGCTCCGCTACCTGAAGGACACGCTGGTGCGGGAAGTCTCCCGCTGCGACGGAGCCCGCTCGAAAAGCGCCGCACGGCAAAAGTAGCGGTTCGGTCGCGATCCCCGAGCGGAAGCCCGGGCCGCCGCTTCGAACCGACCGCGTCGTGGTCGACGCCCCCCGCCTACGACATGCGTCGGAAGCGGCGCAGCCAGCCCGTTCCCAGCGCCGCGATCGCGAGCCCCAAGGCCGCGATGCCACCCGGACCCAGCGCGGGAATCGGCACGTTTCGCTCCGCCAGCAGCCTGAAATCGTCGGCGAAGATGAACAGCGCCTGGCCGACCTTGCCGTCCGTTTCGCGAAACTGGATCTCGTCGAAACCCGTCGGGCCGGCGTCGATCACACCGAAGAACTGGCTGCCGCCACCCGCGATCTTCCCACCGCCGATCGGGTTCTGCCAATCTCCGTCCAGAACGATCGCGACGTTCGCCCCGTAGGTGCCGTGGAAGAAACCACCCGCACCGTAGAGCGGACCGGAGCCGGACCCGCGCCGGATCGTGACGCCGTCGTGATAGAGGCAGTTCTCCGGAGGGGCATCGACGTCGCACTGCGTGGAGGTTCCGGTCGCATAGCCGTGCATCGGATCGAAGATCCCCCATTGCCCGCTCCGCGCAGCGCCCGACCCCGTGGTGATCTGGTTCGGCGGAGGGGGAGGGGGCTGCGGCGGGTCGACGTGCGTTGGGTCGAAGTCGTTCGCGCGCCACTCGAAACCGCGGCTGCTGACGGCGAGCGCGCTGATGGGCGACCGCGCGGAACCCCAGACCGCGTCGTCCTCGAATCCCTCGAAGAAGCTCGGGTGGCCCAACGCGGCCGCCTTCGCGAGAAAGGCCCCCTGCTTCCAACACGTGAAGACCTGCGGTCCACTCGTGCAGGCCGAGAGTGTCACGCTGGCTTCGTCGCTGACGCCGCCGGCGACCGCGCGATAGACGAATTGGTCGGTCCCGTCGAAGTCGATCCCGGGCGAATAGCTGAACGACCCGTCGGCGTTCAATGTGAGGGCTCCGTGGCTCGCATCCGCAACCAGCTCCGCAGCCGCGCCGTTCTCGCCGGCGCTTTCGCCGTCGAGGAGATCGTTCTCGAGCACGCCGAAAGCATCGACGACGAGCGTCGCAGCGTGCGGAACATATAAGAGGTCGTCTACCGCGGTCAGAACCTGGGCCGATGCGGGACTCACGCCGGCTGACAAGAACAGCGCCGCGCACACGGCCTCCGCCCGGCGGAGGCCGTGTGCGCGGCGGGAATCAGTCGTCATCATCGTCCTCCTCGTGAGCCATCCGCGTTCGAGCCCCGTCCGGATTGGCCGCATCGGCCTGCGTATACGCTTGCGCCGCTCCGTGTCGATAGACGAGCTCGCCTCCACTATGACCCACCGTCGCCACCAAAACGACCGACGCGAGTGCGAAAGCGACCGTGAGCCCGCGCGCCACCGCGCCGAGCGAACTGCCGAGCAGGCCCGCGACCGCAACGGCCAGGGTGATGCCGGCGATCGTCAGGAATCGCTCGGCGGCCTCTTCGTGCTCCTCGATCCACTTCTCGGCAACCACCCGCTCGACCCGTTCCTCTTCGTCCTCGCCCGCCTCCATGGCGAACCAGCCGGAAGTCAGCACGGCGACCTGCAGGACCACCACGCCCAGCCAGGCGCGGCCGGCGAGGCGTCCCGAACGAATCGCCCAGAGCGCGATCGCCGCGGCGATCGGTGAAAGAAATACCAATACGATCGGGAAGTGAACGAGCGCAGGATGGAGCGGTTCGGGCATCGGAATTCCTCTTTTGCGGAAAACCCGCATCAATGAGCTACGAATTATCGAGCGAAAGCGGCCGATCGACCATCCGGCAGATGACTTGCATCGGCAACGGGGAGTGGCCTGGGGAGATATGCGACAGACGAGACCGCCCGTGGACGGAATCGAGCCGGAATTCCGGATCGGGCTCACCGTTCTGCTGACCGCGATCGCAGCCTTCGGCGCGGTCGATCTCGCCCTGGATCGCCCGGAGTCGCCCTGGTCCTTCCACGTACTGTTCGAGATTGCCTTCGTGGCGCTCTGCCTCGGCACGGTATTCTTTCTCTGGCGGGGTTGGGCCGGGGCGAACCACGGGCTGTCGCGATCGAAGCAGGAGCTGCGCGACCGCGAAGCCGAACGCGATCGCTGGCGCTCACGAGCCACGCGGCTTCTCGACGGGCTCGGCGCCGAAATCGAGGCCCAGTTCGACCGCTGGTCACTGACTCCGACCGAAAAGGAGGTCGCCCTGCTGCTGCTGAAGGGCCTCGGCCACAAAGAGGCCGCCGCCGTGATGCACCGCAGCGAACGCACCGTGCGCCAGCACGCAGTCGCGGTCTACAAGAAGTCGGGGCTCTCGGGTCGCGCGGAGCTCGCGGCGTTCTTTCTCGAGGACCTGTTGCTGCCGCACTCGCAGCCGGCCGATTCCGAGACGGTCGACTGAGCGACGACCGGCCCGCGCATCGTTGCAGCGTATGCTGCCTGTTTCGGGATCAGATCGCGAAGCGGCGTAGACGCAACGCATTGGCGATCACCGATACCGAACTCAGGCTCATCGCTGCGGCTGCGATCATCGGACTCAGCAGCACGCCGAGCACCGGATACAGGACACCGGCCGCCACCGGCACCCCCAGTGCATTGTAGGCGAACGCGAAGAACAGGTTCTGCCGGATGTTCGCCATCGTTGCCGCGCTGAGTCTGCGCGCGCGCAGGATGCCGCGCAGGTCGCCGCGAACCAACGTGACCCCGGCGCTCTCCATCGCCACATCGCTTCCGGTCCCCATCGCGATGCCCACGTGGGCGCGCGCGAGCGCGGGCGCGTCGTTCACGCCGTCGCCCGCCATGGCGACGATGCTGCCCGCCTCCGAAAGGCGGCGCACCGCCTCGGCCTTGTCCTCGGGCAACGCATCGCCCGTCATTCCGTCGAGACCGAGCTCCCGTCCGACCGCGTCGGCCGTCGCCTGGGAGTCTCCCGTGATCATCACGATGCGGATTCCCGCACGCTGCAGCCCCGCCACCGCATCCGGAGTCGTCGCCTTGATCGGATCCGCGATGCCGAGCAGGCCCGCAAGCTTCCCATCGATGGCCACGAAGACCACCGTTCGGGCGGCGGAGCGCATCCGTTCGGAAACCTCCGCGAGGGCATCCGTTGCGATACCGAGGTCTTCGAGCAGCTTTCGATTGCCGACCGCGACGCGCTTCCCCTCGAGCGTGCCCAGGACGCCGAACCCGGTCCGCGATTCGAAGTTTCCGACCTCGCGCAACACCAGCTCACGCTCGAGAGCGGCTTCCTTGATCGCATGCGCGAGCGGATGAGCGCTCGCTCGCTCGAGCGACGCCGCAGCCCTCACCACGTCGGCGTCGCGAAAGCCCGCAGCGGACGCGACCTCGACCACGCGCGGATGGCCCTCGGTGAGCGTCCCCGTCTTGTCGACGACGATCGTGTCGACACGCCGCAGCGTTTCTATCGCTTCGGCGTTTCGAAACAACACGCCCGCCGATGCGGCTCGTCCCATGGCGACCATGATCGACATCGGTGTCGCGAGCCCGAGCGCACACGGACACGCGATGATGAGCACCGATACCGCAGCAACGAGTGCGTGCGCGAGGCGCGGCTCGGGGCCGAACCAGGCCCAGGCCGCGAATGCGACGACCGCCGCGGCGATCACTGCGGGTACGAACCAGCCCGCAACCTTGTCCGCGAGCTGTTGAATCGGAGCTCGGCTCCGCTGCGCCGCAGCCACCATCTGGACGATGCGCGCGAGCAGGGTGTCGGCGCCGACCCTTTCCGCGATCATCACGAACGCGCCGGTGCCGTTCAAAGTGCCGCCCGTTACCGGTTCGCCCGCCACCTTCGCGACCGGAATCGGCTCGCCGGTGATCATCGCTTCGTCGACCGCGCTCTCGCCCGTCAGCACCGTTCCGTCCACCGGAACCTTCTCGCCCGGGCGGATTCGGAGCCGGTCGCCGGGCCGCACCGCGGAGAGCGCCACTTCCCGCTCGCTGCCGTCGTTCTCGATCAATGTTGCGGTGTCCGGAGCCAGACCGAGCAGCGCGCGGATCGCCGCACCGGTGCGATTGCGCGCTCGTAGCTCGAGCACCTGACCGAGCAGCACCAACGTCACGATCACCGCCGAAGCCTCGAAATAGACCGCCACCGCGCCGTGGGGGCCGCGAAAGGAATCCGGGAACAGGCCGGGTGCGAGGGTCGCGACGACGCTGTACCCCCAGGCCGCCCCCGTACCGATGCCGATCAGCGTGAACATGTT
>Ga0210064_1000960_pt1 | contig 13028 bp, 15 predicted proteins | sample Muzzi_CordC_D2_FD_185531 | JGI IMG/M metagenome (GOLD analysis project Ga0210064, IMG submission 185531) | Wetland microbial communities from San Francisco Bay, California, USA, that impact long-term carbon sequestration - Muzzi_CordC_D2 (SPAdes) | ecosystem: Environmental > Aquatic > Marine >...
TTCGGCCGGTTTTCTTTTTTCATACACCCAGGTGGTGTGCGGCCAGTGTCAGTCCGAGCATGGTCTTGGCATCGTAGATGGTCCCGTCGTATACCTGCGCAACGGCGGTATCCAGCGGGATTCTGTGGATTTCAAACAGCTCGTGCTCTTCCGGTCGTGACTGCACTTCGGTCAGGTCCCTTGCGAGGTACAGGTGAATGATCTCGTCGCAGAACCCCGGAGTGGCGATGAGCCTGCCAAGCGACTCCCAGCGAGCTGCCTGCAGACCTGCCTCTTCAACGAGTTCGCGGGCAGCTGTTATCTCTGCGGGCTCTCCGGGTTCCAGTTTTCCTGCCGGCAGTTCCCATATCCAGCCGCCCGCCGCATGCCGGAATTGCCGCAGCAGGCATACCCTGTTGTCACTGTCCAGGGCGACAATGGCAGCTCCGCCGGGATGCCTGACAATTTCGAGCTCTACGGATATGCCGTTTGGCATGGTTATGGACTCAATGCCGAGCTGGATAATCCTGCCCTGGTATACCGGCTCATGGTGATCAGACATGCGCATCTCCCCGTTGGAAAACTGTTTGTAGTGTCAGCTATGATCCGTATGGATACAACGTTATCCTGTGGTACTGGCGGCAACCGGAGATTTTCATGCGCCCGTATTTTGAGCGACAGCCATTACGCTTCTCCTGTACCCGGTGTGGCCGGTGTTGTACCGGCGGGGCGGGCTACCATGTCTATTTTATGCGGAACGAGGCAGAGACAATCTGCACATATCTGGGGCTGACCTGGAAATGGTTCAGACGTCATTACCTGAGGCGTCTTGAGGATGGCAGTCTTGTAGCCGCGGATAATGCCGGCTCATGCATTTTTCTGGATGCCGGAGGGCAGTGCGGAATCTATAGTGTGCGCCCGGTGCAGTGCAGAACCTATCCATTCTGGCCGGAACTCGTGAGCAGCGGGGAGGCCTGGCTGCGGGAGGCGCGCCGCTGTGAAGGGATCAACCGCGGTAATGTCGTACCTCTGGCCCGCATACGCAGGTCGGTCAGTGCATGTCCCGGGGTGCCGGAACCGGGTGCTAACCCGCAGTCGGGTTGACTGCCTCGAAGACGCCAAGCAGCTGGCCGGCGTCACCCGGTGCATGCGGGTCATGGCAGAGCCCGACAAGGCGCATCCCCTGGGCCGGCTCCAGCAACTCACCCCGGGTCAGCGTGTCGTAACTGTCGCCGCCAAGGAGCTGCTGGGTGATCGTCAGGTACAGGCGGTCAACGATACGTGCCCTGAGCAACGTGTGAAAAATCGCAGGGCCTGCTATGGCGTAAATGCTTCTGTAGCCAAGCCGCGCCAGCTCGTCGAGCATTCGCCTGCCCTCAACCTGGATGCCGCTGCCGGCCCGAATTACCGCAACGCCGTTATCCTGCAGGGTAGCGACCCTGCCCGGGTCCGCTGCATCACCGGTTACCACGGATATTTTGCGCGACCGGTAAGGTTCCAGGGCGGCAAGCGGGATATTCAGGCTGCTGCTCATGACGGCAATGTCCGGTTGCGGCGCCAGCCCCCGGATTGACCGCCACTCGCGAATATCATCATATTCCTGCTGGGGACCCAGCGGAAGTGCGTCCTGTGCCTCCCCCAGCAGGCTTTGTCGAAAGTAGCGTCCGCTGGTCACCAGCAGGTCTGCCTGGCCGGCAAGTTCCTGGTAGAGGCGCCAGTCGCGGGGGTTTGTGGTTGCCTCCGGAACAACGTGAGTCGAACCTGCTTCGCGGGCAATCGCAATCCGCCCGTCAAGCGAGGCGATGAAATTACTGTAGACGAAGGGTTTCCCGGGGCTTCCCTTGCTGTAAAGGTCGTGCTCCAGATACAGGCCCTGGAGGGGGATGCTGTCCTGGGGCGAAGGAAACAGCTTGGTGACGGGCATTTGCATGAATTCACCCATGGTTTCTTAATCCGTTCATCGGGTGGTTGTTTCTCCCGCACGGGGAATACCGGGCGCCCCGTTATCTGCATGCTTGACAGTTATCTGCCACTGCCGCGGGCACTGGAGCCGTTGGCGCGGGGGCGCCGGCCTGAATGTTGCCACCCCCGGGCGGGGTCAAAAAAAACGGGGCCGCCAGGCCCCGTTTCCATTGTAACCCCTGCGTGCTCAGGCTTCTGCTGCAGCCTGGCCGGACTGGGCGCGTTTGCCCTGGTAATCCTCGATTGCTGCCTTGATGGCATCCTCTGCAAGTACCGAGCAGTGAATCTTTACCGGCGGTAGTGCGAGTTCCTCGGCTATGTCCGTGTTCTTGATTTCACGGGCTTCATCCAGCGACTTGCCTTTGACCCATTCAGTCAGCAGCGAGCTTGAGGCAATCGCCGATCCACAACCGTAAGTCTTGAACTTTGCATCTTCTATAATGCCGTTCTCGCCTACCTTGATCTGCAGCTTCATGACATCACCACAGGCAGGTGCGCCCACCATGCCGGTACCCACCTGCATGTCGCCCTTGTCAAACGAGCCGACATTCCGCGGGTTTTCATAGTGATCGAGTACTTTTTCGCTATACGCCATTTCCGTTTCTCCAGCTTGACTGCTTGATTTGTTGGTTTATGCGGCCGACTTCTGGAATCCAGAGCCGAACAGCGATGCCTGGGAATCATCCCTGGACGATTCGACTGCCTCTTCCAGGGTGATGCTGTCGAGATAATCGTATATACGGTTGCTCAAATGCATCCACATCTGGGCGCCGGCCGGGACCTCGGCATGGCTGTGGGGCATTTCCGTGCGGCGCGTAATGTCATCCACGGTGGACAGGATGTTCGCGATGGTAATCTCGCTGGCTGGTCTGGCCAGGCAGTAGCCTCCACCGGGGCCACGCATACCGGTTACCAGTCCGTGTTGCCGCAGGCGTGCGAAAAGCTGTTCAAGGTAGGAGATCGAAATGGACTGCTGCGCAGAGATGTCAGCCAGGGTCACGGGACCCTTGTCGTGCTGCAACGCCAGTTCCATCATCGCGGTGACTGCGTGACGACCTTTGGTTGATAATTTCATAATTGACCTCTTTGAATACGGTGCTTCTGTGTGTCTTTACCGTGTAACTCTGAGCCGTATTCATTTTCAGAGTTCATTGACCATTTAATGTTAGCCGATATCGGTTTCACTTTGAGCGTAATAATGTAATAACCGAGTCTTTTAGTCAAGTATTCTGTGGTTGTGAGTACATAATAATTATAGTGTATAACCAGTTAAAACAATGAGATAAAATACCATTATACCCAGATAGGGGTATATTTGACGCCAGGGCAGGGTCCCTATCACCCTGGTGTAGTGTGGTTTTACCGGCCCGCACCTCTACGAGGGCCGCGCCTGAATGGCCGGGCCGGGTGTAAATTATGTATCTAATACATTGGCTTGTTTCCGCCTTCACGCGAAAAATTCAGGAGAATCCCGGCGGGTCTTTGCTACAATGATATCCGCTTGGCGCCGGGTTCCGGACACGAACCGGTTAGACAAACCCCGATAATGAGATCATAAAGGCAGGAGCACAACATGGGTTCTATATTCCCGGGTGGCGTGGACCGCCGCCGCAGGTCGCGTGAAAAACTTGACGCCCTGGTATCCTCTCGCACCACAACCCTGTCATTGCTCGCGGAACTGGCAGGTAAACAGCCCTTTACCCCTGAGCCTTCCATGGAAAAGTCATTGCGTGAATTTTGCGAGGCCCTGATTGACTATACCGCCAGTGCTCACTTCCAGCTCTACCGCTATCTCGCCGACAATCGTGAACGTCGTAATTCGGTTATCTCCCTGGCGGATGAACTTTATCCGAGGATCGTGGAGACTACGGATCTTATACTGAGATTCAACGACAAGTATGAGGGCATGTCACTGGATAACAGCGTGGAATTTCTCGCCCAGGACCTGTCGCGTCTGGGAGAGTGCCTTGCTGACAGAATCCTGCTGGAGGATCAGGTCATCAGGGCCATGAACGGTGGCGTTCACTAGCGAGCACCTGTCAAACCGTATTCGCTACACCGGCCGCCTTGCATACCGGCAGGCTGCGCATTGCCGGGTCAACGGCCGGCAATCCTGAGCCATTGCAGGCGGCGTCCTGTGATCTGTCCGGATAGCCTGCATACGCACGCAGCATCCGGGCGGATCGATCCAGCCGCCAGGCGCGGAGTTTCTGCGCTGCCACTGTTCTACCCGCGCAGGTACAAGATTCGCGGCCAGCCGGTTGCCCCGCCTGCAAATCGTCATCAGGAGCGCAAATCCTGTTTCCACAGCCCCCGCAACGGAGAAGCTGCCTCGGCGGTTTAGCGGATAGCCGCCGGAATGCCGGGAATAGACGAGATCCTGCCTGAGATCGCGTTGACGCAATCGATCCGGTCGAGGTGGCCTGCGGTACTCGCTCCAGGCCGGGATGCGGGGCAAGGGAATCAGGATCGCCTGCCCGGCTGTGGTCTGAAAATCCCGCACGTGGCTGCGATGGGTTTGCGGGCAGAGGAGCAGGGTATTATCAAGTCCCGGAATTATCCGGGTGGAAGCCGCCCCTTCAGAGCTGGCAGCACCAGGCGGCCAACCTGCAGCTGCTCATGGCGACAGGTGCAGGCTTGCCACTTGCCTGCATCACGTTCCGGCTTGTTCCCGGAACAACCTTTACGGCCCAGGATCAGGTTGCCTCTCCAGCCCCGCACGGTCGTGAGCCGGTAAACCGGTTGATCCGGGCAAGGAACTGCTGCTTGCCGCCGGGCATTGACGGGGGGCGAGCGGGGCGCAGGGTCGTTGGAATCCGGTTGCCATGGAGTGCAAAATACCCCTTTCCCTCAAAACCCATGCCGGGTGCGCGCGGTAACGGCCGCCGGGCTAGGCAATGATGAGGACCGCGACCGAGATGGCTGATGCATTAACGATGGAAAGACTGCTCGAAATCATGAAACGCCTGCGAGACCCTGTTGGCGGCTGTCCCTGGGATCTGCAGCAGGATTTCAGGTCGATAGCACCATACACGATTGAGGAAGCCTACGAGGTGGCTGATGCCATTGAGCGGGACAGCGCCCCGGGGTTGCGGGAGGAACTGGGTGATTTGCTGTTTCAGGTGGCGTTCCATGCGCAACTGGCCAGCGAGGCAGGCTGGTTTGACTTCCGGGATGTCCTGGACGGCATTTGTGAAAAGATGGTTCGCCGCCATCCGCATGTATTCGCTGACGAAACAATCGACACTGCCGAGGCACAAACACAGGCATGGGAACAGCACAAGGCAAGGGAGCGCGGCCCGCAGGCAAGCCTGCTGGACGGGGTCCCGCTGGTGTTGCCGGCACTGACGCGTGCGGACAAACTGCAACGGCGGGCATCTCGGGCGGGCTTTGACTGGCCGAGTATTCATGGCGTTTCTGACAAGGTGGAAGAGGAACTTGAGGAGCTCTGCAGGGAGATCGATGCGGGTACGGACAGGGACGCACTCGTGGATGAGGCGGGGGACCTGCTGTTCGCAGCAGTCAACCTGCTGCGACATGCCGGTATTGACCCGGAAACCGCATTGCGACGCGGCAACGAGAAGTTCAGTCGGCGCTTCCGGGGTGTCGAGGCCATGTGTGCCGAGGCGGGTCACGCCGTCGCCGGGACCGACCTCGACACACTGGACGCTTACTGGGACAGGGTCAAGGAACTGGAAGGAACCTCCTGAAGTGTCGCCGGCTCACCTTGAGTCTTGGCGGGTATTCGGGTACAAATGGCGCTTTATCATGGCCGCTGCTTCCTTCACTGGAAGGGTGTGGCCGGGAAACCAGTAAATGGCCAGAGACAATACCGGGAACGTGATCGAGATCGAGAATCTCGTTGCCCATTACGGTGATCGCGTGATCCTGCAGGATATTAATCTGGCAATCCGGTCCGGCGAGATCATGGTGATCATGGGCGGCAGTGGTTCCGGCAAAACCACCCTGATGCGCAATATGCTGGGCCTGAACAAGCCGACATCAGGAAGTATTCGCATCTTCGGGAAGGATATCACCCGGATCAAAAGGCGCGAGCTTTATGCCATCAGACGCAAGATCGGCGTGGCCTTTCAGGGAGGTGCGCTGCTGGGTTCGATGACGGTGGCCGAGAATATCGAGCTGCCGCTGCGTCAGCACACGCAACTTGATGAAAGCACAATCCGCATCATGTCGCGCATGAAACTCGAGGTTGTTAATCTTGCCGGTTTCGAGAGCCTGATGCCGTCCGAATTGTCCGGTGGCATGGTGAAGCGGGCTGCATTGGCGCGTTCCATTGTCATGGACCCGAACCTGCTGTTTTTCGATGAGCCCTCGGCCGGTCTCGATCCCGTGGTGTCCGCAGAGCTGGATGAGCTGATACTGCGTCTGAAAGAGGCCATGAAGGTCACCATCGTGGTGGTAACGCATGAGCTCGAGAGCGCGTTCAAGATCGCCGACAGGATTACGGTTCTAGGTGGCGGCCGCCTGCTGATGACTGGCACAGTCGACGAGGTGCAGCAGAGCGACAATGCAGTGATTCAGGATATGCTGAATCGACGGCCACGTGACGAAGCGGTCAATGCAGAGGAATATCTTGCAAGGCTGACGGCTGATCGCAGCAGACGGCATATCTAGCACGGATCTCTCCCGGGTGGCGTACAGGCTGCTCATATCCTGCTGCTGGTTCCATGATGGCGGCGGGTGACCAGCAGGGCGTTTTCCCGAATATGCCAGACCCTAGCTTGCCGTCGCGGGTTCTGCAGGAGCCGGCGCACTCTGGAGTTCGTCGATCTTCTCCTGCATCTTGGCCAGCAGCCCGTCAAAACCTTCCTTCTTGACGATCTCCTGGTAGGTGCTGCGATAGTTGCTGACCAGGCTGACGCCCTCGATGATGACGTCATATACCAACCAGTCTTCACCCTTCTTGTAAAGCCGGTAGTCGACGGGGATGTCGGCGCTGGCTGCGATAATCAGTGTCTCTACGATGGCCTTGTTGCCCTTGACCTTCTCGCCGGGGTATTCAACCTCTTCATCGGTATAGGCCTCGATCTTTCCAATGTAGGTGTTTTCGATAAGCTGCGAGAAAAGATCGATGAATTGTTGTCTTTCCTTGTCTGAAGCCTTTTTCCAGTTGGTTGCCAGCGTGCGCTGCGACATGGCCTTGAAGTCAAAACGCGTATTGATGTGTGCGCGGATCTTCGCGCGCCTGTCATCCTGCTCCAGTGTATGATCCCTGAGGAGGGCGAGTATCGCATCGACTGATTCGTGCACAGTCTGGGTTGGCGAGGTCTCGGCGCTTCCAAGGGCAGGAAAAGCAAGCATAGTGCCGAGAGTCAGTACCATAAGCATGTGTTTCAGCATGTTCATTACCTCACTGAACGGGTATTCGTGAAATCAGTTTTCGATCTGGTTCCGGCGGTACTGGGCATAGGCATCCCTTACGAACAGATAGGGGTCCAGGGAATCCTTCTTGATGCCTTCGTAGGTGTCCTTGTCCAGCGACAGGTTGTTGATAATCTTGACGGCGACAGCGGCGATGTAATCATAGTTGTCCTTGTCCTTGCCCCAGATATAGTACGCCAGGTCCATGCGCGTGTCGGCAAACAGGCTTACGCCGTCCCGCAGGTTGGACGGGCCCAGAAAAGGAAGTACCAGATAGGGTCCCGGACCAACGCCATAGTGGCCGAGTGTCTGGCCGGTGTCTTCTTCTATCGGCCTGATTCCGAAGTGCTCCTTCGAAGGGTCAAACAGCCCTCCGATTCCCAGGGTGGTATTGGTTGCAAACCGGGTAAGTTCGTTGCCGGCGTCGGCGAACTTTCCCTGCAGCGTTGCGTTGATGATGGTCACCGGAGCCCGCAGGTTGTTGAAAAAGTTCTTCAGTGACACCCGCCACGGTTCGGGTACGTAGCGAAAGCCCCTGGCGATCGGCTTCATGACATAGAAATACATCTTGTCGTTGAACCAGAATATGCCGCGGTTGATCGTTTCCAGCGGGTCATACACTTCAAGAATCATGTCGTCATCGTCCATGAACGGCAGATCTTCGTCTGCGTTGCCGTCCATGGCAGCCGTGTCACTTGCATCAGCCAGCATGCCATTGTCGGGCGCGGATTCCAGTGTGAGCATGTTGGTGCTGCCGGCATAGGCGAGGGTTACCGGTTCCGCAGTGATGCCGCAAACGGGAAAGGCCAGCAGCAGCGCTGCCGTAATTAGCTGTATCATTCGCTTTGCCATCGCTGTGGATTATTCGCTTTCGAAGATGTACTTGCTGACGAGTTCTTCCAGGCTGATCGAGGATTCGGTTTCCTCGATTTCGTCGCCGGCTGCAAGAATCATATCCGATCCTCCGGGTGTTAGCTTGATGAATTTGTCGCCGATGATGCCTGCCGTGCGGATCGACGCGATGCTGTCGTCCTGCAATTTCACAGACTTGTCGATATTCATGTGGACGACCGCCTCGTAATCAGCCGGATCAAGCTCAATCCGGGTGACCTTGCCAACATTGACGCCAGCCAGTTCGATGACTGAACCTTCCCTTAGACCGCTGATAGAGGTGAACCGGGCAGTGACGGGGTAGGTTTCATTATGGAACATCTTGATATCACCCATCTTGACTGCCAGATAGGAAAAACAGGCAAATCCGGCCAGCAGGAACAGGCCGACAATCATCTCCAGATTCATCTTTTTCATAACTGATCCTATTTACGCAGATCCGGGAGCATTGTGGTTTCGTTCAGGAAAGTATCAGGGACCCGATCAGGTAATCCCACACGAGGATGGTCACCGATGCCATCACGACGGCATCCGTGGTGATCCGGCTGACGCCTTCCGCGCCAAACACACCGGTGCGGTTGAGGTGCAGAAAGTATCCCTTGAAGGTGGTGATCCAGACAATCAACAGGCCGAAGATCATGGCCTTGATGCCGCACAACCTGATGTCCGCCCATTCAACGCTGTCATACATGCCCTGAAAATAGGCGCCTTCGGCAACGTCCAGGATGACTACGCCGGCGATATAACCACCGATAATCCCGACAACATTGAATATGAAGGCCAGCGCGGGCAGTGAGATCAGGGCGGCGACGAACTTGGGCGATACCAGGAATTTGACCGGGTCGATGGCCATGCATTCCAGGGCATCAATCTGCTCGGAATGGCGCATGATCCCGATCTCGGCGCAGATCGCGGAACCGGCGCGGCCAATCACCATCAGCGCGGTCAGCACCGGTCCCAGTTCCTGGATCAGGCTGAGGGCGACTGCTGAACCCAGCAGTTCCTCCGAGCCGAATTTCTTCAGGTTGTGGTAGCCCTGCAGGCCGAGCACCATGCCGGTGAACAGGCCGGTTACCATTATCACGGTAACCGAGCGCGCGCCGAAAAAGTAAATCTGCCTGACAACAGGGTGGATCGAGTAGGGCGGCCGGAAGACGTTGGCAACGGCTGCGGCAAAGAACAGCCCCATGCGCCCGATGGTTTCCAGCAGATACAAAAACTCACTTCCTGTTTTCTCGATCAGGCTGCGCATTGCGTATCCGGTTTCATGCTGTCAGAAGGGTGAGGTGCCGGCTGCGGGGATCAGCTGTTGATGCCGTCTTCGACGCTGTCATAAAGGGTAAACACCTTGTCCAGACGTGCCAGTTCCAGTACCCGCCGGGTAGGCTCGCTGGTCGCGGCCAGTGCAAACTGGCTGCCGTTCTTCTTTGCTGCCTGCAGTGCCTCTACCAGTGAAGCGACCCCCGAGCTGTCTATGTAGGTCACGCCGGAGAGGTCGACAATCACCTTGCTGGTGACTTCGAAGCACTTGAGCAGGATTTCTCTGGCTGCGGGGGAACTCTCCAGATCGATTTCGCCGCTGAAGGCGACGATGTTGGTGTCCTGTTTTAGCGTTATTTCATGTTTCATTTACAGCGTCTCTTGTGATGCGTTTCACCATGCGTAACAGGTTACCCCGGGCAGCGGGGGCAGGGAGGTACTCGACTTCATCCATGATATCGTGAATGAGGCAGACTCCCAGTCCACCCGGCGCAAGTTCCTCCGGCCACTTCGGCTTGACTTTGTTCTGGTCTACCGGGGGGGCTGAGTCCAGCAGGTAGAACTCAAGTATGCCGTCTTTACAGTATATTTCCAATGTGGCTTCGCCGGTTTCCCTGTCCTTGTAGGCGTGCCGTACAACATTCTGGCAGGCCTCTCCCACGGCGATGATCAGGTCTGTCGACAATGCCTGTCCGCAGTTGCAGTCCTCGCAGGCCCGGGCGACTACCTCGCGTACCCCGTGCAGCTCCTCGGGGTGGGCCTGGAATGTGTGGCGGGCGACCAGGTTATCCTCGCCGATCGGGTTTTCTTTACATAAACAACGGGCTGAATCGTCCACGGCCAGCAGGGTGATGTCGTCGTGGCGCTTGCGGCCGGTATCCCGCAAGAGTGACACCACAGCCTCGATGCGTGCCGCAGCCGGTAATCCGGCGCGCTCCTGTATCATGGCTTTGAAGCCTTCGATATTCAGGCGGCTGCCGTTCTCCAGGGCGCCTTCGGTAACGCCGTCGGTGAAGATGTACAGGGTGCCGCAGTCCAGCTGGCAGGCTTCAATCCTGATGCCGTCATCTCCCGCCTCCAGCGGTATGATTCCCAGGGGAGGGGAGCTCGCGGCAATTTCCCTGAAACTGCCATCGCGCCTGTGGATCTGCAGTGGCTCGTGACCGGCATTGGCGAGGCGAACTTCGCCTGTTGCGGGATCGAGCAGTCCACAGACCATCGTGACAAACATGCCATGAATGGCTGTTTCGCAGAGTTCCCTGTTGATGGTGGCCAGCAGCACATTCGGTTCGAGGATTGTCTTGCCAAGGCAGCGGAACAGGCTGGCGGTCTTGGACATCAGCAGGGCGGCGTCCATGCCCTTGCCGGAGACATCCCCCAGGCTGAAATAGATTCGACCGTCGGCAAGTTCGAAGAAGTCATAGAAGTCGCCGGACATTTCGTAGGCCGGCAGGTTTACGCCGCACACGGGAAAGCCGGGTCCGCGCGACTCCGGCAGGAGGCTGCGCTGCATTTCCGTAGCCAGTTCCAGTTCCCGGGTGACGCGTTCCTGCTCAACGAGTTCTTCCGCCATGTGGGCGTTGTGAATGGCCAGCGCGGCTGCGGAGGCAAGGGTTTGCAGCATCAGCAGGTCGGGTTCGGAGAACAGGCCGCTTTCATCGTCCTTGTTGACCAGTTCGATGGCGCCGAGCTTCTCATTCTGCACGGTCATCGGGGCACACAGAATGGACCGTGTCCGGAAGCCGGTGGTGTCATCCACGGAATGATCGAATGCGGGATCCTGCATGACATCGCGGACCATGCGGCTGCTGCCGCTTGCGACGCACTGGCCGACAATACCTTCCCCGGCCTTGACGGAAATGCCGCGAATATCAACGGGTCCGGCGCTGGCCTTGCATACCAGCTGGTTGCCCTTGTCCGTGAGCAGAAACAGCGAGCCCCCCTCGGCCTTGACGAACTGAACAATCAGGTCAAGTGCCTTCTGGATGGTTTCCTCGATATTGAGGGTGACGGCGAGGTGGCCGCTCATTTTCGAGAGTAGTTCCAGGTGCCCTGATGGCTGGGCTGATTTCCGGCGATCAAAGCGCAGCGGATTTCTGCGGTCGCCACCGGGGGGAATGCTGTTCATCATACGTCCAGGGTCCCGATGGCTGTACCTAGGTTCCCATGGGATCGTTGCACATGGTCACATTATCCGATACATCCACGTCGTTCGTATCATGCTGATGGTTGTTATTGATATTGGTCGGGCAGAGAGGATTTGAACCTCCGACCCCTTCGTCCCGAACGAAGTGCGCTACCAGGCTGCGCTACTGCCCGCTTAATATGTACGGCTGACGGAAAATTCCGCAAGTGCATACAATGCTTCCTTGTATGCTGAATCAGGCAGCGGATGCAATGCGCTGATCGCAGCATCCGCCTCCATTTTCGCAGCCTTCGCAGTGTAAGGGATGGCCCCCGTGGTTTCAATAACTGCGCAAACGGCCTGCATATTGTCATGCCCGCCGTTTTCGATCGCCTTGCGTATCAGTCGCGCCTGGCTCGGGGTGCCCTTGTGAATGGCATGGATCAGCGGCAGGGTGGGTTTGCCCTCGGCCAGATCGTCACCCAGATTCTTGCCGGTGTCCTCCGGGGATGCGCTGTAGTCCAGTACGTCATCGATCAACTGGAAGGCGATGCCGAGATGCAGGCCATAGTCAGCCAGGGCCGTCTCGATCGTTTCACCCTGCTGCCCGAGGACAGCGCCGATCTGGGCCGCGGCCTGGAACAGCCGGGCCGTTTTCCGGCTGACCACGTCCATGTAGCGCGCTTCGGTGGTTTCCGCGTCGTGGCAGTTGAGCAACTGCAGGACTTCACCCTCGGCAATGGTGTTTGTCGTGTGCGACATGATGTCCATGATGCGCATGTCGTTTGCATTCACCATCATCTCGAAGGCGCGTGAATAGAGAAAATCGCCGACCAGCACACTGGCTTCATTGCCCCAGACCGCATTTGCCGTCATATTCCCGCGCCGCAGCTGCGAGGCATCCACGACATCGTCATGCAGCAGGGTGGCAGTATGGATGAATTCAATAACGGCAGCGAGGTTGATATGCTGGTTGCCGCGGTAATTGCAGGCATTGGCGGCCAGCAGCACCAGTATCGGGCGCAGGCGCTTGCCGCCACTGTTAATAATGTAGTGCGACAGCTGGTTGATCAGGGCGACATCACTGGCGAGACTCTGCTGTATCAGTTCATTGACGGCCTGCAGATCGTCGGCGACCAGTTCTCTCAGTCCCTCAATGCCTGCTTTATCCTTATGATTTTTTACGAGTTTTAGCATGATTGTGGGTATGGGCGGGAGGGCCGGCTGGTTCTCGGGCCTGTTTTGGTATGCGCTAAGTTTAACGGGGTTAACCGCCATGCGCCAGAAGGTATTTGATTGACCTTGCCGGGCGCAGTCATTAGAATGAGCGGCCTTTTTCGACAATGCTTGTTGATGCGTTTGGAGTTTCTGATATGTATGCGGTAATCAAGACGGGCGGAAAGCAGTACCGTGTTTCCCAGGGGGACAC
>Ga0210064_1000961_pt1 | contig 13012 bp, 8 predicted proteins | sample Muzzi_CordC_D2_FD_185531 | JGI IMG/M metagenome (GOLD analysis project Ga0210064, IMG submission 185531) | Wetland microbial communities from San Francisco Bay, California, USA, that impact long-term carbon sequestration - Muzzi_CordC_D2 (SPAdes) | ecosystem: Environmental > Aquatic > Marine >...
GCCCCCCCGCCCCTAGGCAAGCCGAAACTGCGCGGCCTGATCGTGTTACTTTTACTGGCCGGTTTTATCATCGAGCTGCTGGGTTTCCGTAACCTGTCGTTGTACCTGTTCCAGGGGCTGCTCGGCACTGCCTTGCTGGGGGTCAGTTTCTGGCTCCTCAACAGTCTGCTGCAGGATTCCTTTGACGGTGTGGATACCGGGCGGCACGCCTGGGAACGTCATCTGCGCGACCGGCTGAGTCTGGGTGAGGGCGAACCGGTACCCGCCCTGATCTGGATGCGCCTGCTCACAGTGCTGTTGATATGGCTGATCTTCGCCGTCACGGTCGTTGGTCTGTGGGGCTATTCGGATACCTTCTGGAGCCCGGTCAGGCAGGGCGTCACCGAGGGGTTTCAGCTCGGTCCGGTACACATCGTGCCGATCAACTGGGTAATCGGCATCGTTGTATTCTCCGGTCTGGTCACCCTTGTGCGCTGGATTCGGAACGAGGTTCTGCCCGGGTGGATAACAAAATCCCGAATCGAGCGCGGCGCCCAGGAGGCGATTGTCACCATCAGCGGCTACGTCGGCATTATCATCGCCGCGATCGTCGGCCTGTCGCTCGCCGGCTTCAGCTTCACCAACCTGGCCATCATCGCGGGTGCCCTCTCCGTGGGTATCGGCTTCGGCCTGCAGAACATTGTCAACAATTTTGTTTCCGGCATCATCCTGCTGTTCGAACGCCCGATTCGCACCGGCGACTGGATCGTCGTCGGCAACACGGAGGGCTATGTGCGTAAGATCAGCATCCGCTCGACGCAGATCGAGACCTTCGACCGTGCGGATGTCATTGTGCCGAACTCGGAACTCATCTCCAACCAGGTCACCAACTGGATGCTGCGCGATCCCTGGGGCCGGGTGATTGTGCCCGTCGGGGTGTCCTATGGATCGGATGTTGAGAAGGTACGCGAGGTGCTGCTGCGAGCCGCCAGGGAACATCCTCTGGTTATTCTCGACGGCATGCGGGTCAACCCGCCCAAGGTCCTGTTCCGTGGCTTCGGGGACAGTTCCCTCAATTTCGAGCTGCGCTTCTTCATCCGCAGTGTGGACCAGCGGCTTGCCACCCAGAGTGACCTCAATTTTGCCATCGAGAAGGGGTTACGCGAGGCGAACATCGAGATCCCGTTTCCCCAGCGCGACCTGCACCTGCGCAGCGTGGACTCCAGCGTCAGGTGGGGTGAAAAATGACTTATTTCACCAAACGCTACCATCCACCCGGTACCTCGCCGGGAACCCTGATTCAGCGCGATAAGGAGCGGCGGACACCGCTTACGATTCTGCTGACGGATTACACGGACAGCGAGTATAGCGAGCAGGTGTTAACCAGACCCGAGGAATGTGCGGCGTGTCTGGAGCGCGAGACGGTTACCTGGATACACGTACAAGGAGATGCCGAGCCGGACACGATGCGCGCATTGGGGCAAGTCTTCGGTCTGCATCAGCTGGCACTCGAAGACGTGATCAATGCGGGTCAACGACCGAAGCTGGAAGACTACAAAGAGCAACTCTTCGTTGTAATGGCTCACCCGGTGATTGAAGCGGACAAATCCAAGGTCACGATCGATCAGCTAAGTCTGTTTATCGGTCACAACTATGTGATCAGCTTTCACTCCGGCGAAAAGGATCCGTTTGATCTCGTCCGGCAACGCTTGAGCGATCATATCGGGCGTATTCGTAGTCGCGGAGCGGACTATCTTGTGTACGCGTTGATCGATGTGGTGGTCGACGAGGGATTCCCGGTTCTGGAATGGCTTGGTGACGAGGTTGAAGAAATCGAGGATGAGTTGCTGGATTCGCCGACCAAAAATTCCCTGCGGCGGTTGCATCATCTCAAGCGTACGCTGGCGATCTTGCGGCGGATGTTATGGCCGGAGCGAGACGTGCTGAACAGCCTGGTACGTGGTGACAGCGGGCTCATTTCAGATGAAAACATGGTCTACTATCGCGATTGCTACGATCACACCATTCAGATCATGGACCTGATCGAAACCTATCGAGACATGGCAACCGGGATGCTGGATCTTTACCTTTCCAGCATCAGTTACCGCCTGAACGAAATCATGCGCATGCTGACGATGCTCGCGACGATCTTTATACCGCTGACATTTATCGTCGGTGTCTATGGCATGAACTTTGGAAACGAGCACAATCCCTGGGCCATGCCGGAACTGCGTTGGTATTATGGCTACCCGCTGGTGTGGCTGGTGATGATCGTGATGGTCGCCGGCATGCTGATCTATTTCAGGCGCAAAAAGTGGTTATGAAGCCTGGCCTGAACTCTAGGTCGCTGTGTCACGCAAGCCCGGATATTGACAGGTTAACTCGCCGGCGTGGGCCGACGCTACCCAGGATCGCGTATACTGCCCCATACGTTGACGGCAATGTCCGCGCCAATATTGTTTTGAGTTGTCCGTCGCAGCAAATACCCGCTTTCAGCGCGATAAAGAGTTAATTTGTCAATACCCGGAAAACATCTAACCGCTCATTCGGGAAATGGGTGTGAATGTCCGCCGTCTATATCATGCGCAAGCCCCCATCGCGATCTGTTTTGCCCGCTCGAAATCATCTTTACCAGTCCCGAGTTTCGGGATGGTGTCGACATGGATGAGTTGCGACGGCTTCATTAGCGGACTGAGTCCGGATTGGTCGATGAGTTCCTGTATCTGATCGTCATCGACAGGGCTGGCAATCAGCAGGACCACCTTTCCGGAATGTTGGCGCTCGCCACCGGCGTGGTTTCCGTGGTGCCATAACCTTTGTGAATCTCCCTGTCGGATTTGAGCTTGAAGGCATCCCGTATCTCCGGGCTGAGTCTTTCAGCGCCTGCAGACTCGCAGTGTAGTTGAGGTTGATCACCGTCTTGCCCAACAGCAGGGTTGCCAGATTGGTCATGATGCCGGCACTGTTGGTTGGCAGGAGTAATCCGATATTCTGTTCGGGACTCCTTTTACGGATCAGGCGAGCGAATGTTATCACCGCGGTGAGTGTTTTGTACCCGGAGAGACTGATGCCGCCACTGGCATCTGCCAGGCAGTGTTCACGCCCGCGCTGCTTGGCGGTCCGCAGCCATGCCAGCGGAATGGGATCAAGCGTCTGGGTGTGGTGTTCCCAAGCATCGATGGAAAGATCAAAGACCCGCCGCTTAAGTTCATGGGCCGGTGTATCCGGGGGCAGGGGTTTGCCGAAGGCAACAATCACGTCCCGCCGCAGGCGGTTATCCCGTTTTTCCTGCAACTTGTCGCTGGAGCGCGAGAAGCGGCTGCCCCAGAGACCGCGTAGATAAAACGGCAGTATGATGCCGTCGACACCTTTATAGGCATCGGCGTCAAGGCGCTGGGCACACACCCGAGAAAATCGCTAAAACGTGGTTTGGGCGAACAGGATATCCCGGTGCATTTTGCCGGAGTGGAGTTCAGCCCTGGCGACTATCTGTATGCCGATCCGGACGGCATCGTGGTGACCAGCAGTCCCTTCAATATCGGGTTGAAGGAGTACTGGCTCACCGTCTGTTTTTGTTACTGCGCTTGATCCGAATCCGCATAGTATTCACGCAGCATATCCAGGTAACGTGCCGCCGCGGCTGACAGGAACTTTCCGCGCCTGCTGACAATGCCGTAGGAACGTGTCGGGAAGTATTCATCCAGCGGATACACCGTCAGTTCTTCCTCACCCGTCAGACATACGTCAGTCACGATGGAGATGCCCATACCCAGTGCGACATAGTCCTTGATGATTTCCCAGCCACCGGCCTCCAGACCGACATTCAATTCCAAACCGTGCTGGTTGAATACCAGTTCGACAATACGCCAGGTGGACAGATGCCGGGGTGGCAGTATCAGGCCATAAGCAGCGATGTCTTTGAGTTCGATATTTTTCTTTTCTGCCAAGGGATGGTTTTTGGGTGTGATCAGCTTCGGATGAAAGGTTACCACGGGCTCGTAGCGGATGTTTCGTGGCACATCAATCATCGAGCCGATGGCGAAATCCACTTCGTCCGCACGAATCATCGCGAGTCCATCACGACCGGTCACGTTATGCAGTTTTAAATGGATACCTGGATAGTCCTCGACGAAGCGCCGGGTGGGTTCCGGCAATACGTACAGAATGGTCGATTCGCCGGCTGCAATATTGAGTTCACCGTGTGCAAGATCACCGATATGAGCCTCAAAACTCTCTTGCAGGCGGTCAATGCCATCCACCAGCGGGCTGGCCAGATGAAACAATACCTCTCCCTGCGGCGTTAGTCTGATGCTCGGGCCGCGCCGTTCAAACACCGGAATACCGAACTGCCTCTCCAGGGCCTGAATCTGCAGGCTCACTGTCGGTTGGCTGAGAAACAGCGCTTCCGCCGCGGCCGAGATGCTGCCGGTCTGGGCGGCCTGGCAAAAGGCCCTCAACTGCTTGAGCCGGCTCTGTTTGTAATATGGGGTTCGAGGCTGGGTCATAGGGGTTTTATTTACTATCAACTACTTACAAAAAATATAGACCAATGTATTAGGTTAAGCAATATTGATAATTAAAATTATTAACATGACAAATACTGCAGTTTCGTTACGCTGCACAACATACAAGCGTAAACACAGGAAATCTGCGATGGCGCTTCATTACCAATTCAAAGAGCCGCATGATCTGCAACTCGCGGACACACCCGAGCTCTATGACACACTGCTAAACGATGCAGCCCTGGGCTTTCTTGTCGATTTGCATCACCACTTTGAAGATCGGCGCCAGACCTTGCTCAGGGCGCGGCATGAACGGCAGCTGCGTTATGATGCCGGTGAATCCCCCGACTTTCTCCCGGAAACCCGCGACATACGAACAAGCCACTGGCGGGTCGCCGCGATTCCTGATGATCTGCGGGACCGCCGCGTTGAAATCACCGGTCCGGTTGACCGCAAGATGATCATCAATGCCATGAATTCCGGGGCAAATGTCTATATGGCAGACTTCGAGGACTCGCACGCGCCGATCTGGCTGACCACCTTGCAGGGCCACGTCAATGTGATCGATGCCGTGGGTGGCGATATCGAATTGACTACGCCCGAAGGCAAGGAGTATCGCCTCAGCGAAAATCCGGCCGTGCTGATTGTGCGTCCCCGCGGTTGGCACCTGGCGGAAAAACATCTGCACATAGGCGGCGTGCCGATATCTGCCGCCCTGTTCGATTTCGGTTTGAACTTTTTTCATAGCGTAACCCTGGCACCAGGCAAACGCCCTTACTATTACCTGCCAAAACTGGAACACCACCTGGAGGCACGGCTTTGGTCCGATGTCTTTGCATTTGCCGAAAAAGCCTTCGATCTGGAAAAAGGCACGCTCAAGGCCACGGTCCTGATCGAAACCCTGCCGGCAGTTTTTCAGATGGATGAAATTCTCTACCAGATGCGCGATTACATTACCGCGCTTAACTGCGGACGCTGGGATTACATATTCAGTTACATCAAGACCTTCCGTAAGCACCCGGACAAGATTCTGCCGGAACGCGGGCAGGTGCTAATGACTGTACCCTTTTTAGGAAACTATTCCCGGCTGCTGATACAGACCTGCCATAAGCGCGGTGCACTGGCCATGGGCGGAATGGCCGCACAAATTCCCATCAAGGATGATCCGGTGGCTAACCAGTCTGCGTTGGACAAGGTGCGTGCCGACAAGGAACGTGAAGTGACCGACGGCCACGACGGCACCTGGGTTGCGCATCCTGGCCTGGTTCCGGTTGCCATGGAAATATTCGACCGCCACATGCCTTCGCCCAACCAGCTTGAACGTACACAGGATGATCTCTCGATTGACCAGGCGGCGCTAACGCAGGCGCCGGAGGGAATCATTACCGAGACCGGGTTGCGCAACAATGTCGAGGTTGCCGTTGAATACCTGGCCGCATGGTTGTCGGGCAATGCTTGCGTGCCAATTCACCACCTGATGGAAGATGCCGCCACTGCCGAGATTTCCCGCTCCCAGCTTTGGCAATGGATCAATCACGATGCGCAACTCGGGGATGGACGTGTCATCAGCGAAGACCTGGTGAGGTCCGTGATGACACAGGTGCTGCATCAGATCGGCAAGCGTCCTGAAGTCGGCGCTGCAGCAATGCAACGTTATGAAGAGGCAGCGGCGCTTCTTGAAGAGAGCGTCTTTGATGCAGAACTGGTGGACTTTATTACCCTGCCTGCCTATCAAACCTACCAGTAATCTGAAAACGGTGATTAACATGAGCACACGCAGCGAACAAGTCGAACAATTAAGAAAGGACTGGGCCACCAATCCGCGCTGGAGCGGTGTTAAACGTGGCTACACAGCCGAGGACGTGGTGCGATTGCGCGGTTCCATGCAACCCGAGTACACCTATGCGCGTCGCGGCGCTGAAAAACTCTGGGATCTGGTTCACGGCAAGGCAAAAAAGGGTTACGTCAATGCCATGGGCGCCAACACCGGTGGCCAGGCCATGCAACAGGCCAAAGCCGGTATAGAGGCTATTTATCTCTCCGGCTGGCAGGTGGCTGCCGATGGCAATACATCGGAGACCATGTATCCGGACCAGTCGCTGTATGCCTATGATTCGGTACCGGCCATGGTGCGGCGCATTAACAATAGCTTCAAGCGTGCCGACGAAATCCAGTGGTCGCGCGATCTTGATATCGATGACGAGGCATATATTGACTATTTCCTGCCTATCGTTGCAGATGCGGAAGCGGGATTCGGCGGTGTACTCAATGCTTTTGAGTTGATGAAAAACATGATTGCCGCCGGTGCAGCGGGTGTGCACTATGAGGACCAACTGGCCGCGGTTAAAAAATGCGGTCACATGGGCGGCAAGGTGCTGGTACCAACCCGGGAGGCCGTGCAGCGCCTGATCGCCGCCAGACTGGCAGCGGATGCCTGCGGTGTACCTACCTTGCTGTTGGCACGAACGGATGCGGAAGCCGCTAACCTGCTGACCTCGGATGTCGACGATTACGACAGGCCATTCCTTACCGGAGAACGCAGCAGCGAAGGATTTTTCAGGGTTAAAAACGGGCTGGAACAGGCGGTTGCCCGCGGGCTGGCTTACGCGCCCTATGCCGATATGATCTGGTGTGAAACGGGCAAACCGGATCTCGGCTTTGCACGGGAGTTTGCCCAGGCCGTACTGGCCGAAACCCCCCATCAGTTACTGGCCTACAACTGCTCGCCCAGTTTCAACTGGAAACAGCATCTGGATGAAAAAACCATTGCAACTTTCCAGGATGAACTGTCCGTCATGGGTTACAAGTATCAGTTCATTACCCTGGCCGGTATTCATAACATGTGGCTCAACATGTTTGACCTTGCCTACGACTACGCACGCGGGCAAGGCATGAAGCATTATGTCGAAAAGGTTCAGGAGCCAGAATTCGCGGCCCGCGAAAAAGGCTACACCTTTGTCTCGCATCAACAGGAAGTCGGAGCAGGTTATTTTGACGAGATTACCACCGTCATTCAAGGCGGATCATCATCGGTAACTGCACTGACCGGTTCCACGGAAAGCGAGCAGTTTTACCAGAAAAATGTTGCCAACGGTTAAGAATCAATCCCTTCTTTCCACCATACTCCTTGGCGGCATTTCGGGGTTTGCGCCGCGGCGTGCCCCGTTTTTTTTCATGGCAACCGAAAGACCAAACGCTGCGAAGGCAGCCCTACCCATACGGCTGTTGCCGGAGAATGTTGCGGACGACATCGCACAAACCATTCTGCAGGGTTTTGATAAACACTTCAGTATATTTCGCGAAATTACCCTGCAGGCGCGCGGATTCTTTATCGAGGGCAACTGGATGGCAGCGCGCCAGGCGGCCATTGACAGAATCAGTCTGTATGACTCGCGCATTGGCGAAACTGTAGATGAGTTGAGCCGACGCTATCGTTTCGAGCAGTTCGATTCGGAGCTATGGCAATCGGTAAAACTCCACTATGTGGCATTGCTTTATCAGCATCGGCAACCGGAACTTGCAGAAACCTTTTACAACTCCGTTTTTGTCAGGCTGTTCGACCGCCACTACTACAAAAACGAAAACATTTTTGTGCGTCCCTGTGTATCCACAGAACGTTTGGACAGCGACGATCCTGTTTATCGCAGTTTCTACCCCACACGCGACGGCTGGCGGAATTCTCTGTCCCGAATTCTGAAGGAAGCAGACCCCGGGCTCCCCTATGGAGACCTGGTACGGGATATCCGGCGCATAGTCAGCGACATTCGCAGCGCGCCCCGCATTCCCGGCTTGCTGCCCAGGCATTTTCAGTTGCAGATCCTGCGCCACCTGCTGTATCGCAACAAGAGCGCCTACATCGTTGGACGGGCCATCATCGGTCCGGAAAAACGCCCTCTTATCATCCGCTTGCGGCGTTCCGGGAATGGACAGGTCTATGTCGACCGGTTGATCACGAGTGCTCGTGATATCGCAAACATCTTCTCCAGCGCCCGCGCTTATTTTCTCGTCGATAGCCGGTTTCCCTCAGCGCTGGTTAAATTCCTGCTTACACTGCTGCCCGATAAGATGGCGGCAGATCTGTACACACAAATCGGTTTTCACAAACAGGGCAAGGCGGAGTTTTACAGGGACTTTCTGGATCATATACAACGATCCTCGGATCAGCTCGAGACGGCACCCGGCAGCAGGGGCCTGGTCATGCTGGTGTTCACGCTGCCTTCATACCCTTATGTATTCAAGGTGATTCGCGATCGCTTCAAACCACCCAAGGACACCACCCGCAAGGCTGTCATCGACAAGTACCACATGGTGAAGATGCACGACCGGGTGGGGCGCATGTCGGACGCCTGGGAATTTTCCTATACTGCGTTTCCATTGGGACGTTTCACCGATGAGTTGCTAGACGAACTCAAATCTGAAGCCGCTTCACAGCTCACCATCGAAAACGACACCTTAATTATCAAACATCTGTTTATTGAGCGACGTCTGGAGCCGCTCGATCTTTTTCTCAAACGCGCCAGTGGAGAGGAACTTGAGGATGCCTTGCGTGAATACGGTAATGCCATCCGTGAAATTGCAGCTGCCGGACTGTTCCCTGGAGACCTGTTGTTAAAAAACTTCGGCTACACAAGGCACGGCCGTGTGATATTTTATGACTACGATGAAGTGATGTCCATTGATGAATGCAGGTTCAGAAAGATCCCGCCACCAAGATATCCGGAAGACGAACTGGCTGGTGAACCCTGGTATTCCATTGACTCCAACGATATCTTCCCCGAGGAATTCGCAACCTTCCTGGTGACTGATCCCGTACAGAAAGAGATTCTCACTCGATTGCACGCCGGGCTCTTTGAGGCGAACTACTGGAAACAGCTGCAACAAACAGTTGCCAGCAACGAATTTCCGGAATGAGTATCCGGCCTGATCACCAATCCGTCAAGGGAACATAGCGGTTCCGGGGATATATCGCATTGACAGGAAGCGCAGTCGGGGCAAAGTCAACTCGGCTTCACGGCATGCTTACCTTCCCCGGACGGCGTGGAAGCGTTAATCCTGAATCCACTCCAGTTTGTACAGGTCAAGTCTCCTGTCCCGAAAATTCCGGACACTGCCTTTCTGTCGCAGGGTGGCGAGCTTTTGCAGATCAAGATCGGCTATCAGGCTCATCTCCGTGTTGGGGGTTGCCTCGGCGGCGATGGCATCGTGGGGAAAAGCGTAATCCGACGGTGTGAAGACCGCGGCCTGGGAATACTGGATATCCATGTTTTCCACGTTGGGCAGGTTGCCGACGCTGCCGGAAATCGCCACATAACATTCGTTTTCGATCGCTCTGGCCTGGGCGCAGCGGCGCACCCTCTCGTAGGCATTCTTGGTGTCGGTCCAATAGGGGACGAACAGAATATCCATTCCTTGCTCCGCCAGCAGCCGTGCCAACTCGGGAAACTCTACGTCGTAACAAATCAGGATGCCGATGCGGCCCGCGTCAGTGTCGAATACACGGAGGCCGTTACCGCCTTTGAGTCCCCAGTACGCGAATTCATCCGGGGTGATATGCAGTTTGTACTGGCGATCCCACGTCCCGTCCCGGCGTAACAAGTAGCAGACGTTACGGAGTGTTTGATTCTCGTATTCCGGTATGCTTCCGGCAATGATGTTGATGTTGTATTCCACAGCCAGGCGCAGTAGTTCGTCTCGCAGCTGCGAGGTATAGCCGGCCAGGTCGCGAATCGACTCGGCCGGGTTCTCCTGGTTGAACTGAACCATCAATGGGAAGTTGAAGAACTCCGGGAACAAAACGAAATCGGCGTTATAACCCGCAATGGTGTCGACGAAATACTCCACCTGAACCATGAGATCCGCAAAAGTGGCGGCGGGACGCATCTGCCATTGAACCGTACCGATACGAACTGCCCGGTCGAACTTTTGCGCCTGGGGATCTTTCTTGTAGTGAATGTTGATCCATTCCAACAGCGTTGCCGCCGCGCCCGAATCCATGTCACTGGGTTGGTAGTTCCTGATTACGTGACGCACATGTAAACCGTTGGCCAGCTGGAAACTCAGTACCGGGTCATGAAGCTCTTTGTCGACCACTTGCTGAATATACTGCGACGGCGTCATCTCGTTTGCGTGTTTCCTGTAGCCGGGGATACGTCCGCCGGCGACCAGTCGACGCAGATTGTAAGCTTCGCATAGTTCCTTGCGCGCTTTGTACAGTCGTCGTCCCAGGCGGAAATCGCGATAGTCCGGGTGCACGAAGATATCGACGCCGTAGAGCGTGTCGCCACTTGGATCGTGTGTGGTAAGATAGCCGTCTCCGGTGATCTCCTGGTAGCTATGGTCATCTCCATAGCGGTCGAAGTCTACGATTACGCTGATTACCGCGGCGACAACTTCACCCTTATCCTCTATGCAAATCTGCCCCTCGGGGAAGTGCTCTAGCTGGGACAGAAATTGCTCTTTCTTCCAGGCTCCGCCCAACGTGGGATACGCCGCATCCATCGTTCGCTTGAAACTGGGGTAGTCATCTGCCTGCAGAGGACGCATGGTCAGTTTGTGGGCTTTCTTTTTCCTGTTTTTTTTGACGTTCTTTTTGGAGGAAATGTTTTTCGCTTTTACCATTTCAGCTTGTCCCGTTGATTGGCTGTCTCAATCATAATCCATTGCAAGAGATCCGAGTATGATAATTGATCGGGATTTCGGCAGGCATTCAGGGAAACGAGGCCCGTTGCCGGGGCGGCTGTCAACTTCACGCCAATTCGTTCAGACTACACGCCTGAAAGATGCCGGGCAGTTATACCATGATTGCCTCGTCCATAGTCATGTCGTACGAAACCATCAGGGTAAAGGCAAGCTACTGCCGTTTCCAACTGCCATGCAGGCAAAGGGGCATGCCGGCGGATCAGTCCGTTGCAAGGACCGCTTAAGCGGGCTGCTGAAACACTGCCATCGGGAAGCCGCATGAGCATTTTTGCCACACGGGCAGCAATAACCCCGGAACAGCTCCCGGGCTAGTTACTACCGGTTTTCAGGCGCTCCCAGAATTTCTGGTAAACGGTAATCGCCTCGCCAACGTCAGTCTGAAACTCGGAATTTTTAAGATCGGCCGCGGTCGGATAGACGCTGCGGTCGTTACGTACGTTCTCATCCAATGTGGCCACCGCAGCCCGGTTGGGTGACGCATAGCCGATCTCTTCGCTGATGGCTGCGGCGACCTCAGGTCGTAGAATGAAGTCGATAAATTTGTGGGCGTTCTCCACGTGGCGTGCCGTACTGGGGATAATCAGGCTGTCCAGCCACAGAATGACGCCCTCCTCGGGATAGATGTATTCGATGGCGGGGTTTTCCTGTTTGGCCATATAGGCTTCGCCGTTCCAGATCATACCGGCATCGGTCTCACCTTCCAGATAAGGCATGCGTGGCGCCTCCGAGTTATAGGCGCGTACGTTCGGCACCAGTTTTTTCAGTTCATGGTAGGCCGCTTCGATATGGGCGGGATCTGTGTCGTTACCGGAATAGCCCAGCACGCGCAACCCCATGTGGAACACTTCGCGCGTATCGTTGGTCAGCAGCAGGCGGTCCTTGAATTCCGGCTTCCACAAATCCCGCCACTTGCTGATCGTTCCCGGCTTGACCTTGTCGGTATTGACTGCGATACCGGTGCTGCCCCAGAGATAGGGCACGCTGTAGCTGTTGTCCGGGTCAAAGGGCTGATTGATCAGCTTGGCGTCCAGGTTGCGGAAATTCTTCAGCTTGCTTTTGTCGATTTTCGCCAGCAGGCCCTCACGGCGCATTTTGCTGACGTAGTAGGTTGACGGTACCGCCAGATCGTAGCTGTTCTTGCTGTCCAGCAGTCTGAGCTTGGCGTACATCGCCTCATTGCTGTCATAGGTGCTGTAGACCACCTTGATGCCGGTCTCCTGCTGAAACTGCTCGAGCACGGTTTCCGGCATGTATTCCGACCAGTTGTACAGATAGAGCAGTTTTTCTTCCGCCGCAAATGCGCTACCGCACAGCAGGCAGAGGGCCCACAGGGCTTTTTTTAACATATTCATATTATTCTCCCTCTTTTTCTGGTCAGTACAAATTGTGAACCGACGAGCGCGCCGAGCGACAGAATCAGCAATACCGTAGCCAGGGCATTGACTTCGGGCTTGATACCCAAGCGTACCATTGAATAGATGCGCAGCGGCAATATTTCGAAAGTGGGACCGGTGACGAACATGCTCACCACCACGTCGTCCAGTGACAGGGTAAAACCCAGCAACCACCCGGCCAGCACAGCGGGAAAGATAATCGGTAACAGTACCGTAACGACGGCACGCAATTCAGTGGCGCCGAGGTCGCGTGCCGCCTCCAGTATCTGTGGATTGAAACCGCTCAGTCTGGCATACACCGTGACCACCACAAAGGGCAGGCAGAAGGTTACGTGGGCGAGCAGCAGTGATACATAGCCCAGTTGAACGCCGACGAGGATGAACAGCGCCAGCAGTGAAATGGCGAGCACGATGTCGGGTGACATCATCACCACGAAC
>Ga0210064_1000962_pt1 | contig 12999 bp, 9 predicted proteins | sample Muzzi_CordC_D2_FD_185531 | JGI IMG/M metagenome (GOLD analysis project Ga0210064, IMG submission 185531) | Wetland microbial communities from San Francisco Bay, California, USA, that impact long-term carbon sequestration - Muzzi_CordC_D2 (SPAdes) | ecosystem: Environmental > Aquatic > Marine >...
CTGGTCCTGGAGAAGCGCAGCGGCAGATGACTGGTTATGCACGCGCACTTTTCAACGCCTGTGGCAGCCCGGGGAAGGCGGCCCTGTTAGACCGGGACCGGCGGCCAGGTACATCCGAACGAATTCGACCGGGACGACCTCGCGACCTTTGATCCGGAAAGGGCGCAGTTGAGCGGGAGCGGGTATCCGGGCTGGAGGCGCAGTCGATTTACGGCGCTACTGACAGGAACGGCATTCAAAACACATCCCGTCACAGGCTGCATCGTACCGGCTTGTGGATGTTTTCGTGTTTCATTGAATCTCCATAACATGCAGAATGCCGCTATCACATGCTGAATGACGGGAGGGTGTCGGATGTTATGGATAGATAATGACCTTGCCAATAAAGGCCTTCATTCGCCGAATGGTGGTTAGGCAAATGAGCGATGCTGCACGATCATCATTATTCCGGCGGCTGATAGGCTGGCTGGTGCTGATCGCATTCATCGTGGTGGCGTTACTTTACCTGAAAAACGCTATTTACAGCGTGTGGGTGTCGGTAGACGCGTCAACCCCGTATTCCCCTGGATGGTCCCGCCAGGCTATAGGACATCTTTGTTATGCCCTGGCGGCATTGTCTTTCGGACTGGGCCTGTTCAAGGGTATCCAGACGTTCCCGGGAGCGACCGGAGCATCTGCCGCATTAATTGTGCTCGGGGCATTGCTGGTCCTTGGTCCGTATATCGAGCGCTTCGCATTAGTCGATAGTTGCCTGGATCGGGGAGGCAGCTGGAATCGACAAACACTTCAATGCTCCGATGAATAACGATATGCCCGGGAAGACAACCCGGTCCGGCGCGCTGACGCACACGGCTGGTTTCCGTTTTGTAAAAAGGGTCCGGATAACGACAGATAATGTATCCGGTTCCTTTATTTGACAGGTAAAAACATGAAACACATACACAGTTATTATTCGCCGAATGATTTGTATAACAGGATTATTGAAGGGCTTGATAAATCCGAAAAGGGGTTGTCCGCGGTCACACTTGATGATCTTCAGCCGGTGGATGAGTTTCATATTCGCGGTGACGTCGCAACAAAAGAACTGATCAAGCTTTCAGGGTTTACACCTGATATGAACATCCTTGATATTGGCTGCGGTGTAGGCGGTTCCACACGTCGTCTATGCCATGAAACAGGTTGTTGTGTGACCGGTATCGATTTGAGCGATGAATACATTGATGCCGCAGAGAGACTGACGCAATTACTCAACATGCAGGAACGTGTAAGGTTCCATGCTGCAAGTGCGCTTGAATTGCCGTTTGAAGACCATGCCTTTGATGGTGCCTGGGCGATCCAGGTCAATATGAATATCGAGGATAAGCGGTCGTGGCTAAAGGAAGTGTATCGTGTACTCAGGCCGGGCGGGCGTGCCGTCTTGTATGAGGTTTGCGGCAATAGGAATACCCCGGTTCATTTTCCGGTGCCGTGGGCGCAGGACAGTACCATGAGTTTTCTGGTGCCGCCGGAATCATTCCGCGATGTCATAAGCTCCGCAGGTTTCGATATCGATGTCTGGAATGACAAGACAGATCTCGCACGGCAAGCCTTCGCACATATGACGGAACCCGTGGGTGAGCCCACCCTGCCGGAACTGGGTGTGCATATGCTGGTTGGCAATGACATCCTGACCAAGGCCTATAACCTGCATCGCAATCTAGATGAAGAACGGGTCAGCCTGATCGAAGCTGTTGCAATAAAGCCTGATTCATAAAGCTGGAAATCATTTCATCCAGGATGATTTGTTTCAGGGCCAGAGCGGGTTTCAGGAAACTGGATACGACGCAATACAGGTGCGTCTGCAAGCTGCCCCTGGTGTCGGACCTGTTACGCCAATATTATGTTTCCGAATGGAATGAACAGGTCCCAGGGTGAAATCCCCATGGTTTGATCAACATGATCGCAGGAATATGATTTCTGAAGTTGAGGATCATTCTGGAGTACATCCATTTCAGGGCAGTGCGTGTCGCAGATTTCCGGAAGATGACGAAGGAAGGACGTATTTGGTGCCTGGGGATACGTGTGGGAAAGGGTGCCGGATACATTTCAGATATTGACTCCGACCCCATTATCACTTCTGAATTGTGCTTGTGGCCTACGTAAGTTTACGTATTGACAGCTGTGGAGCGTTGACATAAAAAAACGGGGCGGGGGAAAAGCAATATCGCCGTGCAATGATGTATCGGGGGCACGTCTGCTAGGGCAAAGCCGTCACTAATGCATCTGAATCATAAACGCCAAACCTGGCTCACTGGCTTACAAGGAGAACGACAATGGCAGCTGAAGAGGGCAAGACACAGCATGTGGTGGTTACGTCAACAAAGAGTGTCGGCATTTCGATATTGCTGACGATCATTTTCGGCAGCATCGGCATGTTCTATTCCACGGTAAAGGGCGCAATCATCATGACGCTGTTAACGATAGTCCTTGCTGTCGTGCTAATGGCGTCCAACCCCGCCATGCTGATTGCACATTTTCCGGCAATGTGGATTATTTCGATCATATGGGGTGCGATGGCGGTCAAGTCGTACAACAAGGAAATCCTGGCAGCCGCATAACCTGACATATTCCTCCCGGGGGGCGGTGACAATCCGGAACAGTTTTTTGCCGACCCCTGCGGCAGCAGAAGAATTAGGTGTGCGCCGTGAGAAGTTCAATGCGCTGATGCGTCCCGCGCTCGTGCGTACGAGCGCTTTCTTGAAAACGGATTCAAGACTTCAACGCTGCGACTCGTGATTCCTGGGTGGCTGCTGGCTTCTGCCGCGGCCAGGGATTACCTGTACTGGCACAAGGTGATCATCTGGCTGTTGATCTTCCTGATCTTGATTGTCTCCGTGTCTATATTCTCGACATTCCACAACTTATCCCGCCTTTCATCACGCTGCGCTCGCGCCCGGACCCGCTGTCATTTACTGAGGCCGATTATTATGACCAGCATTGTATTACGCCACTGATTTACCGGTCTGTGGTTGGCCAGAATTTATTCGTGTGTGCGCGGATAATCGGTATTATGGTCTGGATTGCTATGACCTGACGAGAAACCAGGCAGGGACAGGCCACTTTTTCCAAAGTCACAGTGGCTGGTAATCTGCATCGCGGCGGGTAAACAGGAACAACCAATGGCGAGCCCCGGGCTGCCGTTTCGAAGCCTGTTTAACCTCATTGGAGAAAATTCCATGCTTCAGTGGCTGGTATTACCCCTCAGCGTCTTCGCGGCTTCAGCCCAGGCAGGCGAACCCCCGAAGACGGGCCCGCAGTCGGAAACACCCTGTTCCGGGTCATGGTACCGATCCATCGAAGAGAAGGTTACAACGGGAGACGGGCAGGGGCATGGCCCGGACATCGGCTCCGGGGAATGGAAATCGGTGGTCGAGTTCAACCTCGGTATTCGGGGCGCGACGGGTCTTCCGAAGCGTGACACTGAGGCATGGTGCGCCTACATCGACCGGATTGTTTCACCGAGTCACGCGTCATCGGCAGCTGATGCGGCTCCAGTAGATACAGACACTGCGCGCGGCCCCTCCTGTGGCTGTGCAAAAACAGCGGCTGGCAGCGCCGAGGCACTGGTTTGCGAGGATAATGAATTGTCCGCGCTCGATCGCAAACTGGCCGGCGTCTACGCGGCGGCACTCAAGAAGGCAGGTAACGAGTATCCTCCGGTACTCAGGGCAGAGCAACGCGGCTGGATCAAGGGGCGTGACGACTGCTGGAAGAGCGACGACAGGCGTGGCTGCATCCGGGACGAGTACGTCCGCCGCATCGCGGAATTGCAGGCCGGGTACCGGCTGGTGGACCAGCATGGCCCGGTCCGCTTCCAGTGCGACGGCAATCCGGCCGACGAGGTCATTGCCACTTTCTTCCAGACCGATCCGTCAACATTGATTGCAGAGCACGGTGACAGCATCTCGCTGATGTACCAGCAGCCGAGCGGCAGCGGGATAAGGTACCAGGGCCGCAACGAGTCCTTCCTGGAACACCAGGGTGAAGCAATGGTCACGTGGGGTTACGGTGCGCAACCGATGCGTTGCACCAAGGCAGCGGAAAAACCGGGGGCGGAGTGAGCTTGCCGTTGTTTGCCAGGGCATTCACTGATTATGAGTTTGCCGCGCTGCGCTCGCAATGACGAAATAGTCAGGGCTTCCCTGATCTGACGAGGAAGGTTTGAGTCGATGTCAAAACTGACGCTTGTGATAGGCAACAAGAATTATTCTTCCTGGTCGCTCAGGCCATGGATATTTCTGCGACATCATCAGGTGGATTTTGAAGAAAAACGGGTGCCACTGTTTGTCGAAACGACGGCCGGGGAACTGGCCGGGTACGACTCGGATTTCAAGGTCCCGGTACTGCAGGATGATGACCTGGTTATCTGGGATTCACTGTCTATCCTTGAATATGTGTCAGAAACATACCTGGCCAACAGGGGCTGGCCTGCTGACCGCAGGGCTCGTGCGGTTGCGAGATCGGTCAGTGCTGAAATGCATTCCAGTTTCTCTAGCGTGAGAAACGAATTACCGATGAACTGCCGGAAGCAACCCGGGCACATTGAATTATCCCGGGAGGCAGACAGCGAGATAGTACGAATAAAGGGATTGTGGCGAAAATGCCGGTCTGAATATGGCGCTGACGGTGAATGGCTGTTTGGTTACTACTCCATCGCCGACGCCATGTTCGCGCCCGTTGTCCTGAGGTTCAGCGAGTATGGTATACCCTTGAGCGGTATCGAGGCAGACTACGTGGACAGCGTATTGCAGCACCCGGGAATCATTGAGTGGGTGGAGGCCGGTAAGCAGGAAACCGAAGTCATCGAGGCCTATGAAATCGAATCCTGACGGGTGCAGTCGGGCAGATTACGGAGACTGCATAAGTGAAGTCCTTTGCTAACTGTATGTCTACTGAATTTCTGTCAATCCGGGGACGGGGTTGACCTGGTGATGCAGGCCCCGGACCCGGTGTTTGAAAAGATGGTGCTGCTCGATGTGGTCGAGCAGATGAAGAATCCTGAAGACATCCTGCGCAGGCAACTCAGGCTCAAACGGGTGATTCCGGGGCCTGGGACAACGATCCTGGTGGTCAACGGGCTTGGCCACATCGTTGCAGTCCCCTGCTGGTTTGTGCAGTCGCGACGGAAATCCCGGGGTCGTATGCTGAAGTCTGCTGCTGGCCGGGCGAGCGGTGACACGTCGCCGCCAGTCCGGTTGTGCCAGCACCGTTGCCAGGCAAAGTCAGTTCAGGATCCAGGGCAGATATGTACACAAGAATCTCTAAAATAACACTTGTCTGGGCGGTGGCATTTTTCGCCTCTCTGGTGGTGTTCAATAACCTTGCGGATTACGGCTCGAACTATCAGTTTGTCAACCACGTGCTGAGAATGGATACGTTATTCTCCGGGGAGAGCGCCAGGTGGCGGGCGCTGGACTCAACCGCTCTTCATCACGTGTTCTATTGCCTGATCATTTTCGTCGAGGCGCTTGTCGCGGTCCTGTGCTGGACGGGGGGCTTCCGTTTGTACCGGTCCGTCACCGATGCAGCCCGCTTCAACAAGGCCAAGGGGATCGCAATCGCCGGATTGACGCTCGGGATTCTCTTGTGGTTTACGGGGTTTATCACCCTTGGCGGGGAGTGGTTTCTCATGTGGCAGTCCACGAAATGGAATGGCCAGCAGGCAGCTTTTCGCCTGGTTGTCGTCCTTGGGATCACACTATTGTATCTTGTCCATGCTGACGGGGAGGGCGACGCCTGAGCTGTCATTCGCCTGCCGGCGCGGGTCGCCGGCTGCACGTGCGCTGCGTAACCGGGTACAGCTCCGCTGACATGGCGCCTCGACCGGCCATATTCGCGGTAAGCGTGGCCGGGGGTATCGGGAGCCGGGTTTGCCGGCGAGGTTTCAGGTATGAGCGGTTGTTGTGATAACGATTGTGCTGTCGATGCCGTTTCCGGAACGCAGCGGAAAACGCTGTGGGCCGTGCTTGCCATCAACGCCGTCATGTTCCTGGTGATCGCGGTGGCGTCAGTGTATGGCCGGTCAACCGCACTGCTGGCGGACAGCCTGGATAATCTGGGCGATGCCCTGACCTATGGACTCAGCCTGTACGCGGTTTCACGGGGTGCTGCCACCAAGGCAAGGGTCGCGTTGTTCAAGGGCTGGCTTATCTTCCTGGCCGCCTGCGCGGTGGGACTGCAAATCGTCTACCGGCTCATCGTTCCAGGCACCCCGGTATTCGAGGTAATGGGGGCCTTCAGTCTGCTTGGCCTCGCGGCGAACTCGCTTTGCCTTTACCTGCTTTGGCGGCACCGTCACGAAGACGTCAATATGAGTTCGGTGTGGGAATGCTCGCGCAATGACATCATGGCCAATCTTTCGGTGTTCGTGGCGGCCGGTGCGGTCTGGCTGACAGGTTCGGGCTGGCCTGATATGGTGGTCGCGCTGGGCCTCGTCTGGCTGTTGCTGCGGTCCTCGAACCGCGTCATTACCTCCGCCATGGCGGCGCTGCATCCGGAATAGGCCGGCTCCGGATCCCGGTTTTGCCTGTGATGGCAAATGCTGCCTCAGATCCGAATGGCGCTTGCCTGAGGGGGATCTCCCTTGTAAATAAATCAATGGCCACATGATCCACGGAAACAATTGTTGAATATTCCGTGTTCTTCCGTGGATTCCGTGGCCATTTAACATGAGCAGACTTCAGGTAAGTGCCCTTCGAGTCTGAACCCGGCTGTTTACTCCCCTTTCCAGAACACGTGGTACAGGTCGTGTCGCCGGTCCTGCAGGTTCTTCACCGTGCCATTGTTGCGGGCGGTGAGCAGGGTTTCCGGGCGCAGGTCGGCGATCGCCACCATCTCCGTGTTGGGCGTGGTATCGGCGGCGACGCCATCGCGCGCAAACGGCAGGTCGCAGGGCGTGAGGATGCAGCTCTGCGCGTACTGGATGTCCATGTTCGTGACATTCGGCAGGTTGCCGCAGTTGCCGGCCATCACCACGTACACCTGGTTCTCAACGGCGCGTGCCTGGCAGCAGTAGCGCACCCGCAGGTAGCTCTGGCGCTCGTCGGTGCAGAACGGCACGAACAGGATTTGCGCGCCCTGGTCGGTGAGGTGGCGGGCAAGCTCCGGGAATTCCGCGTCATAGCAGATCAGCACGCCGATCGGCCCGCAGTCGGTCTGGATCACATCCAGCTCGCTGCCGCCCTCGATGTTCCACCACCAGACCTCGTTCGGGGTGGGGTGGATCTTGGCCTGGCGGTGGATGCTGCCGTCGCGCAGGAATACGTAGCAGATGTTTTCCACCCGGCCATTCGGCATCCGTGTCGGGTGCGAGCCACCGATGATGTTGATGTTGTAGCGCAGCGCGAGGTCGCGCATGGCCTCCGTGTACTGCGGCGTGTAGCGGGTGAGGGACTCGATGGCTTCTGCCGGGGTCAGTTCCTGCGGCTCCATTGACAGCAGCTGCAGGGTGAACATCTCGGGGAATACCACGAAGTCGCCCTTGTAGTCGGCGATGACATCGACGAAGTAGCGCACGATATCGATGAACTGTGCGAAGGATTCCACCCGCCGCTGCTTGTACTGCACCGCGCCGATGCGCACGCTGTCCGGCAGGCGCCCGCCATAGGTCTTTTCCCGGGCCTCGGCCGTCTCCTGCGGTGCCGCGGGATTGTGCCACACCATGTGGATGCCATAGCCCAGCGACTGCCGGTCCACGTCAAGATAGTGCGGGATGACACCGATTACCTCGAAGCCGTTGCGCAGCTGGAAGGACAATACCGGGTCGCGCTGGCGTTTCTGCTGCACCGCCTCGACGTATGCCTCCACCGAGTCGTAGCGCTTGATGCGCTTCGCCAGCGTGGGCAGGCGTCCGGCGAACACGATGCCTTTCAGTCCCAGTTCCTGTGCCAGGCGTTTGCGCGCGTTGTAGAGGCGCTGGCCTATGCGGTAGCCGCGGAGATCCGGGTCGACGCACACTTCCATGCCGTACAGCCACTCGCCCGCCGGATTGTGCGTCGAGGCGAAGCCGTTGCCGGTGATCTCCGCCCACGTATGCGCCTTCATGCAGACCTTCTCGCTTACCCGCAGGGTGGCGCAGTAGCCGACGATGCGCTCGCCTGCCGTCACCACGAACTGGCCGGCGGGGAAATGGTTGAGCTGGCCGGTCAGCATCGGCTCGGAGTGGCCGTGCATGCCGGTACCGCTGTAGACGCGAGTGGAGAGCGCCGCTATCTGCGGGATGTCCTCCTGTCCCGCGTTGCGGACCCGCAGCTGTATTTTGGGGTTGTCCAGGGGGTTGGCGGTTTTGCTCATCTGCGTGGGACCGTGGCAGTGATGCCGCCTGGCTTGCGGTTGAGTCTGCCAGTCAGCCGGCATTCAGGGAAACGTACCCCCGCTTTGCCGGGGGCGGGACATGATGGCCTAGTGTAATGAAACTTTTCTACCGGGGCGAACCGGGGATCCGGATTTTCAGTCCTGCCAGGGAAGCACTGATCAGTTCAGTCAACCCGTACCGCGTGCGCAATGCACAGGGATGTACAAGTGCCGCGAGAGGCAGGCAGAAGGCGAGACCGCGAAGCGGTCGAGCGGCTGGCCTGGGCCAGGCCGGGAGCGGCCGATGCACGGGGATGTACCGGTTGCTTCGTCTATTCCCGGGTGACAGTCGCCTTCTCGATGATTGCCGGATACTGGTAGCCGGCGCCAAAGTTCTTGTCCACCGACAGCATCCCTTCAACCATGACCTCGTCGCCCTTGGCCGCGAGGCTGTCTGTGGTGACGGCGAGATCGCCCGGGGTGCCGTCCTGGATGTGCATCCAGTTGGTGCCCATGATGCCGGCGGTGAACTTCACGACCCGGCCGCGGACCTTGACCTGCTGTCCGTCCAGCTCGGAACGCCGGGTCAGGATTTCTTCCACCGTGTAGCCTCCGGGGGCTTTGGGCACATTTTCCACGTGGGCGTCAGTGACCACGGTCCTGCTGCCAGCCATGTCATCATGGCCCTGGTCAGCGGCCACGTTCATGGCCCCCTCCGGGTAGATGCCGGCGACGAAATAGATTTTGTCGAAGGTGCGATCGAGGGTTTTGCTGGTGAAGTCGGTCATCATCTGGCCCGCGGGGATGTTGACCCGCTGACCGACCTTGACGCTGGTCTCGCTGGCGGCAGCCCAGAGCTTTTCGGAGCCAGTGTCGAGCAGCACGTAGGTGTAACCGCCGGAATTCATGGTTTCGACGATTTCACCGTTCAGGATGTCGGGGGCGGCAGACCGGGTGCCGGCTTCGGCCTGCGCGGCGGTCGCCGCTGTGCTGTCAGGTGCCATGGCGGCCGCCTGTGCGCCGTATCCGGTCAGGGTGGTGACCAGCGCGATAAGGATCAGGTTTGTTTTCTTCACGGGGCTCTCCTCCAGGCAGTTGCTGGACTTGTGTTGAGTCATAACGCAATGACAGTGGCATTTCGTCATGGGCAGCAGGGTACACTTGCAGGGTAGCAGACCCCGGCATCCCTGGCTTGCGGATTTCCCGCCGCAACGAATCAAAAACCGGGGACAGACCCGAATGGCGCTTACTTGAGGGAAATCACCCTTGTAAATAAACCAATGGCCACGGAATCCACGGAAGAACACGGAATATTCAACAAACGTGTTCGTGCCTTCCGTGGATTCCGTGGCCATTTGCCAGGGTCACGCTTCAAGTAAGTGCGATTGGGGTCTATCCCTGTTTACCCATGGGCGTTGAATGGCCAGCGGCGGGTAATCTGCACCGGCAGCAGACAATAAACCGGTCCGTCTCTGGTCCCTGAAGTTCAGGATCTTAGAGTGAATTCTTCTCTGCTCGCGGTTCTCAGCCGGCCTTCGCCCGTTTCCCGGCCTGCTGCCTGTATTGATCCAGGGTATGCCGGAGGTACTGGCCGGTATACGAGCTGGCGTGTCCGGCGACCTCGGCCGGGGTGCCGGTGGTCACCACCTCGCCGCCGCGAAGTCCGCCTTCCGGCCCCATGTCGATGATCCAGTCGGCGGTCTTGATGACATCGAGGTTGTGCTCGATGACGATGATGGTGTTGCCGTGGTCGCGCAGCCGGTGCAGTACAACCAGCAGTTGCGCAATGTCATGGAAGTGCAGGCCGGTGGTCGGCTCGTCGAGGATGTAGAGGGTCTTGCCGGTGTCGCGCTTGGAGAGTTCGCGCGCCAGCTTGATGCGCTGCGCCTCGCCGCCGGACAGCGTGGTCGCGTTCTGTCCCAGCGTCAGATAGGACAGGCCGACGTCCATCAGCGTCTGCAGCTTGCGCGCCACGGCGGGGATGGCGCTGAAGAAGGGCTGTGCATCCTCCACCGTCATTTCCAGCACTTCGTGAATGTTCCTGCCCTTGTAGCGCACGTCCAGGGTCTCCCGGTTATAGCGCTTGCCCTTGCAGACGTCGCAGGGCACGTAGATGTCCGGCAGGAAATGCATCTCCACCTTGATGACGCCGTCGCCCTGGCAGGACTCGCAGCGGCCGCCCTTGACGTTGAAGCTGAAGCGCCCCGGCTTGTAGCCGCGCGAGCGCGCTTCCTGGGTGGCGGAGAACAGTTCGCGGATCGGCGTGAACAGGCCGGTGTAGGTCGCCGGGTTGGAGCGCGGCGTGCGCCCGATGGGGCTCTGGTCGATATCAACGATCTTGTCGAAATACTCCAGACCGTCGACGCCGTCGCAGGGTGCACTCGCCTCGGAGGCCTTGTTGAGCACCTGCGCGGCGCGCCGGTACAGCGTGTCGTTCACCAGCGTCGACTTGCCGGAGCCGGAGACGCCGGTGACGCAGGTCAGCAGGCCGACCGGGATCTCGACGTCGACGGCCTTCAGGTTGTTGCCGGTCGCGCCGCGGATCACCAGCTTGCGATCCTCCGCGGCATCCACCCGGTGCGCCGGAATCTCGATGACCTTGCGCCCCGACAGGTACTGGCCGGTGAGTGAATCCGGATCGGCGATGATCTCGGCCGGCGTGCCCTGCGCCACGATGCGGCCGCCGTGTACACCGGCGCCGGGTCCGACATCGACCACGTAGTCGCCGGCGCGGATCGCTTCCTCGTCGTGCTCGATGACGATCACGGTGTTGCCGAGGTCGCGCAGGTGGGTGAGGGTGTTCAGCAGGCGCTGGTTGTCGCGCTGGTGCAGCCCGATCGACGGCTCGTCGAGGATGTACATGACGCCGACCAGTCCCGCGCCGATCTGGCTGGCGAGCCGGATGCGCTGCGCCTCGCCGCCGGACAGGGTTTCAGCGCTGCGATCCAGCGACAGGTAGTCCAGCCCGACGTTGACCAGGAACGCCAGCCGCTGGTTGATTTCCTTGAGGATCTTGCCGGCGATCTCGCCGCGCCGGCCTGCCAGGTGCAGCGCCTCGAACACCTCCCGGCTGCTGCCGACTGGCAGGGCGGTGATGTCCGGGAGGGTCCTGCCGTTGACCGTGACGTGCCGCGCCGCGGTGTTGAGGCGCGTGCCGTTGCAGGAAGGGCAGGACTGGTTGCCGAGGTAGCGCGCCAGCTCCTCGCGCACCGTGCTGGACTCGGTTTCGTGGTAGCGCCGCTTCATGTTCGGGATGATCCCCTCGAACGGGTGCCGGCGCTCCGCCGTGCCGCGGCGGTCGTTGAGGTAGCGGAAGCGGATCGACACTCCCTTGCTGCCGTAGAGGATCACGTCCCGGATGTCTTCCGGCAGCTCCTCGAAGGGGGTCTCGATGTCGAAGCCGTAGTGCTCGGCCAGCGACGAGATCAGCTGGAAGTAATAGGCGTTGCGGCGGTCCCAGCCGCGCACCGCGCCGCCGGCCAGGCTGAGTTCCGGGTGGGCCACGACGCGCGCGGCATCGAAGAACTGGCGCACACCGAGGCCGTCGCACTCCGGGCAGGCGCCGGCGGGGTTGTTGAAGGAGAACAGCCGCGGTTCCAGCTCGGTCAGCGAGTAGCCGCACTGCGGGCAGGCGAACTTGGCGGAGAACATGATTTCCGCATTGTCCGTCTTGTCCATCCAGGCGATGCGCGCCAGTCCGTCCGACAGGTTGAGTGCGGTTTCCAGGGATTCCGCGAGGCGCAGCTGGATGTCGTCGCGCACCTTGAAGCGGTCGACCACGGCCTCGATGACATGCTTGCGACGCAGGTCCAGTTTCGGCGGCTGGTCGAGTTCCATCACCTCGCCGTCGATGCGGGCGCGCACGAAACCCTGCGCACGCAGTTCCTCCAGCACGTGGACGTGTTCACCCTTGCGGGACTCGACCACCGGCGCCAGCAGTATCAGGCGGCTGCCTTCCGGCAGGGTCAGGATATGGTCGACCATCTGGCTGATGGTCTGCGCCTCCAGCACGGTGCCATGTTCCGGGCAGTGCGGGGTGCCGACGCGTGCGAACAGCAGTCGCAGGTAGTCGTAGATCTCGGTGATGGTGCCGACGGTGGAGCGCGGGTTGTGCGAGGTGGACTTCTGCTCGATGGAAATCGCCGGGGAGAGGCCCTCGATATGATCGACGTCGGGCTTCTCCATCATCGACAGGAACTGCCGGGCATAGGCGGACAGCGACTCGACATAGCGCCGCTGGCCCTCCGCGTAGATAGTGTCGAATGCCAGCGAGGACTTGCCCGAGCCCGACAGCCCCGTGACAATGATCAGCCTGTCGCGCGGCAGGTCGAGGTCGACATTCTGCAGGTTGTGGGTGCGGGCACCCCGGATGTGGATGGTATCCATTGCCGTAATCTCTCTCCGCCGGAACGGCCAACCTGTTAATATACGGCCTTTTCAGGATTACAGCCAAAGAGGATACAGCAACGTGGAGCAGCAGGCGGATAGCGGGGGTGGCATGAGCCGCGTGGAATTGCGCTCAGCCCTTTCACTTTCAGGTGTTTACGCCCTGCGCATGCTGGGGCTGTTCATGATTCTGCCGGTATTCGCGCTGTACGCGACTCACCTGAAAGGCGTCACCCCGGCCCTGACCGGCCTGGCAATCGGGGTCTACGGGGTGACCCAGGC
>Ga0210064_1000963_pt1 | contig 12998 bp, 9 predicted proteins | sample Muzzi_CordC_D2_FD_185531 | JGI IMG/M metagenome (GOLD analysis project Ga0210064, IMG submission 185531) | Wetland microbial communities from San Francisco Bay, California, USA, that impact long-term carbon sequestration - Muzzi_CordC_D2 (SPAdes) | ecosystem: Environmental > Aquatic > Marine >...
CCGCAACAGCGGATGATCGGGATGGTGGGTCTGAATCAATACGCGCCCGGGCCGCTGGCCGCGCCCGGCCCGGCCGGCGACCTGCACCAGTAACTGCGCCATGCGCTCGGCGGCGCGAAAGTCGGCGCCGAACAAGCCGCCGTCCGCATCCAGAATACCCACCAGGGTGACATTGGGAAAATGATGCCCTTTGGCGAGCATCTGGGTGCCAACCAGAATGTTGGTGTTGCCCGCGTGGATGGCGTCGAGCACCGCCTGCAAGGCACCTTTTCGCCGTGTGCTGTCGCGATCGACCCGATCGATTCTTGCCTCGGGAAAGCGTGCCTGGAGTGCACCCGCCACCCGCTGGGTCCCGAGTCCCAGGGCGCGCAAATCGGCATGGTTGCACTCGGGGCAAGCGGCGGGTGCTTCACGCTCGGCGCCACAATGATGACAACGCAAACAACCGATGGCGCGGTGGTAGACCAAATGCGCATCGCAGCGGCGGCAGTCGGCCTGCCAGCCGCAGGCGTGACAAATGAGTATTGGTGCATAACCGCGTCGATTGACGAACAACAACACCTGCTCGCCATCGGCCAGACATTGCTCGATGGCGGTGGCGAGTCTCGCCGAGATGCCGTCATCGAAAGGCTGGCCGCGCAGGTCCACAACCTCCACCTCGGGGACCGTTGCACCCTGGGCGCGCCGTGACAGCAGCAGACCGTGGTGGCGGCCGGCGGCGATATTATTAAGGCTCTCCAGGGATGGCGTCGCACTCCCCAGTACCACCGGCACCCCGCATTGACGGGCCCGAACGATGGCCAGATCCCGGGCCGAGTACCGAAAGCCGTCCTGTTGCTTGAACGACGCATCGTGTTCTTCGTCGACAATGAACAGCCCTGGCCGCGCCAGCGGTGCGAACACCGCCGAACGTGTCCCCACCACCACACCAGCGCGGCCATCGCGGGCCGCGGCCCATGCCTGCAGGCGCTCAGCGTCGCTCAAACCCGAATGCAATATGGCCATTGGCACCGGCAAGCGGTCCCGTAGACGAGCAACAATTTGCGGCGTCAATCCGATCTCGGGAATCAACACCATGGCCTGGCGTCCAAGCGCCAGCGTGCGCTCGATGAGGGCCAGATAAACTTCCGTTTTACCGCTGCCCGTTACTCCGTCCAGGACGAAGCTCTGGAAACGACCGCGGGCCGCGTGTACGGTTTCGATGGCGTCGCGCTGCTCATCGCTGGGGATGGTCGAAGGCTCGCTGTGGCTGACCGCGAAATTGCTTTCCTGCGCCAGCGCGACCTCGAAGGCCTCGGCCCAACCCTTGGTGCACAGGGCTTTCAGGGCCCCGCGCCAATCACCGGCCAGGGCCGCCAGCTCCGCGCGTCCGGCACCATCATTAAGGCTGCGCAGCAACTGCCAAACGGCGCCTTGACGTGTAGCGCGCTGGAACTGATCAAGGCCCAGGCTTTGCCCGGCGTCGGTTAACCGCCAGCGTGTTTCGGCACCCGCTGGTAGCGGTTTGCCGGCGCGCAGGGCCGCCGGCAACGCACCCAGGAGCACCTCTCCCATGGGATGATGAAAGTAGTCACTGGCCCAGAGTAGAAATTCGAGGCTTTGAGCGTCGAGCAGGGGCTCGGCGTCGAGCACCTGGATAATGCGTTTGAGGCGTTGCCGCGCCACGACCGTGTGCGCCACCTGCGCCACCACCATTCCCACCCGCACACCCCCCCGTCCAAAGGGTACCCGCACCCGCGTCCCAGGAGCCGGGATGCTGCCCTCGGGGCCATCTGGGGGCAAATAGTCGAAGGCGCGGCGCAACGGGGAGGGCACCGCGACCCGCAACAGCACCGGATTATCGGTGGGAATACTTGACGTGCCGGTGGTGTCGGTCACACGGCGCGGCCGCTACTGAAATGCGGCGGGGGTCACACCGGCTCGCCTGCCAGCGTCTCCACGGTCTGCAGGGCGGCGCGCTCCATGGGCCTTCCGTCCACCGGGCTCAGAGGCACGCGCCTGCGGGTGCGTCCGGCGAAGATAACCAGCTCCACGGGCACGTCTTCGGCCATGAAGCGGCAGGTGGGAAGACGTTCGCTGGCGTCGCTGGCGAGCTTCACGGTGCGTTCGCCGTGCTCGTGGGGGATGCCTTGATCGAGGAGAAACAAGCCCACCTCCTCGGCCGTCTCGGCGAACAAATGCAAACACACATCGCTGTGCTCGTCCGCGCTGCCGCTGAGGACGGCGCCCACCAATCTCGGCTCGAAGCGCTGCAGAAAGCGCATGGCGTGCACCGCGGTGCTACGCAACGCCGCCAAACGCCGTGGCTGGCGATCGGCGCGAAACAGGCGCTGATACTCCAACACGGCGGATTCGATCTCCTGGTTGCTGGGAAGATTGCGCTGCTCGTGGATTCGCAGGCGTTGCAGGGCTTTGCGCTTGGCGAGCTGGAAATCCCCCACCCCCGCTTCGCACATGACCCGCGCCGCTTCCTTGGCGATGCGCTCGCGGATCTGGGCCGACTTGATATTGCTTCTCGCGGGCATGGAGTGACTAGCCGGCAGGGTGGAAGCTCGTGAGCGTGCCCTGCTCGCAGGCGCGAGCTCGCTCGCGAATGCTCGCGAGCAAGCTCGGTCCTGCAAGAGAGGCTCTGTTGAGCACCGGCGCTTTCTCCGCCTCTGTCAAAACAACTGCTCGGTGACGCCGGTTTCCGGGGTCGCGGTGGGCGTCGATCCGGGACTCGTGGAGGTTTCCACAAGGCTTTGGCGCGGCACGTTGTCACTGCGAAATGTTTCGAACACCGCGCCGGGTTGCGACGCGCTTGCCAGCAGTCCCGATTCGGGATCGATGCGCACCGTGACCAGACCGTCGGGCTGCGCCAGCGGTTCTTCGGGCACTCCGTCCAAGGCGACGGCCATGAAATCGATCCACATGGGCAGTGCGGCGCCGGCCCCGGTCTCGCGTCGCCCCAGCGGTCCCAACTGGTCAAATCCCACCCAGGTGATGGTCACCAGCTTCTGGTTGAAGCCCGAGAACCAGGCATCCTGTTGATCATTGGTGGTTCCAGTTTTGCCCGCCAGATCGCTGCGCCTGAGGCGCAACGCGCGCCGTCCGGTGCCCTGCTTGATGACGTCGCGCATCAGGGAATTCATGAGCCAGGCATTTTGCGGGCTCAGCACCCGGGGCGCGTAGTCTTTCTCATGAGCTGCGTCGTCTGCGAGAACAACCTCATCGAGCTCGGTATCGGGGGTCATATCCACCACCGCGTCGGGCTCATCATCGCAGTCCCTGCAAACGCGCACCGGATCTGCCTGATACCAGAGCGATCCATCAGAGCCCTCGATGCGATCCACGAAGTAGGGTTTGACCAGATAGCCGCCGTTGGCGAGCACCGCGTAGCCGATGGCCATTTCCAGTGGCGTGACGCTGCCACTACCCAATGCCAGAGACAGATCATGAGGGAGGCGATCCACATCGAGACCGAAGCGTCTTACGTGCTCGAGGGCGTCGTTGATTCCGATAGCCCGCAATAGGCGGATTGACACCAGGTTGCGGGATTTGAACAAAGCCACTCGAAGCCGTGTCGGCCCGAAAAACTTACCGCTGTAATTCTCAGGGCGCCATACGGCCTCGAGGCCGGGATCGTCGAACACCACGGGCGCATCGTTGATGATGCTGGCGGCGGTGAAGCCGTGCTCCAGAGCAGCCGAATAGATAAAGGGCTTGAAATTAGAGCCCGGCTGGCGCTGGGCCTGGGTGGCACGGTTGAACTTACTCCTATAGAAGTCGAAGCCACCGGTGAGAGCTACGACCGCGCCATCCTCCGGATTGAGAGCCACCAGAGCACCCTCCACTTCGGGCACCTGTACCAGCCGCCAACCCTGTTCCTGGAGCTGCACGCGCACCACGTCGCCGGGCTTGAGCAAATCCTCGGCGGACTCGAGTTTGGGTCCGCGGCGGTTTTCATCGATGTAGGCACGCGCCCATTCCAGGCCCTGCCAGGGGATTTGAATCTCTCCGAAAACTTTCGCATAGGCGGTGACCATTTTCTCTTCAACGGCCACGACCACAGCGGGCAGGAGTCCGGCGGTGGATGGGATATCGGCGAGAACAGCATCCAGGCTGACGCTTGGATCCGCCAGATCCACGTGCAACTCCGGAGCCCGGAATCCGTGGCGTTGGTCGTAGGCCAGCAAATTCTTGCGCAAGGCCTGGTTGGCCGCCTCCTGCAGACGGCTATCGATGGTGGTATACACCCGGTACCCTGCGGTATACGCCTCGTCGCCGAGAAGGTCTTCCACGTAGGCGCGCACCATTTCCGCCACATAGGGCGCTTCCACCTCCACGGACAAACCGTGCAGGCGGGCCGTCACCGGCGTTGCCAACGCCACCTGGTATTCCTCTTCGGTGATAGCGTCCAGCTCGCGCATGCGCCCGAGGACGTAGTTGCGCCGGGTCGTGGCGCGCTCGGGATTGACGATGGGATTGAAGCGCGATGGCGCCTTGGGCAGGCCTGCAATCATGGCGATCTGGGCAATGCTGAGCTCGTTGAGGCGGGCGCCGTAGTAAACCAGCGCCGCCGCCTCCACACCGTAGGCGCGGTGGCCGAGGAAAATCTTGTTGAAGTAGAGCTCCAGGATGTCGTTTTTTGTGAGCTCTTTCTCAATCTTGAGTGCCAGCAAAATCTCGTTGATTTTGCGCAAATAGGTTTTTTCACGCCCCAGGAAAAAGTTGCGCGCCACCTGCATGGTGATGGTGCTGCCGCCGGGCCCCTTCTCACCGGTGCGTATCACGTGCACCGCGGCGCGGGCCAGTCCCTGCCAGACCACTCCCGGGTGCTGATAAAAGCGCTCGTCCTCGGCGGCAAGCACCGCTTTGACCATAAGCGGCGGAATTTGCTCGAATTCCAAGGGCGTGCGGCGTTTTTCGCCGAACTCCGCGATGAGGCGCCCATCACTGGAATAAACCCGTAATGGCTCCTGCAATTGGACGTCTTTGAGGCTATCGATAGGGGGCAATTTCGGTGCCAGGTACCAATACATCCCGGCCGCGCCAATGCAGGCCAGAAGTCCGGTCACCAGCAGAAACACCCCCAGCACTCGCAATGCGCTAGATAGGCGGAACATTATCTACTCTTGTCCTGGTAGCCGCGGGCTAGGAATCCTCTTCGCCGGTGGGCATCACCGTGATTTGACCCGCCGAAACCGCGATCCACGGGTATGGATGCCCCAATGGGCGCCGATTCCGGCGCCAGCGCGCGGCTTGGATGGCCAGCGCGAACCAGTGGGCTTGACCTACCCTCACTAGAACCCTCGCCACATGTGGCGATTTAGGAGGCTATAACTAAAGTTCCTTCTAGTATACGCCGTCAATAACAACCACACGACGACTCATTGTAAGCGCCTGGCGGCTGTTTGTACTTTCTGGAAACCGTGTTCTATATTCTAAATTGGCATTTAATGTAAAGAGCCAGTTATTGGCGCTAAATGCCGACTCCTAAAGGGAAAAATCGTGGGCTTACTCTCCAGTAAAGAACTCCCCGTAATGGGCGTGGACGTCAGTTCTACGGCTGTGAAGATCCTCGAGCTGAGCGGCAGCGGCGGCAAGTATCGCATCGAGGCCTATGCCGTCGAGCCGCTGCCGGCAAACGCAGTAGTAGAAAAAAACATCACCGACGTCGAGGTGGTGGGCGAAGCCATTGGACGGGCCATGAAACGCGCCCAGACGAAGAACAAATTGACCGCGCTGGCAGTACCCGGCTCGGCGGTTATCACCAAAATCATCTCCATGCCCGGCAATCTCTCCGATGACGAGATGGCCAGTCAGATCGAGCTGGAAGCAGACCAATACATCCCTTATTCCCTGGACGAAGTGAACCTGGACTTCGAGGTAATAGGTCCTTCGGAGTCGGATCCGGACCGGGTTGAAGTGCTGTTGGCCGCCTCCCGGGGAGAGAACGTGGACGTGCGTGTGGCGGCCGCCGAACTCGGCGGGCTCACCTGCAAGATTGTCGACGTCGAGGCCTTCGCCTTGGAGAACGCCTTCTCGCTCATCGCCAAAGATCTTCCCACCGGCGGCATCGGTGAAACCATCGCGCTGGTGGATGTGGGCGCCACCATGACGACCCTGAGCGTATTGAGCGACCTCAAGATCATTTATGCCCGCGAGCAGGTCTTCGGCGGTAAGCAACTGACCGAGGAAATCCAGCGGCGCTATGGCCTGAGCTACGAAGAGGCCGGGCTCGCTAAACGCCAGGGCGGACTCCCGGACAACTACGGCCCGGAAGTGCTGGAACCATTCAAGGAATCCATGGCGCAGCAGGTAAGCCGTGCGCTGCAGTTTTTCTATTCGTCGAGCCAGGTTGGGCAGGTGGACCGTATCGTGATGGCCGGCGGCTGTTCGTCCATAGAGGGCGCGGCGGATGTCATCGCCGCCAAAACCGGCTGCGAAGTCACCATCGCAAATCCTTTTTCCAATATGACGCTATCCTCCAAGGTCAGGGAGAACGTGATTATCAATGACGCGCCGTCGCTGATGATTGCTTGCGGGTTGGCAATGAGGACGACTATCTAATGCCTCAAATTAATCTACTGCCATGGCGCGACGAACTGCGCAAGCGGCGCGAAAAGGAATTCATCATTACTGCGGTAATCGCCGCGCTGTTGATGGGCGCGGTGGTGCTTGGCGTGCATCTGCACTACGAGAGCCGGATCGCGTATCAGAATCAACGTAATTCCTTTATCGAAACCGAGATTGCGCAGCTCGACAAGAAAATCAAAGAGATCGAAGACCTGAAGAAAGAACGTGACCGATTGATCGCCCGCACAAAGGTCATTCAAAACCTGCAAGCCGGTCGGCCGGAAATCGTTCACGTCTTCGACGAGCTCGTCACCACGTTGCCCGACGGCGTTTACTACACGAAGGTTACGCAAAAAGGCCGGGGACTAAATCTGCAGGGCGTTGCACAATCCAACGCCCGCGTTTCTTCATTGATGCGCAGCCTCGAAACGTCCACTTTTTTCCAGAATCCGCGGTTGGTCGAGATCAAGGGCGATACCGCGAAGAAGGATGCCGTGGCGCGTCATCCCACATTCATTTTGAACGTCGGCCAAGAGCTGCAGAAAAAAGAAACCGACGAACAAGCCGGTACGAGCGGGTAAAGCACAATGGAAATGCCTGATTTTTCAAAGCTCGACCTGGATCCGAATAACATCGGTAACTGGCCCGGCCCGCTCAAAGGCCTGGTAATCCTGATCTTGTGTGCCGCTGTGCTGGGTGCCGGCTACTATTTCGACACCAAAGACCAGCTGGTGGTCCTGGAAACCGCACAAAAGAAAGAAGTCGAGCTGAAAAGAGTCTTCGAATTCAAGCAGAAAAAGTCGGCGAATCTCGAAGCGCTCCGCGACCAGCTCAAAGAGATGAAGGAGTCTTTCGGTAACTTGCTGAGGCTGCTGCCAAACAAGACCGAGATCGAAGGCCTACTGGTGGACATCTCCCAATCTGGACTGTCAGCCGGCTTGGAGTTCGAGCTGTTCAAGCCCGGTGCCGAGCAAGTCGCGGAGTTCTACGCGATTCAGCCCATTGCTATTCGTGTCACCGGCACCTACCACGAGTTTGGAAACTTCGTCAGCTCCGTCGCTGCGTTGCCGCGTATCGTCACTCAGCACGATGTGAACATGGCCCCGAAGGCCGGCGCCGGCGCGGTAGGCGGCGACGATACGTTGGTAATGAATATGGTCGCAAAGACCTATCGCTACCTCGAAGAAGAAGAGATCGAGGCAGCGGCCGCTTCGAAGAAAGGTAAGCGGCGCTAACGCCGGAGGTTCCCTGTATGCGGCTACCGTCCACACCGGACTCAATATGCATCTCGCAGTCGAGCGGGCCCGGCCGCGCTTTGCGCACCTTCGCTGTGGCGCTGGCCGTTTGTGTGCCCTTGGTCGGCTGCGGCGGCGGTTCCGACGCAGACCTGAGAAGCTACGTGGCAGAGGTGAAAACGCGACCGGGTTCACCTATTGAAGACCTGCCGCCCATCGCACCCTACGTGGTCTATACCTATCCCTGTGATGGTCTTGTTGCATGTACCGATCCCTTCGAGCCGTTTTTTCTCGAACCGCCTAATCCATGCGCAACACCCGATGCGCCGGGTTGCGGCCCGGTAGCGAAGGGCGATGGCCCTTCACCGGATTTCGACCGCAACCGTGAAGAGCTCGAGAGTTTTCCCCTCGACAGTCTTCGCATGAGGGGAACATTGGAGAAAGGCGATCAATTCTGGGCCATTTTGAGCGACGGTCCGGGCGCCAACGCCATCATTCATCGCGTCCAGGTGGGCAACTACATTGGACAGAACCACGGCAAGATTATCGAGATTACCGAGGACAAAATCGAAGTCCTCGAAATCATTCCCGACGGCCGCGGAGGCTGGGAGGAACGAAATGCAGAATTGGCACTGGCCGAATAAACGAATACGGAAGCCGCAATGATGAAACCGAGCGAATCGTTCTTCGGCGAGAATGTCGTCACCACTCTCCAGAGCGCCATAGGTCACGGCCGGATCTTGCTGAAAGGCATGACCGTCACCGTTTGCGCGATTTTCTGGATAAGCGTCGCGCACGCACAAACCGGAACAACACTCGACAAGATAAGCTTCTCCACGCTGCCTGGCGATCAAGTGCAGGTGGTTCTCGACATGTCCGGGCCCGTGGACGAGCCGCTCAGCTTTGCAATCGATGAGCCGGCGAGAGTTGCCCTGGACTTCCCCGGCGTGTCGCTCAACTTGCCGCGCAAGACCGAGGACATCGGCGTCGGTATGGCGCGCAGCGTTACCGCAGTCGAGGCGGGTGGCCGCTCCCGCGTCGTGCTCAGTCTGGTCAAGCTCGTCCCCTACTCCATTGATGTTACCGGCAACAGGGTGGTGCTCACGCTCGACAGCACCGGCAACAGCACCAGCCAGGCGGCCGCCAAACGCGCCGCCGGCGTCAAAGGCGGCATCCAGAATATCGACTTTCGCCGCGGAGAATCCGGCGAAGGACGGATTATGGTGCAGCTCTCCGACCCGGCCATCGTCGTCAATACATTCGAGCAGGGTGATGACATCATCGTCGAGTTCATCGGCGTAGAATTACCTGAAAACCTTTCAAGGCGCCTGGATGTCATCGACTTCGCCACTCCGGTCAAGGTCGTCGATACCAAACAGGACGGCGGCAATGTGCGCATGGTCGTCGAGGCCAGTGGCGTTTTCGATCACCTTGCCTACCAATCCGAGGATTTGTTCACGTTGGACGTGAAGGCGCTTTCCGAGGTTGAACAGGAGAAAGCAAAGAAGGACAAGTTCACCTATACCGGTGAGCGCCTGTCGCTGAATTTCCAGAATATCGAAGTGCGTGCCGTGCTTCAGTTGATCGCCGACTTCACCGGTCTGAACATGGTGGCCAGTGATACGGTCAGCGGCAGCCTGACGCTGCGCCTCAAGAACGTCCCCTGGGATCAGGCCCTGGATATTATTCTCAAGACCAAAGGGCTGGCGATGCGTCAGACGGGTAACGTCATCCTCATTGCGCCCACCGAGGAAATCGCCGCACGCGAGAAACTCGAGCTCGAAGCGCAAAAGCAAATCGAGGAGCTGGCACCGCTGCGATCGGAGTTCATTCAGGTGAACTACGCGAAAGCGAGCACGCTGGCGGTGCTTCTCAAGGCCGAGGAGAATTCCCTGATGACCGAGCGCGGCGCCGTATCGGTGGACGAACGCACCAATACGTTGCTGGTCCGTGATACCGCGGAAGCGATCAACAGCATTCGCGAGATGGTGGCGACCCTAGATATACCGGTGCGGCAGGTTCTGATCGAATCGCGAATCGTTATCGCCGACGATTCTTTCAACCGCGACCTCGGCGTGCGATTTGGCGTGTCCTATGCGTGGCAGGTCAATGGCAGCAATCGGACCTCCGCCGCCGTGGGTGGCGGTCTGCCCGGCGATACGAACTTCGGCGGCACCGTGGGATTCAACGACGGCACCAACGAGAACTTGCTCGTTGACCTGCCCATCGGCAATCCGGCATCGGCCATCAAGTTCGCGGTGGTGTCGATTCCCGACTTCATCCTGCAGCTCGAGCTGCAGGCGCTGCAGCTCGAAGGCCGCGGTGAAGTGATTTCCAATCCGCGCGTGGTGACGGCCAACCAGAAAGAGGCGACCATCGAGCAAGGTACGGAAATTCCGTTCCAGGAAGCGTCCTCGAGCGGTGCCACGTCGACCTCGTTCAAGAAGGCCGTATTGAGTCTCAAGGTCACACCGCAGATCACCCCCGATGACCGCGTGATTATGGACCTGGCCGTTAACCAGGACACCGTCGGCCAGGAGTTCTCCGGCATTCCCAGCGTCGATACGCGCTCGGTGGTCACGCAGGTTCTGGTGGATAACGGCGATACGGTGGTGCTCGGTGGAATTTATGAGCAGACCAAGCGCGAGGATATCGAGAAAGTGCCCTTCTTCGGCGATTTGCCATACTTGAGCTGGCTGTTCAAGACCACCTCGGTGCGTGACGACAAGCGGGAGCTGATCATTTTCGTCACACCGAGAATATTGAAGGACGCAGGCACGGCGGGACTTTGACCAACAGACGGCGCAGCCTATTCGTACGCCCCTGGCCAATAGCGCTACATTGCCCCCTCTCCAACGGCGGGCCCTGGAATCCAGGGTCCGCCGTTTGCATTTCCGAGCCTGCGACGGCCCCACTCATTTGCATCGCTGCTCCCGGAGAGGGTAAAAAGCAAGGGACATGAAAGTCCCCAACAATATCTTCCTTGTCGGCCCCATGGGCGCGGGCAAGTCCACCGTCGGGCGCCAGCTCGCCAAGACCCTCAATATGGAATTCGTGGACTGCGACCGCGAGATCGAGCAGCGCACCGGGGTCACCATCGCCGTCATTTTCGAAGTCGAGGGCGAAGAAGGCTTCCGCAAGCGCGAATGCGCTATGATCGAGCAGCTCACCGAGCGCGACGGCATTGTGCTCGCCACCGGCGGTGGGGCGGTTCTCGACGAAGCCAATCGGTCACGCCTCAGGACACGGGGTTTTGCGATTTACTTGAATGCACCCATTGAACTCCTGCTGGAAAGAACAGCACGAGACAAGCAACGGCCACTGCTGCAAACAGACGATCCGAAAGCAAAGCTCACGTCGCTGGCGACCGAGCGCGAGCCGCTCTATCAGCAGGTTGCCGATATGGTGGTAAAAACCGACAGACGCACGGCACGGCACGTGGTCAAAGAAATCGTACGCAGACTCTCCCAGCTATGAAGACCCTGGAACTCGACCTCGGGCCCCGCAGTTACTCAATCTTCATCGGTCATGGGCTTCTCAGGCGCAGCGATTTATTCGATTCAGGGCTCACCGGCAATCAGGTCATGGTAGTAAGCAACGAGACCGTTGCACCGCTTTATTTGCACAAACTCAAGGCTGCTCTGGGCGCCCGAGATATTCGAGAGGTGATTCTGCCGGACGGAGAAGCATTCAAAACCCTGGCTGAGGAGGAAAAGATCCTCGATGCCCTGGTTGGCGCGCGATTCGCCCGTGATTGTACCGTAGTGGCGCTCGGTGGTGGCGTGGTCGGTGATATGGCGGGATTCGCAGCCGCCTGCTACCAGCGAGGCGTTGCTCATATACAGGTACCCACGACCTTGCTGTCCCAGGTGGATTCCTCGGTCGGCGGCAAAACCGGCGTAAACCACCCGCTGGGCAAGAACATGATCGGCGCTTTTCATCAGCCGTCATGCGTGATCGCGGATATCGATACCCTCGATACGCTGCCTCCTCGCGAGCTGTCCGCGGGCATCGGCGAGGTGATCAAGTATGGGTTGCTGTGGGATGAGACGTTTTTTGTCTGGCTCGAGGAGCACATGGCGAAGTTGCTGTCGCGGGATCGCGAATGTCTCACCACGGTCATTCACCGGTCTTGTCAGATAAAGGCCGAGATGGTGAGCGCCGATGAAACCGAGAGCGGCGTGCGTACGCTGCTCAATCTGGGCCATACTTTCGGGCATGCCATCGAGACTGGCCTCGGATACGGCGCCTGGTTGCACGGTGAAGCGGTGGCGGCGGGATTATGCATGGCCGCCGACCTCTCCGCCCGCCTTGGTCGCATATCTTTCGATGATGTCGGACGTATCGAAAGACTCGTCGAGCGCGCCAAGCTGCCAATACGCGCGCCAAAGGAACTGAGCGCCGATCGCTTGCTGGAGCTGATGACGCTGGACAAGAAAATAAAGGCTGGAAAACTTCGGGTCGTACTGCTCGGCGCCATAGGTAAGGCGGACCTTGAAGCCGACTTCGACCACCAGGCATTGCGGGAGACACTCGAAGCGTGTCGCGCCGCGGCTTAAACTGCACCGGCAGGCGGGTACGACACCCAAAGGCACAGCCAAGGCCATAGCCAAGGCTATAGAAATCGCCACACGATAAGACGTAATGCACGATTTGAAAGCTTACGCTGCGTCCGATGAAAATAGCCGTGGACGCATCCATGAAGAGCCCGAGACGCTCATGCGCGGAACCTTTCAGCGGGACCGGGATCGGGTTATTCATTCGGCCGCTTTTCGACGTCTCGAGTACAAGACCCAAGTCTTCGTCAATCACGAAGGCGACATGTTCCGCACCCGCCTCACGCATTCAATCGAGGTTGCGCAGATCGCCCGCACCATCGCCCGCGCGCTTGGTTTGAATGAAGACTTGAGCGAGGCCATCGCACTCGCCCACGATCTCGGTCACACCCCATTCGGCCACGCCGGTCAAGACGCGCTCAATAAATGCATGCGAAATTTCGGCGGCTTCGAACACAACCTTCAGTCACTGCGGGTGGTCGATGTACTCGAAGAGAAGTACGCCGCGTTCGCGGGGCTAAATTTGAGCTTCGAAACCCGAGAAGGAATCCTAAAGCATTGCTCCAGAACCAATGCCGCGGAGCTCGGTTCACTCGGACAGCGTTTCCTCAATGGCGAGCAGCCGGGTCTCGAGGCGCAGGTGGCGAAT
>Ga0210064_1000965_pt1 | contig 12988 bp, 10 predicted proteins | sample Muzzi_CordC_D2_FD_185531 | JGI IMG/M metagenome (GOLD analysis project Ga0210064, IMG submission 185531) | Wetland microbial communities from San Francisco Bay, California, USA, that impact long-term carbon sequestration - Muzzi_CordC_D2 (SPAdes) | ecosystem: Environmental > Aquatic > Marine >...
GGTAGTCAGACCGGCCGTGGTTTCGTGCGACTTGATTTCCGCAACACGCGGCCCGCTGGCATTCGCCCGATCTTCCGCATGCCGTGCATAGATGCGCAATGAACCACCGTGCGTCGCCAGCTCCTCGACATCGAACAGGCACAAGTCATGTTTCGCGAATACCTTTTCCACCGTGGTGAGGGAAAAGTACGAGAAATGCTCATGGTAAATGGTATCGAACTGGTTGCCTTGCATCAGTCTCAGCAGATGCGGAAACTCCATGGTGATTACACCATCCGGCTTCAGCACGATTTTCATGCCGGCGACGAAATCGTTAAGATCTGGCACATGGGCAAGCACGTTGTTGCCAAGCAGAAGATCGGCATGCAGCCCATCGCGCGCCAGTTCCCGGGCAGTAGCCACACCGAAAAACCGGGTCCGTGTCGGAATATCCTTGTGGCGTGCTACTTCAGCGACATTGGCAGCCGGCTCGATGCCGAGTACCGGTATACCTTGCTCCCGGAAATACTGCAGCAGGTAGCCATCGTTGCTGGCGATTTCTATCACCCGGCTGGTTGCGTCAAATCCAAAACGCGTGACCATATCATCGGTATATTTTTTTGCATGTGACAGCCAGCTGTCGGAATAGGAAGAGAAATAGGCATAATCACCGAAGATGTGCTGCGGGCTTTCGAATTCAGGCAGCTGGACCAGAAAGCATTTACCGCATACGTAGGTGTGCAATGGATAGAAGGGTTCCATCTGCCGGGCAGATTCCGCTGTAAGATAAGCATTGGACAGCGGTGACATGCCAAGATCGCAAAACGATACCTGTAATCCGGTTCCGCAGAAACGACAACTGTGATTCATACCCGTGCCCTGGCCCGCTCGCAGTAGTTTTCGATCTGTTCCCCGGTTATGTGACGCACGTCCGCGTCATTGTCATATTCCCGATACCAGCGCGCTGTCCAGGACAGTGCTTCCCTGAGCGACAGTAGCGGGAGCCACCCCAGACAGGTACGTGCTTTTGCACAATCGAGTTTCAGATAATGTGCTTCGTGAGGATGGGATGTATCATCTTTTACCCAGCGGACTGCCTCCCATAATGAAGTCAATTCCCGGGCGAGCCACTCTACCGTCTGTGCGTCATTTTCTCCGGGTCCGAAGTTCCATCCTTCGGCGAACGGTTGCCCTTCCAGGTACAGACGCTCGGCCAGCTGCAGGTAACCCGACAGTGGTTCCAGTACATGTTGCCAGGGCCGCACGCTGCCCGGGTTGCGCAAGCGCACGGTCTCTCCTTGCATGGCGGCACGCATTATATCCGGCACCAGCCTGTCATCCGCCCAGTCACCGCCACCGATCACATTTCCCGAGCGTGCACTTGCCACCGCAGTTCCGGTATCGTGAAAAAAGGAATGACGGTAGGCAGAGGTAACCAGCTCGGCACAGCCCTTGCTGCTTGAATAGGGGTCAAGGCCTCCCATGGATTCGTTTTCTCTGTATCCCCAGAGCCACTCGCGGTTTTCATAACACTTGTCGCTGGTAACAATCACTACTGCACGTATGCCACCGGTGCCGCGCACTGCTTCCAGCAGGTTTACCGTCCCCATCACGTTGGTTGCGTAATTCTCCACCGGGTCGGTATAGGATGCGCGTACCAGTGATTGCGCCGCCATGTGAATCACGATCTCCGGTTGTGCATCTTCCATGGTCTTCCGGAGCGATTCCAGGTTGCGTACATCGCCCAGTATGTCATGCATACCCGTGCCAACGTGCGCCAGCTGGAACAGGCCGGGAATGGTCGGAGGTTGCAGCGCATAGCCGGTGACCTCGGCACCCAGTCGCTGTAGCCACATGGCGAGCCAGCTTCCCTTGAAACCGGTGTGACCCGTCAGAAAGACGCGCTTGCCCCGCCAGAAGTCCTCCGTGATCATGCCCATACCTTCCATGGTGCATTACCCGAATTCCATAACTCTTCGAGATGGATTTTATCTCGCAGGGTGTCCATGGGTTGCCAGAAGCCTTCATGGTTGTAGGCGGATAACTGTCCTTCCTGCGCCAGGCGTTCAATTGGCCCGCGTTCCCAGACTGTCCGGTCGTCCGCGATGTAATCGAGTACCCTGGGCGAGAGGACAAAAAACCCGCCATTTACCCAGGCCCCGTCACCCTGCGGCTTTTCCTTGAAACCTACGATCTTGTTCTGTTTCAGGTCCAGCGAACCGAAACGTCCCGGTGGCTGTACGGCCGTCACGGTTGCGAGGCTGCCGTTGGACCGGTGAAATTCTGTGAGCTTGCCGACGTCCACGTTGCTTAATCCATCTCCGTAGGTAAAGCAGAAATCCTGTTCACCAATATACGCAGATACCCGCCGCAGGCGTCCACCGGTCATGGTTTCATCACCCGTATCCACCAGGGTAACTGTCCATGGTTCGGCGCTGTTCTGGTGCACTTCCATCTTGTTGTTGCTCATGTCGAATGTCACGTCCGACATATGCAGAAAATAATTGGCGAAATATTCCTTGATCATGTACCCCTTGTAACCAAGGCAAATGATGAAATCATTGATGCCGTGAAAGGAGTAAAGCTTCATGATATGCCATAAAACCGGTTTGCCGCCGAGTTCTATCATGGGCTTCGGGCGTATGGAGGTTTCTTCGGTAATTCTTGTTCCGAGGCCACCTGCCAGGATTACGGCTTTCATAGGGTTTCCTTCCTGAGATTCAACCACGGGCTGCCAGCGGGCAGAGTGTCTCTCCCGAATGCAAATATTCGCCGATCATTAATGCCCGGATTGGTCATGTTTTGTTCATGCGGACTGCTGTGTGAGTGCTGGCATCTGGATAAAATCACCCGGAATCCGGGCGGGAACCGGATATCGGTGCCGCGCATTATGGTACCAGTTGCGCGCGCTGAAAAGCCGTGTTTGCAAATTGCAGCCAGCCCCCGATCTGCCGGGCGGGTTGCCTGGCCCGTTACAGGTAAACTGATGGTTTCCGGATTCATTGCGGTGCTGTTATCGGGTCGTGCGGCGTTTTGATTCCTCGATGTCCTTGTAATGCAGGGCAGAAATTTGCTCGGAGACAATGCCGATCAGGAAGGTGAACAGGGAGGACAGGAGCAGGATGGAACTCATGTTCGTCAGGCGTCCCCAGTTGATATAGGTGTAACCATAATAGGTCAGTCCGGCAAGAAACAGCAGTCCGCTGACGGGCAGGAAGAAGCGCATCGGAGAGAACAGGGCGCCAATCTTCAGGATGATAATGAGAAACCTGAATCCGTCGTGGAACAGTCGTATATGGCTTTTCCTGGTGGTGATCCGGTTCATCGCGCTCACCGGTACATACCCTACCGGTAGTCCGGAGCGGAAGAATGCCATAGTGATGGTGGTTGGATAGGAGAACTTGTTGGGTAGCAGGTAAAGAAACCGCTTGAAGTGCCTGGCCCGGGCAGCCCGGAATCCCGAGGTAAGATCTGCTATCTGATATCCGGTCATCCACGATGCCAGCCGATTGTACAGCGTGTTTCCTATGCGCCGCATCAGGGAGGCATGGGTGTCGATCCGGCGTGCCCCGACAACCATATCATAGCCCTGTTCCAGTTTTTCGATGAGGCGCTTGATATCCTCCGGATTATGCTGGCCGTCGGCATCCATGAATACCAGGGTATTCCCCCGGGCGTCGCGTGCCCCGGTCTTGATGGCAGCGCCATTGCCCATGGAATAGACGTGTGACACGATGCGGACCGCGTTCCGGTTGCAGATTTCCACGGTATCATCGGTTGAACCGTCGTTGACGACGATGATTTCCGCATCCGGAAAGTTTTTTCGAAGGACCGGCAGCAGGGTTTTCAGGCTGTCGGCTTCGTTCTTCGCCGGCAGAATGATGCTGATTTCGGTTGTCATGCCCTAACCGCTTTCGGGGAGTTCATGCCGGGCTGCGGCGGCATGACTCTTGCGGGCGGTATTGATTTCGTCCTGCAACATTTGATAAAGCGTTTCATTACCGCCATGGGTCTGGCTCGCCTTGAGCAATTCCAGCTGTTGTTGTGCCTCATTGTATTCCCCCAATACGATCAGCAGGTTGATCAGGTTTTCCCGGTACTGGTAATTACGCGGGCTGAGTTCCACCGCCCGGGCAAACAACTCGTGTGCCTTGCGGGAGTTGCCCCGGGCGTTGATGGTATAGTACCCGTAAATGGTTTTGGCTTCCGCGAGTCGCTTGTGATTTGACTGCAGGGTTTCATTAGCGAAAACCAGACGGAACATCGTTTCCATCCGCTCCTCGGAAACGCCGCATTTTATCTCGGCGCACCGGGAGAATGCACGCAGGCTGACCAGTGTACTGGGGGATACCGGGTAGCTGGACAGCCGGTGATCTATCTCCTCATACCACTCCGGGCTGACCGGCTGCTGCATCAGGTAAGTGAACTGGATAAGCGCGGAGTAGGCCATCACCTCGGCCGGGTTCAGTTCGGCGGCGCGTAACAGGTTCTCGCGTGCCTGCGGTGCAAAATCCGGCTCGCCCTTGAGCGCCAGGCGCGCAAAGATGCGCCCCGCAGAAAATACCGAACGGAAGGAAGCCGGATGGTGCCGGGCTTCGTAGACGGCATGATTTACCACATCGGACCACTGCGAGGCCCGCAGCCAGGTCGTGTAGGAGAACAGCAGCAGAAACAGGCAGGGTGCGCCGACCCTGATAACCGGGGCCAGCCTGCGCAGTGGCGCCTGTGACACCAGGCAGGCAACGGCCAGGATGATGCCGTAGTCGGCAAGGTAATTGCGGTGTTCATGCGCGAGTTCCAGCGGGATTACCGTGGACTCGAGCACGTGCCCTGCGAAAAACCACAGGATGCCGAGACTTACCAATGGTTGCCTGCCCAGTAACAGGAAGGCGCCCAGCAGCATACCGGCGAGTGCCAGCAGCGAGTACAGTGTGGCGGGCGGGTCCAGCAGGCCGTGCGAGAGGGGGATGTCGTCATGATACAGCCCGAGTTCGGTTATCGACGGCATCAGGATCGATTTCAGGTAGAAGACCAGAACCCGCGCTTCCGTGAGTACCCGTTCCGTGAGGGTAAAGTTGCGCAGATTATACCCGCCCGTAATATATTCCGGATGGAGCGCAACATACGACAGCAGCAGACAGGCCGGCAGTGCGACGGTAATGACAAAAAAGGAAATAATGGCCTTGTCGAGGTCACCCTGGCTGCTGCGGAACCGGAACAGGGTCAGTTCCAGGACCAGCATATACAGTGGCAGCAGGCTGCCGCTTTCCTTGCTGAACACGGCCAGCCCGCCGAACACAAAAAAACCCGTCAGCACCAGGTGCAGTCCCTGCCTCCCGTTCAGTGAGCGAATTCTTCCCAGCAGGTAAAGGCACAGTCCCGCGATGGTAAACAGGGTAGCCAGACTGGTCATGCGTTGCACGATATACAGCGTGGGCGTCAGGTTCAGCGGGTGCACCAGCCACAGGGCACTGACCACGACCGGCAGCCAGGCCACCGCCGCCTCCGGTAAATCCGGATTGCGAAATTGCCGGTAGCCGCGCAGCAGTAACCGGCTGAGCAGGAAGATTCCGATGCCGTTAAGCAGGTGGATGATGAGGTTGACCACCTTGTGGGAATAGGGTGCGATCCCGAAGAAATGACGATTCAATGCAAAACTCAGCATACTGACCGGGCGTAGCAGCATGCCCGATTCGGAGGAGAAAACGGCGCCCTGCAACGACTCCAGGTCGATGGATTCAAGATCCAGTTGCTTGTTGTAAATCAGGTTGGGCATGTCATCGAACATGTAATCGCCGGTGAGTCCCGGCAGGTAGATGACAATGGTTAACAGGCAGCTTGCGGCGAACAGCCAGACAGGGAGATGTTTGCGGTCGGTGGGATCCAATGGCTTGGTGGTCTCTTTATGCCGGTGCAGGGCAGATGGTCAGGGTTGGCGGCAAGGGGTGGTTGCGACGCTGTCCATTATATCTCCATGTGCCTGCCGGTAGTCCGGCAATTCGCTGAAGCCGGTTAAAAAAACGCCCCGTTACCGGGGCGTTTTTTGTCAGGCTGCAGTGTTTTAGCTGCGGCAGTTGGCGGGTTTGTACTTGTCGGCCATGGTGCCTGTGCAATCCCATTTCATCGAACCCTCGGATGATTCGGGCGTCAGCAGCATGGTGGTGCTGTTTGCCGTAGGCTTGCCACCCAGCGAGGTATTGTAATGAATGGTGATCAGGCCATCGGTGCTCACACCGATACTTGAAACGTAAGTACCCGTGATACTGCCGGCTGACGGCAGACCGGCCTCGCCGTTGGAGGTGGGCATGGTGCCCTGGCTGTCGAAGGTTTCCGCCACGGCGAGCTTGGCGGCGCCGGCCATGTTCAGGCCTTCCGATACCTTGGAACGTACGGTGTAATCCTGATAGGCCGGGATCGCGATGGCGGCCAGAATGCCGATAATTGCGATCACGATCATCAGTTCGATCAGTGTAAAGCCCTGTTGCTGTTTCATGGTGTAATCCTCATCTGGTTTGTAAACTTGGTTTACATCCTTGTGGTAGCCCGACACCGAGCTTCCGTGTTCAGCCTTGCTATCGGGCGCTGGCCCGGTTTCTTTGGCTGCTTACCCCCATACAGTTTTTATGCCAGTTTCTTGTCGCGGCGGTCCCGGTATGGGCTTGTAGAATAATATAATATAAAAAACAGAAGGATATAAACCATTTTCCCTGAAAGAAATAATCAGGGTCGGCACTTTGGCCGGGGATGGGCGCTGCGCAGCGGATGTGAATAATGAGAGCTGGCGCACATACCGGGTCAGAAAGTGACGCTGTGTGTCACCTTCGGCTACCTTTCGCGGCGGGCGGTTCCGGTTCGGAGGATTATTCGAGGCCCAGTTTCTTCAGGCGGTAACGCAGGGCGCGAAAGGTGATGCCCAGAAGCCGCGCGGCGGCGGTCTTGTTGTAGCGGGTCTGCTCCAGGGCCTTGAGCAGGGCTTCCTTCTCTATGGTATCCATGTAGGTGTCCAGCGGGACGGTCCCGGGTGCCAGATCCGGGGCTGCTTCCTCCGGCAGAAGGCTACCGCCAGGCGCTGCTCCCGGCAGATGCAGGTCCGCGGCCGAAATGGTGCTGCCCTCGCACAGGGTGGTGGCGCGTTCCAGTATGTTTTCCAGTTCCCTGACGTTGCCGGGAAACGGGTAGCGGGACAGGGCCTGCAATGCCTCCCCGGTGAGCCGGTAGGCCGGGCACTGGTTCTGTCGGGCCAGCTGTTTAAGAAAAAAATCCGCCAGTATCAGGATGTCCCCGCTACGTTCCCGCAGGGGTGGCACCCGTAGCTGGATGACATTGAGACGGTAGTAGAGGTCCTGGCGGAACTGGCCGCTCTGGACCTGTTCATCGAGGTCCTTGTGCGTGGCGGAAAGGATACGCACATCGGTGGGGATCTCCTGCTGCGCGCCGATGGGACGCACGGCCTTTTCCTGAATGCTGCGTAACAGCTTGACCTGCATGTGCAGGGGCAGCTCCGCAACCTCGTCGAGAAACAGGGTGCCTCCCTCGGCAACCTGGAACAGGCCGTTCTTGTCATTGACCGCGCCGGTGAAACTGCCCTTCTTGTGGCCGAAGAATTCGCTTTCCATGAGTTCGGTCGGAATGGCGCCGCAGTTGACCGGTACAAACGGGCTGTCGGCGCGCGGTCCCTTGCTGTGGATCAGCTGTGCGACGAGTTCCTTGCCGGTGCCGGACTCCCCGCTGATATAGACCGGCGCCTGGCTGCGGGACAGTTTTTCGATCGTGGAACGGATCTGGCGCATGGGCTGTGACTCCCCCAGCAGGGTGTCACGACTGCGCCGATCACGCTTGGGGTATACATCCGAGAGTTTCAGCACACTGTTGATCAGGTTGCGCAGTACCTGCAGGTCAACCGGTTTGGAAACGAAGTCAAAGGCACCGGCCTTGAGTGCTTCGACGGCGGACTCCATGTTGCCGTAGGCCGTGATGACCGCGACCGGAATATTCAGCTCCTGTTGCTGGATATACCTCACCAGATCGATGCCATTGCCATCCGGCAGGCGCATGTCCGTGAGACAGACGTCGTAGGTCTCTGTCTCCAGCAGGGCATATGCCTGCGCCAGATCGGCGGCGCCACGGGTATCGACGTTCATGCGCCCGAGTGTCAGTTCCAGCAGTTCACGGATATCCGGTTCGTCGTCGACAACCAGTGCCAGGTGGGTACTCATGATGAATTATTTGCTCATGCAAAGGCGGATATGGAAAATTTTTCCTGATCCGGAAAGGTGATGCGGAAACAGTTGCCGTCATCAGGATGCGGGTGGTAGTCCAGGCGTGCCTGGTTGATTTCACAAATCTCCCGGGCAAGATACAGACCCAGCCCGGTACCACTGCTCTTGGTCGTAAAAAACGGTTCGAAGATCTTGTCTGCCATATCGGGATCGATGTACGGGCCGTTGTCAATAATATCAAGCTGCGGTGCACGGGAGGTGTCAAGGTGACGTCCCGCAAGCAGTAATTTAACCGCAGTTTGATCCTCGACGCCATGATGTATGGCATTCTGGCACAGGTTCCATACCACCTGATGCAACTGGCTGGGATCCATGTACACATCGATATCCTGCGGTTTGACCACGATGCGGATCTGGCCCGGATTGCAGTTGCCGCTGTGGGCGAATTCATCCCTGAATTTTTCCAGCCATTGTTTCAGGGCGATATGCTGCGGCATGGAAGCAACGGGTCGGGAAAGCTGGAGTACGTTTTCTACCACGGTGTTTACGCGCCGGGTATGTTCCCGGATGATGATCATCAGACGCTGATCCTCCTTGCCGAGAACTTCCGACTCGCTGAGTAACTGGGTGGCATGACTGATGGCACCAAGGGGATTTCTGATTTCATGGGCAATGCTGGCGGTCAGGCGGCCCAGTGATGCCAGTTTCATCTGCTGTGCCTGACGCGCCATGGCGGCCGTGTCTTCCAGAAAAATCAGCGCCCCGATCCCGTCTGCGGTGCCCAGCAGCGTGAACCGGGGCAGGATGTCGGTTCCGGTTGCATCCGATGCGAGCAGACTGGGTTCCTTGTCAGGTGCATGCCGCCAGGCCAGCAGTTCCCGGTACAGGGCCGGCGAGATCTCTGACAGGGGACGGCCCTCGGCATCTGCCTGGATACCCAGCAGTTTGCAGGCGGTTTCATTGAGCAGGCGTATCGTGTGCCGATGGTCTGTGACCAGGATGCCGGCCTGCAGGCGCTGTACGATATGGGTGTTCAGTTTTGCCAGATTCGCGACATCGATACCACGTCGGTGTGCCAGCGCCTCGCTTGCATGGATGCGCCGCGCCATCAGGTAGGCCAGACCGGCGGTGACGAACAGGGCAGCACCCAGCAGCCCCATCTGTGTATAGCCGCCGTTGCGTGTGATTCCGACCAGCAGTGTGCTGTAGATGTGCTCGCCCATGAGGGCCATCGTTGCCACGGCCGCGAACAGAAAGGCCATGCGTCCCGGCATCAGCAGGCTGCCGGCAGCGACGGTAATAATCAGTAATATACCCAGGCCGCTGTCGGGGCCCCCGCTGGCATGAATCAACAGGGTAATGGCCGTGATATCGGTCAGGATCTGCACGATCGTCTGCAGATCATAGTCCGGCCAGCGCAGCCGGGCCGTAAATCCGGCAACCAGGCTGAAACACAGATAAGTGATGCAGGTAAGGGTGTAAAGGGCGGGGCTGTAGGTCCCGAACGTGGTCTGGTCAGGGAGCCCGAAATACAGGATGGTCAGTAGGCCGGCGAGGATCAACCGGTAAAAGGTGAGCAGTCGTAACGGTTTCCAGGTCAGGATATCGCGGCTGTTCTGTTCCGCCGCGCTGTCCTCGTATAACTGTTCCATGACGCGAGTGTACTTTAAAAAGGAGACAACTGGTGATGCCGGGCCCCGGTTCTCGGCCCGGTGTCAGGACTTGTCTGCGTCAAGGTGTGCCGGTGAGCAGTAGTAAAGACCCTGACGCTTGCAGGCCTCCGGTTCGGGCACGTACATCCCGCAGTGAGCGCACTGGACCATACGTGCGGGTTCTTTACCGGTTCTGCCGCCGGTCAGTCGGGGCGCAAACAGGCGTTTTACACCCAGTATGACGACGGCAACGGCGATCAGGATCAGGAGTGTTCGGATCGGCATCGGTGCGGTTTGTCCGGATTACCTTCAGGGGCCGTACCCGGCCGGGACAGGTATGCGGCAGAAACCTTTGCAATATAATCCTTTCTCTGGAACACTGCCAGCATACACCGCCGTGAAAAGCACTCGGGATGGAATGACTGACAGCAGCATGCAGCCTCCCGGTTTGCCCCATGGATCCCGTGGTCGAACCCGGTAATGGCAGGCCTTTGGCGACCTCCGTTCGGGACATCCCGGGGCTGGAATGCGTATGACAACCATACCGTCAGCCGGTAGTCCGGCATGCTAACTCTCCCGACCTGATACTCTGCTGCACTATGGCTACCCAGAAATCAGCGGAAGATTTCCGCGTTGTCATGGCCCAGCTGGATTTTCTGGTTGGCGACATCCCCGCCAACACCGCCAGGATCATCGACACCAGCCGGCATGCCCGGGAGGAACTGGCAGCTGCTGTCATTGTCTTTCCGGAACTCGCGGTCACCGGCTATCCGCCCGAAGACCTGCTGTTCCGGCCGCGCTTTCTTGATCTGGTGGAACAGGCCGTCGAACAGCTCTGTCGCGATATCAGGGGAATCATCGCCATCGTCGGGCACCCCTGGCGAGAGGGAGAAACGCTGTACAACGCGGCCTCCGTAATCAGTCAGGGCAAGGTCATTGCCCGCTACCGGAAACAGCACCTGCCGAATTACAGCGTATTCGATGAAAAGCGTTATTTCACTGCAGGGGACTCACCCTGCCTCGTGACACTCCATGGTATACCGGTGGCGATTACGATTTGCGAGGATATCTGGGAACCGCAGCCGGCACGCCAGGCAGCCGCTGCCGGGGCACGCCTGCTGGTCAATCTCAACGCCTCTCCCTTCCATGCCGGGAAGGGGTTCGAGCGTGAAGCCCTGCTGGCGCAGCGTGCCACCGAGAACGGCCTGCCGGTCGTTTATGTGAATCTGGTTGGCGGGCAGGATGAACTCGTATTCGACGGCGGCTCGCTGGTCATCGACGCCCGTGGACGGGTCACGCAGCGCGCCCCGGCTTGCGAGGAGGGGCTGTATCCGGTTGATTTCCGGGCCGGGGATCCGGTTACCCCGGTTCCCGGGGACTGCGCGCCGCATCTCGATCCGATCGAGGCCATCTACCGGGTGCTGGTGCTGGGGGTGCGTGATTATGTGGCCAAGCACGGGTTCCGGGGCGCAGTGATCGGGCTTTCGGGGGGCATCGATTCCGCATTGACGCTGGCGATTGCGGTGGATGCCATGGGTGCGGAGCAGGTGGAAGCCGTGATGATGCCGTCACGCTATACCTCACGGATGAGCCTGGAGGATGCGCGCGGCGAGGCGGAGAGGCTACAGGTCGTTTATCATGAAATTTCCATTGAGCCGGTGTTCGGTGCGTTTCTCGAGGCGCTGCATACCACCTTTGCCGGGATGCCGCCGGACACTACCGAGGAGAATATCCAGGCCCGCTGTCGTGGCACCATCCTGATGGCCATATCCAACAAGCAGGGGAAAATCGTCCTGACCACCGGCAACAAGAGCGAGATGTCGGTCGGGTATGCCACCCTGTATGGGGATATGGCAGGCGGGTTTGCACCGCTCAAGGATGTGCCGAAGCTGACGGTCTACCGACTGGCCGAATACCGCAATCGCTCGGGGGAGGTGATACCCCGGCGCGTCATTGAACGGCCGCCCTCCGCGGAACTGGCACCGGACCAGAAGGACGAGGACAGCCTGCCGTCCTATGCGGTGCTGGACCCGATCCTGGAGCGTTACATCGAACAGGACCAGAGTGTCGAGGAGATTGCCACCGCAGGATTCGATGTGGAAGTGGCGGTGCGGGTCGCCAACCTGGTCGATCGCAATGAATACAAGCGCCGCCAGGCCCCCCCGGGGATTCGCATCACCCGGCGTGCCTTCGGCCGCGACCGGCGTTACCCGATCACCTCGGGTTATTCACATACCCGGTCGCGCGAGCGGGGCTGAGTCCGACCGGCACCTGGCCCGGATTTAGCGGAACCAGCTGAACCAGCCTGACTTCTGCTTCGGATCGCGACCCTGTTCCAGCGCCTCCAGGCTCGGGTCGAGGGGGTAATTGGTGCGCAGGACGCGCAAGGCATCGTCGGCCAGCTCGTTCATTTCCAGCTTGCGATAGGCACGCACCATCAGGATCAGCGCATCGGAGACCGCCGGGGTGCGTTGAAAGTTCTCGACCACATACTGGCTTCGGTTGGTGGTCGCTATATAGGCGCCGCGACGCAGGTAATAGTCGGCCACATGAATTTCATAACGTGCCATTTTGTTGCGCAGGTGAATGACGCGCTGCGCCGCGTCGGCGGTGTAGATACTGTTCGGGTAGTACCTGGCCAGATGATAGAAATCTTCATAGGCGTCGCGCATGGAACTGAGGTCGCGTTCCGAGGTGTCCTGTGGCAGCCAGCGGTCGAGGAAGGTGGCGCCGCGGTTGTAGTTGACCAGCCCCTTCAGGTACCAGGCATAATCCACGTTCGGGTGGCGCGGATTTTCCTTGATGAAACGGTCGGCAGCGGCGATTGCCGACTCTGGCTCCTCGTACTTGTAATAGGCATAGGCAATCTCGAGCTGTGCCTGCTGGGCATAACGGCCGAACGGAAAACGCGCTTCGAGTTTCTCGAAGTAATCAATTGCCTGTTCGTAATTCTGGTCATCCAGCGACTCCTTGGCTTCGCTGTAGAGTTTGCTGGCTGGCCATTCCTTGGTTTTGTCAATCTGTTCAGGCAATAATGAACAACCGCCAGTCACCAGCAGCAGCATGATCAGTATAGGACTCGACAAACGCACGGGCTTCGGGTATCTCCGGTACATCAAATCTGGATGCGCAGTATAA